>Ga0196977_1000021_pt1 | contig 151269 bp, 178 predicted proteins | sample S3v_1013CmetaG_FD_148634 | JGI IMG/M metagenome (GOLD analysis project Ga0196977, IMG submission 148634) | Soil microbial communities from Anza Borrego desert, Southern California, United States - S3+v_10-13C | ecosystem: Environmental > Terrestrial > Soil > Desert | place: USA: California...
CCGAACCGGTCGCCGCCGCCGCCATAGCCGCCGCCGCCGCCGCCGAAGCCGCCACGTTCCTGGAAACCGCCGCCGAAGCCACCGCTCTCTTCACCAAAGCCGTCGCGCTTGTCTCTGCCGCGCCCACCGCGCTCGCCGCGGCGCCCTCTGTCGAAACCCATTCTCTTGATTACTTTCCTGCCGCCCAATCCCCTGTTTCAAACCACCGCGCCGGGCATAGCGCGCAACGGCATGTCGCGCCGGAAAGGCGCGCTGCCGACTCACATAGACGAAAAAAGCCAGTGCGGCGAGTGGTTTTGGCTGTGGATTATTTTGATTTCCCCTCTGCGCGTGCAGCCGTGCAACACCCGCATTGCTCCCGCGCCACAGTTCGTGCAAGGGCGGCGGAACCGTCGCAATCGCAGAGAGGACCATGTTCGACCTCGCCATTCTTGCCCAGCCCGAAGCTTGGGCGGCGCTCGCCACCCTCGTCGTCATGGAGGTGGTGCTCGGCATCGACAACCTGATCTTCATCTCGATCCTGTCGAACAAGCTGCCCGCGGACCAGCGCCAGCGCGCGCGGCGGATCGGCATCGGCCTCGCTTTGATCATGCGGCTCATGCTGCTCTTCTCCATCGCCTGGCTGGTCGGCCTGACCGCGCCGGTCTTCGATCTCGGCATTTCGGGCGGCCTCGATTCGCACGGCAATCCCGCCTTCGAGACCAGCTTCTCCTGGCGCGACCTGATCCTCATCGCCGGCGGCCTCTTCCTGCTCTGGAAGGCGACCAAGGAGATCCACCACAATGTCGATCCGTCGCCGAATGACGACGTCTTCGACACTTCGAAGAAGCAGCTCGGCTTCAGCGCGGCGATCGTCCAGATCCTGCTGCTCGACCTGGTCTTCTCGGTCGATTCGATCCTGACCGCGGTCGGCATGACCGAGCATCTGATCATCATGGTGATCGCCGTGCTGTTCGCGGTCGGCGTGATGCTGCTCGCCGCCGATCCGCTCGCCAATTTCATCAACCGCAACCCGACCGTGGTGATGCTGGCGCTCGGCTTCCTGCTGATGATCGGCGCGGTGCTGATCGCCGATGGCTTCGGCGTCCATGTCCCCAAGGGCTATATCTACGCGGCCATGGCCTTCTCGGCTTTGGTCGAGGGGCTCAACATGTTCGCCCGCCGCGCCAGGACCCGGAAGGAGGAGGCGGCCGCGGCGCCGGCGGACGAAGGCTGAAGCCATTGAGCGTTAACCCGCATCGGCCTATGCGCCTCCTATGAGCGTCTATTTCCACGAAGAAGACCTGCCTGAAGGCGTCCTCGGCCCCGGCCCGGTCGCGGTCGACACCGAGACGATGGGGCTGATCCTGCCCCGCGACCGCCTGTGCCTGGTGCAGATTTCGGACGGCGGCGGCGACGAGCATCTCGTCCGCTTCGCGCCGGGCAGCGACTATGCCGCGCCGAACCTCAGGGCCGTGCTCGCCGACCCGGCCCGGCTCAAGCTCTACCATTTCGCCCGCTTCGACCTCGCCTCGATCCAGGCCTTTCTCGGGATCATGGCGGCGCCCGTTTATTGCACGAAGACGGCCTCGCGGCTGGTCCGCACCTATACCGACCGGCACGGCCTCAAGGATCTGGTCCGCGAGCTGCTCGGCCAGGAGATCTCCAAGCAGCAGCAGAGCTCCGACTGGGGCGCGCCGGAGCTCAGCGACGCGCAGAAGGATTATGCCGCGGCCGACGTCCGCTATCTCCACCAGCTCAGGGAGAAGCTCGACGCCCGCCTCGCGCGCGAGAACCGGGTCGCGCTCGCGCAGGCCTGTTTCGACTTCCTTCCGCACCGCGCCCTGCTCGATCTGGCCGGCTGGGCGGAACAGGATATCTTCGCCCATGTTTGATCTGCGTCATGTCCGAGCAAGCCACTAGCGAGCGGATCGTCAAGCGCGGCTGGGCGCAGCCCGGCGGCGCGCATGACAAGCTGATCCGCGTCCTCAAGATCGGGCTGCCGGCCTTGATCGGCGTGGTCCTCGCCTTCCTCTTCTTCTCCCCGCTCGGCGAGAAGCAGGAGGTCAGCTTCCTGCTCAAGAAGGACGAGGTCGGCCATGCCGAGGAACGGCTGAAGCTCACCGCCGTCACCTATCGCGGCCAGGACAATGACGGCCGGCCCTTCATCCTCTCCGCCCGCTCCGGCGTCCAGCAGACCAGCGCCAACCAGGTCGTCGACATCAGCGACATCCAGGCGCAGCTGCAGCTCGACAACGGCCCGGCCCGCATCCAGGCGGACCGCGCTCAGTATCAGATGGACCGCGACCATGTGAACGTGGTCGGCCCGCTCGTCTTCACCGCCGCCGACGGCTATCGGATGACGACCCGCGACGTGAATGTCGACATGCGCGCCCGCACCATGCAGAGCCGCGGCCGGGTCGACGGCCAGATGCCGCTCGGCCGCTTCACCGCCGGCCAGATGCATGTCGATCTGCCCAACCGGCGCGTCGTCCTCACCGGACGTCCGCGCTTGCATATCGTGCAGGGTGGGCTCAGATGAGCCGCATGGCGCTCCTTCGCTTCCTCCTCGTCGCCCCCGTGCTCGTCGCGGTCGCCCCCGCTTCGGGCCAGCAGGGGTCGGGCCTGTCCGGCTTCAACAGCAACGCGCCCGTGGACGTCGAGGCCGACCGGATCGAGGTGCAGGACCGCGCCGACCGGGCGATCTTCTCCGGCAATGTCGTCGCCCGTCAGGGCAATATGACGATGAGCGCGGCCCGGCTCACCGTCGCCTATACCGACACGCGCGGCGTCGACGTGCAGCGGCTCGAGGCGAGCGGCGGCGTCATGCTTCGCACGCCGAGCGAGACCGCGCGCGGCAGCTTCGCGCTCTACGACGTCAACCGGCGGATCGTCACCATGACCGGCGGCGTCCAGCTCACCCAGGGCCAGAACCGGGTGCAGGGCGGACGGCTGGTGCTCGATCTCAACAGCCACCGCGCCGTGATGGACGGCGGCGGCTCGAGCGGGCGGGTCAGCGGCCGCTTCACCGTGCCGCAGCGCCAGGGCGGCTCGAGCAGCAATAACTGACGCTTCGGCCACACCGGGGCCGAAAACCGTCGAAAACCGCCATGCATAAAGCTTGCCAGTTGAGCGAAGTCCTTGCTTCGCCTAGGAAGGCCGCAGGACTGCGGAGCACCAATGAACGACGCCGGCGCCCTTGAAAGACCCGATACGGGCGAGAAACCCAATACAGGCGCGGCGCTGGCGGATCCCTCTCGGGGCCTGTCCGTCGTCTCCATCGCCAAGTCCTACGACAGGAAGACCGTGCTCTCCGACGTCTCGCTCGGCGTCGACCGCGGCGAGGTGCTCGGCCTGCTCGGCCCGAACGGCGCCGGCAAGACCACCTGCTTCTATTCGATCATGGGCCTGGTGCGGCCGGACAGCGGGCGCATCCTGCTCGACGGGCAGGACATTACCGGCCTCCCCATGTACCGCCGCGCGATCCTCGGTCTCGGCTATCTGCCGCAGGAGACCTCGATCTTCCGCGGCCTCACCGTCGCCCAGAACATCATGGCCGTGCTCGAGGTCACCGAGCCCGACAAGGCGGCGCGGCAGGAGCGGCTCGACCAGCTGCTCGCCGAATTCCATATCGAGCGCCTGCGCGACAGCCCGGCCATGGCGCTGTCCGGCGGCGAGCGGCGGCGCTGCGAGATCGCCCGGGCGCTCGCCGCCAGCCCCTCGATCATGCTGCTCGACGAGCCCTTCGCCGGCATCGACCCGATCTCGATCCAGGACATTCGCGACCTGATCAAGGACCTCAAGAATCGCGACATCGGCGTTTTGATCACCGACCATAATGTCCGCGAGACGCTCGACATCGTCGACCGCGCCTGCATCATCTATGGCGGCCAGGTCCTCTTCGCCGGCTCGCCCCAGGACCTCGTCGCCGACGAGAATGTCCGCCGCCTCTATCTGGGCGAAAGCTTCGAGCTCTGATCATGGCGCCGCGCAATCGTCATTGCGAGCGAAGCCAAGCAACCCAGAGCGACCTTCGAGGCCAGGCTGGGTTGCCGCGTCGCTTCGCTCCTCGCAATGACGGGGTGAGATAAGAATGGCCCTCGGCCCCCGCCTCGACCTCCGCCAGTCCCAGTCGCTGGTGATGACGCCGCAGCTCCAGCAAGCGATCAAGCTGCTGGCGCTCTCCAATCTCGAGATCGAGACCTTCATCGCCGAGGAACTGGAAAAGAATCCCCTGCTCGAGGCCGAGCGCGGCCCCTCCGGCGACGAGGAGGTCGTGGCCGCGCCCGAACCCGATTATGACGCCGGAGCAGGCGGCGAGGGCGATCCCGACGCCCTGCCCGAGGCGGACGCCGGCGGCGGCGACGGCGCGCTCGACCTCGACCATGACGGGGAGGATTTCCACCAGGACAGCGCGGTCGACCGGATGGGCGCCACGGATTCAAGGGGCGCAGACGGCAGCCTCGGCCTCGACCATATCTCCCTCTCCGGCTCCGGCGAGGGTCCGGATTTCGACGCCTTCGCCGGCGACGATCTCTCGCTGCACGACCATCTCCGCCGCCAGGCCGGCGAGCTCCTCTCGGGCAGCGACCTGCTGATCGCCGAGCAGCTGATCGACCGGATCGACGAGACCGGCTATTTCCTCGTCTCCCTGGCCGAGACCGCCCAGCGCCTCGGCGTCCCGCCCGCCGAGGCCGAGCGCATCCTCGCCGTCATCCAGACCTTCGATCCGTCCGGCGTCGGCGCGCGCAACCTCTCCGAGTGCCTCGCGCTGCAGGCGAAGGACGCGAACCGCTACGATCCCGCCATGGCGCGACTGATCGCCAATCTCGACTATCTCGCCAAGGGCAATCTCGCCGCGCTCAAGCGCATCTGCCAGGTCGACGACGAGGACATGGCGGACATGATCCGCGAGCTGCGCGCCTACGACCCCAAGCCCGGCTGCCGCTTCGAGACGCACGAGCGGGTCGACGCCATCGTCGCCGACATCTTCGTCACCCGTCGCGGCGGCGGCTGGGCGGTGGAGCTGAACAGCGCCACCCTGCCGCGCCTGCTGGTCAACCGCACCTATTATCAGGAGCTGTCCTCGGGCCCGCAGGACAAGCAGTCACGCGCGTGGCTCAACGACTGCCTGCAGAGCGCCAACTGGCTGCTGAAGGCGCTCGACCAGCGTGCCCGCACGATCGTCAAGGTCGCCACCGAGATCGTCCTCCAGCAGGAGGGCTTCTTCCGCCACGGCGTCTCCCACCTGAAGCCGCTCACCCTGCGCGCGGTCGCCGAGACGATCGGCATGCACGAGTCGACGGTCAGCCGCGTCACCAGCAACAAATATCTCGCCTGCGACCGCGGCCTCTACGAGCTCAAATATTTCTTCACGAGCGGCATCCAGAGTGCCGACGGCGGCGACGCGGCGAGCTCCGAAGCGGTGAAGAGCCGCATCAAGGCCCTGATCGCCGCCGAGGATCCCAATGCGATCCTCTCCGACGACCAGCTGGTCGAGATGCTGAAGGGCGAGGGCTTCGACATCGCGCGGCGCACCGTCGCCAAATATCGCGAGGCGATCGGGCTGGGCAGCTCGGTGCAGCGGCGCCGGCAGAAGGCGATCGGGCGGGCGGCGTGAGATCTCCGAGTGCGAGTAGGTCAGGGTAGAAGCGCGATCCCGCCCGCGACGATGACTCCCAGGACAAGGATGGCGATTCCCCCGAGCAGGGCGAACACGGCGAGGCGATACCTGAAGACCCGGCCATTATAGATGATCAGGGCCTTCGAGGCGGCAGCGTCAATCCGTTCTTGGTCTTCAAGTGCTTCTGAACCCTCAAACAGCTTCTTGTCGAAATGGCTGATGATCGTGAGGCAGGTAGCACACATAAGCCCAGCGAATGCGAACAGGCCAAGTGATCCGCCGACAATAATGGTCGCTACTGGAAAATCGGCTTTGGCCCAAAGGCTCTGGAGCACAATGGTCGATGCCGCTGCGAAGCCTCCGATCAGGCCGGCCAGTCCTCCGGCCTTGGTATCGATGACGTCGAGTGATTTCAGAGCGCTCGCCGCATGGGCGTCTTTCCGCATTTCTCCAAGAAGGGCGAAATAGGATTTAGGGCTGTCTGACATTGCATGCTCCCGCCAAGCTTTCTTCGAACATAGCGCCGCCCGCGTTTCAAGGCAGAGGGTCGGCAGCATTCACATTGCGGACAGCCCGCTGCGGAGATAGCCATAATCCATGAGTTTTCGCTTTGCCGGCGCCGTCGCGGCCATCCTGCTCCTCACCGCCTGCGCCATCCCCGAGGCGCGCCTGCGCACCGGCCTGCGCAATGCCGGCCTGTCCGAGGCGATGGCCGCCTGCATGGCGGAGCGGATGGTGGACCGGCTGTCGCTCGCCCAGCTCAGCCGGATCGGCGACCTGCCGCGCGCCTCCTCGGCCGTCTCGATGAGCGAGTTCCTCCACCGCCTCCGCGCGCTCGGCGACATGCAGATCGTCGGCGTCGCCAGCAGCTCGGCGGGGCTCTGCGCGGTCGGGCTGGGGTAGGCGATCGCTCGCTGAGAACGCCCACATGAGTCATCCCGGCGGAAGCCGGGATGACCAGGAAGTGCCGGCTCCCCTTCAAATGTTGGAATTTCTCTGGTCCAGTGGCGGCATGCCCGCTTCGCTCAGCGCTGCCGCCGTGCCTCCTTCGCACTCGCGCGGGCCCGGGCGGAAGGTGACAACGCAACAAAAATCCCGATTCCGTCCACCTTGTCACCTTTCGCGCGCCGGCCGCGCCTGTCCTCCCGCCTCCCTTGCAGCCCGCTCCCCCCTGTGCTTTAGGCCCGCTCCATGAACATCCATGAATATCAGGCCAAGGAGCTGCTCGCGAAGTTCGGCGTGCCCGTCCCCGCCGGCTTCGCGGCGATGAGCGTCGAGGAGGCGGTCGCCGCGTCGGAGAAATTGCCCGGGCCACTCTACGTCGTGAAAGCCCAGATCCATGCCGGCGGCCGCGGCAAGGGCAAGTTCAGGGAATTGGGCCCCGATGCCAAAGGCGGCGTCCGCCTCGCCCGCTCCGCCGGGGAGGTCCGCGCCGCCGCGGCCGAGATGCTCGGCAACACCCTCGTGACCGTCCAGACCGGCCCGGCCGGCAAGCAGGTCAACCGCCTCTACGTCACCGACGGCGTCGACATCGCGCAGGAATTCTATTTGGCCCTGCTCGTCGACCGGAAGACGGGCCGGATCGCCTTCGTCGCCTCGACCGAGGGCGGCATGAACATCGAGGACGTCGCCCACGACAGCCCCGAGAAGATCCACAGCTTCGACGTCGATCCCGCCACCGGCTTCATGCCGCATCACGGCCGCACCGTGGCGAAAGCGCTGAACCTGACCGGCAACCTGGCGAAGCAGGCGCAGAAGGTCGCCAAACTGCTGTTCGAGGCCTTCATCGGCACCGACGCCTCGCAGATCGAGATCAACCCGCTCGCCGTCACCGACAAGGGCGAATTGCTCGTCCTCGACGCCAAGGTCGGCTTCGATTCCAACGCCGAGTTCCGCCATCCGGACCTCGAGGCCCTTCGCGACGTCACCGAGGAGGACCCGATGGAGGTCGAGGCCTCGAAGCACGACCTCGCCTACATCAAGCTGGACGGCAATATCGGCTGCATGGTGAACGGCGCCGGCCTCGCCATGGCGACGATGGACATCATCAAGCTGAACGGCGCCTTCCCGGCCAATTTCTGCGACGTCGGCGGCGGCGCCTCGAAGGAGAAGGTCACCGCGGCCTTCAAGATCATCCTCAGCGATCCCGCCGTCGAGGGCATCCTCGTCAACATCTTCGGCGGGATCATGCGCTGCGACATCATCGCCGAGGGCATCGTCGCAGCGGCGCGCGAGATGGACATCAAGGTGCCGCTCGTGGTCCGGCTCGAGGGCACCAATGTCGAGGAGGGCAAGGCGATCCTCGCCGATTCCGGCCTCGCCATCGTCCCGGCAAACGATCTCGGTGACGCGGCAAGGAAGATCGTCGCGGAGGTTGCGAAGGTAGCTGCGTAAGATTGACCTGAACCGTCACCCCGGCGCAGGCTGGGGTCCATGCAGAGTCCGCTTGGATGCCAGCCTCCGCTGGCATGACGAGAGAAGAGAGGACCCGAAATGAAGCTCCTGGTCGCCGTCAAACGGGTGATCGATTTCAACGTGAAGCCGCGGGTGAAGCCCGACGGCACCGGCGTCGATCTCGCCAACGCCAAGATGAGCATGAACCCGTTCGACGAGATCGCGGTCGAGGAGGCGATCCGGCTGAAGGAGAAGGGCGCCGCCACCGAGATCGTCGCCGTCTCGATCGGCCCGGCCAAGGCGCAGGAGACCTTGCGCACCGCTTTGGCCATGGGCGCAGACCGCGCCATCCTGATCCAGACCGACGACGAGGTCGAGCCGCTGGCCGTGGCCAAGCTGCTCGCCAAGGTCGCCGAGGAGGAGCAGCCCGGTCTCGTCATCCTCGGCAAGCAGGCGATCGACGACGACAGCAACCAGACCGGCCAGATGCTCGCCGCCCTGCTCGGCTGGGGCCAGGGCACCTTCGCCTCGAAGGTCGAGATCGCCGGCGACAAGGTCGACGTCACCCGCGAGGTCGATGGCGGCCTCGAGACGGTGAAGCTCAATGTGCCGGCCGTGATCACCACCGACCTTCGGCTCAACGAGCCGCGCTATGCGAGCCTGCCCAACATCATGAAGGCCAAGTCCAAGCCGCTCGCGCAGAAGACGCCGGCGGATTACGGCGTCGACACCGCGCCGCGCCTCCAGACCCTGAAGGTCGAGGAGCCGTCGAAGCGCCAGGCCGGCGTCAAGGTCGCGGACGTGGATGAATTGATCGGCAAATTGAAAGCGCTTGGGGTTGTCGCCTGACTCCCCACCCCCGTTCGCCCTGAGCCTGTCGAAGGGCTGTCCTTCGCTTGGGGCGTTGAAAGAAGGGCAGGGCTTCGACAAGCTCAGCCCGAACGGTCTTGAGAGAATATTGAGGACATGAACATGATCGCACTGGTTCTCGTCGAGCATGACGGCGCCGTCGTGAAGGACGCCACCCTCGCCACCGTCACCGCCGCCGCGCAGCTGGGCGAGGTCCATGCCCTGGTCGCGGGCGAAGGGGTCGGCGCCGTCGCCCAGGCCGCCGCGAAAATCGCCGGCGTGACCAAGGTCCATGTCGCCGACGGCGCCGCCTTCGGCCACCAGTTGGCCGAGAATGTCGCGCCGGTCGCCGCTGCTCTGGTCCGCGACCATTGCGATTATTTCGTCGCCCCGGCCACGACCACGGGCAAGAACATCGCCCCGCGCGTCGCCGCCTTGCTCGACGTCATGCAGATTTCCGACATCCTCAGCGTCGAGGGGCCAGACACCTTCACCCGGCCGATCTATGCCGGCAACGCGATCGCGACAGTGAAATCGTCCGACGCGAAGAAGGTGATCACCGTCCGCGGCACTGCCTTCGCCAGGGCCTCCGCCGAGGGCGGCAGCGGCAGCGTCGAGAGCGTCTCTGGTTCGGATGCGGGCCTGTCCAGCTTCGTCGGCGCCGAGCTCAGCAAATCCGAACGCCCCGAGCTGACCAGCGCCAAGATCATCGTCTCCGGCGGCCGCGCCTTCGGCTCGTCCGAGCAGTTCCACGCCCTGCTCGATCCGCTCGCCGACAAGCTCAAGGCCGGCGTCGGCGCCAGCCGCGCGGCGGTCGACGCGGGCTATGCGCCGAACGACTATCAGGTCGGCCAGACCGGCAAGATCGTCGCCCCCGAAGTCTATATCGCAATCGGCATTTCCGGCGCGATCCAGCACCTCGCGGGCATGAAGGATTCGAAGACGATCATCGCCATCAACAAGGATGAGGACGCGCCCATCTACCAGGTCGCGGACATCGGCCTGGTCGGCGACCTGTTCAAGATCGTGCCGGAGCTCACGGAGAAACTGTAGCGTCGCTGTCATGCCGGATCGGTCGTCCGCCTGGGTCGAAGACTATTTGCGCGATGGCTATGCCATCGTCCGCGGCCTGTTTTCGCCGGACGAGATTGCGGCGATCGGGGCGGCGGTCGACCAGGTCCACGCCGAGGGCGTCGCCCATGGCCGCAGCTTCCGCCACGGCAATCTCTTCTACAATGTCGAGCCGAGCGACGACGGGCCGCCGCAGGTGCGGATGGTCCAGTGGATGTCCTGGCACCAGCCGGTGCTCAACGCCGTCCGGCTCGACCGCCGCCTGGCGCGCGTGCTGGAGCCGTTGATCGGGCGCGACCTCAAGCAGATCATCAACCAGCTTCACTGGAAGACGCCGGGCAGCAAGGGCGATTTCGCCTGGCACCAGGATTCGCGCTTCCGCCTGCCCGAGGTCGCCTACCGCAATCTCGGCACCTCCTACGTCCAGACCGGCCTCGCCATCGATCCGCACAATCCCGGCAGCGGCGGCATGCGCTTCGTGCCCGGCAGCCACCGGCGCGGCAGCCTGCCGCTGGACACCACGACCGAGGTGCTCGGCACGGCGATGGACGACGCCGCCCTGGTGGAGGCCGGATTGTCGCCGGAGAAGGTGGTCGACCTGGTGCTCGAGCCGGGCGACCTCGCCTTGTGGAACCCCTATCTGGTCCACGCCTCCGGGCTCAACAGCTCCGGCCACCGCCGCCGCCTCTACATCAACGGCTATATCCGCGCCGGGGATTGCGACCGCGGCGAATGGGCCTTCCGCGACGGCGAGCCGGTGCCGTTCGGCGCGGAGCCCGCCCTGGTTCATTACGAGGCCCTGCACGAACGCGGCGAGCCGCATTACGTCTGAGGTTCGGCGGCTTGCTCCGGCTCGTGCCGCAGTACCAGCCAGGCGGTGACCATCGAGGAGATGTCGAGCGCGGCGTGGAGCAGCATCGGCAGCAGCAGCGAGCCGGTCTCGAGATAGACCCAGCCGAACAGCGCGCCGATGAGGCCGGTCAGGAGCACGCCCCGAATGCCCTGGTAGGAATGGGCGAGGCCGAACAGCAGGGACGAGGCGGCGAGCGCGCCCCACTGGTCGAGCCAGCTGCCGAAATAGGCCATCAGATAGCCGCGATAGGCGAGCTCCTCGAACACGCCGGCGAAGACCGAAACGAGGAGCGCCCAGCGGAGCTGGCGGCCGTTCCGCGGCAGGATCGCCTCGAGCTTGCCGAACTGCCTGCGCATCGAGGCTGCCGCCTTCGGGCTGGCCGCGACGAGGATCGGGCGCAGCGCCAGCCCGCCGAGCGCGCCCATGGCGATGCCCAGCGCGAGGCCCGAGGCGCTGCCCGAGGCAAGGCCCATCGCCGCCCAGTCCCGCCCGGCGCCCCACCAGAGCGCCATGGCACCGAGCCCGAGGCCGGTCAGCCAGACCAGGGTGTGCTGATATTCGCGCACCAGCGCCGCGCTGCCCTCCCGCGCCAGCCGCTCAAGAAAGACCTGATAGGCGAAGTAGCCGATGACCGGAAAGACGATCCCCGGGACCAGGATGACGAAGAGATGGTCGAGCAGGTTCGGGGTCACGCCAGCCCCTCGAGGAAGGCCGCGACATTGGGCCCGAGCGCGTCGACCGCATAGCCGCCTTCCATCACCACCAGGCCGGGCAGGCCCAGCGAAGCGATCCGGGCGGCCATAACCGCATAGTCCGGCGTCTCCAGCTTGAAGAAGGAGATCGGATCGCCCGCCCAGGTATCGGCGCCATAGCTGATCACCAGCAGGTCCGCCCCGAAGCCGGCGATGGCGGCGAGCGCCCGCTCCAGCGCCGGCAGATATTCGGCGAGGCCCGCGCCGCGCGGCAGCGGCAGGTTCAGCGTTGCGCCTTCGCCCGCGCCTTCCCCGCGCTCGTCCGCATGGCCCCAGAAATAGGGATAGTCGGTCCGGGGGTCGGCGTGGATGGAGGCGAAGAAGACGTCGCCCCGTTCGTAAAAAAGGTCCTGCGTGCCGTTGCCATGATGATAGTCGACGTCGAGGATCGCGACCCGCCGCCCGGCCGTAGTCGCTGCCTCGGCCGCGATCGCCGCATTGTTCAGGTGGCAATAGCCGCCGAGATAGTCGCGCCCCGCATGATGACCCGGCGGCCGGCACAAGGCGAAGGCGGCCCGCTCCCCCACCAGCACCGCATCGAGCGCGGTGAGCGCAGTCTGTGCGGACCAATAGGCGCCCCCCCAGGTCCCTTCGGCGATCGGCGAGGACGCATCGAAGCTGTAGGCGCCGAGCTTCGCGTCGATCCGGTCGAGCGCGAGCGGGCGCCGCCGCACTATCGGCCAGGCATAGCCCGAAGCGTCGCCCGCACGGCCGGCCGCCCGCCAGTCCTTGTGGGCGCTCCACAGGAAGGCGAGATAGGCCTCGTCATGCACCGCCCTGAGCGGCGCCTCGCCATGGTCGACCGCCCCCTCCACCGGCCCCAGCGCGGCCAGCACCGCCTCGGCCCGTGCCGGCGTCTCGGCATAGGGGACGAAGCCGCCATTGTGCAGCTCCATGGTCGGCGCATGGGCGAGCTGGCGCGGATCGAAGAAGCAGCGCATCAGCGCGCCACGGGCTGCAGGGCGCTCGGCAGGAAGGGCTCGGACAGCATCCGCGCCATCGTCCGCCAGCGGCGCTCCAGCGGAGCGTCGCCCCATTCCACGAAGCGCCCGACCAGCTCCTCGCCCAGCCCGTAATTGATCACATAGGAGCGGTATTGGTCGGTGAAGGCGATCGACTGCCGCGCCCGGGATTCGGAGACCAGGGAATAGCGCTGGGTGAGACGGATGGCCTCCGCCCGGTCGATCCGCCCGTCCAGATAGGCGGCGGCGATGGCGATGCGCGCGCCCGAAAGCTCCTCCACCACATCCTGCAGCCGCAGATAGGCATCCGCCTCGCCGCCCGGCAGGCCGGCGAGCGGATAGAGCACGCGCCGCTCGAAGGCGAGCCGCTCTTCCCCGGGAAAGGCGAGCTCGACCCCGTAATTGGCGCTGCCCTCGGCAATGAAGCTCTGCGGCGAATAGAGCGGATAGACCATATATTCGACCCAGCCGCGCCCGCGCGCCAGGTTCCGCTCCAGCAGCATGTTGTAGGCGTGATGGCCGGGATAGCCTTCGTGGCAGCCGAGGTCGATCGCCCGGCCCATCCGCACCGGCTGATCGGTGTTGACCTGGATCAGGCTGTGATAATTGCCCTGGTACCAATTATAGCCGGACCAGCTCCGCTGGGTGACGAATTCCAGCGTGAAATGCTCGCCGCGCGGCAGCGGGATATGGGCGGCGGTGCGGCGGCGGCACTCGGCGATCGCCGCGCGCATGACCGCATCGAGCCGGTCGCGGGGGATCACGAACCGGCCCATGAAGGCGTCGACCCGCTGCGGCAGCGGCCCGTCGCCCGGCACCAGCCGCTCGATCCGCGCCAGCACCGGATCGAACTCGCTCAGCGGACGCGGCTGCGGATCGACGCCGTAGAGGCCGAGCGCCTCCTCGCGGAAGCTGAGCCGCTCGCCCTGCAGCATCCTCAGGCGGGTGATCGCCGCATTGATTTGCGCGGAGAGGAAGAGCTGGCGCCGTCCCGCGAGCGTCGCCGGCGGCGGCCGCAGCGCCTGCAGCCGCCGGCTCAACAGCCGCGCCGCTTCCGCCAGTTGCGGCAGGGTGCGCGGATTGGCCCGGGCCGCAGTCCGCCAGGCGGGCGGGCCGTAATAGGCGTCGACATAGCCTTCGTCCCGCTCGCCCAGCTCGAGCACGAGCCGCACATAGTCCCGCGCGATCGCATCCATATTGTCGCGGGCGGGGGCGCGGGGCTGCGCGGCGGCGGCCGTGGCGAGGGTCAGGGACAGGAAGGCGGCGAGCAGGGCGCGAAGCAGGGTCATGGCGTCAGCATGGCGGCTTCGGCGTCGCGGTGGAAGTGGGTCGTGAGCCCCAACCAAATTCATCCGAAATGGACCAATCCACCGCTTTTCGAAACTTCTTGCGACTCATTGCGCGTAAATGGATGATCATCGTTTCGAGTCGGAGGCTGAATGGGGGGCTTCGACATCCTGCTGGCGGCCTGCAGCTTCGTCATGCGCGAAGCGGCGCTGTTCGCCGCCTTCTGTTTCCTGCTGCTCGGCCTGAGCGACCTCATCGTCGATCTGATCTGGCTCGGCCTGAGGCTGGCGCGCCGCGGGAGGCGGCCGCCCTTCCCCGTCGCGGCGCAGCCGGGCCGGCTCGCCATCTTCGTACCCGCCTGGGACGAGGCGGCGGTGATCGGGCGCATGCTGACCCATGCCCAGGCGGCATTCGCCGGCGCCGATTACCGCCTCTATGTCGGCTGCTATCCCAACGATCCCGCGACGATCGCGGCGGTGCGCGCCGCCGCGGGACCGCGCCTCCGGCTCGTCATCGGCCCCGCGCCCGGTCCGACCAGCAAGGCCGACTGCCTGAACCGGATCTGGGAGCGCATGCTGGAGGACGAGGCGGAAGCGGGCGTGAGGGTCTGTAACTGGCCACGAACTGGGAAGAGAGGAACGACCCGGGATTTGGCGGGATATGCCGGGACATGGTGGGATGAAAATGGCGGTTTTCCGCCACTCCGGCCGCGAAGCGGCCTGTGATCTAACTTCCAAACAATAAATGGCCACGCGGCGCCTGAAGCGGCGTTGCATCGTCGGTTCACTCTCTGTGCGAGCCCTCCGAGAAGGGCCCCGACTTCCCAGTTCCCGGGGGCGGCACTTCCCAGAACCGAAGAGCCGCAGAAAACTGCGAAAAATCGCTCCCTTCGCGGCGATTGCCTCACGACGCCACTTCCCAGTTTGTAATGATGAGCTCGCCCGCACTTTGGGCGTTGTCGCCGCCGGCAACGGAATAGGTGGTCTCGACGCCCTCGATGGCGAAACGCCTGAAGATCTGGCGCACCTCTGGCCGGTCGTTCAGGCTCAGGATGAAACGGCCTTTCAACCCTGCCAGTCGATCGGCCATGAGAGCGAATTGGGACTGGTCGAACAGGTCCGCGCCATAGTCGTCTTCGCAATCGAAGTAGGGAGGATCGAGGTAAAAGAGCGTGCCCGGCCGGTCATATCGATCGATGAAAGCGAGCCAGTGCATCCGCTCGATGACCACGCCGGACAGACGCTCGTGCAGGGCCTCTAGGACGGGCGCCAACTTCGTCACATCGAACCTCGCCGGCGTCGTGGCGCTGACGCCGAAGTGCCGGCTCGCCACCTTGCCACCGAAGGCCAGGCGCTGAAGGTAAAGGAAGCGCGCGGAGCGCTGCAGATCAGTCAGCGTCGACGGGTCGGTGCGCATGAGCCGCTCGAACCCCGCACGCGTCGTCAGCTGCCACCGGATCATGTCCATGAAGGCGACGTAATGGTGCTGGAGGACACGGAAGAACGTCGCGACGTCCTCCGACCAATCGTTGATGATCTCGACCTTGGGTCGGCAATCGCGGCGGAGGAAGATGCCGCCCATTCCGACGAAGGCCTCGGCATAGCAGGTGTGAGGGATCGACCCGATCCGGGTCACCAAGCGGCGAGCGAGGTTTCGCTTGCCGCCAATGTAACCGGCGGCGGGGCGGACAGCCTGAACGGGTTCGAGGCCGCTAGCGCGGCCGGGCATTGGACTCGACTCCATGAAGGGATGTTCCCTATTGCCTCGCCTCCCGTGCGCGGGGGGCGGGGTGATTCCAGCCTGATCAAGCTGGTTCATGGCGGGTCGACACCGCCGGCTCGGGGCGCGCCAACGCCCCTGCTCCCGCCTCGCGGCGGACAACCTATGGAATCCGTAGCTCAGCGCCACCATGTGTCTCCCCTCGACATCATGGTTAACGGGAGATCGACATGAAGAACGGTTTGTACTCGGTGCAATTCGGCGTCGGCGGTCGCATCGGGAGCGGGGTCGTCACTTATCGCGACGGCCAAGCGACCGGCGGGGACGCTGGTTTCGCCTATGCGGGCAACATCGCCCAGGATGGCGACCAGTTGAGCGGTAAAATCGACATTTGGCAGCACACGCCCGGCCAGGACAACGTCTTCGCAGGTCTGAAGTCCTTCCAGCTGGATGTGATCGGCCACCAAGCCACCGAGGACACCGCCGGTCTGCATGGCACGACGACCGATGCCCCTGGGCAGGCCGTCAAAGTCTCCATGCAGCTGATCCGGGCGCTTTGAGCAGAACTCCGCCGCGGAGCCGGCGTCAGCGAGGAGGGCAAGCAGGCCCGGCATGTTGTAAATCGCCGCGGGCGTGTGATCGACCTCGGTCAGGACGCGGGCTGGCAGCGGATCGGCGGCCAAGCGCGCGAGGATAGGGCTGCGCGCCTTCATTGAACGGCAACCGCCGCGGCGCTATATCGAGGGAGCGACGCGCGAAACACGGTGAACCTGCCTGCCGTAGCACGGGCCCTGCCCGGAGCGCATTGCGAGGGACCGGCAGTCCTCGCCGCGCGCCGCACCCTCGCCCAGCCGAGATCGTTGACGCCGCTGTCTTCCTCGTCGTCGGGGCCGAGCGCGGTCATCGCTGCGCGGCCTCGCGCTGCTCGATCATGCGGACCGCCTCTTCCACATTTTGCCGATAGGCCCCGCGAGTGCCCTCCCGGAACGTCTCGAAGATGGCATCCTTCAGCGCGCGCGGAAGGCCGCGCCAGTGAGGCCAGCACATCAGCTGACCGTCCTTTGCCGGACGGGGGCAATCCGGGATGCGGCAGGGATGGCTCACGCCTCGTCCTCCCCGTCGTCGGGCTCGTCGGCCGCATCCTGAGCAATGAGCGCCGCCAGCGCGGCGGTGATCTGCCCGAAGATCAGAGGGTAGCGGCTCTGCAGGCGCTCGATCTCGCGCGCCCGCGCCCACTGCAGGCTGGTGACGAACAGCTCGCCGCGATCGGCGGTGACTTTGACCACCGCCTTCAGCCAGCGGCCGTCTTCCAGGCGAGTGAAAATGAGGCGCTGATCGTCCTGCTGGAAGACCAGATCCGGATCCGCGCCTAGATCGGGCAGGCGCCGATATTCGGGAATGCCGATCTCGGGGTGGCTGCGGCGCTGCTTGGCCCAGGTATCGGCCGACAGGACGCCGACCCGGCTTTGGGCGCCTACGGCGTCGCGCAGCTCGTCATTGAGCAGCATGACGGGGAAGGAGGCGCCCTCCTCGTCCATCGCCTGCAGGAAGGCCGGAGCATCGACCAGGTCGCGGAGCATGGCGCGCGCGCCGGCCAGATCGTGGTCGCCATAGCGGCCGAGTGTCGAGACCGCCTTGTCGCCGATCGCGCGCATGCTCGCCTGACCGGGATTGTAACCCCAGCCCGGATCGATGCCCGGCGGGACGGCCTCAGGCGTAGGCGAGCCGGACCGCCAGAAGCGGCGCGGTGGGCCATCCTGCGGCGGCCGAGGGCTGACCTTCCAGCCGCGGCGTTCGAGATCCCGCTCGCCGAGCTGGACGACCGTGCAGCGGCAATTCCAGCCACAGGGCGGGAAATGTGTGTTCCACCACTCGTGGTCGACCGGCAGGATCGTCCCGTGCCAGCGGCGGTGAAGCGGCCGCGTCCGATCGTCCATGACGGCCGAGTAGCGGAGGAAGGGCGCCACATCTTTGCGGTCCTGGATGCGGGCCCACTGGCCGGCGGCGCGGCTGACCCGCATGTTGGTCCGGAAGATCGTCTCCAGGCGCCGCGGTCCGATGAAGACGGGCGCGCTCGTGCCGGTCAGGTCGCGATCCTCGACGCGGCCCCACCACCCGGCGCGCTGCAGCTCGGGGATGATGTTCGCCTTCCACTGCTCGAAGGTCGAGCCGTTGTTGAGAGCGTCGGCCAGCGAGTTCCGGATCGTGTCGAGGAGATCAAGGCGGGCGAGCTTGGCGACGGTGAACGCGCGCGCATGCTCGTCCTGCCACATGTCGTGCCACTTGACCGTGGTGCGCAGCTCGCCCCGCGCGTCGAAGGCACGACGGGTGTCGTCGGGCGGGAGGCCGATCAGGGGGCGGATGTCAACGAGCCCGCTCACGCTGCGGGGCTCCGCTGGCAGAAGCACGCGCGATTCAAACGGGACCGATAAGGTTCAAAAGACGGGAGGTGGCAAGGGTGCGATAATCGCGCCCGAAACAGAGGATCGGAGCGATGGAGTGGACGTTCAACGTGGACTTTACCCCCTTGCTGTTGCTTGGGGCATTGCTCGCGCTGGGATGGCGCCCACGGACGAGAAAATGAATGTCGCCTCAATCTCATGAGGACACTCCGTCAGCGCCGGCCGTTGCGGCCATGCGGACGGCGAAGCCGGCGTTGGCCAGGCGCTCGATCAGCGGGCCGAGGTCGCCCATCTCAACCTCGCGGCGGAGAATGTCTGCCACTTCCTGTTGGGAGCCGGCGCCGGCCAGCTCGGCGAGCAGCTCGTTGGCGCCCAGCTCGTCCGCCAGCTGGCGCCAGCCCTCGTCGGCCATGATCTGGGCGGTGGCGTCGTCCACGATGTCGGCCGTGGCCGCCTCGGCGAAGGCGACCTCGTCGATCTCTGCGGACCAATCCTCATCGAGCAGCTCGAAGATCTCGGGACCGAAGATCAGCTCGCCCTGATAGGGCTCGATCTTCTCAAGATCGATGCCCTCGCCTTCATAGGTAAGGGTGACGTGCGGCTGATATTCCGCATAGTCCCAGCTGGCGCCGGCCTCTGCGATCTCTTTGTGGCGACACTCCAGCTCGCGAGCTGCGAACCGCAGCACGATTGCTCCGCCGCGGCCCAGCTGCTCGACCGCGCGCGGTCCGCCTGCCGTGATCGTGATGCCGGCCCCCTCGCCGACCGGCGTCCAGGCCTGGCCGATCTTGAACCAGTCGACAGGGCGGCGCGACTTCGCGATCGTAACGTGCATCTCGGCCGCGGGGATGGTCGACTTGAAGCCCTGCGCCTTCGCCCAGGCGATCAGCGCCTTGGCGTTGCGGAGGCGGCGGTGGATGTAGAGCGGGCGCGGCTCGCTCAGGCCGACAGCCTCGGCCTCAGCCGCGGGCTCGCCTTCCGCGTCATTCGCAGCCTTTGGCCTGCGCGGTGCCGGCAAGGCGGGCGGCGTGGGCGTAGGCGACGGTTTCTGCTCGAAGCCGTCACCATAGATGTCGCGGAAGCTCTCGGCGGTGCGGACGTAGCCCATCTCAGCGAGCGCGGCGTCTGTCTCGGCCGTCGCCTTCAGGTCGGTCTCTTCCTCGACCTGCCGGATCAGAATGGGCGCGGCGACATCGGGGCCGAAATTGAAGTCGGTAAACCACCGAGCCGGGCCGCGGGTGAAACTGCCCGTGTTGAGGTCGGCGTCGGCGGTGATCAGCTCCTGCTTGACGCCGGCATGGACCTTCCCCTGGGCGAGGGACGAGCCGTCATCGGTGGTCATCGTCTGGCTGAGGATGATCTTCGCGATCGCAGCGTCCATATAGGTGGGCATCTTCTCGAAATCGATGCCATTGGTCGCGACCTGCATGAACTCCAGGACGACGCCCTCGGGGACGGCGATGCCGCTGTCGTTGGCCAGCGCCATCATCGACTGGAGCAGCTTCTCGATCTCCGCATTGGAGGTCCCGCGGGGATAGGTGCCCTTGGCGGGCGGGACGCTGAACCGGTCGAGGAAGATGTTCCAGAACCGGATCCCGTTTCGCTTGAACAGCGTCGGCCAGTAGAGCCACTCCGCCAAGGCGCGGCCGTAGGGCTGATCGTCGTCGCTGGCGCCGGTCTTCACGACCCAGAACTTGCGGTCCGGCAGCACCTCGCCGCGCTGGTTCCGCATCGTGATCAGCCGCAGCCTGCCGTCTTTGTCGTAGCGGAAACGGCGGGCGTGGCGGACCTTGACGTCCGACCATTGAAGGAGGCCGTCGCGGACCTCCCACAGCAGCTCGGCGATCGCGATGCCGTAGAAGGACGCGTAGAGCATCTTGTCGGTGATGCCGTCCCAATCGAGGCGCTCCAGATTGGCCTCCAGGGCCTCAGCGGCGGCCACAGAGCGCGGATCCTCGGCGTCGCCAGGGATAACCGACCATTCGCGCGACACGACGGCGCTGCGGCGCTGCTCCAGGCAGGATTTGACCTGGTCGTCGAGAAGGATCCGGTCGTAGGCGCCCCAATCGACTGCGCCCTGCAGGCGGACGTCGCGAAACTCCTCCAGCTCATATGTAAAGGGCCGGGTGATGTCGCGGCCGTCATGCGTCGTGGCGATCGGCTGCGCCAGCTCGGCCGGCGGCCGCGAGGGCGTCCGAACCGGGACCAAGGCGCGCGAGCTGCTGCGGCCGTAGCGACGGGGAGGCCTAGACATGGAAATCTCCAACGGAGCTGCGGCGGGCGATCGTGCCGAAGCCGCGGGTTGTGGTGATGAAATCGCCGGCAGGGGCGGCGCGTTGGCCGGTGGCGTGGAAGTCAATCGGGCCGAGATCCTCGTCCATAGCTGCGACCAGGTGCATGCAGGCGATCGCGTTGTCGCCGTGCCGCTTCCCCTTCGCGCCATCGACCTTGGAGACCTTCGCCCGGTCCGGGATGCAGGGGACGCCGCGGACCAGTTTGATCATCCGCAGATCTTCGAGCGTGCCCTCGTCCTTAGGGATCAGGAAGGTCTCGTCCTCGATGCCGGCGCGCAGCTTCGGCATGAACGCGAGATAGGTTTTCTCGGTCGCCATGACGGCCTCGATCCGCTCGAAGCCCCACTTCTGCTGGGCCTTTTCGGCCATCGCGGAGCCGTTGCCGCGCCCGTCCATCTTGCCCCCGGCGAAAAGGGGTAAGCGTTCGATGATCCAGTCGAGCACGAACTCCTGGTCGGTGAACGGAACGTTCCGCATCTCCAGGATGAAGCGGCAAATCTTGCGCATCGCCAGATCGGTCTGGCCGAAAGCGATCGGCGAGCCGTCGCCGGATCGGGCAAAGTCCTGGCCGAAGAAGCTGCGCCTGCTCCGGTCGAAGGTGTCGAGGATCGGCTTGACATGCGTCTCGAGGAATTCGCGGATCCAGTCGCGCCGGTAGGCGTCAGCCTCGCGCTCGAAGCCATCCGGGCAGCGCAGGCGGACCACCGGCAGCTCCTCGCGCATGGCGCGCTCGATCGTCGCCCGCGCCAGATAGGTGCCGGATCCGCGCGCCGGGATGACGTCCAGCTCCTCCTCGGCCGCTTCGCCATAGGTGGCGCGCAGATCCGCCTCCCACTCGGCCTCGGCCTCGGGCGACCAAGTCTTGCCGGTGCGCAGGCAGATCCGCTTGAACAGGCCCTGGGCCAGTGCGTCCTTCAGCGTCAGGCGCATCACGACGCCCTTCCGCTTGCCGGCGCGGATGTCCTCGATCAGCGAGTTAAACGGATTGTCGGCCCCGTCATGCGTCGAAATGACGACGACGCGGCCGCCCCACATCAGCAGCGCGAAAGCGGCCTTCAGCAGCTCGTCCAGCTGGTCGTGGAACGCCGCCTCGTCGATGATGACCATGCCCTGCTTGCCGCGCAACGATCGCGGCTTAGAGGACAGGGCGACGATGGAATGGCCGGACGGGAAGTCGATGCGGAAGGCGAGGATGCCCTCCTTCGAGCCATCATCGAACAGAAACTCCGAAACGGCGCCCGCGGCCTCGTCGAATGCTTTGGCGAAGTCACCGCAATAGGCGATGAACTCGCGGGTCATGTCGAGATTGTAGGCGATGTAGAAGACGTCCATGCCGCCATGCCCGGCGCCCGCGACCAGGACCGCGTCGGCCGCGAAGCCGTAGGTGATGCCCGTGCGCCGGGACTTCTCGATGACGAGCAGCTGGTTTGCGTCGCTGAGGACGATGCCCTCTTGCTGGTAGGGCAGGAGGACGTCCGGCAGCTCTTCGCGCGGCGTCAGGGCCGTCGAGGCAAGAAGATCCGTGCCCGCGCTCACCGGCAGCCCCCGGGCTTAGTCTTCTGGCCGCGCACGTGGTGGCCGCGACGCTGCCGATCGCGCACTGGCGGATGCCAGCGGGCCTCACCGGCGCCGATGCTGTCGACGAAGGCGACCGCCTGGTCGTAGCCCGAGTCCCCGTCGAAGCTGACCAGGTCGAAATGCGGAAGGTCGTAGCCGGTGCCCTTCGGCGCGCGATGGTCGGAGATCCGGATCAGCCAATGACGGCTGCGCCCGTCGCGCAGCTGCAGGTGCTTTGTCGCGGAGCCACGAACGCGGCTCGACAACATCCGGACGACGACCAGGCCACGGCCGCGGGCATGCTCGCATAGGGCGATGGCCATATTGGCGATCGAGCTAGGCGTGGCGAAATGCTCGGGCGCGCAGTAGCCGGCCACCACGCGGATCGGCTCGGCGCTCATTCCTTCATGCCCAGGAGACGGCGCTTGACCCGGTCGATCGTCGCATCGCTGGCGCCGGCTGCCCGGCATTCGGCCTCGGCCTCATCCGCCGCCTTCTGGCGCGCCTTGACGAAGGCCTCCGCCCGGATCTTCGCCTCGCGATCGACGTCGATTTTCGAGGCGGAAGTGAAGTCCTTCACCGCGCGGCCGAACTCCATCAGCTCCTTCATGCTGAGATCGGGATCGTCGTTGTCGGCGACGTTCATCGCCATGCGGGTGGCGATGGTGGTCCCCAGCTGGATCAGAAGCCGGCCCTCAAGGCTGCCGGCGTCGCCGAACTCGGCGGCAAAGGCCTTGGCGACGGATTGCTGGTCTCGCAGCCTCGCCGCCAGCGCGCGATATTCCTGGGCGTAGCGGCCAACCGCGGAGCGGGATGCCTCGCCGCCCAGCGCCTCGATCGCCGCCTTGATCTGATCGACCGTGGCGCCGCGCTGAATGGCGGAATTGACCTCGGCCAGGATGGCGGGGGGAAGCCTTTTGATGGAAGACTGGCCGGACATGGGTCAGTCCCCCGTCTTGAAGCGCGAGACGCCCTCGACGACCATGAGGCCCTGGGCCACATCGCGGCCATCCGAGAGGATGCGAGCGGCGAGGTACGGCCCCAGCTCCTCGATCTCGATCAGCTGGCAGGCGGCGCCTCGGTCAGCGAGCCAACGCAGCTGCTCGGCAATGTCGCGCCTGGCGACGCGATGCCCCAGCTGGTTGAGCAGCAGGGTCAGCGTCTCGTCGTTGTGCTCCCCACCGACGTCGAACAGCAGGTCGAGGATGGCGCGGCGGACAACCGGAAGGATGATCTCGGGGATCACTTGCCGCCCCTCGATCCCAGGATTTCACGCAAATAGTCATGCTGGGTGCCGAGCTGCTTCTCGACGCCTTTGAGGCTGCTTTCGACGCCGGACATGCGGCCGGCGAGCACCGAGATCATCTGCGTCAGGTCAGCCTTGGTCGGCGCCCCGTCGCACTCTTTCTCGACGACGGCGAGCCGCGTGTCATGGTCCGCAAACTTGCGGGATCCGCGCTCGAAGCGTCCGGCGATGTCCTTTTCGAGGCTCCGGACCTCGCCCTCCAGCTCCTGGATGGCCTTCTCAGCCTCGCCTTTCGCCTCCTTCAGCTCGGCCTTGGTGGCGAGCTGGGTCTTCAGCCAGAGGAAGCCCGCCCCGAGGATGATCGTGACGACGCCGAGCGCGATCGGCCAGATCACCTGCAGAAACCGAAGCCAGTCCACCCGGACCCCCAAAAACGCTGTTGCAACAGCGTCTTCATGGCCGCTGAAGGGGTGTCCGCCGTGCTTCCGCGGGCGGACAGGGGGTCAGTCTTCCCCGTCTCCGAACATGTCCATCTGGCGATCGTCGCGCTGGCTGGCGCCGCGGGGCACTTCCGGCCCGCCCGCGCCCTCGTCGGTCTGGTTGACCAGGTGCGAGACGTAGGAGCGCTTCGTGCGGAGCATACGCGCGGCCGCGGCGCATTCCAACTCCCCCGCCCGGACAGCCGCGAGGATCGGAGCGCGCTTTGCGCGGTTGATCGCCAGCTTCGCGGTGGGGAAGTGGAAATACTCCGACCCGTAAATGGCGCTGAGCTTGGCCGCGGTGCCGATCCCGACGACGTCGACGATCGAGCCGCGGCGGCCGTAGGTCTTACCCTTCTCCGGATCCTTCGGGATGTAGATCCGCATGCCGCCGAACACGTCGCACAGCTGCAGGGTCCGGTAGGCGCCGATGTGATCGGCCATTTCCAGCATACGCGCGGTCCAGCCTTCGCCGGTCTTCGCGTCCTCTGGGATCGGCAGCTCCTCGTAGCCGAGGAACTCATGGTTGGCGGCGGTCATTCGGCCACCGCCTTCCCGATCGCGCGGCGGACTTTCTTGCCGAGGAAGCGGATGGCCTGGTCGAGATCGCGCGCCGACCAGGCATGGTGGTTTACGGCGAGGCCGAGGGCCTTCTGGCTGTAACCGATGTGGCAGGAGTGGAGGACGCGGAGCTCGCGGAGCTTGGCGGCGATCGCCTCCAGGACGGCGTGGCGCTCCAGGCGCGGCATGTCGATGCCGGGCGAAGTCTGGCGCAGCTCCCTCAGCCGTGCCTCGTCCGGCCAAACGACGCCCTCTCGACCCGCCCAAGCCTTGAGCGCCTCGATGACGCGGAAGGCCTCCCGCGGGCCGAGGAACTGGATGCGCTGCTTGCCGGTCTGCCGTGCGACGAAGGCGTCCAGCGCGCGATCGTTTGGTTCAGCGACGGCGCCCAGCCAGTAGACCGTCCACCACAGCGCGCGGATCTTGCCGACGTGGCCGCGGTGGCCCATCGGGGCCTTGTAGTCGCGGTTGAGGCGATCGAGCACCTTGCCGATCTCGGCCAGGGTCATGTCACCCATCGACGCCTTGCCGGTGACCTCCAGCTGGATCGCCTTGCGGTCCTCGTCGCAGATGTTCAGGCGGCGGCAGGCGGCCCGGACCGCGCCGTTGAGCTTCGTGCGGCTATCGGTCCGCCCTTCGGCCGTGCGCAGCGCCGCCGCGGCGATCTCGCCGAATGCCTTAGCCAAGGTCGCGCTCCTTCCACCAATAACGGGGTGCTCCCGCCGGCACAGTGGCCGCCTGTGCCGGTGGGCCGTCGAGCCGAGGCCGGTGCGCTTCGTATGAAGCCAAGCGCTCTCTGGCCTGGTCGAGGGTCAGGTTTTCCGCGATGGCGAGCCGCATCTCGGCATTGTGCCGGGCAAGACGCGAGACCTTCCGCGCCTGGTCGCTGCGAGGCCCGCCCGTCCGGATCATGCCGCCTCCCGCCGCGCCAGCTCGGCGCGCAGGCGATGGGTTGGAACGGACCGGAGATCCACGCCGGGCAATCGGAGGCCACGATGCCGCCCCGGAACGCGGACGAGATGACCGGCCTCGACCAGGCGGGCAACCATGAGGAAGACGCCGCTGTTGCTGCGCATGCCCAGCTCGCTCATCATTTCGCGGTAGGAGGGCGCCACGCCGGTGCGCTCGATCCGCCCGCGGATGAACGTGAGCAGCTGCAGACCCTCCGGTGTCATCGGCGCACCTGGGCGGCCAGATCGGGCCTACCGATCTTGTGGGCCAGATCCCGGCAGAGCTGGCCGAAGGCCTTGCCGTCGATCGCCGCGAAGGCGTCGAAGGTCATGACCTCCATGGCCGCCTTGGCGGGTTTCCCCGGCTTCTTCATGGCCTGGATGTCGAGCGCGTCCGCACTCTCGATGGCCAGGATGTGGATCCGCGCGGCCATCAGTGCACCGCCACCGACTGCATGTCCGGCAGCGCCTCGATGAAGTCGGCCATGTTGTCGGCCGACCGGCAGACCATCAGTTCGTCGAGGTAGGCGCAGAGCCCGGTCCCGTCCGGGTGGATGAGGGTAACGGCCAGGCGCGGCGCCCCGGTCTTGGGGCAGGGCAGCGCGGCGAACCCGATGCCAGCCTGGCCGATGCCGGTCGGCCGCACCTTCTGGACCTCGGCCGTGATGCCGCCGAAGAAGGTGGGATCGTCGCTCATCGCGCCTGCTCCGCGATGATGCGCTGGGCGCGGGCCTTCCATGCTGTGACCATGGTGTAGCCGCCAGCGGTGCTAGTGATCTTCAGCCCGGCGATCGTCAGCTCGTGCGTACCGAACTTGAACCGGCTGAAGGCACCGAACGTGTCGGCCAGGACGTGCAGCACATCGAGGGGGTCCGTAGGCTGGGCGGCGAGTAGAGCGTCAATCCGCTCTACGACTTTGGGGAGGATGGCGACCTGGACGTTCATGCCGTCACCTCGGGCCGCTGGACCTCGATCTCGCGATCATCGATCGCGACGGCATGAGGCATGTAGTTGGCCGGGAGGTCGACCATGGCGATGATCCGGTCGCAATCGTCGGAAACCATGTCCTCATGGACGCCGAACGGGAAACGGCACTCGCGATCGTCGACGATCTTGGCCGCCGGACCCTTGCTGGTCCGATAGAGAATGAGCCAGCGCTGGGTCATGCCGCCTGGTCCACTTCGACTGTCTCGGTCGCCGCGGACTTCGGCGCCGCGCGGTCGATGAAGAACTCCTCCTTCTGCTTTGGCGAGAAGCCTGCCTTGGTCAGGAGCGGGCCGAGGTCCTCGGTAGCCAGCTCCTTCAGGATGGCGGGCTTGTCGAGTTCGCGCTTGACCCGGATCAGGTCGGTGAGCCTGTTGCGGCGGAGGCTGTCGAGGCGGCTGGCAGCCAGCCGCAACACCGCGGCGACAGCGTCGGCCACCTTCATCTTGCCAATGGCGAGGCTGGGCGGCGTGGTCCGCTCGCCGAGGATGCAACCGCCCAGCTCGATGCTCTTGCGCTTGCCGCCGGTCAGCTCGCCGCCGGCCACGCCCCACCAGGCGCGCAGCTGCCGGAACTTGTCCTCGGCGGCCTGCTCGACCGGCGCGATCAGGGCGTCACGGGTCGCCTGCAGCTGCGCGATCGCGGCGTCGGTGTCGGCCCGCGCCGCCTCGATGTAGGACTGCATCTCGGCATATTCGGCGGCGAGCTGCGTCGCCTCCTCGATGGTCTGGGGCGCCAGCTGGCGGGGGGCTTTGCGGCGGGGCATCAAAATTCCTTCTCGAGACTGGGTTGGGAGGATCCGGCGAACGGGAGCGCGGTGCCGCAGAAGGCGCATTCCGCGCTGAAGCGGCCGACGTGCCAATGGGATCGGCCGCAGCCGGGGCAGTGGTTGACCTGGCCGTGGCGGTAGGTGGGCGCGTAGCCGCGCTGCCTTACTTGGGCGGAGGGATCGGGGCGCAGGCGCCGGGCGAAGGGGACAACGACTGCGCTCACAGCGTCGGCCTCCGGCTGACCTGGTAGAGCCACTCGATCGCCTCGTCGGCCATCGCTTCCGTCGGCCCTAGTTCAGTCTCCCCCTTGCCCCATTGGCCCGTGGGCGCAGCCGCGACGGAGCCGATCAGTGCGTTGACCTGGTCCTCTCCGGTCCGCACGACCAAGGAGCCGGACCAGCCATTGCTGAAATTGAAGCGGACGCGAGGCTGCAGAGGCGCGAAGGTGTCGGCCGGCGATAGGTCGCAAGCGAAGCTGGTCATGGCAGCACCGCCATGATCATCGCGAAGCCGAAGCCGATCAGGAGGCTGTTGATCAGGGACGTGGCCAGCCATTCCGGGGCGAGCCGGATCTCGCGGCGAGGGATGTCGAAGAGAGGGGCGAAAAGGCGGCGCTTCATGCCGAGGCCTCCCCGTAGATCGCCGCGCGGTGCAGCAGGCCGAAGAAGGCGCGCAGGACACGGCGGTCGCCGATCGTCCCGGCGAGCTTGCGATCGAGCTGCGCGTATTCGGCCTGCTCGGCTGCGCTGAGCGGCGCTGCGTCGAGCAGCTCGGCCGCGGGGGCCAGGTGCGTCCCTTCATGGGCGGCGCTGATCTTGCGCACCGGGAAGGCGCGCGTCCGCTGGCCGCGGATCTCGGCCATGATGGGCTGGCCGGTAAGGACGACGCGGCAGGCGCTCGCAACCTCTCCGGGCATCTGCAGCCAGAGCCGCTCGTTGACGACAGGTTGAACGGACATGGTCAGGTCTCCTCGCCGGCATCGCGCCGGTCGCTGTTGTTCGGGCAGGTCGGGCAGTGCTCGTCGTGAAGGTGATGGGCGTGGTTACGCGGCGGGCCTTCGCGGCGCCGGGCGCGGACGCAGCTGGCGAGCGGGATCGAGCCCCAGATCGGGCAGACGACGTCCTCTTTGCCGTAGGCGGCGCGGACGAGTGTCTCGGCCTCGTCGTAGCTGCCGGCATAGTTTCGGCTGAGGACGCGGCTGACATAGCCGCTGGAGCGGCCGAGCCGATCGCCGACCTTGCGCTGATTGGTGGCGTCGCAGGCCGAGGCGAGCAGCCGGACCCATGCTGGCATGTCGGCGCCCCAGGCGAGGGCGGCGCGCGCGACATTGGTGGGTGCGGCGGGGTTACTGGCCATCTTTGGCCTCCCGCGCGCTTTGCAGCCCTTGGCCGAGCGGGACCGACTGGCCGTTGTTGCGGTCGACCAGTCGCCGCTCGGCGCCCTTCGAATTGGTGATGATCGGGCTTTTCGGCCCGGTGTTCCGGACCAGGCGATAGGTCGACCAGTCCCGGCGCGCGCCGAGGTTGCCGTTGACGCCGTGCGACCTGGACGGGATGACCCGGTTGCCGTCCTTGCTGACGTAGCCGGCCCGTGAGAGCAGGTTGATGAAGTCCTCGGCGGACCGCCGCGTCACTTCGGCGGTGAGGATGAGCAGCGGGATGTCGAATTGCTTGAGGATCCGCATGGCGGCCCACATGCGGCCGCGCTGCGACGCGCGCTTCGTGGTGACCGCGAGCGCCTGATTGACGGTCGGCGGCTCGGTCAGCGCGAAGGCCTCGGGCGCTAGGGCGAAGCGCTGCGGCGATGCCGCCAACTCCCGCACATAGCCGCTCCGCTTCCAGCGGCGCAGGCGGCAGTAGAGGGGCCGATCCGAAGCGCCGGACGCCTCCAGGATCTCGGCGAAGGTCGCGGGGCGGCCAAGGCGGCGCATCGCGGCCCAGGCGTCCGCGCTCAGCGAGCCGAGCGTGGGGGCCTCGTTCAGCAGCCGGCCCTTGTCGCTGATTTCGTAGCGCGCGGCCTCGGCCGGCGTCACGACGACCAGGCCGACCCGCGACCAGCGCTTCAGCCGCTGCTGGATAGCGTTCGGATGCGCCCGGCTCGCCCGGTGCAGCTCGTTCACGGTCCGCGGGGCCTCGGAGCCGCGCAGCGCGCGCCAGAGCGGCACCGCGACCGAGCTGCTGGTCGGGACTTTGACCTCGTAAGCCATTACGCAGCAAGCCTGCGCGCCATGACGTCGCCGGTCTGGAAGGGGCGGTCGCCCCACCAGGCCGCGTCGATCTCGGCGGCGGCACTCTCCATCGCGAGCCGCTCGGCATTCTTGAGGTTGACCACGATGCGGCGGGTGACACCGCGGCAGGCCTGGACGATCGCCTCGACCAGGTCGTCGGCGATCTCGACGCGCGGGCAATAGTGGGCGCGGAGCTTCAGGGCGTCGTCCAGGGAGGCCGGCTGGGCCGGCGTCGTGACGAGGATGCGATTGTGGAACCGCTCCCAGCTCTTCAGCTTCTGCGGGAGTGCTTCCTCGCCCACCAGCAGGATCGGGACCGTCGTGGCGTCGTGGATGTCGCGCAGGATCTCGACGTGCTGCTTGCCGACCAGGTAATCCATCTCGTCAACGATCAGGCCGCGTGGGTCAGCGTTCAGCTGGTCGATCACCTGCTGCAGGATCCGGGGCGCGCTGCGCTCAAGCCTGGGAATGCCCAGCTCCTCGGCAATCGCTTCGAGAAGGGAGCGCTGGGTCCAGATGGACTTGGCTTCGAGATAGGCGGCGCCGGTGCGCTGGGCCGTGAAGGCCATCGCCACGCTCTTGCCGTAGCCGGAATGGCCATACAGCAAGCCGATGCGCGGCATGCCGGCGCCAGCCTCGGCGCAGTCGAGATAGGTCTGCAGGCCCAGCGCCATGTTGGTCAGCTGGGCGAAGCCGGCGGACGGGCGGTCACCCAGCGCCAGCCTGGGCTGAATATTAAGAGCGTTCATGCAGAGTGCCTCCTTGCGGCGTGGGTGTGGGTTGCGGGTTGGAAGGGGGCCATCAGCGCCTTCTGTGCGCGGTAGGCGGTGGTCGAGGCGAAGAGCTGCGCGCGGGCCAGCTCGGCAGGATCGACATCGTCACCGGCCGAGGCGGCGGCGAGGATCTGATCGGCCCAGGCGACCTTTTCCGCGGTGGATGGCTCGGCGGGGCGCCTGGGCGCCGTCCTGCGCATTGCATCATCGAGGCGGGCCTGATCGGGGACCGCCGGGGCCGGCGCCGTGGCGATGCTGTCAAGCTGGGGCGTGGTGCGCGCTTCTGTCCGACCTGGTAGGATGGCGAGCCTGCCGGCCGCGAGGGCATCGTCCCGGAGCAGCTGGTCGCGAGCGTCCTCGAACCGGAACGCCCGTTGCTTCTGGCGAAGCTCGGCCCGCGCCTGCGCCATGTGCTCATCTTGGTGGCGCTTGGCCGCGCGGGCGAATTGCTCCTCGGAAATCCCGGCGCGCTCGTGATTGATCGCGGTGTCGATGAAGCGGCCGTTCTCGTCGAAAACGAAGATCGCGCCCAGCTCGTCCTCGTCACGCCGGATTGTGACCATGCGGCCCATCCAGGGCGCGAGCGATGGCGACCAATAGCGGCCGTGCTTCCACTGGATGCCGCGCTTGCCGACCTTCGCCGAGCCGATCAGTTTGGAGAGGGCGATGCGTAGGACGTCCTCGGATGGCGCCTTCGCAGAGAGCTTGGAGGACTGACGCCAGCGTTCGAGGGGCGAGACCCGCGTGCTGCTATGCTCCCGGCGGTGGTAGACGCCATCCAGCCAGGCATCGAGGATGGCCTGCAGCTGCTCCGGCTCCAGGCTCGGAAGGATCACGGCCTTGCCGGTCCGCTTCTTTTCGCGGGACCGCAGGGCTTGGGCCTCGGCGACGTTATGGCCGGAATAGCCGTCGAGCAGCTCGGCGCGCTCGCGGGTGAAGGTGCCGAAGAGCCGCTCGATGAAGGGCTTCTTCCAGGGGCTGCCGGGCGGACAGCGGAAATGCTCGATGCCGAGCGTTTCGAGCGCGGAGACGATCGAACCGTTGATGTAGCCCGAGCCGTTGTCGGTCATCACCGTCTCGGGCATCACACCCCAGGCGCGAATGGTGTCGATCAGCAGCCGCCGGACCGATTGCCCGCTTTCGCTGTCCGCCACGAGGAAGCGGGCGCGGCGGGAGTAGCGGTCGATCACGCCGAGGATTGCCTTGCGGCCGCCCTTCAGCTGGACGTCCACCGGCGTGGTGTCCAGCTCCCAGACTTGGTTGGCGTGGGTGCAGGAACCATCGGCGCGGCCGAGCGAGATCCGGTAGCGGCTGTTGAACAGGTCCGGGTTGCGGGTCGAGGCGAGCAGGGCCGCCTTCTCCTCCTCCAGCTTCGCGATGAAGCGGCTGAGCGTCCGGCGCGAGGGCAGGACATGAAAGCTGCGCGAGAGCAGTTCGAGGACACGCATGGCGGACCGGGGCTGCTCTGCGATCAGGGCCTCGACGGCATCGGCCACGGCCGGGTTCTGGGTGAAATAGTCGGAGCCCTGCGGGCGCCCGACGGGGCGGAGATTGGCGGGGACGAGCTTGGCCGTCCGCTGCTCCAGCGCGGCCCGCGCCTGCTCCGGCAGGTGGGCGATGCTATAGAGCCGTCCGCCGCCGCGTCCGCGCCGTTCGATCGACGGCCACCGCTCAGCGTCGGCGCGCAAGAGTATGCCCTTCTTCGAGTGAGGCAGGCCGGGGAGCTTCAGCTCCGCGATCTCGGCTGCGCTGAGATGTCCCCCCGCGCCCGTCATCGCGCATTTGTCCCGGCCCGAGTCAGGTTCGTCACAAGGTCTCTTGGCCCGCGGCGCGGTGCCGAATAGATTCCCGTTACTTCAGGGGCGGGGCGCCTGTTCATGCGCCCTCTCCGATCCTGCGTAGCAGGCGGACCTCTTCGTCCGTCGCGGTGGCGAGCGGACCGAATTTATGGCCAGTCTTTTCTTGGATGCGGAGGGCAGTGGCGACGGTCCGCGGCCGCTTTCCCGCAATGATCTGGCTTGCATAGGGGACGCTGCAACCGAGGTCCCTGGCGAGGTCCGTGGGCCGGATTTTCTGCTTCGATGCGGTCAGCGTCATGTGACCGAGTTAGCAATCCTGCAAACAAATGCAAACGATTATTTGCAGGATTGCAAACATCGGTCCGCCGCGGCCTCTGCTAGCGTCAGGCTGATGAAGGGCCTCGAACTCGATCAGCTCCTGATGCGGAACCTCTGCCAATGGGCGAGCCTGGCGCCGAGCGCGCTCGCGAAGAGGGCCGGCTTGGCCGCCTCGACGGTGTTGCGCCCATACAACGGCACCGCGGACACGCGGATCAGTCGGGCGACGATCAACAAGCTAAGGGATGCGTTTCCCGGTTTCCCTGGTTGGGAGGATAACCTCGCCCTGCAGCCGTCACATGTTCCAACGAGCGACCGGGGCGACGGCGAGGATCTCTCGCCTGAGGTCCAGGAGGCGGCGGACCAGCTGGGCCTGGCGATGATCCCCGAGCTGGTCGACTACGCCTTTGGACTCGGCGGCACCTATTCGGATGCGCTGACCGAGGTGCGCCACGTGCCCTTCAGGCGCGACTGGCTCAACCGCCGAACCCAAGGCGTTCCCGCGGACGTCTTCCTGACACCGGGGCGCGGCGACTCAATGGAGCCGACGATCCGCAGCGGCGACGACATCCTGGTCAACCGGGCGGAGAATGTAATTCGCGACCAGGACGAGATCTGGGCGGTGGCCTATGGCCAGATAGGCGCGATCAAGCGGGTGCGCCGACTGGCCGGCGGCGGCTGGCAGCTCCACAGCGACAACAAGCTCGTACCGCCGATCGACCTTGCCGATGACGAGCTGCACGTCGTGGGCCGTGTCATCTGGGTTGGCCGAGGGATGTGAACCGATGATCTTTGTGCTCGCTGCCGCCATGATCGCAGCTGCGCCGGCTCCGGCCTGGCAACCCTATCCGATGGAAGGCGGCCGCGCCTGGCTCGACACAAATAGCGTCTTGGACAACGGCCGCTACCGCTCGATCCTGTTTCGCATCGACGGCGGTGCCGGCGACCTGGACGTCTTCTACGTGAGCCGGATCGAGGTGAACTGCCCGGCCCGGCAGATCCGCGTCCGCAATGTGGCCGTCTACGATCTTCGCTGGCGCGAGTTGCTGAATGCGCGATTGGCGGCGCGGCCGTTCACTCCGCCGGGGCGTGCAATGCGCGTTGTCGACGCTGCCTGCAACAGCCGGACGGCTCGGCCCGATCCCACGCCGGCAGACGCGCCCAGCACCTACGCCGTCGCGATCAGCACGATCTGCGGCGAGGCGCGCGCGCAGCGCGAGCGGGGCGTAACTGACTGGCTCGATCGCGTCGCCCGCGCGGCGCCGATTACCGACGAGCAGCGCACCAGGCTCCAACTCGATTGCGAGGCCTACGACCAAGGGCGGTCCGACGCGCGCCACTAGGGCCGAAAAAATGGCCGTCAGCGTGCGAAAAGGCCCCGGGGGGTGCGGCAACCCTAGCGCGACCGCCCCTCGTCCGCGTGGGCAGGCTGCCCAGCGGCCCTGGCGGGCATTTGATGCGGCCAGGGAAACCCCGAATTTCGCTCCCCGCGCGAACAACCCCTGATTTGGGCCTCATTCGCCCGGCAGAATCAGCCAGGGCCGTTCCGCCCGCCGCTGCCCTCATGGGCAGTCCAACGGCGCCACATTTCCCAGGAAGCCTCATCGGGGCGGTCGAGCTGCAGGGCGCGATAGATCCCGGCCAAGGCGTGATCGGCGCCGCTGAAGCTCCAGGGCGACTTCGTCGCTCGGAGGCTTTTCCACAGCTCGTCATAGGGTCGCCGATCGCCGCGGCCGCCATAGACCCAGAGATAAGCGAGCGCGAAGCGGACCGCGAACGAGGGCCGAGGCGTTCGGTAGCGGCATTCCTGGACGGCGTCCTCCAGCGCGAGCAGCGCCTTGTCACGCAGCTGGTCGGTCAGGAGGCTCGACTCGGACATGGGGAACAGATACGGAACGGGCGCGATGATGGGAACAAGGGGAGGACCGACAAAGTGGCGCTGGGCCACGCCGACGCGCGCCGGACGCTGGTGGCCGACACGCCGCGAGGCCGGCGATGCTGCGGTCCGGGCTGGGCTGGCCAGTCGGGATCCGCATTCGGGCAAGCTCTACCTCGACGTCCTGACTTGGCTCCAGGAGGAGCCCGCCTAAGGCAGCCTCAGCCCCATAGGTTGCCGCCTTGCGCGGCCTTGGCAACGTTCCCGAGGTGTCCCGCAAAGTCGATGAACAGCTGCGGCTCGAAACTGACGATGACGCGCTCCTCTCCGTCGCGGTCGAAGCTGATCATCACGAAGCGCTTGCCGTCCTCGGCCGTAAACCCGCCAACCTCGATGGCGTCGCGCCCCTGCGGCGCAATTAGGATCTCTCGCATCATCTTCTCCCGTTGAGCATCTTGATTATCAACTCACCCCAGGCTCGGCACTCATAAGCCCATGTCCCTGGCGGGGCGTCGGTCGTGGACCACGACACTCCCAACTCCTTCAATGCGACGTCCGGCACGAGCGGCCTGACGCTGAACCCGCGGCCGGTCCTGACCTTCTCGACGAAGCCGTGCCGGATTAGGCGGCTCACGGCGGATCCCGTCGCACCTCGGCTCGATCGTATCTTGGCGGCCAGCATGTCGACAGTGAACGGCCGCAGATCAAAGAATGCCTGAACGTCCGGGTCGAAGTCGTCTGTGCGAGCTAATGCCTCATAGGCCCGTGTCCCCGTCGCTCCGATTGGTCCGGAGATAGCACCTCTGGCCTTCCGGTTCCCGTCGAAGACCGTCACGGCTTCTGTCGCGATGCGGACCGCGTCATCCTGGTCGAAGCCAGCCTCAAGCAAGCGAGCCATGTTGTTCTGGGTCATGCGACCGGCATGCTAGGTTCGGACGGCTCCGCCGCAAGGGGCCAATTTCTGGCGTCCCCGATATCCGCAGCGCGCTTGGCCGGCGACGGTCGCAGACTTGCGCTCCCGGCGATCCGCGGTCAAAAGAGGGGATAGTTCCGCCCCCGCCCGGCGTCCGCCAGCGGAAGCACGGCGCCCCCTCTCTCTCCCCCTATCCACCTCGGCATGGGGACTGAGAAATCCAAGCCGATCCGGGTGCTGAAGCCCGGCACCTACACCTCCGTCGAAGGCGTGAAGGTCACCTTCTCGCTCGCCGATCTCGAGGAGGCGGCGGCGAGCTACGACTTCGCCAGCGATCCGGCGCCCCTGGTGATCGGCCACCCGCAGCTCGACAAGCCCGCCTATGGCTGGGCGAAGGAGCTGCGCGTCGAGGACGGCGAGCTGGTCGCCGATCCCGACCCAGAGACGCTCGATCCCGCCTTCGCGGAGATCGTCAACGCCGGCCGCTATCGCCGGATCTCGGGCCGCTTCTACCAGCGCAAGGCGCCGGCCAATCCGAAGCCGGGCCACCTTTACCTCCAGCATATCGGCTTCCTCGGCGCCGCGGCCCCCGCGGTGAAGGGTCTCGGCGTGGTCAACCTCGCCGATGGCGACGGGGACGACCTCATCACCATCCAATCTGACGAAAGGGAGATTAGCATGTCCGAAGTGGACGCCACGATCACTGCCGCCACAACCGCCCTCGAAGCTCGCTCGGCCGAGCTGGACCAGCGCGAGCAGCAGCTCGCCACCCGCGAGCAGACTGCCAGCGCCGCCCTTCATGCCTCCAACCTCGCCTTCGCCGACCGTCTCGTCGCCGAGACCAGGCTGCTGCCGGCCGGCAAGGGCTTGCTGGTCGGCCTGCTCGATACCCTCGACGGCGTCGCGGCCGACACCGTCAGCTTCGGCGAGGCCGACAAGGACATCTCTCCGGCGGACGCGCTCCGCAAGCTGCTCAGTGGCGCCCAGCCGATCGTGTCGCTCGGCGAGGCGGCTCCTGGCGGCGGCGAGGAAGAGCCCGGCTCGGTGAGCTTCGCCGCGCCGGCCGGCTTCGACGTCGATGCCAAGCGGCTGGAGATCCACTCCAAGGCCCTGGAGCTGCAGGCCGCCGACTCCAGCCTCTCCTATCTCGACGCGGTCAAGCGGGCGGGGGGCTGAGCCTGGCGGGGCTACGGCCCCGGCGAAACAGTCCGTCCAGACGAAGGAAGAACGATGCAGAAGACGCCCATCCTCACCCTCACCAGCCCGGTCGCCACGGCGGCGGTCGCGCAATATCGCTTCGTCGATTTCGACGGCACCCAGTGCGATGCCGCTGGCGCCAAGCCGATGGGCGTCTCCGTCCACCCGGCGGCGATCGGCGAGGTCTTCGCCGTCGACGTCCTGGGCACGACCAAGGTCGAGGCCGGTGCCGCGATCGCGCTCGGCGCCAAGGGCCTGACCCCGGTCAAGACCGACGCCAACGGCAAAGCCATCGCCCAGGGCGGTGTCGGCGAGATCGCCGGCTACGCGCTGCAGGCGGCCGGCGCGGACGGCGCAATCATCGAGATCCTGCTCACGCCGTAACCGGCGCGAGCGGGGCATCCCCAACCACCCGAGATCCACATCCGAAAGGGACACTGTCCATGAACATGAAGACCTCCGCAGCTCGGGTGATCGACCCGATCCTCACCAACCACAGCCGCGGCTACAAGCAGGACGGCTTCATCGGCGACCTGGTCCTGCCGATCGCCGACATGCCTACCCGCGCGGCCAAGCGCATCGAGTTCGGCCGCGAGAGCTTCCGCCGCTACAAGATCAAGCGCGCGCCGGGCACGGCGATCGCCCAGGTCTCCTTCGGCTACGAGGGCAAGCCGGTGCAGCTCAGCCAGTACGCGCTGGCGGCCGTCACGCCCGTCGAACACCAGGAAGAGGCGGACGAGGTCCCCGAGATCGACCTGCTCTCCAGCAACGTCGATACCGTCCTCGCCGTCATCGCGCTGGAGAAGGAGATCCAGCAGGCGTCGGCGGTCCGCAACGCCGCCTCCTACGCGGCCACGAACAAGGTGGCGCTGGCGGGCGGGGCCAATTGGTCCGACGACGCCTCCAAGCCTGATGTCGCGGTCGCCGACGCGAAGGAGGTCATCCGCGGCCGCACCGGTCGCCGGCCGAACACGCTGACCCTCGGCCCGAAGGTCGCGGCTCGCCTGAAGGTCCACCCGCGCGTGATCGAGCGGTTCAAGCACAGTCTGGCCGTCGATGCGGTGGTCACCGATGCGATGCTCGCCTCCTTCTTCGACGTGCCGCGCGTCCTGGTCGGCGATGCCATCTTCGACAACGACGACGGGACGTCCTCGGACGTCTGGGGCGAGGACGCGCACTTGGCCTATGTGCCGATGGCGGGGACGCCGAACATCAACATCCCGGCGTTCGGCTACACCTATCGGCTGCGGAACCACCCGTTCGCCAAGCCCGCCTATTTCGAGCGCGGCCTCAACAGCTGGCTGAACGACGTCTTCGACGAATTCTCGCCCGAAGTCGTCGGCGCCGATGCCGGCTTCCTGTTCCAGGCCGCGCTCTAGTCCCGACGCTGCCTGGTGGCCGGCGGAGCGCGCGCATTAGCTCCGCCGGTCCTCCCCTTCCCGGTCATCCATCTGGAGATCTGACCATGCGGACCTACGACATCCTCTCGCCCATCGATGACGGCAAGGGCCGTCGCGACAGCGGCACCATCGATCTCAGCGACAAGGACGCGGAGCAGCTGGTCCCCCTTGGGATCGTGGCCCTCTCGACGAAGCAGAAGGCAACGCCTCCGCCTCCGCCTCCGCCGCCTCCGCCTCCGCCTCCGCCGCCTCCGCCGCCGCCGGGTGGCGATACTCCGAAGCCGCTGGCCGGGCAGGGTCTCGACGAGCTGAAGGCGACCGCCAAGGCCGAGAAGGTCCCGCGCTACGGTCTGATCAAGGACGAGGCCAGGCTGCGCGAGGCCATCGAGGCGCACCGCGCCGCCCAAGCGAAGGCCTGACCGTGGGGGGGAGGGGCATCTTTGGGATGGGCGCGGTGCTGGCGTTCGCGAGCGCGCTCGCCGGCATCCCTGCCGCGGCCATGCAAAGCAAGGCCGTGCTTTCGAAGGAGGCACAGCCCTCGTCGCAGCGCCGGATGCGGGGCTTGGTGTTCGGCGATTGGACGCCGCCCCGCTACCGTCGCTCAAAGAACCCGCCCGATCGCCGCCGGCTGCGCACCAATCGGCTCCACATCAGCCGCCGCGTCCGTCGCCGCCATCGGCGGCGGCGATGACTGGTCAGCTCGCCTTCGGCGTCTGGGGGATCGTCGCCGCGGCGATCTGGACCTGGGCATTGTGGAATTGTGACACCTCGGCCGGCGATGGCGACGCGGTCTTCGTCGCCATCGTCTGCGGCGCCGGCCTCGTCTGGCCAATCGTGCTGGCGGTCCTGGTGATCGCCTTCCTCATCTATCGCTGGCGCCGATCGCGGCGGCCGGAGCGCAGCTGGAGCTGAAGCCGCGATGCAATCCTTCGTCAAACAGCCTGCAGAGCTGCTGAAGAAGGCGGTGGCCTTCGACACCGCCGCGGCGATCGCCTCGATCATCGACGTCTCGGCCGCCAAGCGCGGCCTGGTCGTCGGCAGCGCCGGCCTGGTCGTGGCCGGCGAGCTGGTGGCCGGCATGCTGTTCGTCTCCATGTCCGGCGGGACGGACGGCGAGCACTACCTGGTCACCGCCAGGGCGGAGGACGCTGACGGGCAGGAGCTGGAGGGCGAGATCGAGCTTGCCGTCATCGATGGCGCCTGGGTCATGCCGGATGGAGGCGACGGCTATATCTCGATCAAGGAATTCGTCGACCACTTCGGCATCAAGGAAGTCGTCCTCATGACGGACGCGGCCGGCGACGGCCGAATTGATCGCGATTACCTCATCACCGCGTTGGCCGCCGTCCAGGCGCTGGCCGACGCATGGATCTCGAACCGCTATCAGGTGCCGCTCGCGGATGCGCCGGCTGTGGTGAAGGTGGCGATCGCCGACATGGCCCGCGCGCGGCTCTACCCGCGCGGGGCGCCCGAGGGCGTCGACGGCAATGCCAAGGCGGCGCAGCGGATCCTCGAACAGATCGGCTCTGGCAAGCTGCCGCTTCCCGGCCTCGATGCGACGGCGGAGGCGCCCAGCTCGGCGCCGATCGCCGTCTCGGCCGGGCAGCGCCAATATCCCGATGGCCTGAAGGATTACTGACGTGGCCGAGGGTATCCCCGTCACCATAACCTTTCAGGAGAACCTCTCCGAGGCGCTGACCAGGGCGGCCGCGTTCGCGGGCGACTTGTCGCCCGCGATGAAGGAGATCGCCGACCTCATCGAGCGCGAGACGAAGCTCCGCTTTGAGACTGAGACCGGGCCGGACGGCCGCCCATGGAAGCCGAGCCAACGGGTGCTCGATCACGGTGGCCAGACACTGAGTCTGCACGGTGACCTGAGGTCCTCGATCAGCGCGACGTATGGGCGGGATTTCGCCGAAGGCGGTCCCGAGCGCTCCTTTGGCTCGGCGATCTATGCGGCGATCCACCAGTTTGGCGGCGTGATCCGCGCCAAACATAAGAAGGCTCTTAGCTTCGGCGGCCGCGTCCTCGCGGCGGTCCGCATCCCGGCGCGCCCCTATGTCGGCTTCAGCAGCGAGGACCAGGACCGCGCCGCGGAGATCCTGACAGACTTCCTGCGTGGCGCCTTCGAGGGCGGAGGGGCGGCGGCATGAGGCTAAACCCGATCGTCGAACGGCTGAAGGAGAAGGGCTTCAAGCGCGCCCAAGGCGTGCTGGAGCTGATTTCGCTGAAGGCGCCCCCGTTCCTGCCCGCGTATTATGTAGTGCCCGAGACCGAGACGGCCGAGCCGAACAGGCTGACTGGCGGGCACAGCCAGCGCACCGACCTACGCTTCGGCGTCGTGGTCATGATGGAGGGCGCTGGAGCCAACCAGGACCGCACCTCTGACCAGCTGCACGAGGAAGAGGGGAAGGTGATCCAGGCGATGCTCGGCTGGGTCCATCCGGACGCGGCGGACGGCGTCGGCTGCGACTACGCCGGCGCCCGCATGCTGTCCGTCAGCGGAAGCACTCTGAGCTGGATGGTGAGCTTTAGGACCAGGCGACTGATCAGGAAGGTGAACGCATGACGACCGAAACGCAAGCCCACGCGCAGAAGTGGAGCCCCGCGAAGCCCCGCCAGGACGGCGTGTTCCTCGATGAGCACAAGCTGCCGCTCAACCACCGGCTCCGGGCCGAGGCGCTGGCCCAGGCCGGAGCGCCCGAGGATCCGGGCGGGCAGGTCAGCCCCGAAGTGATCGCTGACACGGCGGCTCGCCTGGAGGCCGAGAAGGCCGACGCGGCCGCGGCCGAGAAGCCGCTCGCCGAGCAGACCATCAAGGAGCTGCGCGCGACGGCCGAGCGGCTGCAGATCTCGCTGCCCGCCAAGGGCAAGCATGGGGAGCTGCTCGCCGAGATCGAGCGGGTTCTGCGTGAGCGCGCCGAAGCGGTCGCGGCCGAGCCCGCCTCTGACGAAGGGAACAACGGACAATGACCAAGAGCGCAGCCAAGAAGTTCGTCCTCGGCAAGATCGAGACGACCGAAGGCGTCGATGCGACGCCCACCGTGGGCGCCAATGGCATCCTGACGGTCGGCCTCGATGCCAGCGGCCTCGAAGGCGAGCAGAAGGTCCGCGAGCTGGACGGCCAGTTCGCCGGCTCGCGGCCGAGCGTCTTCAAGCAGATCCGCAAGCCGGTCAGCTTCGGCATCGAAATCGCCGGCAGCGGCGTATCCGCGATTACCGTCCCGGCGTGGATGGCCTGGCTGCGGATGTGCGGCTTCGACGCGGGCGTCGTCGGTGGCACCTCCGTCGTGCAGTCCCCGATCAATCCCTGGGCGGCGCCGTCGATGACGCTGTGGCCGATGTACGACAACCTGAAGGTCGCCGCGCTCGGTTGCCGGTCCAACCTGCAGCTCACGTTCGAGGACGATGACGTCCCGATGTTCAGCCTGTCGCCGACCGGCTTCGTGCCGGCGGGCATTGTCTCCGAGGCCGTCCTCGGCGCGGTGACGATCGCCAACCAGGCCGATCCGGTCCTGGTCAGCACCGCCAACACGACGTTCTCGTTCGACGGCTATTCCCCGGCGGTCCGCCGGCTCACCATCGACCTCGGCATGAAGCTTTCGCCCCGGTCGCTGACCGGCCCTGCCGATCGCATGGCCGCCAGCAATCGCGAGCCGACCGGCAATTTGCTGGTCGAGTTCCCCGATCTCACGACCAAGAATTACTACACGAAGCTGCTCAGCCGAGCGACCGGCGTGCTTCAGGTCGTGCACGGCACCGTGGCCGGGAACATCGTCCAGGTCGACGCGCCGAAATGCGAGATCGGCCTGCTCACCACGCCGACCGAGGACGACTTCCTCATGCTCAACATCCCGTTCCGGCTGCTGCCGAACGCCGGGAATGACGAGCTGATCATCACCTCCAAATAAGGGACTGTCACCATGTTCGTTGTCACGAAGGAGAAGCTGGCCCGGATGCATGTCGAGTGGAACACACTCGACGATGCCGGAGCCACGGTCACCAACAGCTTCGGCATGAAGGTGAAGCTCGTCGAGCTGGATCGCTTCGAGGAGTTCATCGCCGCGTTCGCGAGCGGGCGGACCGGCTCGGCCATGCTGGGCGAAGACCAGGCGGAAAAGCCGCCGCTGCTCCTGCGTGACTTCATCGCCGAGGTTGCCCGCGATTGGGATGGGATCATCGACGAAGCGAAGAAGCCCTTCCCGTTCAACCCTGAGAACCTCGCGGTGATCATCCAGCAACCCAACTTCATCGTCGGTTGGGCGCTGTCCTACATCAAGGCCTGGAACGGGCAGAGCGTGGTGCGGGAGGGAAACTCCGGCGGCTCGTCCGGTGCTGGGCCGGCGGGGGCGGGCAATCGGCAGCAGAGGCTAGCCCGGCAGAGCAAGCCGAAGCAATCCGGCGGCAGGTAGAGGGCGGCGTCCAGATAGCTCCCGAGCAGCAGGCTCGACTGGAGGCGCCTTCAGACGACCGCTGCGAGATCTGGCCCGACCAAGCCGACGCCGTGGCGCTGTTCCTTTCGATGGAGAGTCAGTGGCGATGGACGGGGGCAGGCATGGCGGGGGCGTTCAGAACCGGCCTCGACTACTCGGCCCTACCGGTCGTCGCCGAGGCGATCGGCGTGAAGCCCTCGCCCGAGATCATCGCGGATCTGCGCATAATGGAAGGAGAGGCGGTCGCCGTCTGGGCGCGCAGGGCAAAATGATCAGGGGCCGTCATGTCTGACTTCATCGTTACCGCGCGGATGGTCGCCGAGGCCTCGGGCCTCGTCGCAGGCGCGAACCAAGGCAAGGAGGCGCTGAAGGCCCTCGGCGGCGCGGCGCGCGAGGCGGGCCAAGCGGGGCGCGGCTTGGGGCAGGCGTCGGGGGAGCAGGCGCAACAGCTCCGCGCCGCCGCGACCGCCCAGGTTTCCCTGACGAGGGCGCAGCTCGAAGGGCTGAACGCCCTATCCGGCATCGCGCAACAACTGCGCCAGGCCGAGCTGGCCCAGCGCGGCTTTACCCAGCAGGAGCTAGCTGCGGCAGCTGCCCTCGGCGTGTTCGCCCAGCGGGCTCGGGCAGCAACAGCCGCGAACCGAGAACTCACCGTTTCTGTTGGGCAAGCTCGTGCCGGCGCCACCCAATTGGCAGCGAACCTAGGCGACGTTTCGCTCGGCCTCGCCATGGGGGTGAACCCCGGCATGATCTTCGCCCAGCAGATCGGCCAGATCACCCAGGCCGTCTCCCTCATGCAGGGCGGAACCAGCCGCTTCGCCGCCTTCATGGTGAGCGGTTGGGGGATCGCGCTGACCGCAGGTGTGACCATCCTCAGCGCCCTCGTCGCCGGCCTGTTCGGCGCCTCCGAGGCAACCGACACCAATGCGACCGCCCAGCGCCAGGCGATCAGCGCGAGCGACGCGCTCAGCCAGGCGCAGGGCGCGCTTGGCCAGATGTTCGACCTGACCACCGGCAAGGTGACCAGGAACACCGAGGCAATCCGGCTCAACACGATCGCGATCGCGCTCAACCTTCGCACCCAGGCGCAGAGCCAGCTCCTGCAGTCTCGCGGCGCCATCGCCTTCGGCAACGCCCTGCCCGACATCTTCAACCGCATGGCCCAAGACAGCAGCCTGTTCGGGGGCCTGCCGGGCAGCATTGGCGGCCAGTCGGCCTCGGCCAATCAGGAGATCCTGCGGCGCTTCAGGATCGGCAGCGGCCCCACGGCTGATCAGAGGGCGGCGGCGATGGCGGCGCTATCCGATCGGCAGAACGAGGAGCTGCGCCGCGCCGCCCGCGAAACCGACCGTCACCTGGCAGCCCAGCATCGCGAAGCGGCGGCTGCGACGCAGCGGCTCCTGGAAGCGGTCAATAATGAGGTCCAGGGTGCCGACGCACTCCGGATCGCGGACGAGACCCTCCGCTCGGTTGCTTCGGGCCAGCTGAGCAGCTCGCTACGGCGGTCAGGCTCCAGTGGGCGTGGACGCACTCGTAGGCCGACCGATCAGACCGAGTTCGGCGAGGATGCCGGCGACCGCATCCGCGACCTGGTCGGGCAGTTCAGCGACACTCCGCCCCAGGTGGAAGCGGTGCGCCGCGGCCTTGCCGACCTCGATGACCTCATGTCGGACATCGAGCGGCGGCGCCCGCCGAACTGGCAGGCCCTGCTCGAACAGGCGCGCGCGGCCAGGCCGGCGATCGAGGCAGGCCTCAACCGCCCCTTCAACGAGTTCATCCGCTCCCAGGACCAGTCGCTGCAGCTAATGCGCCTGCAGGCCGAGGGACGCGACGATGAAGCCGAGGCGCTGCAGGCCATCCTCCGCCTCGAACAGCAGATGGGTCCGCTCAAGCGCGAGCAGAAGATCGAGATCCTTAACAACGTCCGCGCCCTGCAGGAGCAGCAGCGCGCGACCGAGATCCTGCGCCAGCGCCAGCAGCTTTACCTCAATGCCCTCGGAGAGACCCGCAAGGCCCTTGTCGCCACCGTCGAAGGCGCACTGGGCGGCGACCTCAGCAACCTCGCCAATCTCCCGCGGCAGTTGCTGGCCTCGTTCAACCGGTTGACCGCCGAGAGCATCATCGAGCGCCTGTTCGGCAACTCCTTCCGCGCCCTGGAGGACGAGATCACCGGGCGCAACCGGGTCAGGGATGCCAACGAGGTCTATGCCGCCACCACTGAACGGGCGACGGCGGCGGTTGGCCAGGCGACGGACGTGCTGGGCAATTGGACGGCGGGCCTGATCGAGAGCCTGAGACAAATTCAGGCGGCCAGCGATGGCGCCGCCCAGAACCTCGCCAATTGGAATGCCGGGGGCGGTGGCGGGGGCGGCGGCGGGCTCGGCTTCGGAAACGGCGACATCCAAGGGTTGCTGGGCGGCGCGTCCGGCGGGGATGGCAGCGATGTCCTGGTCATCGGCACGACCGAGATCACCCGCAACCCTCGCATCTTCTTCCAGAAGATGGTCGAGGGGCTCCTGCAGGGCATTCTCGGCGATCAGTTGGCCGGTCTGCTGTCCAAGGGCATCAGCCGCGGCCTGGAGGGAGCTGCGATCGGCAGCATGGTGGCCGGTGTCACCAAAGCGCTCGGCATCAAAACCTCCACCACGGGCGCCCAGATCGGGGGCGCCCTCGGCAACCTCATCCCCGGCCTGCCTCCTGGCGTGGGCTCCGCGATCGGCGGGCTGCTCGGCGGGCTGCTCGGCGGCGCGCTCGCCTCGACCAAGCGCGGATCCGCGACGATCACCAGCGTCGATGGGCGGGCCACCACCCGAGGCAACAGCTCGGAGTTCATCTCCCAGGCGACTTCCATGGCCGGGAGCATCCAGAGCGGCCTTCAGCAGATCGCGGACCAGCTGGGCGGCCAGCTCGGCGCCTTCGCCGTGTCGATCGGCGTACGCGACGGCAAAATCCGCGTCGATCCGACCGGCCGCGGCGTCACGAAGACGAAGAAGGGTGCCGTGGACTTCGGCGATGACGAGGCCGCGGCGGTCATGTTCGCGATCATGGACGCGATCAGGGATGGCGCGGTGACGGGCCTCTCCGCGGCCGTCCAGAAGGCCCTGCAGTCATCGACCGACATCAGCAAGGCGCTCCGGGAGGCCCTGAAGGTCGACGAGGTCGAGACGCTGCTCAAGGGGCCGATCGGCGCCATGACGAAGCAGCTGCGCGAGTTCGAGCGCCAGGCGGCCGAGCGGGTCCGCATCGCCCGGCAGTATGGCTTCGACGTCATCGAGATCGAGAAGATCAACGCGGCCGAGCGGCTGAAGCTGGAGAAGCAGCTTCTCGAGGAACGCACCGGCGCGCTCCAGCAGCTGCTCGACGACCTCAATTTCGGGGACCTCTTCGAGGGTTCGATCACCGACCAGGTCGCGCGGATCCGCGAGCAGCTGGCGGCGGCGACGGCCGAGGCCGAGGCCGGCATCGAGGGCGCGGCCGACCGACAGGCTGACCTCAGCCGCCAGCTGATCGACCTGCTGCGCGAAGGCTTCGGCACCGCCGGCCCGGAATTTGCCGGCGGCCTGGAGCAGGCGCGGACAGCGGCCGAGCGCGTCATCCAGCTGGAGAATGAGCGGCTGAAGGCGGCGCAGGAGGCGGTGGCGGAGACGAACGCCCAGCTCAACGAGGCCAATGACCAGCTGGCCGTGCAGAACACTCTGTTGCGGGGCATGTCCGGCGGCATCGACGCGATCTCGGCGGGGATTGACCTGCTCAATATCAACCTCGGCGTGTCTGGCATGGTGCCGACCGGCCGCTCGACGCCTCTCAACTGATGACGAAGGTCGTCCTCGTCACTGTCGCGCCGCGCAACCCGGCAACCGGGGCGACGACGACAATCCGGCTCGCCGGGGGAGGGGATCGGAAGCCCTACCTCTATGGTGGCAATTCCTACCGCGCGGGTGTCGCGGCGCTCCCGCGGCTGCGCGCCGAGATTGGGTTCGATGAGAAAGGTTGGACGGGAGACATCGTGCCCCAGACCGGCGCGATCAGCTGGGCGCCGTATAGCAAGGCCGGGCTGACCGAGCTTGCCGCCTACTATTGGCCGAACGCGGCGATCACGATCCAGACGGGCGAGGAGGAGACAGGGATCTTCACCACCCTGCTCACGGGCAAGGTGGCGGACGCGACCGTCCAGGGGCACAGGCTGGTGATCACCGTCGCAGATCTCTCCGACGATCTCACCAAGCCCCTGGTCACCGCCCGCTTCGCCGGCACCGGCGGCATCGAGGGCGGAGCCGAGGCAAAGAACCGGATCAAGCGCCGCACTTGGGGACGCGCCTTCAACATCGAAGGCCGGGTGCTCGACAAGGCCAACAACATCTATGAGTTCGGCGACCCCAGCTTTCCCTGGCAGTCGTTCGAGATGCTGCGCGACAAGGGCCGCGACGCCGCGCCTGCGCCGACAGTGGTCGCTTGGCAGGGCTCGATCGCCGCCACCCTCGCCGCCCTGGTCGCCGCGGCGCCCGCAGCCGGGTCCGGGGCGGTGGCGCCGTCCATCGCATGCGCCAAATGGTGGACCCAGCCTGCCGGGCCGCTCACGGCCGACGTGAAGGGCGAGATCGGCGCCGGCTACGTCGAGACGGCCGCGTCGATCGCGGCGCGGATCCTGACCGCTGTCGGCGGGCCTGCGGTCACCAACACGGCGACGGCCGATGGCTGGCGCAACGGCGTGGCGGGGATCCATGTGGACGAGGATGAGACGATCGCCCAGGCGATCGACCGGCTCCTCCTCGGCGTCTCCCTCGTCTGGAAGCTCGATCCCGCGGGTACGGTGACGATCCGGGAATTCACCTTCACCGGCCCGGTCGAGGCCCTGCGGTCGGAGGACGTTGAGCGGCTGCGCTCCATCAAGCCGATCAAGACCCGCCGCGTCGGCTACCAGCGCGCCTACCGGGTCCACAGCGATGGCGAGATCGCCTCGGTGCTGCTCCAGCTGGACGCGGACGCTGCCGCGGCGCTCAACGCGGCCGTCAGCGCCTTGGCCGCCGCGGCCGACGACAATGTCTTCACCAAGCAGGAGAAGGCCACCTTCCTCTTGCCGACCGTGGCGGAACTCGACGCCCGCTATACGAATGTGGTGGCCAGAGCAGCTGCCTTAGGCGTCAGCACGGCGACGGCAGTGAGCGCACGTTCAGTGCTCCGGGCCTATCTCGCCGCTCTGACGCCCGCCTACGACGACGTTGCGCAGGATACGACGCTGTCCACCAACCTCATCGCGGCCTTCCCAGGCGGGTGGCCAGCGGACTGCACGATCTCCACCAGCGGCATCTACACGCGCTTGAACGACACCAGTTCGGGGGCCTTCCAGCACGCTTGGAATAGCTACAATGTCACCGCCGGCCAGACCGTAACTTGGCTCGTGCCGATCAAGAAGGACGCGGTCGCAGGGGCCACCCGCAAGCCCCTGTTCCGCGTCTTCGATCAGACCGATGGCACGTTGATGTGGACGGACTGCTACGTCGATACCCAGGCCGGCTCGGTGAGCGTCGGTGGCTCGACTGTACCTGCCGTCGCCGTGGTCCTCAGCCTGAACGATGCCGAGTGGGCCCTGTTGCTCACCCTGGTCGTGCCCGCCAGCGTAACGGTGGCCAAGTTGTTCATCTACCCGGCGGCGCAGACTGGTGGCTCCACCGTGCCGAACGCTACCGGCGCTATCGACGTGCGGGACCCCGTGTTCGTGGTCGGTGACGTCGACAAGGCCGGGCGGGATGTCTTCCGCTATCGACTGGCCTACTATTCTGGGAGCCTAGACGCCCTCGCCAAGGCCATCAGCGAGGCCGACACGCTTTGGGCCAACCAGAATGGCGCCAACATCCCCGGCTCCAATGCCTCCGGCGGTGACAATCTCATCAAAGACCCCTTGCTGCTCGACAGCGGGCTGGAGGACTGGTTCTTTGAGGCCGGCACCACGCGGGTAGCAGGCGGCGCAGGCGATCCGGTCTATTTCGCGCGGACGGCGGCCCTGCCGAGCAATGGCTTGGGGCAAGACATAATTCCGGGGATGACCTATCCGACGCCGCAGCTCATCCCGTGGAACCCTGACGAACCTCTCTATCTATCGTGCCGGTTCAGGTTCAACGGGGCCGGCGGCGGCCGACAGCTCTTCTTCTATGTCATCTGTTGGAACGCAGGTTTCGGCAGCGAGGGCGCCAGCGTTTACAATGCAATGGAGGCCGTTGGCACCGGCTGGACGCTGAACAAGGCTCCGAAGTTCACGGTGCCAGGGAACACTGCCTACGTCACGGTCATCTTCGCCCCGCTGAACGTCAATGGGATGACGTTGCAGGCGGATGTCGGAGACTTCCGCATTGGCAAGACGGAGCTCGGCGCCGACGTCACCTTGACCCTCACTCCGGCGGCGGATCAGGCATTCAGTGCGACCTATACCGGCTCGGTGACGGACACCCTGCCGCGCCTGATCGTCAACCAGCTCAAGGCTGGCAACGTCGATGTGTCGTCGTTGGCGTCGTGGACCTACACGCCCAACGGCTGCGCGGTGTCGACCTCGGGCCTGTCCGGAGGGCAAGTCAATATCACCGCCGTTTCAACGGTAAATGCGACCCTGAAGGTCGAGGCGGCCTATCTCGGGACCACTCGCTCGAAGACGATCACGATCACCAGGAAAGACGGCCCCATTCCATCAGACGGCGGTGGCTCCGGGGCGACCTCGTTCTGGGTCGATCTCGCCGGAGACGTGAATGAGGGGGCCTATGACAGTACGCCTATCGTGCTGACGCCCTCCGGTCTGCGCATGCGCTCAAACGCTTCCGGCCAGATCAGGCTCGTGGCGACCGCCGAGTACAATGTCGGCGTCGGCTTCAACAAGTCCGGCACGATGGCGATGAAGTGGCAGCGCTCGCCCGACAACTCGACCTGGACCGATGCCGGCGTGTCGGCAACCGGCTCGGGGGCGTTCAGCGGTGACGGCAATTTGGACACCAGCGTCACCGGCTACGCAAACACGAACGCTCTCGCGACGGGAATGTCGGCGAGCACCGACTATTACCTTCGCCTGATCGCCATCATTTCCTCCGGCAACGGCACCCACCTCTACGTCACCGGCAGTGCGTCAGGAGCACAATCGTGAGCGAGCCAACCGGTCCCATCTTCCCGCCTAAGGAAGACCGGGTCATCCCGCCGCCGCCCCCGCCGCCGAGTTCGATCGTCCTCCTGCCGACGCCGATCGAGGGGGCGCCGGAGCCGGGCCAGACGATCAGCGAGGATCCGCCAACGCACGCGCTCTGGCGAGAGGCGAGTGTCGAGTTCGTCAACCCGTCTGATTATGCCGGGGGGAACCCGGACCTCGTGCCGATCGAGGAAGGCTGGTGCGGGCCGTTCATGGTGCCGGACTTTGCGAACCGGACCTTCGTGCCCGATCTGGACGCCGCGCGCGCATGGATGTGGGAGCGGGTGAAGGCCCGCCGCGCCCAGCTGGAGACCTCGACGGCGCCGACGCCCTTCGGAGCCGTGCAGATCGACGAGAAGTCCAAGACGAAGATCAGCGGCCTCGCGCTGGCGGCGACGATCGCCTTGGCGGCGGGAGCGCCCTTCGAGGAAGAGTTCACGATCGCGAACAACAGCGTGGTCGTGCTCGATGCGGAGGCAGCCCAGGCGATGGGCCTCGCCGTCGCCGCCCATATCTCGGCGATCTACGCGGTGGCGCGCGACTTGCGGGCCCAGATCGACGCCCCGGGGCAAAGCCTTGCGGAAGTCCTGGGTGTGGATGTCGACGGCGCGCCCTGGCCGGCAGAGGGAGAAGGCTGATGCCCGTCGATGCAGGTCTGGTTGATTGGTTGAAGACCGGGGCCAAGTTCGAGGCCTCGACCGACGCTGGCATTGCCGCAGCCTGGGGCGCCGATGCGGCGGAGACGGAGATCGTCTCGCCGCTCGCGCTGCTGGCCGACGCCGCGGCCGAGGCGGTCCGGCAGGAAGCCTTCCTGAAGGGGCCGCTGGTGATCGACCGGCATGTGGTTCGCGGCCTCAAGGCCTATCTCGTCGGCAGGCCGGCAACGATCACGATCGACCGGCTCGGCTACGACGCCGGGGTCGATGTCTTCGTGATCGGCGCCGAGGAGCGGGACGGCGTCGAACTCACCAATCTCACCGTGCTGCGGAGGCTCTGATGGCCAACATGCTTCTGGTCAAACCCATCGTCGCCGGTGCGGTCGCGGCCTCGACGGGCGCGAACGCCGCGAACCTGCTGACGCCGGATCCAAAGGAGGCCTGGTCGAGCACGGCCGCGGGTGCCGCCTCCAATCTCGACTTCGACTTCGGCGCTGGCATTTCCATCGACTCCGTGTTCATCGGCTTCATCGGAAACGCTGCGGCGCCGACCGTCAGCTGGACGAGCGGAGCGGCCGCCTACACGACCACCAATCGCCTCGCGACGACCAGCGCGCTCGCCCCTTCCCGCCTTGCCTCCCCTCCGCGCAGGCACGGCTTCTGGCGGACGGCCGCGCCGTTCAGCGACCGCTTCCACCGCCTCGTCTTCACGCCCAATGTCGCGGCGACCGTCACCATCGGCATCGTGGTCTTCGGGCTGGCCCTGCAGACGACCTACAATCGCGAGTGGGGCGCTGGGCGCCGCATCATCGACACCGGAGAGGTGGAGCGTCTTCCCGGCGGAGGCTTCGGCCTGGGCGACGGGGCGGTCAAGGGCGCCTTCTCCTGGACGTGGGGCGACCTCACCGACGCCGAGGTCGACGCGATCTACGGCGTGGGCCTCGACCGCGGGACACGCCGGCCGATCGTCGTGGTCGAGGATCCGGCCGACGCCGCAGGTCTGAACGAGGGGCTGCATTACAGCCTGTTCGACCGGTTCGAGCCCTATGAGCGACAGAACCCGAACCTGACGCGCTGGTCATTGTCGGTGGAGCAATGGGTGTGACGGCGTCCGCCAACGGAAGCATGGCGCCCTTTAGCCTTCGTGCAACGAAGGCGACGGCCGCCGGCAAGGGCGGGGAGCCCAGGAGGGTCAGCGACCCCGGACCCCTTCAAGCCCTTGCCGGCAACGCAGTCAACCGGAGCCGCCCGATGAGCATTACGCCCAACGCCAGACCAAGGCTCACCCGAGATCGGGCGATCCGGATGCTGGCTCGCAAGGGCGTCAACCTGGAGACCACTCCCTTCGTCATCGGCGGCCTGCGCGGCAATTTCCCGAAGAGCATGGGGCCGACGGCGGGCAACGACCGCGACACCTATGACGACGGCTTCTTCATCCTCACCGCGACGTTCTTCCGGACTTACAACGGCAACAGCGACCCGTCCGGCCGCAAGACGGGCCGCGCCTCGCTCGTGCCTGGCGTCTATCCGGTCTACAAGTTCGACACGCATCGCGGCACGAAGCGCCAATATCCGGCGATCTGCCAACGCCGCGGCGAGGTCACGGTGCTGCGCGACGGCAACCCGCCCCGCCTGGACACCGGCAGCCATTTCGGCATCAACATCCACGAGGGCGGGAATTGGGGCACGTCGAGCCTCGGCTGCCAGACACTGCCGAACGACCAGTGGGAAGGCTTTTACGCCGACGCCAAGCGCGAGGCGATGGCGGTCTATGGTGATCGGTGGGATGACGAGACGATCACCTATGTCCTCTTCGACATGGCGGCAGAGGACCTGGTCGAGGCCTCCGCTCAGCCTGGTCCGGCGCCCGCGGCCCCCACGACCCCGTTGCCGGCCGCGCCGCCTGCGCCCGCGGTGCAGCCCGCCAGCTGGTGGGATGAGACGCTGAAGGCTGCGGCGGAACTGGGCGCGACGTTTGGGGCATCCGCCGCGCTCGCCGCGCCGCTGGTCCTGCCGGACCCGGTTGCCGTTGCTCACGCTCCGCAGGCACTCCTGACGCCCAAGGGCCTGTTCGCTGGCTTCATCGCGGCCCACGAGGGCGGCCTTTCCGTCCATCCGAACGACAACGGCAACTGGTATGATCCGGCCCGTTATCGCGAGCAGCTCCCGCAGCGGCGAGGCTTGGGCACCTTGGTCGGCTCCAAGTATGGCGTCACCGCCTACGCGCTGATCGCCTACCGGCTGCGCAAGGATATGCCGTTGGCCGAGGCGCTGCGCGTCACCGGCGAGACGATGGCGGCCCTCGACCTGGACACGGCGATCGATATCGGGGTCGAGCTGTTCTACCGGCAGCCCGGCTTCGAGAAGCTCGCCTGGAACCGCGTCACCATGTCGATCGTGGACAAGGGCTGGGGCTCCGGGCCGGTCACCGCGATCGACATGCTCCAGGAGCTGATCGGGGCCAGCACGGTCGGCGGCATCGGGCCGGAGACGACCGGCAAATATGCCACCTTCCTCGGCCAGCACGGCGAGGAGGGAGCGGCGCGCCTCTGGGCGGACAAGCGCAAGGCGTTCGATCTGCACGTCGCCACGAACCAAGGCCCCAGCGACCCGGACCGCGTCTTCCTGAACGGTTGGAACAACCGCACCGACTCCTTCCTCCCCGGGACGCCCTGGTGGCGTCAGGCAGGCGGTGAGGCATGAACTTCGAGCATCCAGCGGCCTCCTATATCGCGACGCTCGCGGCGATCGTCATCCTGTGCATCGTCGGCGCGCTCGTCGTCGTGCTCTCCCCCGCCGATACGGACGTCGCGCTGGCGCGGCTGATTGGCGCGCTTGCCTTTATCGGCACCGGCGTGACCGGTCTGATCGGCGTCATCAGCGCCTTCCGTCCGCGCTCCCCCAATCCCGGCCCTGCCAGGCAGGACGCCAATCAGCAGCAGGAGCAACTCTAATGGCTCTCCCCGCCTTCCTGGCGCCGGCCGCGATCGGCGGCTTCTTCAAGCGCTCCTGGCCGTTCATGCTGGCCGGCGCCGTGGGGCTGATCCTGCTCCTGACCTATTGCGAGGGCCGCAAGGCCGGCTCGAACGCCGCCGATCTCTCCCGCGAACGCGGGAACGTGAAGATGCTCGAAAACACAGCCGCTGCGAGCGAGAACGCCGCCGCCGCCCGGCTCGACGACCAGGAGCGGCAGCAACAGGAGCAAGCCCAGCTCCGGAGGGTGACCGACAATGCGAATGATCCTGCTCAGCGCCGTCGCGCTTTTCACCGTTGCCTGCGCGACCAGCAGGCCGCCCGAGCGGCAGGTCGCCCAGCACCCGTCTGCCAGTGACGTAGCCAGCCCGCGCTGCATCGGCCAGGAGCCGGCGGCGCTGTCGGATGAGCAGCTGGCGTCGGACGAGGCGGGCACCACGCACCATGGCGACGACTTCGCCGCCGCGGTGATCGATTGGGGTCGATCCTGCGAGGCAGCCCTCTCCCGCGTCTGCAGCTTCCACCGCGACCTTGGGATGGGGCTTCCGGCGGACCTGCGCTGCGACGTGGCGAGGCGTCAGCAGGAGTGAGGTGAGGGCGGGCGACAAGCCCGCTTTCACGGCCTTTGCAGGACAGTTTCAGGGCTCTTTCTCATCGGTAATTTTTGGCCAGAATTTTTGGCCCGCTACAGGGTCAAGGCGGTGGTCCTCCACGATGCCGAGGATGTCGTCCACTCGGCCGAGCTCGCTCTGTTCGACGCGCTGATCGAGCGGCACGACCTCGTCCAGCTGCCCGTCGTGCCGCTGGTCGATCCCGGCTCCCGCTTCGTCTCCGGCCATTATCTCGACGAGTTCACGGAAGCGCATGGCAAGGAGCTGGTGGTGCGGACCGCGCTGGGCGCGAGCCTCCCGTCGGCCGGCGTCGGCTGCGCGATCTCGCGCGCGGCGCTTGCCGCGCTCGCGGCCGAGCGCGGCGCCCCCTTCGATCCCGAGTCCCTGACCGAGGATTATGAACTCGGCCTCCGCCTCCGGATGATGGGCCGGCGCGGCGCCTTCGTGCGGCTGCCCGCCGGGCCCGGCCGGCCGGTGGTCGCGACCCGTGAATATTTCCCGGCGGCGCTCGAGGCGGCGGTCGCGCAGAAGGCGAGGTGGATGACCGGCATCGCTTTGGCGGGCTGGGACCGGCTCGGCTGGTCCGGCGGCCTTGCCGAACGCTGGATGCGGCTGCGCGACCGGCAATCCCCCATCGCCGCTTTGGTGATGGCCGCCGCCTATCTGGCGCTGGCGCTCTGGGTGCTGCTGCTGCTCGCCCACTGGCTCACACCTTGGGAGCTGCCGCCCTTCGGTCCGGTGCTGAACGGGCTGCTGGTGCTCAATTCCGTCCTTTTGCTCTGGCGGCTGGCGGTCCGCTTCGGCTTCGTCGCGGCCGCCCATGGCTGGCGCGAGGGGATCAGGTCGCTGCCGCGTACGGTCACGGCCAACATCGTCGCGATGATGGCGGCGCGGCGCGCACTCGCCCGCTATCTCTCCGGCCGCAGCCAGTGGGACAAGACGGCGCACGCTTTCCCCCATCAGGTCCCGGCGGAATGAAGGCCGCGCCCGTCCGCTTCCTGCTGGCGGTGCTGCTGCTCTGGGCCGGCGTCCGCGCCGCAATCCTGCTGCCGGACTGGTCCGGCGGCCTCGCCCCGGTGCCCACCGCCACCGCCGCGCCGGTCAGGGTGGCGGGCCCGGCGCCATCAACAATGCCGGTCGCGGCGGCGGCGATGCCCGATCCTGCGCGCATTTCGATGCGCGGCCAGCCGTCGTCAGCGGAGATCCGGGCCCGTCCGCAGCCGATCTTGCTCGCAGCGACGCCGGGCTTGGCGGTGCGCATGCCTTCACCCGCGCCGCGCATCGGGCGTCCGGGCTTGCCGGCCGCGGCACCGCCGCCGGCCCTGATACCGACCCCGCTTTCCCTCCCCGCGCGCACCGGCCCCTCGCGCTGGTCCCTCTCCGCCTGGCTGCTCGTGCGCGACGAAAGCCGCGGGCCCGCTTTGGCGCCCGGCGGCACGCTCGGCGGCAGCCAGGCCGGCGCGCGCCTCACCTTTGCCCTCGGCGGCGGCGTCGCGCTCAGCGGGCGGGCCTACCTGCCCCTGCGCGAGACGGCGGCTGCCGAGCTGGCGGCGGGGATCGACTGGCGGCCGTTGCCCTCGCTTCCCGTCAACCTCCTTGCGGAACGGCGGCAGCGGCTTGCACGGGACGGCCGCTCCGCCATCGCGCTCGCCCTCTATGGCGGCGCCAGCCGGGCGCTCACGCCCCGGACACGCCTCGACGTTTATGGCCAGGCGGGCGTGGTCGGCCTCCGCTCGCGCGATCTTTTCGTGGACGGCTCGGTCCGCCTCGGCCGCCGGATCGGTCCGGTCGAACTCGGCCCAATTGAAATCGGGGGAGCCGCCTGGGGCGCGGCCCAGCCCGGCGCCGCCCGTCTCGACGCGGGCCCGAGCCTGTCCTGGCGCCTGCCCGTCCGCGGCGCCAATCTGCGCCTGCAGGCCGACTGGCGCGTCCGCCTCGCCGGCGACGCCGCGCCTGGCTCCGGCCCCACCCTCACCCTCGCCGCGGATTTTTAGCCCGGCTTCACCTTCCGCGCGCGGCTGATCCCGATTAGGGTCCACGGCCCATGGACCTTTATCTGCCGATCGCGGGCCTGTCGGTGAACGCTTTGGTCATCATCGGCCTCGGCGGGCTGGTCGGCCTGCTCACCGGCATGGTCGGCGTCGGCGGCGGTTTCCTGACCACGCCGATCCTGATCTTCTACGGCATCCCGCCGGCCGTGGCGGTGGCCTCGGCGACGACGCAGATCACCGGCACCAGCATTTCCGGCGTGCTCGCCCATCGCCGCCGCCGCGGCGTCGACGTCCATATGGGCGCGGTGATCATCGCCGGCGGCGTCATGGGCTCGATCCTCGGCGGCTTCCTGTTCCGCCTGCTCCAGCAGCTCGGCCAGATCGATACCGTCATCTCGATCCTCTACGTCGTCCTGCTCTCCTCCATCGGAATCCTCATGGCGAAGGAGGCGGCGACCGCGCTCGGCATCCTGAAGCCCTCGGAGCGGGCGCTCGAGCGCGGCCGGCGGCGGCACAATCCGATCATCGCCGCCTTGCCCTTCCGCTGGCGCTTCTACCGTTCGGGCCTCTACATCTCGCCGCTGGCGCCGCTCGGCCTCGGCTTCATCTCCGGCATGCTCACCGTCCTGCTCGGCGTCGGCGGCGGCTTCATCATGGTGCCGGCGATGATCTATCTGCTCGGCATGTCAGCCGCCGTCGTCGTCGGCACCTCTTTGCTGCAGATCCTGTTCGTCACCGCGATCACCACCATCGTCCACGCCACGACCACGCGCTCGGTCGACATCGTCCTTGCCGGGCTGCTGCTGCTCGGCTCCGTGATCGGCGCCCAATATGGCGCCCGGCTCGCGCAGAAAATGAAGCCCGAATTGCTGCGCATGATCCTCGCCATCGTCGTCCTCGGCGTCGCCTTCCGGCTCGGCCTCCAGCTCACCTACCGCCCGGAGGAGATTTACACGGTGCAGATGCTGTGAGGCGCGCGCGGATCATCCTGCTGGGCCTGCTCGCCCCGCTCATCCTCGGCCAGGCGCAGCCCCGCTCGCGCGAGGCGCAGCCGCGCCTCGTGCCTGACGTGTCGCAGGAGCATATCGAGATCCGCTATTCCTTCACCGGAGCCGAATTGCTGCTGTTCGGCGCGATCCTCTATCCCGGCGGCCAGACCCCGGCGCGGCCGCCGGACATCGCCGTCGTGGTCAAGGGGCCGCTCGAGCGGATCGTGCTCCGCGAGAAGCAGCGCGTCGCCGGCATCTGGATGAACGTCGAGCGGGTCCGCTTCCGCTCCGCCCCGGCCTTCTACGCGGTCGCCTCGTCGCGGCCGCTTGCGCAGCTGCTCAACGAGCGCACCGCCTCGATCTACGAGCTCGGCCTCGACAATCTCCAGCTCTCTCCGGGCGGCGGCGTCTCCAGCGAGGTCATGCGCCGCTTCGAATCCGGCCTGATCGACCTCAGGCGCCGCAACCAGCTCTATGCGGAATATCCGAGCGGCGTGGAGATCCGCCAGGGCGTCCTCTACTCCGCCCGCATCCGGATCCCCGCCCGCGTGCCGGTGGGCAATTATACGGCGGAGACCTTCCTGATCTCCAACGGCCGGGTCATCGCCGGCGCCGCTCGCGACATCCGCATCGAGAAGCTGGGCTTCGAGGGCTTCGTCGCCAACGCTGCCGAACATTGGTCGCTGACCTACGGCATCGTCTGCGTCGCTCTGGCCCTGCTGCTCGGCTGGGGCGCGAGCGCGCTCTTCCAGCGCCGCTACGCCTAATTTTCCGCCCGCGCGGAGGCTGTGCCGGCCCGCTCCCCCGGGCCCCCGCAACATCACGCCAAACAAGAGAAATCTCTTATTTACTCTCTTCGTCTAGACACCGGTGCCAGCACTCAGAGGCGCCCGAATGACCGACGCGATGAATCTGCACAATTTCCCGGCACGCGACGACCTGCCGGAGACCGGGCCCGTACCGCCCGCGCCGCGTCCCGGCCTCGTTCCGCGCCATGAGCCGATCGGCCAGATCATCGAGGTGGGGGGCAGCGGCGCCTGCGTCGAGATTTCCGGCCACCGCCTGTTCGAGCTGGCCGAAGACAAGGACCCGTCGATCGCCATGTCCGGGCAGGTCGGCAGCCAGATCAAGATCGGCGCCGGCAATCGCTGGCTGCTCGCCAACGTCCGCAAGCTGAAGGTGACGGACGCCGAGGCCGGCAACATCACCGCCGAGATCGACTTCCTCGGCGAGGGCGACGAGGACCGCCAGACCGGCCGCCTCGTCAACTTCAAGCGCGGCATCACCTCCTATCCGATCCCCGGCAGCAAGGCCTATCCGGTCTCCGGCGACGACCTGAAGCAGATGTTCGCCGCCGACGAGCGCGCCCATGTCGAGATCGGCACCGTCTATCCGACCAAGGATGTCCGCGCCGCCCTCTATGTCGACGCCCTGCTCGGCAAGCATTTCGCCCTGCTCGGCTCGACCGGCACCGGCAAGTCGACCAGCGCCGCCCTGATCATGCACCGGATCTGCGACATGAGCCCCGAGGGCCATATCGTGATGGTCGATCCGCACGGCGAATATTCGGCCGCGTTCAAGGGCCATGGCGAATTGTTCAACGTCGACAATCTCGCCATGCCCTACTGGCTGATGAACTTTGAGGAGCATTGCGAGGTGTTCGTGACCTCGCAGGGCGCCGACCGCCAGCAGGACATGGACATCCTCGCCAAATGCCTGCTGCAGGCGCGCGCCAAGAATCGGGCGGCGGAAGGGCTCTCCAAGCTCACCGTGGATTCGCCCATCCCCTACACCTTGTCGGACCTCACCAACGCGATCACCGCCGAGATGGGCCTGCTCAACAAGGCCACCGACACCGCGCCCTTCATGCGGCTCAAGACCAAGATCGACGAGCTGAAGTCCGACCCGCGCTACCAGTTCATGTTCTCGGGCATGCTGATCGCGGACACGATGGGCAGCTTCATCTCGAAGATCTTCCGCCTGCCCGCCAAAGGCAAGCCGATCTCGATCATCGACGTCTCCGGCGTCCCCTCCGACATCGTCTCGGTCGTGGTCGCGGTGCTCTCCCGGCTGGTCTTCGACTATGCGATCTGGTCGCGCTCCGAGGTGCAGCGCCCCGTCCTGCTCGTCTGCGAGGAGGCGCACCGCTACATCCCGTCCGACAAGAGTTCGGCCGGCCAGGCGGTGCGCAAGATCCTCGAGCGGATCGCCAAGGAAGGCCGCAAGTACGGCGTCTCGCTGGGCCTGATCACGCAGCGCCCGTCCGACCTTGCCGAGGGCGTGCTCTCGCAATGCGGCACGATCATCGCGATGCGCCTCAACAACGACCGCGACCAGGCCTTCGTGAAGTCGGCCATGCCGGAAGGCTCGCGCGGCTTCCTCGACGTCATCCCGGCGCTCAGGAACCGGGAGTGCATCGTCTGCGGCGAGGGCGTCTCGATCCCGATCCGGGTCAGCTTCGACGATCTCGAGCGCGACCGCTGCCCGGCCTCGTCCGACCCGCTCTTCTCGTCGCTCTGGAGGCAGACCGGCGAGGAAGAGGCGATGGTCTCCCGCGTCGTCAAGCGCTGGCGCGCCCAGGGGCGGTAACGCACCGTCCCCGGAGTCATCCCGGCGAAGGCCGGGACCCATTGAACCTTGCTGCGGGAAGAAGGGGCGAAGGCGCTTTCGGCCGCCCTCTCAACCCGTGTGCATGGGTCCCGGCTTTCGCCGGGATGACTAAGCGGGGTTTCTCGTGGACGCCGAGGCAGGCCGCGACTGCGCCTGCGCCGCGCCGACCGGCGTGCCGAGCAGCCCGCGCAGCCGCGTGCGGAACGCTGCCAGGTCGCTCCCCGACAGAGCCGAGCGGGCGACGAAGCGCACCGAGCGCGGATTGATCGTCACCCCGTTCCGGTAGGTCTCGAAGTGGAGATGCGGCCCGGTCGAGAGGCCGGTCGAGCCGATATAGCCGATCACCTGCCCCTGCCGCACGCGCGTGCCCGGCGAGACCGCGATCCGGCTCATATGCGAATAGGAGGTGGCGAGGCCGCCGGCATGGTTGAGCCGGACCTGGTTGCCATAGCCGCCCGCCCAGCCGGCGCGGCTGACGGTGCCGTCGGCCACCGCCACGATCGGCGTCCCGTAGCCGCCGCGGAAATCGAGCCCGCGATGCATGCGCGCATAGCCGAGGATCGGGTGCATCCTGAGGCCGTAGCTGGAGCTGACCGAACCCGGCACGGGCTGGGTCATGCCGCCGCCCGTCTGCCGCCCGGCCCCCGACGCTTCGAACCACTGGCTCTGGCCGTCGGCATTGGCCCATTGCATCAGCTGCAGGCTGCGCCCGCTCGTCCGGATCAGGCCGGCATAGAGCAATTGCCCGGTCTCGACCTCGCCGGTGGCGGCGCGGCGATGCTCGATGATGATGTCGAACATGTCGCCCGCGCCGATCCCGGCGGGAACCTGCACCTGCGTGTTGAGCGCGCGGATATAGGCCTCGACCACGCGCGCCGGCACGCCCGCGGCCCGCGCCGAGCGGTATAGGCTGGCGCCGACCCGGCCCTGGATGCGCAGCGGCGTCTCGTCGACCCGGATTGGGATCTCGTTCAGCGTCAGCAGGCCGTTCGCACGCACGATCTCGACGCGCAGGTCGAAGCGGGCGCGGAAGGCGAGCCGCTCGAGCGGCCGCGCCACGCTCGGCTCCGGCCGGCGACCGAGGCGGATGTCGACGGTCGCGCCGGGCCTTAGCTCGGTCGAGATGCTCGCCAGCAGGGTGGCGACATGGTCGGCCTCGCTGCCGCCGACGCCGGCGCGCTGCAGGATCGTGGCGACGCCGTCGCCGCGGCCCACGGTGGCGCGCAGGTCGACGATCGGCCGCTCGGGACTCTGGCTCAGGGGCTCGACGGCGTCGGTCGCCGCCATCCGCCGGCCGGTGCCGGCGCCATAGGCCAAAGGCTGGATCGAGACCGCCTGCGCGGCCTCCAGCTGGACATCGGTATAGGGGGCGGGGCTCTCGCCCGGGACCGGCTGGATGCCGGGGCTCAGCGCCCAGGCGCCATAGCAGAGCGCGCCGCAGGTCAAGAGGCCGCGGAACCATTCGCGCGAGCCGATCCGCTGGCCGAGATCGACGACCAGGTCGACATTGGCAAAGCGGCCGCTGCGCGGCGCCAGGCCCTTGCTACCGAAGCTCTGGCGAAGCAGGGGCGGCTGTCGCAGCGACGGCAGCTCGAGCGCCAGCTGTCCGCGGCCGCCGGCCGTCACGCCGCTGAGTTCCTTTATCTGATACAAGGCCGGCTGGTCCCCGCGCACCCGAAAAGCCCGCCGCGCACCCCGCCCGGCTGGCGGCAGGACTGTGAAGAAAACAGGTTAAAGTCAAATTACGCTTTTCCGCCTCCCGCTCCCTCTGCGGCAGGGCGAAAGCGGCGCGGGGCGAGTAGCATAGGTAGTTGCGCTTTGCCGCAGGCTTCACGATCTTGGGGCGATGAACGCCGCGCTGAAGGCCATTCTCGGCCCGACCAACACCGGCAAGACGCATCTGGCGGTCGAGCGCATGTGCGGGCACAGCTCCGGCATGATCGGTTTCCCGCTGCGTCTCCTGGCGCGCGAGGTCTACGACCGGGTGGTGAAGCTGAAGGGCGCGAACCAGGTCGCGCTGATCACCGGCGAGGAGAAGATCGTTCCGCGCGACGCGCGCTGGTTCCTTGCCACCGCGGAATCGATGCCGATGGAGCGTGATTTCGCCTTCGTCGCGCTGGATGAGGGCCAGCTCGGCGCCGATCCCGAGCGCGGCCATGTCTTCACCGACCGGATGCTCCACGCCCGCGGCCGCGAGGAGACGATGATCCTCGGCTCCGAGACGCTGAAGCCGATGGTTCGCGCCCTCCTGCCCGACGCCGAGATCACCACCCGGCCGCGTTTCTCCACGCTGTCCTGGGTCGGCCCGGCCAAGCTTTCCCGGCTGCCGCCGCGCTCGGCCATCGTCGCCTTCTCCGCCGAGCAGGTCTATGCGGTCGCCGAGATGCTGCGCCGGATGCGCGGCGGCGCGGCGGTGGTAATGGGCGCGCTCTCGCCCAGGACCCGCAACGCCCAGGTCGCCATGTACCAGGCCGGGGAGGTCGACTATCTGGTCGCCACCGACGCGATCGGCATGGGCCTCAATATGGACGTCGACCATGTCGCCTTCGCCGGCCTCTCCAAGTATGACGGCCATCGGCGCCGGCGCCTCACCGCCGCCGAAATGGCGCAGATCGCCGGCCGCGCCGGCCGCCACCAGCGCGACGGCACGTTCGGCGCGCTCACCCTGGAAGGCGACCTGCTCGCCGAATTCCGGCCCGAGGAGATCGAGCGGATCGAGGAGCATCGCTTCGCGCCCCTGGAGTTTGTCTACTGGCGCGAGAGCAGTCTCGACTTCCGCAGCGTCGAGGATCTTATCAAGTCGCTGGAGCGGCGCCCGGTCCGCCGCGAGGTCCGCGCCGCGCCCGAGGCGGTGGACCTGTCGGTGCTCAAATTGCTCTCCTCCGATCCCGAGGTGATCGCGCGGGCGACGTCGCCGGAGCTCGTGCGCCGGCTGTGGGCCGCCTGCGGCCTGCCCGACTTCCGCAAGACCGGCCCCGAGCATCACAGTCGCCTCGTCGCCCGCCTCTACACCCATCTCGCGGAAGGCGGCGGCCATATCCCGCAAAGCTGGTATGCCGAGCAGGTCGCCCGGCTCGACAATGTCCAGGGCGACATCGAGACGCTCGCCGACCGGATCGCGAGCGTCCGGACCTGGGCCTATATCGCCCACCGCTCGGACTGGCTGGCCAATCCCGAGACCATGGCCGAGCGCACCATGGCGGTGGAGGAGAAGCTCTCCGACGCCTTGCACGAGCGCCTCACCCAGCGCTTCGTCGACCGTCGGACCTCGGTCCTGATGCGCGATGTCGGCAAGGGCGCCGGCGAATTCCCGGTGCAGATCGACGAGGAGGGCGAGGTCAGCGTCGGCACCTATGCGATCGGCCGGCTCAACGGCTTTTCCTTCGAGGTCGATCCCACGGCCCGCCATGCCGACCGCAAGATGCTGCTCGCCACCGCCGAGCGGCGGCTCGGCCATGAATATGAGAAGCGCGCCGCCGCTCTGGTCGCCGACAAGGACCAGCATTTCACCCTGCGCACCGAGCCCGGCGCGCCGGTCGCGATTCTCTGGCGCGGGCACGAGGTGGCGCGGCTCGGGCCCGGCAAGAACCTGCTCTCGCCGCGCATCCAGCTCGACCGGCGGATCGACCGGGTGTCGGAAAAGGGCCGCGAGGCGGTGATCCTGCGCCTCAAGGACTGGCTCCGGCGCGGCGCCGAGGCGGTGCTCGGCCCGCTGCGCGCCGCCGGCCATGCCGCGCAGGATCCCGGGGCGCCCCCTGCCGTGCGCGCGCTCCTCGCCTTGCTCGTCGACGAGGGCGGGATCGTCGCGCGCGAGGCGGTCGCGGGCGCGCTCGGCGCGCTCGACAAGGAGCAGAGGCGCGCGGTGACTGGCTTCGGCGTCCGCATCGGCGCGCTCGACCTGTTCATGCCGGCGGTGCTGAAGCCGGAGGCGATGCGCTGGCGCGCCGCCTTCCGCGCCGCCGCCTCTGGCCAGGAGATGCCGGCGCTGCCGCCGCACAATGCCGTGGTCCTGCCGACGCCGCCCGACCGCGCCCTGCTCGGCCGGCTGGGCTTCCGTGCGATCGGCCCGCAGATGATCCGCGTCGACATGGCCGAGCGGATCGCGGCCCGCGCCCATGAGGCCCGCGCCGCCGGCGACGAAGCGGAGCCGCTCGACCCCGCCTTCGTCACCTCGCTCGGCCTGGCGCCCGAGGCGGTGGCGAAGCTGATGCGCGACATCGGCTTCCGCCCCAGCGAGGCCGCGCCTTACTGGGTCTGGCGCGGCCGCGAGCGCCGCCGCCGGCCGCGCGGCCCGGACAAGGGCTCGCACCATTTCGCCGCCCTCGCCGAGCTCCGCCGTGGCTGAAGCCCCCGGGAGTCTGCGGCTCGACAAGTTCCTCTGGTTCGCCCGCATCGTGAAGACCCGCGCCCTGGCGCAGGCCATGGCAGAGGACGGCCGCCTGCGCCTCAACGGCCGCGTCGTCGACAAGGCCCATGCCCCGGTCCGCACCGGCGACGTGCTGAGCTTCGCCCGCCATGGCGCGGTTCGCGTGCTGAAGATCGAGGCGCTCCCCCTCCGCCGCGGCCCGGCCGCCGAAGCCCGCATGCTCTATTCGGAATTGACGAGCGAAGCCGGCCAAGCCTAGGGATTCCGGTCTCTGGGGAGAGAAGACCGACATGACCTACGTCGTTACCGATGCCTGCATCCGCTGCAAATATATGGACTGTGTCGAGGTCTGCCCTGTCGACTGCTTCTACGAGGGCGAGAATATGCTCGTCATCAACCCCAGCGAATGCATCGACTGCGGCGTCTGCGAGCCCGAATGCCCGGCCGAGGCGATCCTCCCCGACACGGAGAGCGGGCTGGAGCAGTGGCTGGAGGTGAACGCCACCTATTCCGCCGAATGGCCGAACATCACCCGCAAAAAGGACAGCCCCGCCGACGCCGACGAGCATAAGGGCGAGGAAGGCAAGTTCGACAAATATTTCACCGCCAATCCGGGCGAGGGCGACTGATGAACGCGGGGATCATGCTCGCGGTCCTGAGGATCGTCACCGGTCTCCTCTTCTTCGAACATGGTCTCCAGAAATTCGCGAGCTTCCCGCCGGGCCCCGCGGCGGGCATGGGCTGGACCTTTGCCAATCTGGGTGCCTGGGCGGGAATCATCGAGCTGGTTTGCGGCCTGCTGATCGCCATCGGCCTGTTCACCCGCGCCGCCGCCTTCCTGGCCTCGGGCACGATGGCGGTCGCCTATTGGTATGCGCATGCGCCGCAGAATTTCTTCCCCGTCAACAATGGCGGCGACGCGGCGATCCTCTACTGCTTCGTCTTCCTCTATCTGGTTTTCGCCGGCGCCGGCCCGCTCAGCGTCGATGCGGCCCGCGCCAATCGGACGCCGCCGCCCGCGCCGCCCCAGCCCTGATCGTTTCAGGCTGAATCAGCCCGGAGCGTGAATCGAGGGCTGCACGCCAGGATGCCTTGATCTGAATCAGGCGCTTTGGTTGCGTGTTGCAACGCAGCGCTAGATTTCTCGGCAATTTCCTGCTATATAGGCGCTCTCGAAGCGGGTGTTTGCGCATCCGCGTCCCGCTGATCGTTAGAAAGATTTGCCGCGCCAACGACCTTCGAACTGCGTCTTTTGGGGCAGATGCACTTTGAATCGTTCTCGCGGCCGCATTCCATAGGAAGGTCTCATTGATGGCAACGAAGGCGTTGAGCTTCGACGTTGGCGATTATGTCGTTTACCCCAAGCATGGCGTTGGCCGTGTGATCGAGCTGCAGAGCACGGATATCGCGGGCATGGAGCTCGAGCTTTATGTGCTGCGCTTCGAGAAGGAAAAGATGACGCTGCGCGTTCCGACCAACAAGGCGGAAAGCGTCGGCATGCGCAAATTGTCATCCGACAAGACCATGCAGGAGGCGCTCGCCACCCTGAAGGGCAAGCCCAAGGTGAAGCGCACCATGTGGTCGCGCCGCGCCCAGGAATATGAGGCGAAGATCAACTCGGGCGACCTCGTGTCGATCGCCGAGGTGGTCCGCGACCTGTTCCGCCCGGACGACGCGCCCGAGCAGTCCTATTCCGAGCGGCAGATCTTCGAGGCCGCCTCCACCCGCCTGGCCCGCGAGCTCGGCGCGATGGAGGAGATCGACGAGAAGGCGGCGCTCGAGAAATTGCTCGACATCCTGAACAAGGCCGCGGTCGTCCATCACAAGATCCGCATCGAGGCCTGAACGGGACGCTGACGGGTCCCGATGGGAACTGTCAGGTTCGTGAACTTCGAAGGGGCGGTCCGGCAGCGGGCCGCCCTTTTTTCTGCTTGCCCTGCGACATTTGTAACTGTATTGTATCGATAACACAGCAGGAGATACCCGATGCGCAGCCTGTTCCTCACCGCGGCCTCCGCCATCCTCGCCGCCTGCACCGCCGGCGCCCGGGAGAATGCGAGCGGCCAGGGGAGCGGCAGCGCCGCTTCGACCGGCACCGCGACCAGCCGCGATTTTCAGGTCGGCGCGTTCGACAAGATCAATCTCACCGGCGCCGCCAACGTGTTGGTCGCGGTCGGCGGGCAGCCGTCGGTTCGAGCCGAGGGCGATGCCGCCCTCATCGAGAGGCTGGAGATTGCGGTCGTCGGTGGGGAGCTGCGCATCGGCATGCGGGAAGGCAGCTGGTCGGGCAATCGGGGCGGCGTGACCGTCCGGGTCACGGTGCCCAGCTTGCAGGCCGCGTCGCTCGCCGGCGCCGGCGACATGAACATCGACCGCATCCAGGGCGACCGCTTCACCGCGGCAATCGGCGGCGCCGGCGACCTCGACATCGCCCAGCTACGCGTCGCCAGTGCCAGCTTCACCGTCTCCGGGGCGGGCAGCATGCGCGCCGCCGGCGGGGCACAGCAGGCTGAGGCGACGCTCAGGGGGGTCGGCAATCTCAACCTGAACGGCTTCGAAGCCAGGGACGCGACCGTCGCCTTGAGCGGCACCGGCAGCGTCGAGCTTCGGGCGACCGGCACAGCACAGGTCCGGCTGTCCGGCGTCGGCAGCGTCGCGATCCAGGGTGGCGCGCGCTGCACCGTCCAGAGGAGCGGCCTCGGCCATGTCAGCTGCGACGGCAACGATATCAGCTAGCCTTCGGCGCGATCATTGACGATTCACGATTAGGCGTCATGGTCCGCCCATGACCCGCCTCACCCTCGCGCTGCTGACGCTCGCCGCTCTGGCCGCCCCGGCCCGGGCCGCCGACCGCGCCATCCCGGTCGCGGACTTCAACCGGCTGATCGTCGAGGGCCCCTATCGCGTCGAGCTCATTGTCGGCCGGCCCACGACGGCGGTCGCGAGCGGCTCGCGCGAGGGCCTCGACCGGGTGAGCATCGAGACCACCGGCCAGACGCTGCGCATCCGCCCGCGCCGCAACCTCTGGGGCGCGAATGCGGCGGCGGATCCCGGCCCGGTCACGATCCGGCTCACCACCCGCGTCCTGCGCTCGGCGCGGCTGCTCGGCCCGGCCGTGCTGGACGTCGGGGGCGCACGCGCGGGCACGGCCGGCCTCGCGATCGACTTCATGGTCGAGGGCAGCGGCACGCTCAGGGTCACGGGGCTCGACGCCGACGCGCTCTCGCTCGGCCTGCTCGGCGCCGGCTCGCTGGAGGTGGCGGGCACGGCCAGGAGCGTGCGCGGCCAGTTCCAGGGCACGGGCAGCGTCGCCGCCGCCAATCTCGCCGCCGACACCGCCACGATCACCACCAACACGGTCGGCGCGGTCGCCCTCCGGGTGAATGGCCGCGCGGAGATCAATGCCTATGGCCTCGGCACGGTCACGATCGGCGGCACGCCGGCCTGCGTGCTCAGCGGCCCGGGCGCGGCCAACGTCCGCTGCGGCGGCTCAGACCAGGGCCAGGCTCGCTAATTTGCCGAGCAAAGCCGGCGGCAGCGCGTCCAGCCCGTCCGGTTCCCCGTCCAGATCGGGCGGCGCATCGGCCGCGGCGAGGTAGCGCCAGCCCTGGTGCGCGCGCTTCGGATGCAGGCGCACGCGCACCAGTTCCGGATCGAGCCTGATGATGGTCCGCCCGTCGCTCTCGCGGACCGCGAAGCCGAGGATCCGGTTCCGGGCGATCAGCCGATGTTTGACGATCCAGTAGAGCGACCCGCCGATCAGCTCATCCGCGCGCTTCGGCATGAACCGCGTGACCAGCGGTACGATGCCGTCCGCAAGCCGCGACTGCTGCCGTCTGGCCAGGGTGTCGACGCTCGCGCAACTGAACGCAACCTTCGAGAGATGCAGATGTGCCACGGAATTTTAATGGGAAGCCAAGGGCTTGCGATCAACCCACCAGGCCGGACGCCACCGCCAGCCCGAGGAAGACCAGGAAGCCCATCGAATCGGTCGTCATCGTCACGAACACGGACGAGGCCACGGCCGGGTCCGCCCCGGCTTTTTCCAGGGTCAGCGGCACGAGCACGCCGGCGAGGCCCGCAATGACGATATTGGCCATCATCGCCGCCGCGATCACGCCGCCCAGCGCGGGATTGCGGAAGACGAGGCTGACGCCGATGCCGATCACCAGCGCCACGCTGAGGCCGTTGAGCAAAGCGACCCGGATCTCGCGCCCGACCGCGCGCCAGCTGTTCGACCGGGTCAGCTGGTTGGTGGCGAGCGCGCGCACCGTCACGGCGAGCGTCTGCGTCCCGGCATTGCCGCCGACCCCGGCGACGATCGGCATCAGGGTGGCCAGCGCCACCATCTGCGTGATCGCGCCCTCGAAGAAGCTGATGATCGTCGAGGCGACGAGCGCGGTGACCAGATTGGCGAGCAGCCAGCGCACCCGCGCCTTGTAGGAATCGAGAACGGGCTCGTTGATGTCGCCCTCGACGCCGGCGCCGGAGAGCAGGAGCGCGTCCTCGCTCGCTTCCTCCTGGATGATATGGGCGACGTCGTCCGCGGTGATCATGCCGACCAGCCGCCCGGCCTGGTCGACCACCGCCGCCGAGATCAGAGCATATTTCTGGAAGCGGAGCGCTACCTCCTCCTGGTCCATGTCGACCGGGATCAGGGTCTGCTCGCGCTGCATGACGTCGGCGACGGCGATCCGCCGCGGCGTGCGCAGGATCCAGGAGAGCAGGCAGGTGCCGACCGGCCGGTGCGCCGGATCGACCACGAACACCTCCCAGAAATCGGTGGTGAGCTCGTCGCCGGCGCGGAGGAAGTCGATGATGTGGCCGACGGTCCAGTGCTCGGGCACGGCGACCGCGTCGCGCCGCATCAGGCGGCCGGCCGAATCCTCGGGATAGGAGAGCGCCTCCTCGATCGCCGCGCGGTCGTCGGGATCGAGCGCGCGGAGGACGGCGCGCTGCTCCTCCTCCTCAAGATCCTCGATCAGCGCGACGGCGTCGTCCGTCTCCAGCTCGCCGGCAATCTCCGCGACCTCGTGCGGCTCGAGCTCGTCGATCAGCTCCTCGCGCACCCACTCGTTCATCTCGGCGAGCACGTCGCCGTCGAGCAGGTCGGCCAGAGCGGCGGCGAGCGAGCGGCGATGGTCGCTGCCCACCAGCTCGAACAAATCGGCGATGTCGGCCGGATGCAGCGGCTCGACCAGGGCGCGGGCGCCCTCGGGATCGCCGGCCTCGAGCCGCTCGATCACCTCGTCGACATATTCGGGGCGGAGCCGGTCGTCCTCGTCGAGCCGGGTCTCGTCGGCCGGCGCTGCCGCCAGGCCTTCCGCTTCGGAGGCTTCGAGGTCGCTGTCGCTCATCTCGCTCCTCCTCCGGTTCGCGTGTTGGCTGGGTTCGTGGGCGCTTCCTAGGCCGGAGCGCTTGCCCTGTCGATACACCAAGCCTAAGCCCCGCGCCGAAGGAGAATCCCATGTCCGAACAGAACACGCTCGTCTTCAATCTCGACAGCGGCGGCGACGTCGTCATCCGCCTGCGCCCCGATCTTGCGCCGCAGCATGTCGAGCGCATCCGCGAGCTGGCCAGAGAGGGCTTTTACGACGGCGTGATCTTCCACCGCGTCATCGACGGCTTCATGGCACAGGGCGGCGACCCGACGGGGACGGGCATGGGCGGCTCCGACAGGCCGGACCTGCCGGCCGAGTTCAGCGACGAGCCGCATGTCCGCGGCACCGCCTCGATGGCGCGCGCGCAGAATCCGAACAGCGCCAACAGCCAGTTCTTCATCTGCTTCGAGGATTGCGGTTTCCTCGACGGCCAGTACACCGTCTGGGGTGAGGTGGTGGAGGGCATGGAGCATGTCGACAATCTGCCCAAGGGGGAGCCGCCCCGCGCGCCCGGCAAGATCGTCAAGGCGAGCCTGCGCGACTAGGGGATCGAAGCCATGAGCCGGCCCGTCACGCTCATCACCGGAGCGTCTGCGGGTCTCGGCGCCGAGTTCGCGCGGCAATGCGTGAAACGGGGTCACGCCATTGCCCTCGCCGCGCGCCGCCGGGACCGCATGGAGGCGCTTGCCGCAGAGATTGGCGGCGATGTCCACATCTTCGAGGCTGACCTGTCAAAGGCCGGCGCCGCCGCCAGCCTGATCGCGGAGCTCGAGGCGGAAGGCCTGGCCGTCGTCACCTTGATCAACAATGCCGGCTTTGGCCTCGGGGGCAGGTTCGCGGACCGGCCGCTCGAGCGGCTCAGCGAGATGATCGACCTCAACGTCCGCACCCTGACCGAGCTCTGCCATCTGGTCCTCCCCGGCATGCGCGAACGCGGTGCGGGCGCGATCCTCAACGTCGCCTCGACTGCCGCCTTCCAGCCGGGCCCGAACATGGCGGTCTATTATGCGACCAAGGCCTATGTCCTCTCCTTCACCGAGGCGCTCCATCACGAGCTGAAGGGGACCGGCATCGCCGTCTCCGCGCTCTGCCCCGGCCCGACCGAAAGCGAGTTCAGCGACGTCGCCGACTCGCACAGCCCGACGCTCGAACGGATGAAGGTGCCTGCGGCGGGAGTCGTGGCGGCGGGCCTTGAGGGCCTCGCCGCGAACAAGGCGGTCGTGATCCCCGGCTTCAAGAACAAGGTCGGCGCCCAGATGAGCCGCATCCTGCCGCGCTCGACGATGCGGAACATCATCGGGCGGATCAAGGTCTAGGCGGGCGCGGCGCCCTCCCAGGGCTGTCCTTCCGGTGCCCCGCGGCCGAGCTTGTCGGGAAGCGGCTCGCCCTTCGGCGTGAACTCCAGCGACACCGAATTGATGCAATAGCGAAGCCCGGTCGGCGGCGGCCCGTCCGGGAAGACGTGCCCCTGGTGGGAGCCGCAGCGCGCGCAGACGATCTCGGTCCGCACCGTGAAATGGCTGCGGTCCTCGATTTCCCGCAGATGGCCCTCGGCGAAGGGCGAGGTGAAGCTCGGCCAGCCGGTGCCGCTGTCGAACTTGGTGCCGCCCTTGAACAAAGGCAGGCCGCAAAGCGCGCAGCAATAGACGCCCTCGCGCTTCTCGGTGAGGAAGATGCCGCAGAAGGGCGCTTCCGTGCCGTGATCGAGCAGCACGCGGCGGGCGTCGTCGTCGAGCTGCGCGGCGAGCGCCCCGAACTGCGCCTCGGAGGGCGGGGTGAGATCGAAGGCGAGTGTGGCGGTATCGGTCATGACCAGGTCCTTTTTTCCGGTCGTCAGGGGGCGAATTCGACGAGCGGTCGGCCCTTCTCTAGCACGTAGGTGGCGAGTTCGCTCCCCTGCCCGGTGCCGACATTTCGTGCGGAGTGATAGACGCCAGCCGGCACGAACAGAACCTCGCCGGCAGCGAGCGTCACGGCCGCCTGGCCCTGGAGCTGATATTCGAGCCTGCCCTCGAGCACGTAGATGATCTCCTCGCCCGGATGGCGGTGCGCGGGAAAGCTCGCGCCGGGGGCGAAGTCGATGCGCGCCTGAATCGTCTCGCGGCCGGGGATGCTGAGATCGTGGCGCTGAAGATCGGTGCGTGTGGAGCCCGGCGGACGCGGGGCCTGGGCCGAAAGGGCGAGGGTGCTGCCCAGGGCAAGCGCGATCGCCGCGAAATAGCTGGTGCGCACAAGGGGTCTCCTTCTGAAATGCAGGGGCGCGGGCAACCTCGCCCGCGCCCTTCATCGGTCAGCGGACCGATCTGAACCCGGCCCTCATCTCATCGACGAGCGAGGCGGGCTGCTCGAAGGCGGCGAAATGCCCGCCTTTCGGCAGCCGGTTGTAGTGTATGAGCTTCGGATAGGCGCGTTCGGCCCAGCTTCGCGGCGCCTGGTTGAGCTCGTCGGGGAAGGCGCTGACGGCCATCGGCGCCCGCACCCCGATCGGCTCGAAGAAATGCACATTGTTGCGCTCGATGCCGAACCCCGACGAGGTGCGCGGCATCGCCTCCCAGTAGAGCCGTGCGCCCGATATGGCGGTGTTGGTCAGCCAGGTGACGGTGATGTTGTCGAGCACATCGTCCCGGCTCAGTCCCTCATCCTCTCCGTCGAAGGCGCGGGCGATCATCCGGTAACTCGAAATGTCGTGGTCGAGGAACCAGGCGGCAAGGCCGATCGGCGAATCCGCAATGCCGTACAATGTCTGCGGGCGGTGGCCCATCTGGTTCGCATAAGCGAGCCCGTGGGTGAAGAAGAGGTCGAGGCGTTCGTAGGCCCAGCTTTCGTCTTCCGAGAGGCCGGGCGGCGGCCCCTCGCCGGCGCGCAGCGCGTCGAAGACCTCCGGCGGCGCCGTGGAGGCCATGTTGGTGTGGACGGCGACGAGCTCCGGCGGGGCGATCGCGCCCATGATCTCGGTGATCAGCGCGCCCCAGTCGCCGCCCTGCGCGACGAACCGGTCGTAGCCGAGCCGCTTCATCAGCGTGAGCCAGGCGTTGACGATCCGCGGCGGATTCCAGCCGGCAGCGGCCGGCCTGGCTGAGAAGCCGTAGCCCGGCATCGAGGGGATCACGACGTCGAACGCGTCGGCGGGCGTGCCGCCATAGGCGGTGGGATCGGTCAGCGGGCCGATGATCTTGAGCTGCTCGACGATCGAGCCCGGCCAGCCGTGCGTGATGATGACGGGCAGCGCATTCTCGTGCCGCGAGCGGACATGGATGAAGTGAATGTCGAGGCCGTCAATCTCGGTGATGAAATTGGGCAGGGCGTTGAGCCGCGCCTCGCATTTGCGCCAGTCATAGGAATTCGCCCAATAGTCGGCGAGCTTCTCCATCGTCGCGAGCTGCACCCCCTGGCTGTCGTCGGCAACTGTCTCGCGGTCGGGCCATCGCGTCGCGAGGATGCGGCGGCGCAGGTCCGCGAGGTCCTCCTCGGGGGCATGGAACTCGAACGGCCTGATCCGCGCGTCCGCCGGCGCGCCGCCGATAACGAACGTCCTGGGCTCCCCGGATTCGGGTGCAGCGGTTTCGGCGCCGTCCGGCGCGGCGGGATGACGCAGGTCTGACATGATCGCTCTCCTTGATCGAAGATAAGATCGGCCTAGTCGTGACGGTGGCGGAATTGATTGAACGAAAGCGCGGTTTTGGAATGAATGTGCCGTTGAAATTCGCGGCGCCCGGGCGCATGGGAGCGGCGCTCGGGGAGTCGCCTATGACTCGCGGCCAGGACGTGCGGAACACAGCGGCGGGAGGTCTCGCTCCCTGGCAGGTCGAGCTCACCCTGCGGCGCTTGCTGAACAATCCCTGCGGCCATTTCCCGGTCGTGGATCTGGCGCGCCTGTGCGGTCTCTCGCGGAGCTATTTCACGCGCGCGTTCAAGATCAGCACCGGCACGTCGCCACATCGCTGGCTGGTGCGCGAGCGCATCCGCCGGGCCAGCGAGCTGCTGGAGCGGACCGACGAGCGCATCAGCGCCATCGCGCTTGGCTGCGGCTTCTCGGACCAGAGCCACCTCACGCGCATGTTTCACGCCGCGGTCGGGATCAGCCCGGCGGCCTGGCGGCGGCAACGCCGGGCCGGCTTCGTTCCACCTCTTGCCCCGCCGGGGCGGTGAGCGGCTTCAGGCCAGGTCCTTCAGCAGCCAGTCGTGGAAGATGCGCAGGGGCCGCCGGCTCAGCGCCGCGCGGCGGCAGGCGAACCAATAGGCATAGGGGCTGGGCGCGGCGAAATCGAACAGCCGCACCAGCCGCGGATCGTGCGCATGCTCCAGGTGCACCTCGAACATGAAGGCGACGCCGAGCCCCTCTGCCGCGGCGTCGAGGATCAATTGGCCGGAATCGAACTGGTCGATCGCCGCCGGCTCCAGGCCCGGCAGGCCGGCCGCCTCCAGCCAGAAGTCGAACGCCTCGGGCAGGTCGCGATGGAGGAGCACCGTCGCGTCCCTGAGCTCGGCGGGATCCTTCAGCCGCGCGGTTCCCTTGCCGCCGACCGCGACCACCCGGTTCGCCCCCAGCTTCACGCTGTAGAGCGACTCGTCCACCTCCTTGGCGAGCGTGATCGCGGCATCCAGCCCCTCGTCGAGCCGGCTGAGGGCATGGGGTCTGGTGTCCAGCTCGACATGGAGATCGGGCTGCAGGGCGCGAAGCTCGCCCAGCCGGGGCATCAGCCGGTGCGAGGCGAACAGGGGCAGCACCGCGAGCCTGAGGCGGGTCAGCTCGCTATGGCCGGCGGCGCGCTCCATCGCCAGGCCGAGTTCCTCCAGGGCCGGCCCGATCTCGGCCAGCAATTGCGCGCCCTCATGGTTGAGCAGCACCGCCTGGTGGCGCCGCTCGAAGAGCGGCCGGCCCACGAAGCGCTCGAGCGCCTGCACGCGGCGCGACAAAGCGGGGGAGGACAGGGCCAGGGATTCGGCCGCCGCCTTGATCGAGCCGAGCCGGGCGGTCTGGACAAAAGCTTCCACGGCGGTGAGCGGCGGCAGCCTCTTCATTGCGCCAACCCCGCTTCAAGGGAGCAAAATTGTGCGGCGCACATCATGCGCTGACTCTCCGGACGGCAGATTTCCGCTCATTTTTGATTGCACTTTTCGCAATCATGGATGCCCTCTTCGCACTTGCACAAAGTCTTCGCAAGCGCAAAAAAGGCCCTGCCTTTCAGGCATCCTCTCCTAAAAACTTCCAAAGGGCCGGTTTCGACCGGCCCTCTTTTTTTGCCCTTCAGCCGCCCGGCCCGGGCCCCTTTTTCTCGCGCCGTCGTTTGACGCCGGGGCGCGGTTGCCTATGTGAGGGCCGCACAGGAGAGCGAGCCACCATGGCGGACGTCGAAACCAACTCCCGGAAACTCCAGGTCGCGACCATGCGGCCGGACGACAGCGGCCGCGGCATCGCCCGGCTGCCGCGCGCGATCATGACCCAGCTCGGCCTCGCCGAGGGCGACGTCATCGAGCTGGTCGGCAAGCGCACCACCCCGGCCCGGGCCGTCGGCCCCTATCCGGAGGATGAGGGCCTCGAGATCATCCGCCTCGACGGTCTGCAGCGCGCCAATGCGGAGATCGGCTCGGGCGACTATGTCGAGGTGCGCAAGGCCGAGTCGAAGCCCGCCACCCGCGTCGTCTTCGCACCGGCGCAGCGCAACCTCCGCCTGCAGGGCTCGGCCCATGCGCTGAAGCGCAGCTTCGGGATGAAGCCGCTGACCGCCGGCGACGTGGTCGCGACCACCGGCCAGCAGCAGGTGCCGCGCGGCGACATCCCGCCCGAGCTCAGGCAGATGCTGACCGCGCCCGCCTTCGCCCTGCAGGAGATCCGCCTCGTCGTCGTCTCGACCGCGCCCAAGGGTATCGTCCATATCGACGCGAACACCGAGATCGACCTGCTGCCCGAATATACCGAGGCGAAGGAGAGCCGCCGCGCCGACGTCACCTATGACGATCTGGGCGGCCTCGGCACGACCATCGACCAGCTGCGCGAGATGGTCGAGCTGCCCCTGCGCTATCCCGAGATCTTCGAGCGGCTCGGCGTCGACCCGCCCAAGGGCGTGCTGCTCCACGGCCCGCCCGGCACCGGCAAGACGCGCCTCGCCCGCGCCGTCGCCAATGAGAGCGACGCAACTTTCCTCCACATCGCCGGGCCGGAGATCATGGGCTCGGCCTATGGCGAGAGCGAGAAGCGCCTGCGCGACGTCTTCGAGGAGGCCGCGGCCAACAGCCCCGCCATCATCTTCATCGACGAGATCGATTCGATCGCGCCCAAGCGCGGCCAGGTGACCGGCGAGACGGAGAAGCGCCTGGTCGCCCAGCTGCTCACCCTGCTCGACGGCCTCGAGCCGCGGCAGAATCTGATCGTGATCGCCGCCACCAATCGGCCCGAGGCGCTCGACGAGGCGCTCCGCCGCCCCGGCCGCTTCGACCGCGAGATCGTGATCGGCGTGCCCGACGAAAATGGCCGGCGCGAGATTCTCGGCATCCACACGCGCGGCATGCCGCTGGCCCAGGACGTCGAGGTCCCCGGCCTGGCGCGCCAGACCTACGGCTTCGTCGGCGCCGACCTCGCTGCCCTGGTGCGCGAGGCGGCGATGGAGGCGGTGCGGCGGATCATGCCGAAGCTCGACCTCGAGGACGGCACCATCCCGGCCGAGGTGCTCGACACGCTCTCGGTCACCCGCAAGGATTTCGAGGAGGCGCTGAAGCGCGTCCAGCCCTCGGCGATGCGCGAGGTGATGGTGCAGGCGCCCAATGTTGGCTGGGACGATGTCGGCGGCGTCGACGACGCCCGCGAGCGGCTACGCGAGGGGGTCGAGCTGCCGCTCAGGCATCCCGACAGCTTCCGCCGGCTCGGCATCCGCCCGGCCAAGGGCTTCCTGCTCTACGGCCCGCCCGGCACCGGCAAGACCCTGCTCGCCAAGGCGACGGCGCGCGAGGCCGAGGCGAACTTCATCGCCACCAAGTCGTCCGACCTGCTCTCCAAATGGTATGGCGAGAGCGAGCAGCAGATCGCCCGCCTGTTCGCCCGCGCCCGCCAGGTGGCGCCGACCGTGATCTTCATCGACGAGCTGGACAGCCTCGTCCCCGCCCGCGGCGGCGGGCTCGGCGAGCCGCAGGTGACCGAGCGGGTGGTCAACACGATCCTCGCCGAGATGGACGGGCTGGAGGAATTGCAGTCGGTCGTCGTGATCGGCGCGACCAACCGGCCGAACCTGATCGACCCCGCTCTGCTCCGCCCGGGCCGGTTCGACGAATTGATCTACGTGCCGGTGCCGGACGCCGAGGGCCGCCGCCACATCCTCGGCATCCACACCAAGGGCATGCCGCTCGCCGGGGATGTCGACCTCGACACGCTGGCGAAGCGCGCCGAGCGCTTCACCGGCGCCGATCTCGAGGACCTCGTCCGCCGGGCCGGCCTGTTCGCCCTGCGCGGCTCGATCGAGGCAAAGGAGGTGACGATGGACGCGTTCGAGCGGGCGCTCGCCGAGACCCGCGCCTCGGTAACGCCCGAGATGGAGCGCGACTATGAGAAGATCCAGGAGAGCCTGAAGCAGGAGGCGCGCAGCGCCGGCTCCTCGATCGGCTTCATCGCTCCGGGGATGCTGACGCCGCGGGGTCCGAAGGGCTGACCCGGAGCGCGGTCCAGGCCGCGAGCGCGGCCATGAGCAGGGCGGTGAGCAGCAGCGGCAAGGCGAGGCTGAAGCCGTAGATCCAGAGGCCGAGGCCCGGCCCGAGGACATAGGCCATGCCGTTCACCGAGGTGACCTGGCCCGCCACCGCATTTTGCTGGTCGAGGCCGACGGCGAGCGAGGCGCCGCTGGTGAAGCCGGGCCGGAACAGGCCGAAGCCGAGGGAGGCGAGGCCGAAGCCGAGGATCAGGCCATAGGCGCTCTCGGCGAAACCGGTGACCACGCAGCCCGCCGCCGCGACCAGCGAGCCCCAGATGACGAGCTGGCGCGGGCTGAGGCCGAGCCGGGGGATGAGCCCCCATTGCGCGAGCAGGGAGGCGAGCGCGCCGGCGATCAGGACGATCGCGATCCAGTGCTGGGCGTCGGAGAGCGGCACCTTGAGCCGGTCGATCACCAGGAAGCCGATCACCGAGAGCAGGATCGCCTGGCCGTGGCCGCCGGCGAGGCCGATGATCGTCCAGGGCAGGACGCGGGGATCGCGCCAGCGCAGCCGCTCCGGCCCGCGCGGCTCCTCGGCGGCGGCGGCGCCAGCATCCGAGCCGCCGATCGCGGGATAGGCGACGATCGGGCCGGTGGCCGGGTTCTTCGGCGTGTCGTCGGGCAGGCGCAGCACGATCCCGGCGAGCACCAGGAGGCCGATGCCGGCAAAGACGATCAGGGGCGCCGAGAGGCCGAGCGGCGGGAAGATGAACAAGGGCGCGATCGCCGGGCCGATGATCGTGCCGAGGCCGAAGGAGGAGGCCAGGACGGCGAGCGCATTGGTCCGCGCCTCGCCGTCGGTGCGCGCGGCGACATAGGCCTGGACCGCCGAGGGCGAGGCCGAGCCGAAGGCGCCGTAGAAGCTGCGCCCGAGGATGAAGATGCCGAAGACCAGAGCCGGGCCCATCAGCCCGGCAAGGCCGAGCGCGAGCGCCCCGCCGCAGATCAGCATCGAGACGATGAAGCCCGCCAGCCCGAGCCGCATCAGCGCGCGCCGTCCGCGCCGGTCCGCGCGGTGCGCCCAGACCGGGGCCATGATCACCCAGGCGATGGCGGAGAGCGAGAAAGCGATTGCCACCCAGAGGTCGGCGACGCCGAGCTGCCGGCCGATCGCGGGCAGCAGCGACTGCATCGCCGTATTGCCCGCCGCGGCGACCAGCATCACCGAGAAGAGCAGGGCGAATCGTTCGCGCGAGAGGCCGAAGCCGCTCATTCAGCCTTCCCGTCCGCCGGCCGGGCCGGTGTGCGCCTGCCGGTTCTTCCCTTTGCGGGACGGCAGGACGTTGCCCGGGCGCGGCGCATCCGCCTTGCCTTTCGCGCCTCAAGCTGGCAACGCACGGGCTTTCCACAAAGATCTGGGACCATCATGTCGGCATCCTTGGAAGAGGCACGGACCAACAGGCGTTTCGCGCGCAAGGGGAGCGGCAACCCGCTCTGGCATTTCCTGCGCGGCTTCATCAAGCATCCGGTGATGGTCGGCTCGATCATTCCCTCGTCCAGGGCGACCATCGACAAGATGCTTGCGCCGGTCGACTGGGCGAACTGCAAGCTGTTCGTCGAATATGGCCCGGGCGTCGGCACCTTCACCGAGCATGTGCTCCGCCGCATGGCGCCGGACGCGACCCTGATCGCGATCGACACCAATCCCGATTTCATCCGCTACCTGCGCGGCAAGTTCACCGACAACCGGCTCTTCCCGGTGACGGGCTCCGCCGCCGACGTCCGCCAGATCATCGCCGATTGCGGCTTCGAGCATGCCGACTATGTCCTCTCCGGCCTGCCTTTCTCGACCCTGCCGGCGGGCATCGGGCCGAAGATCGCCGAGGAGACGCACAAAGCCCTTCGTCCGGGCGGCGCCTTCCTGGTCTACCAGTTCAAGGCCAAGGTCCGCGATTTCATGGCCCCGCATTTCGAGCGGATCGACAAGGGCTTCGAGTGGGCGAACGTCCCGCCCTGCCACCTCTTCTGGGGCTGGAAGGACTGATCTTTCGGGCTGACGGCCCTAGCCTTCGCCGAACCTCTTCTTCCCGAAATTGAGCCGTCGCGAGACGTTATAGTCCGCGGTCGCGACGAGGAAGTAGCCCAGCGCCCATTTGATGCGGTTCCAGAGCGTCATGCTCTTGCGGTGCTCCTCGGGGAGGATGCGCTTCGAATTGGCGATCTCCCCCTCGACGAAGCGCCGCATCATCGCCGCGAAGGCCGGATCGTCGACGCGCAGCATCATCTCCAGGTTGAGATAGAGGCTGCGCATGTCGAAATTGGCCGAGCCGATATGGACGACGTCGTCGATCACGATCAGCTTCGAATGGAGCTTGGTCGCCTGATATTCGTAGATTTCGGCGCCGCGCTTCAGCAGCAGATTGTAGAGGAAGCGCGCCGCGCCGACCACGAACTGGTGGTCGAGCTTGGCGGGCGTCACGAGCCGCGCCCGGCCGCGCCGCGCGATCCCGAAGATCCGGCGCAGCATCGAGAAGCTCGGCGCGAAATAGGCGACGATGAGGTCGAGCCGCGTCGCCCGCATCATGTCCGCCTTGACCGACTTCGCCCAGGGCGAGAGTCGCCGGGTCGGGCCGCCGAACAGCCAGTGGAGCGGGCCGTAGCGGACGCTGTGCTTGCTCAGCATCCGCCTCAGCCGGCGGATCGAGGCATCCTCCGTCTCCGCCCAGGCGAAGAGCGCATCGAAATAGCCGCCGAGGCATTCGACGCTCGGCCCCTCGACCATCAGGCCGAGGTCGCGCCAGGCGCCCTGCTCGATCGTTCCGAAATAATCGTCGGAGATGTTGAAGCCGCCGATGATCGCCTTCCGGCCATCGGCCAGCGCCAGCTTCTGGTGGTTACGCAGCAGATAGCGCCGCCCCCAGCGCGGCACGAAGCGGCAGAAGCGCGCCTTCGCCTCCTCCAGCGGCTTGAAGAAGCCCTTGGGCGCCGAGGAGGCGCCGAACCCGTCCACGAGCAGCGAGACCGAGACCCCGCGCTGCACCGCCGTGACGAGGGCATCGCGCACCCTCCGGCCGGCGACGTCGTCCTCCCAGATATAATAGAGGACCCGCAGCGAAACCTCGGCGCCCTCGATCAAGGCGATCAGCGCCTCCAGCCGCTCCGGTCCGTCCGGCAGCAGGGTCAGGCGATTGCCCGCGACCTCCATCGGCCGGACCAGGGGTTCCGCGTCGCTCATCCTCTCTGACTGACCTTATGCCCGGCTGATGGAAAAGCGCCAGCGGTTGAAGGCGCTGCCGGTTCCGTTACGGAGAGGTGTGGCCGTCACCCGCCTCTCGCTGACCGATTTCCGCTCCTATGCGGACGCCCTGCTCGCGCCCGGGCCGGGCTTCGTCATCCTCACCGGCGAGAATGGAGCGGGCAAGACCAATGTGCTGGAGGCCGTCTCCCTGCTATCGCCGGGCCGCGGCCTGCGCGGCGCCGCGCTCGGCGAGATGGCGCGGCGGGGCGGCCAGGGCGGCTTCGCGGTGGCGGCGCGGCTCGGTGAGATCGATATCGGTACGGGCACGGCCCCGGGCGCGCCCGAGCGCCGCCAGGTCCGCATCAACGGCGCGCCCGCGTCCGCAAACAGCCTCTCCGACTGGCTCTCGGTGCTCTGGCTGACGCCGGCCATGGACCGGCTCTTCGCCGACGCCGCCTCGGGGCGCCGCCGTTTCCTCGACCGTCTCGTCCTCGCGCTCCGCCCGGACCATGCCATGCACAGCGCCCGCTACGAGGCGGCGATGCGCGCCAGGAACAAGCTGCTCGGCGAGGAGGGGCCCTGGGACGAGGCCTGGCTCGACGCGCTGGAGGCGCGCATGGCGGAGCATGGCGCCGCCATCGCCGAGGCCCGCGCCGTCACGATCGCCGCTCTGGCCGAACGGCTCGCGGCCGTCCCTGAGGGACCTTTCGCCCGTGCGCTGATCGCCCTCGAAGGCGGTGCGCCGGCCCCGCTCGCCGCCGCGCGTGCGCGCGACGCCGCCGCCGGCCGCACCCTCGCCGGCCCGCACCGCGCCGATCTCCTCGTCACCCACCAGGCCAAGCAGCAGCCCGCGGGGCTGTGCTCCACGGGCGAGCAGAAGGCCCTGCTCATCGGCCTGATCCTCGCGCATGCCGACCTCGTCGCCGAGCGCACGCAGCGGCGCCCCGTCCTCCTGCTCGACGAGATTGCCGCCCATCTCGATCCGCGTCGCCGCCGCGCTTTGTTCGAACGGCTCGGCAGCGCGGGCGGGCAGGTCTGGATGACCGGCACGGAGGCCGGGCTCTTCGCCGGCATCGGCGCGGCGAGCTGGTTCGACGTGGGCGGCGGCGCGGTGCGGCCGGCCGCGGCGCGGGCGCAGCTCGGCTAGCGGCGCGAGAGCCGGGCGATGAAGGCGCCGATCGCCGCGCGCCCCTGCGCCTCGCCGATCGCCGAGCCGTGCCCGCCCGGAATCTCGACCAGGTCGACCGTGCGGCCCTGCGCCCTGAGCTGCGCCGCGAAGGCGCGCATGTTGCGCGGCCGCACGACCCGGTCGTCGCGCGAGGAAATGAGCAGGATCGGCGCGCGCGCCGAGACGGCGTAGCCGAAATAGTCGAAGCGGGCGAGCGCGGGATCGAGGCGTATCCGGACGAAGGGCCGGGCGATCCACGGCACGAAGTTGCGGCCCACGGCGGCGATATCCGACGCCGTCCCTTCCAGGATCAGCCCGTCGAAGCCGGCGCCGTCGCGCGCCATTGCCGCCGCCTGGCTGCCGCCGAAGGAAAAGCCGTAGGCGAAGAGCGGCCCCCGCCCGATCCAGCCCTCGCGCCGGAACGCCGCCAGCAAGGCGGGCCCGGTGGCGATCGCCGCCTCGATCGTGCCGGGCACGTCGGTGCCGCCGCGTCCGGGATAATCGTAGAGGATCAAGTCGGCCCCGGTCGTCGCCGCGAGCGCCGCCGCGCCCCGCGACTGGGCGGCGACGAAGCTGCCATTGCCGCCATGATAGATGATCACGGTCTCGCTGGCCGGATTGTCCAGCCGCACCGCATGGACCCGGCCCAGCCCCGGCAGGTCAAGCATCGCCTCCATCATCCGGTAGCCGGGCGGCGGCTGCAGCACCGCCTGCGGCGGGGGCTCCAGCTGCGGGAAGAAGCTGGCGCGGTCGATCACCGCGGTGCAGCCCGCCAGCAGCGCCGGCACCGCGAGGACGAACATGGCGCGCTTCGCCGGATTGCCGCTCATCCATATGCCCCTTTCCCGCTTTGCCAGGTTCGGCCGCCGCCACTGAACCGGCCTTGAATATCCCGGCTGAACCCTGGCTGTCAGCATCCCTCAGAAGGCGTTCAGCGACGCAGGTCCATTCCGGCGCCGATACAGTCCAGGGAGACTCGACATGCAAAGGTTCCTGTTGATCAGCGCCGCCGTCGCAGCGGCCCTCTCCGCCCCGGCTTTGGCCCGGCCGGGCGGCGAGCGCGAGCCCGGCTGGAGCCGCAGCGAGATGCGGGCCTATGGCTTCCGCCAGACCCCGCAGGGCGCGCGCATGACGATGAACCAGGACGTGCTCTTCGCCACCGCCAGCGACGAGCTCTATGCGCGGGCCCGGGAGCGGCTGCGGGCGCTCGCCCGCTACCTGCGCGCCAATCCGGGCGTGCGCGTCGCGATCGACGGCCATGCGGATGCGCGCGGCAGCGACGCCTACAATCAGGATCTGTCCGAGCGCCGCGCCGGGAGCGTGCGCGACGCGCTCGACGAGCTCGGCGCCGGGCGCACCCGCTTCCGGGTCGCCGGCCATGGCGAGCGCAGCCCCGTCGCCTCCAACGCGACCGCCGAGGGCATGCGCCGCAACCGCCGCGTCGAGATCACCCTGCTGGGGCGGCGCGCCGACGAATTCTGACCCGGGCCGGTCCGGGGTCCACGCGCGCGCACGCGCCTGCGCGCGCGTGACATTTCTGCTTCAGCCCCTATATGTCGGCTATGACAGACACCCCCAATGACAACAGCTACGGCGCCGATTCCATCAAGGTGCTGAAAGGCCTCGACGCGGTCCGCAAGCGGCCGGGCATGTATATCGGCGACACGGACGACGGCTCCGGCCTCCACCATATGGTGTTCGAGGTCTCCGACAATGCGATCGACGAGGCTCTGGCCGGCCATTGCGACCGGATCCTGATCACGCTGAACGCCGACGGCTCGGTCTCGGTCGAGGACAATGGCCGCGGCATCCCGACCGACATCCACCCCGAGGAGGGCGTGTCGGCGGCCGAGGTGATCATGACCCAGCTCCATGCCGGGGGGAAGTTCGACAACACCTCGGACGAGAATGCCTACAAGGTCTCCGGCGGCCTGCACGGCGTCGGCGTTTCGGTGGTCAACGCGCTCTCCGAGGTGCTGGAGCTGACCGTCTGGCGCAATGGCGAGGAACATTGGATGCGCTTCCGCCACGGCGATGCCGAGGCGCCGCTCAGGGTGCTCGGCCCGGCGCCGGCCGGCAAGAAGGGCACGAAGGTCACCTTCCTGCCCTCGGCCGAGACCTTCAAGATCACCGAGTTCGACTTCGACACGCTCGAGCACCGCTTCCGCGAGCTCGCTTTCCTCAATTCGGGCGTCCGCCTCGTCCTGACCGATGCGCGGCACGAGGACGAGAAGAGCGTCGAACTGTTCTACGAGGGCGGCATCTCCGCCTTCGTGCGCTATCTCGACAGGGCCAAGAACGCGCTGATCCCCGACCCCATCTCGGTCACCGGCCAGCGCGACGAGATCGGCATCGAGGTCGCGCTCGAGTGGAACGACAGCTATTACGAGCAGGTCCTCTGCTTCACCAACAACATCCCGCAGCGCGACGGCGGCACCCACCTCGCCGCCTTCCGCGCCGCGCTCACCCGCACGCTCAACAATTATGCCGAGAAGTCCGGCATCATGAAGCGCGAGAAGGTGAACCTCACCGGCGAGGACATGCGCGAGGGGCTGACCGCGATCGTCTCGGTCAAATTGCCCGATCCCAAGTTCAGCTCGCAGACCAAGGACAAGCTCGTCTCCTCCGAGGTCCGCCAGCCGCTGGAAAGCCTGATGGCCGACAAGATGGCGGAATGGCTGGAGGAGAATCCGGCCCATGCCCGGACCATCATCCAGAAGATCATCGACGCCGCCGCCGCGCGCGAGGCCGCCCGCAAGGCGCGCGAGGCCAGCCGCAAGTCGGTGCTCGGCATCGCCTCGCTGCCCGGCAAGCTCGCCGACTGCCAGGAGAAGGACCCGGCCAAGTCCGAGCTGTTCCTCGTCGAGGGCGACAGCGCCGGCGGCTCCGCCAAGCAGGGCCGCAACCGCGAGATCCAGGCGATCCTGCCGCTCAAGGGCAAGATCCTGAACGTCGAGCGCGCCCGCTTCGACCGGATGCTCTCCTCGAAGGAGGTCGGCACCCTGATCCAGGCGATCGGCACGGGGATCGGCCGCGACGACTTCAACATCGAGAAATTGCGCTACCACAAGATTGTGATCATGACGGACGCCGACGTCGACGGCGCCCATATCCGGACCCTCCTGCTCACCTTCTTCTACCGGCAGATGCCGGAGATCATCGAGCGCGGGCATCTCTTCATCGCCCAGCCGCCGCTCTACAAGGTCGCGAAGGGCCGCTCGGAGGTCTATCTCAAGGACAATGCCGCGCTCGACGATTATCTGATCGAGGCCGGCGTCGGCCTGACCGCGCTGGAGAGCGTCACCGGGCCGCGCTCGGGCGACGACCTCCGCGCGCTCGCCGAGCATGCGCGCAAGGTCCGCTCGCTCATGGCCTATGTGCCGCGCCGCTATGATCCGGCGATCATCGAGGCGCTCGCCCTGACCGGCGCGCTCAACCCCAATCTCGGCGACCGGCGCGACGCGATCGCGCTGACCGCCGAGTGGCTTAACGCGGTCGACGAGGAGGGACAGTGGACCGGCGAGATCGGCGCGGACGGCGATTATGTGCTGCGCCGGCTCTGGCGCGGGGTCACCGACCACCATGTCATCGACCACAAGTTCCTGGTCTCGGCCGAGGCGCGCAAGCTGCACGGCCTCTGCGCGCCGGAGGCGGAGACCTATGCCGCCGCCTCGCGCTTGGTCTCGCTGCGCGGCTCCTCGGTCGCCACCGAGCCGGCCGAGGAAGCCGAGGAGAATGAGGGCGGCGCCGTGAAGGCGCAGGCGCCCGATCCGCGCGGCGCGCTCGTCACCCGCCCGACCCAGCTGCTGGAAGCGATCCTCGCCGCCGGCCGCAAGGGCCTCAGCGTGCAGCGCTACAAGGGCCTCGGCGAGATGAACGCCGAGCAGCTCTGGGAAACGACGCTCGACCCGACCAACCGCGCCCTGCTCCAGGTCGAGGTCAGCCAGGCCGACGTCGCCGACGAGATCTTCACCCGCCTGATGGGCGACGTGGTCGAGCCTCGCCGCGACTTCATCCAGGAAAATGCGCTGAACGTGGCGAACCTGGACGTCTAGGCTGGTGGATGAAGATTATTTACCGGCGTACAACCTGTCGAATACTCTTAGCCGCGTCATCCCAAGGCTGGCCCCCACCACCGGCGTTTTTGTTCATTATTGTAGTTTGGCTGCATTCTATTCGATTATCGAATCTCGGAAAATTCGTTACACTTCCGCGCTGAGCACCAACGACCCCTCCGAGTTTCTTCTCGGATCGTCGATCGTCAACGAATGCGTCCGAACGACGCTTCCAGGAATTTTGAGGGGCGCGCGTCTCGCGAGAAGCCTGCAGCCGATACACCTTGAAAGAAGGTTCAGGGCTTTCGTTTTCTGCATGACAGAAGCGGTCGACGATGAGGCGGACGTCGGGGACCTGAGCCAGTGGCGACTCTATGGAGCCGACGGTCGGGGTGTTGGCTTGGTCTTTGATGCCAGCGAGACCGCGACGTCCGAGCTGCTGAGTAGGCTCGGCTCTATTCCGCGACGGATTGTGTATGGAGAGGACGAAGGTCGGCGGCTGGTTGAAGAGGTTATCCAGGATTATTTGCGGGATTTCGAGGCACTCCCCGAGTCGACGAAAGCGTATCTGGAGAGAGACCCTGTTGGCCTGAACAAGGCGAACTACTTACAGAATACGGTTTTTTGGTTGCCAAGTGTAATCAAGCATCGAGCCTACCGCCACGAGCGCGAGGTTCGATTAGTCCGGGGGGACATCGGGGATCATGTCGGGAATCCCCTCATTTTTCCGGATCGCGCCGGTTTGAAGCGGCCAACGGTGGAATGCGCCATCGGCGAACTGGATGGTCCGCCGGAATCCCGGTGGACGCGATCTCCAATACGGAAGGTGATCATCGGACCTTCCGGCGACCAGTCCGCAATCGAAGATAGCATTCGCTACTTCATGGAGGCCCATTCATGGACGCTGGAAATTGGACGTTCCGATATTCCGTACCGAGCGCTGTAATGCGGTTGACCCAGGTCGACGCCAGCGAACCAGCGCCGACCTGGATGCCTCCTACCGCCGCCCGTCGTTCGACGCGAAGCGCTGCCTTTGGGCAAGCTGGGTGAGGCCCAGAAACTCCCGCCGCCAGAAATTCCCGCCGGCGCCCCGCTCCGCCAGCGCCCTTGCGTCGGCGAAGGTGAAGCTGCCGAGATTGGAGTCGCCGCGAAGCAGCTGGCCGTAGGCGGCCACGGCCACCGCGAAGGCGGTGTCGCCCGTCGGCGCCCGGGCATTGCGGATCATGCCGGCGCCGACCGGCTGCTCGATCAGCCGCGACGCGTCCTGGCCCGGCAATTTGTAGCGGAGCCTGAGGAAGGCGAGCTCGCCATTGTCGTCGCCCATCGTGCGGCGCTGATTGCCCTCGTAGCGGCGCTGCGGCAGCCAGCCGCGGCCGCCGACCGGCACCACCTCGTAGATGGCGGTGACCTGGTGGCCGGCCCCGATATCGCCCGCATCGACCGCGTCATTGTCGAAATCCTCCTCGCGGAGCGCGCGATTCTCATAGCCGATCAGCCGGTATTCGCTGACATACATCGGGTTGAACTCGATCTGGATCTTCACGTCATGGGCGATGGTGAAGAGGGTCGAGCTGAGCTCGTCGTCGAGCACCTTCTGCGCTTCGCGGGGGCTGTCGATATAGGCGTAATTGCCGTTCCCGTGATCGGCGATCTGCTCCATCATCGCTTCGTTATAATTGCCCGTGCCGAAGCCGAGGGTGGTGAGCGTGATGCCGTCCGAGCGCTGCCGCTCGACCAGGTTGATCAGGGCCTGGTTGTCGGTGACGCCGACGTTGAAGTCGCCGTCCGTGGCGAGGATGACGCGGTTGATGCCGCCGTCGATCATGTTCCGCCGGGCGACATTGTAGGCGAGCTGGATGCCCTGCGCACCCGCGGTCGAGCCGCCGGCCTGCAGGTTCTTCAGGCTCTCCACCACCGCCGCGCGATTCGAGGTCGGCTCAAGCACGACGCCCGCGGCGCCCGCATAGACGACGATGGAGACGCGGTCGCGCGGGGACAGCCGGTCGGCGAGCAGGGCCAGGGAGCATTGCACGAGCGGCAATTTGTCCGGCGACTGCATGGAGCCCGAGACGTCGACCAGGAAGACCAGGTTGGCGGCCGGGCGCTGGGTGCGGGGCAGGTCATAGCCGCGGAGCCCGACGCGCAGCAGCCGGGTCTCCGGATTCCAGGGCGTGGTCGTCATGTCGGTGTTCACGCTGAACGGCCGCGACCGGTCCTGCGGCAGCGGATAATCGTAGCGGAAATAGTTGATCAGCTCCTCGGTGCGCACCGCACCCTCGGGCGGCATCTGGCCGTCGTTCAGCAGCCGGCGGACGTTGGAATAGGAGCCGGTGTCGACATCGACCGAGAAGGTCGAGACGGGCTGGTCGGCAACCGCCAGCACCGCGGCGACGTCGCGGCGGTCGTAGCGCTCGCGATTCTCGGGCGAGGGCACGTAATTGGGCTGGTACCGCAGGTCCGGCCGCCCGTTGCGCAGCGCCAGGGTTCCGTCCGAGGGCCGGCCGGGCTGGGTCCTGCCGACCTCCTGGCCGCCGACAACCGTCACCGGCGAGACGGACTGCAGGTTGGGCCGCGGGACCCGCGTGCCGGTGATCACCACATCCTGGCCGGACTGGCTGCGCTGCTCGGTCTGCGGGGCCGGCGGGCTGTACTGGGGCGGTGGCGACGGGGGCGGGGGTGGCGGCGCATAGGCCTGGGGCAGGTTGTTCACCATGCCCGCGGCCGGGCCGCGGCCCCGGCCGTAGCCGGCGCGATCATAATCATAGTCGCCGCCGCGCTGCAGGAAGGGCGCGCAGCGCGCGTCGGGATCGCCGTTCGGCGGGGGGATTCGCCGCATCCTTGCGGCGCTCTGCGCGTCGGCCGGAGCCAGTGCGATGGGGGCTGGGGGCAGGCCGGTCAGGATCAGGGCCGTCATCGAAAGCATGCCGACGAAACGCATCGCATCCTCCTCTCCGCAAGGGTGATGTGACAAAATCACATTATGGCGACTGAATAGGGTATGAACTGCGCCGTAACGAACCGTTCAGGCGGCCTTGATCGCGCCCCTGACCTTCATTCGGTCGATCCAGCCGAGATCGTCGGTGTTGAGCCCGGCGATGGTTCCCGGGCCGAGCCCGTAGAGCGCGGCGAGCAGGTCGCGGCGGCCCTCCGGCCTGGTCCTGGCGAAGGCGGCGGTGACGCCCCGCAGCAGCTCGCGCTTCTTCCACGCCTGCTTGGCCTCGGCCTCGAACAGATCGTGCAGCGCCCCGGCGGAGAAGTCGCGCTGCCGGGTCAGCAGCATCGCATTGGTCACCGCGTCGCCCAGCGTCCGCCCGGTCAGCGGATGGATGAAGCCGCCGCGCAGGCCGAGCTTGGCGACCCGCGCCCCGCCCAGCCGCCAGAACGCCGCGAAGTCGCCGCCATGAGGCAAAGGCCGCACCTCGACATGCTCGCCCCCGGAATCATCGGCGCTGGCCGTTGGCTTCCAGCCGCGCGCCGCCACATAGGCGTCGAGCCGCGCGCCGGTCTCGGCATCCGGCTGGATCCGCTCCGAGACCATGACGTCGCCGACGACCAGCCGGTCCGCCGACAGCGGGATGCACTGCATGAAGCGCAGGGCTCCGTCCTGCGCGACCGTCGCGTCGATCAGCACCGGCCGGTCCACCCGGTGCGGCGCGGCAAAGGCATATTCGCGCTCCAGCCGCACCTCGTAGAGCAGTTCGAGCGAGGAGAGATTGGCAGGTCCGCGCGCGTCGATCGCGCTCTCCGCCTTCAGCTCCTCGCCGCCCTCGAGCACGAGCGCGTCCTCGCGCACCGCCACCACCCTGGTGCCGAGCCGATATTGCTTCGGGTCGAGCGCCTCGACCAGCGCCCGGTGCAGGTCGACCCCGCCGAAGCCGCTCCAGTTCAGCCTGAGGTTCCGGTTCATGCCCGGGAAGGAGAGATAGATGCCCGGCCAGCGGGCGATCGCCTCGGCGCCGATCAGGCCGGCGCCGTCCCGGCCGAGCTCGGCGTCGGAGAAGGTGCGGATGCCGGTGCCGCCGAACGTCTCGGCTTCCTCGACGACCAGCAGGGGGACGTCCGGCCGGTGCCGGGCCATGGCAAGCGCAGCGAGCGCGCCGGCCAGGCCGCCCCCCGCGATCACGATTCCGTCCCGCCTGCCTCGCGCCATGACTCGCCTTAACCTTATTCCGCCCCGGGAAGCCACGCTTGACCTGCATCAAGCCATTTTGGGACTGTCGGCGGCCCCGCGATGAATGATAAGCACAAAGCGTGAACGACGACGCGTCCCCGAGTCAAGCGACCCAGAATCAAGCGGCGGCTGCGCCCCTGCGCAAGATCATCCATGTCGACATGGATGCCTTCTATGCGTCGGTCGAGCAGCGCGACAATCCGGAGCTCCGGGGCAAACCCGTGGCGGTGGGCGGGCAGGTGCGCGGCGTGGTCACCGCCGCCTCCTACGAGGCGCGCAGGTTCGGCGTGCGCTCGGCCATGCCTTCGGTGACGGCGAAGCGCCGCTGCCCGGAGCTGATCTTCGTGAAGCCGCGCTTCGACGCCTACCGCGCCGTCTCGCAGCAGATTCGCGCGATCTTCCTCGATTACACGCCGCTGGTCGAGCCGCTCAGCCTGGACGAGGCCTATCTCGACGTCACCGAGGACCTGAAGGGGATCGGCATCGCCACCCTGATCGCGCAGGAGATTCGCGCCCGGATCCGGGCGGAGACCGGGCTCACCGCCTCGGCCGGCGTCTCCTACAACAAGTTCATCGCCAAGCTCGCCTCCGACCAGAACAAGCCGGACGGCCTCTGCGTGATCCCGCCGTCCAGGGGCGAGGCCTTCGTCGCGACCCTGCCCGTCTCCCGCTTCCACGGCGTCGGCCCGAAGACGGCGGAGAAGATGGCGCGGCTCGGCATCCAGACGGGCGCGGACCTCCGCGCCCAGAGCCTCGCCTTCCTGCAGCATAATTTCGGCAGCTCGGGAGACTATTATTTCAATCTCGCCCGCGGCATCTGCCACCGCCAGGTGAGGCCGGACCGGCCCTACAAGTCGATCGGCGCCGAGGACACCTTCCTCGAGGACCTGACCGACGGCGACGCCCTGATCGCCGAGCTCGACCGGATCAGCCAGACCGTCTGGCGGCGGATCGAGGACAAGGGGATCAAGGGCCGCACGGTCACGCTGAAGGTCAAGTTCCGGGACTTCCAGATCATCACCAGAGCGAAGAGCCTGGAGCGCAACGTCGCCGACCGCGCGGAATTCCTCGAGACCGGCGTCGCCCTGCTCCGCACCCTCCTCCCGGTCGCCAAGGGCATCCGCCTGCTCGGCCTGACCCTTTCGAATCTCACCGAAAGCCCCGACCGCGACGAGCTCGAGCCCGCCGAGCTCGAGCTGGAGCTGCCGCTCTGATGTGCAACGACTACCGCCTCATCGAGCGCGTGCCCGCGGAGACGCTCTTCCCCAATGTCCTCGCGCCGGAGGGTATCCCCAATTTCGAGCCGCGCGCGGATATCCGCATCACCGACCGCGCGCCGATCCTGCGCGCCGCGACCGACAAGCCGGGCGCCGTCGAGCTCGTCCAGCGCCGCTGGTCCTGGCCGGGCCCCGGCGGCAAGCCGGTCTTCAATTATCGCGCCGACGGGCGGGAGTTCCCGAAGGGCCGCTGCATCATCCTCGCCGACGGCTTCTACGAATTTACTGCCCATGCGGATCCGAAGTCGAAGACGAAGCACAAATGGCTGTTCACCCTGCAGGACCATGACTGGTTCGGCATTGCCGGCCTCTGGCGCCATGACGCCGGCATCGGGGAGGAGGCCTTCACCATGCTGACCATCGAGCCGCATCCCGACGTCGCGCCGTATCACAATCGGGGCATCTCCATCCTGGGCAGGACCGACATGGCCCGCTGGCTGGACCCCGCCATTCCCGCGAGGGAATTGCTGAAGCCGCTGCCGGCGGGCTCGCTTCTGGTGACGCAGGTCGCCTGAAGATCTCGGCAATTTCAGCATGGCGAAGCGAAGGCCGGGCTCGTCGAGCCCGGCTGCTAGAAAGCGTCCGGATCCTCGGCCATGCGCGCGCGGTGGTAGCGGCTCCGATAATAGATGATCAGGAACAGGTTGAGCCAGCCGAAGGCGACCAGCGCCCAGCCGATCGGCTTCAGTGCCCCCTCGATGCCGGCGCGCTGCGCGTAGATGACGATGCCGGTGCCGATCGCGACCAGCAGCAGCCCCAGGATCCGCGGCACCCGCATCAGCCGCCGGAGCTCCTGCCTGTAGGCCGCAAGCTCGGCCGGATCGTCCAGATTGGGCCGCTTTCGCATTTCCATCCGCCATGCCTAGCGCCCGGGCCGGCTTCGGGCTAGACGGGTCTATTCCCCGGGGGGCCGCTGCGCGCGGCTGAGAGTCGGCGAGCACGCCGAGACCCGTCGAACCTGATCCGGCTGACACCGGCGTAGGGAGGGAGATGCGGGCCGCCCGTCCTCCCTCCGCTGAAGGAGAATGACGAATGGCCGACATCCCCGCCCGCACCGAGCTCAAGGTCACGACCGGCCCGATCCGCGGCAGCCGCAAGATTCACGTCGGCCCGCTGGGCGTTGCGATGCGCGAGATCGACCTCGAGCCCAGTTCGGGCGAGCCGCCCTTGCGCGTCTATGATTGCTCCGGCCCCTATACCGATCCCGCCGCGAGCATCGACATCATGGCGGGCCTGCCCGAGCTGCGCCGCGACTGGATCCGCGGCCGCGGCGATGTCGAGGAGGTGCTGCAGCGCGAGGTTCGCCCCGAGGACAACGGCCAGCTCGGCCCCGACCGGAGCGGTGGCGTCCAGCCTTTCCCCAACGTCCGCCGCAAGGTGCTCCGCGCAAAGCCGGGCGCGAATGTCTCCCAGATGCACTATGCCCGCCGCGGCATCGTCACGCCCGAGATGGAATATGTGGCGGTCCGCGAGAATCTCGGACGCGAGCAAATCCGCGGCCACCTCCGGGACGGCCAGGATTTCGGCGCCTCGATCCCCGATTACGTCACCCCCGAATTCGTCCGCGACGAGGTGGCCCGCGGCCGCGCGATCATCCCCAACAACATCAACCACCCCGAGTCCGAGCCGATGGCGATCGGCCGCAACTTTCTGGTCAAGATCAACGCCAATATCGGCAATTCCGCCGTCGCCTCCGACGTCGCGCAGGAGGTCGACAAGATGGTCTGGGCGATCCGCTGGGGCGCCGACACGGTCATGGACCTCTCCACCGGCCGCAACATCCACGACACGCGCGAATGGATCCTCCGCAACTCGCCCGTCCCGATCGGCACCGTCCCCATCTACCAGGCGCTGGAGAAGGTCGGCGGCGTCGCCGAGGAGTTGACCTGGGAAATCTACCGCGACACCCTGATCGAGCAGGCCGAGCAGGGCGTCGACTATTTCACCATCCATGCCGGCGTGCGCCTGCCCTACATCCCGCTCACCGCGAAGCGCGTCACCGGCATCGTCAGCCGCGGCGGCTCGATCATGGCGAAATGGTGCCTCGCCCACCACCGGGAGAGCTTCCTCTACACCCGCTTCGACGAGATTTGCGAGATCATGAAGGCCTATGACATCGCCTTCAGCCTCGGCGACGGCCTCCGCCCCGGCAGCATCGCCGACGCCAATGACGTGGCCCAGTTCGCCGAGCTTGCCACCCTGGGCGAGCTGACGCAGATCGCCTGGCGCCACGACGTCCAGGTGATGATCGAGGGCCCCGGCCATGTGCCGATGCACAAGATCAAGGCCAATATGGACAAGCAGCTCGAGGCCTGCGGCGAGGCCCCCTTCTACACGCTCGGCCCGCTCACCACCGACATCGCCCCCGGCTACGACCATATCACCAGCGCGATCGGCGCCGCGATGATCGGCTGGTTCGGCACGGCGATGCTTTGCTACGTGACGCCGAAGGAGCATCTCGGCCTGCCGGACCGCGACGACGTCAAGGTCGGCGTCGTCACCTACAAGCTCGCCGCCCACGCCGCGGACCTGGCCAAGGGCCACCCGGCCGCGAAGCTCCGCGACGACGCGCTGTCACGTGCGAGGTTCGAATTCCGCTGGCGCGACCAGTTCAACCTCAGCCTCGACCCCGACACGGCCGAGCAATATCACGACCAGACCCTGCCGGCGGAGGGCGCCAAGACCGCCCATTTCTGCTCGATGTGCGGGCCGAAATTCTGCTCGATGAAGATCACCCAGGAAGTCAGGGATTTTGCTGCGAAGCAGAACCAGTCGGCAGACAGTTTCCTCGCAGCCTCCACCCCCACCGTTCGCCCTGAGCCTGTCGAAGGGTTTTCCTTTCTTACGGCGGAAGAGAAAGGCAGGGCTTCGACAGGCTCAGCCCGAACGGAGGAGAAGGGGGAAGCGGACTTGTCCGCCGAAGCCTTGGCTGAGGCGGAGGCCGGCATGGCCGAAATGAGCAAGGTCTTCCGGGAGAAAGGCAGTGAACTCTACATGGGCGCCGGCGGGCGCGAACATGACTGAGGGCCTCGCACCTTCGTTGCGATACTCCTGAATTCGCAGCATAAGCGCGATGCAGGAGAGGGGGGCTTCGCCATGCGCGCGATCATGAAGTCGGCAATATTCGTTGCCATATTTGCGGCCACGATGACGGGCACGGTGCAATCGCAAGGCACCTCGGCCGGCGCATCCGCGACCTTCGTCTTCCGGAAGGCTTATGACCGCGGCCTTGGCTTCGGCAGCAGCACGGCGCAGTCCTATTATCATCTGCCGGCCGGCGTCTGTCAGGGCCGGCGAAGGCTCGCGTCCTTTTCGTGGCTGAGCGGCGCGGAGCGGGAGCGCCAGCTGCCGGCGGGCGCGCCGGTGACCCTGTGGATGTCGACCATGCGTGCCAGCGGGGCCTGGCGGAGCAATTGCGGGAAGTCCGTCCGCTTCACGCCGCGCCCGGGCGCCACCTACGATGTCGCCCTGAGAGCCGTCGTCGGCTCCCATTGCGAGGCCAGCGTGGTTGACCGGTCGACGGGGCAGGCGCCGGCTGATCTGAGCTTCGATGACAAGTTGGACTGCGGCTGAGGACCTGCAGCGAAGCCTGCCCCGGCTCGATCCGGGATGATCTTCCGCGCCGGAGCGAGGCGAGCGGCGAAGATCAAGGCGGCCTTGCACAGCGGCGCTCCTCCCGGCCGCGCCGTGCGGCCGGCGCCACTTCGACAAGCCCCCTGTCCCTACCGCCGCTCCACCGCGAACGCCGTCGTCGCGCGGTCGATCAGCGGCTGCTGCAGCGGCTGCCAGGCCGACGTGACGATGCGGCCGTCCTGGACCAGCTCGTCATAGCGCCGCCCGGTCTGCGCCAGATCCTCGGAATAGATCATCATCAGCTCGCGCCGGCCGCGGCCCGTCCCTTGCGGATCGTCGAGGATCTGGACCATCCGGACGTTCATCATCTCGGGCGGGATTGAATAGCCGGCGCGGGTCAGGATGCCGGTCACGTGCTCGCGGTCCGAGCCGGCCCTGGTCGGGCTGTCCGTCCGCCGCGGCCCCCAGACCAGCCAGGTCGGCGCGCCCCACAGATCGTAGCGGGTGTTGCCGTCCGCATAATTGTACCGCGCAGTGGCGGCGCTCGGCAGGTAGCTTTCGAACTGGATCCAGTAGAGCCGGGTCAGCCGGCGCTGCGCGTCCGCTTCGACGTAGACGTGAATTTCGGCGTCGGCCACGCCGTAGAGATTGAAGCGCTCGCCGCCGACATAGGTCGCGCCGGCCGGCACCCGCACCGTCACGCCCTCGCCGGCATGGTTCACCGTCCTGCCGTCGACCCGCGCAGCCAATGTCGAGGGAACCGCCGCCGCGGTCGTTTCCTGGGCGCAGGCCGGCGCGCTCCCGGCCGCCGCGATCATCGCCAGAGCCAGCCAGTACCGCATCGCTCGCTCCCTTTCTCGGCGAAGCGTATTACTGCTTTAATACAGCGTCAATGCGGAATTGCAGTGACAGTGCTCCAATTTCTCGCCTTGCGGCTCGCGTGTTACCAACTCCATTCCGGATCAATCTCCCCTCCCAATGTAGGATAATCTCTGTCCTAAGCTGGGGATGACCGACTCATCCTCCCCCGTCCCTCCCCCCGAGGACCCCGCCACCCCATCCGACGCCGACGAGGACGACGCCCTCTTCGAGCCCGTCCTGCTCCGCTACCGCCACGACGGCTGGGTCCCCGACAAGCAGCTCGAATTCATCCAGCGCCTCGCCGAATGCGGCTGCGTCGACGAGGCCTGCCGCGCGGTCGGGATGAGCCGCGACTCCGCCTACGCGCTGCGCCGCCGTCCCGACGCGCAGGCCTTCCGGCTCGCTTGGGCCGCGGCGAAGGACGTGATGGTGGAGCGGCTCGACGATGCCGCCATGGCGCGCGCGATCAACGGCGTGCCGGTGCCGATCTTTCACAATGGCGAGCAGATCGGCGAGCGGCGGCATTTTGACGAGAGACTCACGATGTTCCTGCTCCGCTACCGCGATCCGGTCCGCTACGGCCGTTGGCACGACCGGCTGGAGGAGGTGAGCCGGCACGAGGACGGGCCGATCGGGATCCTCTCCTTCCGCATCGCGCGTATGCTGAAGGCGGCGTGGCGGCAGTTCAACGCCGCCTTGCGGGGCGAACGGATGCCGGACCCTGAGCCGGAACCCGTCCATCGCGGCCGCCCCGACGGCGACGAGGACGAGCGTTGAGCTGTAGGATTATCGTGTCAGCTTTGTCAGCTTCTGGACTGTCAGGTTCCGCACCCGCCGGCCCGAAACTGATCCAGAGCAACCTTTCCGCGCGGGTCGACGTTGATCCCGGGCCTGCCCGCGTGGCAGTTCCCGCAACAGGATCGGAGATGGAGCGATGACGGGATCATCCGCGAACGCCACGGGCGAAGCCATGCAGATTCCCCCCGTCGTCTCGCGCGCCGAATGGGACGCCGCTTTTGCGCGGATGCACGAGCGCGAGAAGGAGGTGATGCACGCCCGCGACGCCCTGGCCGCCGAACGCCGCCGCATGCCCTGGCTGGCGGTCGAGAAGGATTATGCGTTCGAGGGGCCGCAGGGTCGGGTGAACCTGCGCGAGCTGTTCGGCCGCTGCCGCCAGCTCATCGTCTACCGCGCCTTCATGGAGCCGGGCGTGTCGCGCTGGCCGGAGCGGGGCTGCATCGGCTGCTCGCTGGTCGCCGATCACGCCGTGCATCCCGCCCACCTCAATCAGCGAGACACCCAGCTCGCCTTCGTCTCGCGCGGCTCGCAGGCGGACCTCGCCCGGCAGAAGGCGAAGATGGGCTGGGAGCATATCCCCTGGTACACGTTGACCGACGAGTTCGACGCCGATTTCGGGGTCGACCAATGGCACGGCACCAATTTCTTCTTCCGCGACGGCGAGCGCATCTTCCGCACCTATTTCACCAGCGGCCGCGGCGACGAGCAGATGGGAAACTTGTGGAACTGGCTCGATATGACCGCGCTCGGCCGCCAGGAAAAATGGGAGGATTCACCCCCCGGCTATCCTCAGACCGACCCCTATGACTGGTGGGTCTGGCACGACAATCGCGAGGCGGAGCCCGAGCGTGAGTGACGCGGTGAGGCGCCCATGACCTACGCGAAGGACGCCGTGCCGCCCTTCTACCACGGCACCCGCGCCGATCTGTGCGTCGGCGACCTGCTCGCGCCCGGCTTCAGCTCCAATTACCAGGAACAGAAGCTCTCCTGGGTCTACTTCTCCGCCTCGCTCGACGCGGCGATCTGGGGCTGCGAGCTGGCCAGGGGAGAAGGCCGCGAGCGCATCTACATCGTCGAGCCGACCGGCCCGTTCGAGGACGACCCCAATCTCACCGACAAGAAATTCCCCGGCAACCCGACCAGCTCCTACCGCTCCCGCGACCCGCTCCGCATCGTCGGCGAGGTCGCGGAGTGGGAACCCCATCCGCCCGGGCGGCTGCAGGACATGAAGGACGCGCTCGCCCGGATGGCGGCCGAAGGCGACATGAAGATCATCGATTGAGCCCGGCCGTTGCCGCCGGTTCATCGCCGGCCCGCTACCGAAACGATCCGGCCGCGTTGCCGGCGCCGTCCAGGGAGGGAAGAGATGAAGGTCCGTCTCGCTGCACAGCTGCTGCTGGCGCTGGCCATCCTCGCCCCGCCGGCCGCATCGGCGGCTCCGGTCCGGCCCCGCGACCGCGCCGAAATGGTCGCCGGCTGGCGGATCAGCTCGGGCGGCTCGGGCGACGGCGGCTATGTCGCCCGCCTGTCCCGCCGCGGGCGCGGCTGGGCCTACGAACATTATCTCGAATATTGGCGCGGCAATGGCGGCGTCGTGCTCTCGGACGAATTTCGCCGCGGCCGCTGCCGGAGCGGGGATGCGAGCGCGATCGTGCCGTTCGAGCTCGGCACCTCGCGCAGCTCGTTCGACCAGCGGCTGGCCGACTATCTGCGCGAATGCCCGTTGCCCCGGGCCGAGGCGGCGGCCCTGCGCCGCTCGCTGGCCCGCGCCTGGCCGCATTTCCTCCGCCACGCCCGCCGGGCCCGCGCCGCCCTGGACGCCGAGCTGGCGTGGATCGCCCGGGGCAGCCCGGCGCGCTGACCGCCGAACAAAACGCGCGCCGCGCGCCCTGCTCTGTGCTATCCTCCCCGCCCGGGGAGGATACGCTCATGCCTGATCCCGAACTGCCGGTCGACCGGCTTGCCCACGCCTACGCGCAGTGGCGCGACACCAGGGGGATGACCCCCGATCTGTTCCTCGACCTGATGGCCGACGGGATCGAGATGCGCTCGGTGCTCGAGCCCGCTCTGCCCGACGATCTCGCCGCCTGGCGCCGCTCGCAGGGCGAGGCGCGCGAATATTTCGCGATCGTCCACCGCGACTGGGAGATGATCGATTTTCCCCAGGAGAAGATCGTGGCGGACGGCGACACCGTGGTCTGGATCGGCCGCTGCGCCTGGCGGCACCGGCGGACCGGGCAGGAGATCGACACGCCCAAGGTCGACATCTGGACCTTCGAGGGCGGCAAGGCGGTCCGCTTCCTGGAGATGTTCGACAGCCTCGGCTTCGCCCGGACGGCGGAACTGATCTGAGCGCGACGACGGGCGACGCGGCATGAAGATGGTTCCGCTTTTCCACGTCGCCGACATGCGGACCGCGGTCGATTTCTACACGCGCCTCCTCGATTTCACGCTCTGGGGGGCGCCCGACGATCCCGTCGTCAGCCTCACCCGCCACGGGGCGGAGCTGATGCTGACCAGCCTGCCGACCGACCAGGTCCCCCGCGTCAATGCGCATCTGCTCGTCGACGACGTGGACGCCCTCTTCGCCCGCTGGACCGGGCGCGGTCTGGACCAGTCGGGCCGTACCGAATCTCCGGTCCATCTCGGTCCGGTCGACCAGAGCTGGGGGACGCGCGAATTTTATGTCACCGACCCGTTCGGCAACACGCTGCGGGTCGTCCAGCGGCCGGCCTGAGCGGCGACGCTTTCAATGTAGGAAAGTCTCTGGTCTACGCTGGGGATGGCCAGTCTTTCGTTCCTCCCGGGTCTGACCTTTCTCGCTCCTCGGGCGCGCGCGCGTAGAGGCGTGACCTTGGTGACCTTTCGCGTCCCCTGCGGCCGCCCGTCAGTCCTTCGTCGCCCGCAGGGTGAAGCGGCGACCGTCATGATAGGTAACCGTGCCGGCGAAGGCCCGCGACCCCGGGGCGAGGTCGCCGGCGAAAGTCACCGCGCCCTGCGGCGACTCGACGTGCATGCGCACGGCCCTTCCGTCGACGGTGAAGGAGCGGACCGGGAGCACATTGTCGCCCCGGTTGGTCGTCAGGCTGCCCGTATAGCCGCCCGCGGCTGGCGTGAGGCTGAGCTGTCCGAGCGTGATCCGGCCCCCGCCCGTGTCGATCCGGAAATGCCAAGCGCCCGCCAGCGACGGGCGCGCGGCCGGAACGGTCATGCAGGCGGAGAGGCAGACCAGGGCCAGCGCGGCCAGGAGCGAACGGAGGGAAATATTCATGGCGAAACCGTAAGAGCAGGGCCCCGGGAGCGCCACTGCCCGGCGCGTCGCTGGTCGAAGCCCGACCCGCTCCCGTCGAAACCCGCCCGCAACCGCCCCGCTGGCGGCGCGTTCCCGTCCGCATGCTCAGCCATGTCTCCCTCGGCACCAGTGATGCCGCCCGCGCCGCCGCTTTCTACGATCCGGTGCTCGCCACCCTGGGTATCCGCAAGCTGCACGAGCGCGACGGCTCGCTGGATTACGGCACCTCGATCATGTTCTTCAGCCTGGAGAAGCCGACCGACGGCCGACCGGCCAGCGTCGGCAACGGCGTCCATGTCGCCTTCCTCGCCGAGACGCGGGCGATGGTGGACGATTTCTACCGCGTGGCGCTGGCCAATGGCGGCGAGGATGCCGGCCCGCCGGGCCTTCGCCCCGAATATGACGCCCATTATTACGGCGCCTTCGTCCGCGATCCCGACGGCAACAAGATCGAGGCCGTCAGCTTCGCCGCCGCCTGAGCCTCTCGCCCTTTCCGTCGCGCGATCGGTCGTTTCGGTCGCACGCGCCTGTCCCGCCCGGCCGGTCCGGCTAGGCGGCGCCCTTCACCGAGGAGACGGATCATGAACCCCAACAAGGCCCTTTGGGAAAAGGGCGACTTCACCCGCATCGCGGAGACCATGCGCGAGAGCGGCGAGGAGTTGATCGCTGCGCTCGGCATCGGCCCCGGCATGGAGATGCTCGATCTGGGTTGCGGCGACGGCACCACCGCCCTGCCCGCCGCCCGCGCCGGCGCGAACGTGCTCGGCATCGACATCGCCGCCAATCTCGTCGCCGCGGGCAATGAACGGGCGCAGGCCGCGGGCCTCGCCAATCTCCGCTTTGAGGAAGGCGACGCCTCCGATCTCGCCAGCCTGGCCGACGCCCGCTTCGACTTCGTGCTCACCATGTTCGGCGCCATGTTCGCCCCGCGCCCGCACGACGTCGCGAGGGAGATGGTGCGCGTCACCCGCCCCGGCGGGCGCATCGTAATGGGCAACTGGATCCCGGGCGATCCGACCCTGGTCGCGCAGATTCTGAAGATCAGCGCCGCCTATACGCCGCCGCCGCCCGAGGCTTCGTCAGCCCGGTGACCTGGGGCGTTGCTGACAAAGTCCGCGAGCGCTTCGGCGCCGCCGGCATTCCCGCCGGGCGGATTTCCTGCCTGCCCGACACCTGGGTCTTCCGCCATGACGGCCCGCCCGCCCAATTCCTCGACATCTTCCGCCTCTATTACGGCCCGACGATGAACGCCTATGCGGCGGCCGAGGCGTCGGGCCGCGCGGCCGATCTCCATGCCGAGCTCACGCTCCTGTTCGAGGCGCAGAACCGGGCCGGACCGGACCGCACCGAAATCCCCGCCACCTATCTGCGCGTGACGGTCGAGCGCTAGAGCGCGCCGGAATCACCCGTCCGGGCGATGGCTTTTCGCTCCGGATGGGGCATGATCGTGCGGACGCAAGAATAGGGAGACTCGCCATGTCACTAGCCGGTGCCCGCCCGATCGCCATGATCACCACTAAGGACCGCAAGGCCGCCGAGCCCTTCTACGCCGAGGCGCTCGGCCTGCCGCGCGCGGGCGATGACGGCTTCGCCGCCCTGTTCGACCTCGACGGCGTGATGCTCCGCCTGACCGAGGTGCCCGGCCACATTCCGCCGGCCCATCCGGTGCTCGGCTGGCAGGTCGACGACATGGAGGCGGCGGTCGCGGCGCTGGCCGCGAACGGCGTCGCCATGAACATCTATCCGGGCCTCGGCCAGGACGAAAAGGGCATCTGGACCTCGCCGGACGGCAGCGCGAAGGTCGCCTTCTTCAACGACCCGGACGGCAACGGCCTCAGCCTCACCCAGTTTCTCTAGCCGCCGCGCGGATCGCGGTGCGCCGGCTCGTCGCTCTCTACCTCCTGCAGCGCCGGCTCTGGCGGATCCTCCGCCCGCGCACCCGCGGCGTGAAGGTGATGCTGTTCGACGAGGCCGGGGCCGTGCTGCTCGTCCGTCACACTTACGGCCGCACCGACCAGTATCTGCTGCCCGGCGGCGGCATCCGCCCGTTCGAGCAGCCGGCAAAAGCGGCGGCGCGGGAGATGCGCGAGGAGCTGGGCTGCGGTCTTGCCGATCTGGTCTTCGTCTCCACCCATATTTCGACCAGCGAAGGCAAGCGCGACACCGTCCACCTCTTCCGCGCCCGCGTCGACGGCGCGGTCCGCGCCGACGGGGTCGAGGTGGCCGAGGCGCGCTTCTTCGCGCTCGATGCCCTGCCCGGGGGCGTCTCGCCCGCGACTCTCCGCCGGATCGACGAATATCGGGGCGTGCGGGCGGTCAGCGAAGCCTGGTGAGCCGCGCCTTCACCGGGCCTTCCGCCTGAACACCGCGCCGCCGGCCCGGCCCCAAGAGAGTGTTGAGCCGTACTGATTCGACTCTCGGCGAGGAGCAGAACATAATGGGAACATGCGAGTCGAGCCGTGAGCCCCAAGACCCGTGGCGCACGGGGCTTTGGTCTACCGCCGCAGCGGATGAGCGACGCTGCCGCCCAGCTCCTGCGACGCGGCATCGTTACCACCCGGACCCTGGTGGATCTCGGTTGCAAGCTGGAGATGCGGTGCCGTCGCTGCGGTCGGACCGTCGTGGCCGACCCATATGAGCTGCGGCAAATGTTCCCGACCGCGACACCCTTGCGTGAAGCCGGGCTGAGACTCCGCTGCGAACGGTGCGGCTCGAACGACCCCCGGATGTGGGTCTGGGTGATGGGCTGGACGAGGGACAAGCGGCGGAAGAGATCGCCGTGACCCTCTCGGATGACAGGCTGACGGGGCGAGCCGAACCGCCCGTTCTGCCTACCGCTTCTCCGCCGCGACGAAGGCGAGGAGGGCTTCCTCATAGGGGTCGCGGGCGCCGTCGGCCTCGACCTTGCGGTCGAGCCAGCCCTGCTCGTCGGGCGTGACCTCTTCGGCCTCGGCGAGCCGCGCGGCGTGATCGACGTCCTTCTCCTCGTCGAGCACCTTCTTCGCCTCCGCGAACGGATTGGCGCCGCGCATCCGGGCGAAGAAGCCGGCGACCGAGCTGGAATGATCGTTGACGAAAGCCTCGAGCCGCGCCGCCTCGTCCCGCTCGAGCGGCTTGTAGGAGGACCAGGCCATCAGATGGTTGCCGACCGCCTGGACGAACAGGGTTTTCCATTCGGGGGCGTTGTCGGACCGGAGGCAGGCATCCTTGAGCCGCCACAGCAGATCGGCCTCGTCCTGACCGACGACCAGAGCGCCTTCGCCGCCCGGCGCGAAGACGAGCCGGCGGAGCAGGCGGCATTCGTCGGCGTCGACCGTCCTCGCGCCGCGCACGACCGCCTCCTCGATCTGGGCGAGCGCCCAGCTCCTGAGGCTTGCGGGGCAGTTAAGCGCGCGCTCGATCACCTTGACGACCAGCTCGACCTCGAGCCGGCTGACCGGCTCGCCGTCGCGGTCGACCTCGGCGATCAGCCAGGCGGCATTGGCCTCGTCGACATAGCCCCGCGGCGCCTTCTGGTTGACGACATAGTCGGTCAGCGCCTCGATGAAGAAGTCGCGCCATTCGGGAGAGGGCTCGCCGACCGCGCGGTTGAGGTCGAAGACGATGCCGGCCTCGGCGTCGGAGACCCGGCCGTCCGGCCAGACTGCGCGGCGCACAGCCAGCACGTCCTCGGGCGTGATCCGGTGGCCGTTCCGCAGCGCGGCCGCGAAATCGGAGAAGGAGAAGCTCATATTTCTGCCCCGTCGTTTCGGGCGCCCATCCTAGGCGCCAAGGGTTAAAGCGGCGCTAAATGCGGCAGGCCGAGCCAAGCCGAGGGAACCTTTTCGCCATGGCGGGCTTTGTCGCCCGCGGATGCCTGACCGCATCCGGGGGCGTCCGGGCCGGGCCAGGGCGCCCGATCCTGTTTCGAAGGGGTAATGCCTTATGAAGACTGTGTTGAAGCTCGCCGCGGTGGCCTGCCTGGTGTCGCTCGGCGCCTGCAGCCGGACGCCGACCGAGAATAATGCCGCCAACGTCCAGGACGCGATGGAGAACGTCGCCGACAATATGGAGGCGATGGCCAGCAACACCGCCAACGACCAGGCCGCGGACGCGCTCACCAACGGCGCGGATGCGGTGCGCGACGCCGGCAGCAACGCCGCCGACGCGATCCGCGACAGCGGCAGCACCAACAATGTCGAATCCAACACGGTCGGCATGTAGGCTGGTCTTCCCGACCGGCCACCTGGAGGGCGCCCCGACGCGGGCGCCCTTTTCTTGTCCGGGGCGGCCGACCCGCTTTCGCCCCGGCCCAAGCGGCCTATAATCGGGCATGGACGACGCCCGGGCCCTGATCGACGCGCTTGCGCTGGCGCCGCACCCCGAAGGCGGCTGGTACCGCGAGACCTGGCGCGCCGAGGCGCCGGCCGGCACGCGCGGGTCCGCGACCGCCATCCTCTTTCTGCTCGAATCGGGCCAGAGCTCGCACTGGCACAAGGTGGACGCGACCGAGCTCTGGCTGTTCCACGCCGGCAGCGCCCTTCGCCTGGAGACCGCGGCCGCGGACGAGGGCCCTGTCGAAACCGCGCGGCTCGGGCCGGACGTGCTCGCGGGCGAGGTGCCACAATTCCGGATCCCGCCCGGCCACTGGCAGGCCGCGCGCGCCGACCGGGGCTGGGCCTTGGTCTCCTGTGTCGTCTCGCCGGCCTTCGACTTTGCCGGCTTCACGCTCGCCCCGCGGGGCTGGGCGCCGGGGCCGCGCTGAACTGCACCAGATCCCAGCGATTGCCGTAGAGGTCGAGGAAGACGGCGACCTTGCCATAAGGCTGCGCGACCGGCGGGCGGACGAAGGTGACGCCCCTGGCGAGCATCGCCGCATGGTCGCGGTCGAAATCGTCGGTGCGCAGGAACAGGAAGACGCGCCCGCCCGCCTGGTCGCCGACGAAGGCGGCCTGCTCCGGCGTCGCCGCGCGGGCGAGCAGCAGGGAGGTGCCGCCGGGCGGCGAGCCCGGCGGGGCGACCAGCACCCATCGCTTGTCCTGCTCCGCCTGATACTCGTCAGCGAGGAGCTCGAAGCCGAGCTTCTCGCTGAACCAGGCGATCGCCTCGTCATAGTCGCGGACGACGAGCGCGACATGGGCGAGCGACTGCGCCATCTCAGCTGTTGCCCTGGATCCAGTTGCCGAGCGGCCCGAGCGCCGAGCCCTCGCCCCGATTCTGCCCGCCGATCGGCATCGCCGCGGCGAGCATCCGCCCGGCCAGCCGCGCGAAGGGAAGGGACTGGATCCAGACCTTGCCCGGGCCGGTCAGCCGCGCGAAGAACAGCCCTTCGCCGCCGAACAGGGCGCTTTTCACCCCGCCCGCGCCGATCAGGTCGAACTCGACGCTCGGCATCATCGCCGCGATGCAGCCGGTATCGACGTGCAGCTCCTCGCCGGCGGCGAGCTCGCGCTCGATCACCATCCCGCCCATCTGCACGAACACCCAGCCGTCGCCCTCCAGCTTCTGCATGATGAAGCCCTCGCCGCCGAACAGTCCGGTCATGATCCGGCGCTGGAAATGGATGCCGATCGAGACGCCCCTGGCGGCGCAGAGGAAGCTGTCCTTCTGGCAGATCAGGGTGCCGCCGAGCGCGTCCAGCTTCACCGGAATGATCGCCCCCGGCACCGGCGCGCCGAACGCGACCCTGGCCTTGCCCGTGCCCTGGTGGGTGAAGACGGTGGTGAACAGGCTCTCCCCGGTCAGCAGCCTTTTGCCGGCGCCGAGCAGCTTGCCCATGAAGCCGCCCTGCTCCTGGCCGCCGCCGTCGCCGAACACGGTCGTCATCTCGACGCTTGCATCCTTCCAGACCATCGCCCCGGCCTCGGCGACCGCGCTCTCGCCCGGATCGAGCTCGATCTCGACGAACTGCAGCTCCTGGCCACGAATCGCATAATCGATGTCGTCGGCGACATTGGCCTGGCGGGAGTGGCTGTAGGGCGCACCCCAGGGGGAAGTGGACATGGCGGGAACCTCGTTGCTGGCGTGAAGCGTCGAATCTAGCCCCCCGCCCGTGGCCGCGGAAGGTGACAAAGTGGACGGATTCGCGGATTTTGTTCACTTGTCACCTTCCGGCTCCGGGCCCCGCGACCGCTGCCATGCGCGAGGCGGCCGGCCGCTGCGATCGAGCCGCTTCAGGAGTCTCAGCGCGGCGTCATTGTCGGGGCGCGTGATCGTGCCGATCACCTTGCCCTTGCGGACGATGCCGCGCGTGCGGCCGCGGAGCAGAGCCTGCCAGAGCGGATAGTGCTCGGCCGGCACAACCTGGGCATTACCATGGAAGGCCGCATCCCACGCCGCCGCGAAGCTCTCTGCGCCCGGCCGCTCGCGCAGCGCATAGGCGCTCTTGCGGCTCATCCCGACGGCCCGGCAGGCGGTGCTGATCGAGCGCTTCACATGGAGCAAGCGGATGAACTCGCGCTGGCGCGCTTCGGTCCAGCCGTCGCGGCGTGCGCGCAGCGGGACGGGATCGAAAGCGGGCAGCTGCCGGCGAGGCGGGCGCGGGGTCGACGGATCGTCCATCCGCGAGCGTAGATCACAAATTCGCCGTGTAGGAAAATTCGCCTCTGCGGGCGCGGTTGCGGATATGGTGCGCGCCATGATTCGCGCGCTCGGACTCGCTGCCGCCCTTCTCCTTTCCGCCTGTGGGGAGAGCCAGCCCGCCAACGCGCCCGCCCCCGCCAATACGGCGGCGCAGTCGGGCAACAGCACGGCCAATGCGCCGGTCCCGGACCGGGCGCGGGTTCGGCTGGAGACGGAGGCCGGCAATATCGTGCTGGAACTGAACGGCCGTGCCGCGCCGGTCACCACCGCCAATTTCCTCGCCTATGTCGACCAGCACCGGTTCGACGGCGTGACCTTCTACCGCGCCTCGCGGACGCCGCGGCGGACCGGCCAGGGCTTCATCCAGGGCGGCATCCGGCGCAATGCCATGCTCGGCCTGCCGCCGATCGCGCACGAGCCGACCAGCCGCACCGGGCTGCGCCATGTCGACGGCACGATCTCCATGGCGCGGCTCGAGCCGGGCAGTGCGATGGGCGATTTCTTCATCGTCTCGGGGACCATGACCTCGATGGACGCTGGCAACCGCCGCCCCTCCAGCGGCAACAATGACGCAGAGGGCTATGCCGCCTTCGGGCGCGTAGTGGAGGGGATGGACGTCGTCCGCCGCATCCTCGCCGGCGCCACCGTCGAGAATGCCGGCGCCGGCGCGATGCGCGGCCAGATGCTGGAGCGGCCGGTGCGGATCAGGCGGGCGGTCCGCGCGGACTAGCGGCGAAGGGCAAAGGCGCACCGCCCGTTAGGCTCCCCGGGACAGATTTCGATCCCGAGGAGAAGTGCCATGCGTATCCGTCATCTCTTCGCCGCCGCGTTGCTCGGCGCCGCCACCCTCGCCGCCGCGGCGCCCGCCGAGGCCCGCATCAACCAGCGCCAGGGCCACCAGCAGCACCGCATCTACCGCGGCGTCGTCTCCGGCCAGCTGACCGGGCGCGAGGTCTGGCGGCTGGAGCGCCAGCAGGCGCGCATCGCCCGCTACGAGGCGCGCAGCCGCCGCGACGGTCCGGGCCTCACCGGCCGCGAACGCTACCGGCTCGAGCGCATGCAGGACCGCGCCAGCCGCAACATCTACCGGCAGCGCCGCGACCGGCAGCACTAGACGTCGGCGGGCAGCGCCCAGTCGATCGGGGGCAGGCCGTTTGTTTCGAGGAACTGGTTCGCTTTCGAAAAATGGCGGCAGCCGAAGAAGCCGCTATGGGCGGAAAGCGGGCTCGGGTGGGGCGCCCTCAGCACGAGGTGGCGCCCGCCCTTGTCCACGCTGTCAATCTGCGCCGCCTTCTTCTGGGCGTAGCTGCCCCAGAGCATGAACACGACCGGGCTCTGCTGCCGGTTCACCTCGGCGATCACCGCGTCGGTGAAGCGCTCCCAGCCCCGCTCGCGGTGCGACGCCGCCTGGCCCATGCGCACGGTGAGCACCGAGTTCAGCAGCAGCACGCCCTGCTTCGCCCAATGCTCGAGAAAGCCGTGCCGGGCCGGCGGGATGCCGAGATCGCTCTGCATCTCCTTGTAGATGTTGACCAGGCTGGGCGGGGCGGCCGTGCCGGGCTTGACGCTGAAGCAGAGGCCGTGCGCCTGGCCGAGGCCGTGATAGGGGTCCTGGCCGAGGATGACGACGCGGACCGCGCCCAAAGGCGTCAGGTCCAGCGCCCGGAAATATTCGCTGCCCTTCGGAAAGATGCGCTGCCCCGCGGCTTTCTCGGCGAGCAGGAAGTCCTTGAGCCCTTGCATATAGGGCTGCTCGAACTCGGCCCCGAGCGGGCCGAGCCAGCTTTCGTGCAGCCTGATTTCGCTCATCCCGCCAGCAGCTCCAGCGTGCGTTGGTCGCGCGCGCCGTGGTAGAAGAGATCGAGCGCCTCGGCAAAAAGCGCGGGCTCCGCCGCCACCGCCTCGAACAGGGTCAGCGAGGAACGGAATTTGAGCGCGTCGATGCCGCCCAATGTGGCGTCGGCGCTCCGCCCGGGGTGGGCCAGCATCGCCGCCACGCCCTCGCGCAGCCGCGCGCCGAGCAGCGGATGGGCGAGCCAGGCGCGGGCCTCGTCCGCCGAACGGATCGCATAATGGACCGCCATCGGGCTTGAGCCGAGCCCGGCCAGCTGCGGGAAGACGAACCACATCCAGTGGCTCTGCTTGCGCCCGGCCCGGAGCTCGGCGAGCGCCGTCGGCCAGATTTGCGCCTGCGCCTCGACGAAGCGGCCGAGATCGAAATCCGCCATCTCAGCGCTTGAGCGGCGTCGGATCGGGGCGTTCGCCCGCCGCCCGCGCCTCGGCCAGCCGCGCGCCCTCCGCGGCGAGCATGTCGAACAACTGGTCCGGATCCTGCCAGCGCAGCGCGGCGGCGAGCGCCTCGCGGCCCTCCGCCACGACGATCTCCCGTTTCCCCTGGACCAGGCCCTCGAGGATCTGGCGGGCGCATTCGGCCGGCTCCATCCCGGCATCGATATTGGCGTCGGACTCGCCGCGCGCGCTGCCGTCCGCCTGCAGCGCGTTCCTCGCGACGCCCGTCCGCACCGAGCCGGGCAGCACGTTCATCACTTGGATGCCATAGGCCTTCTCGACCTCGGCGCGCAGCGCGTCGGCATAGCCGATCAGCCCGTGCTTGGCGGCGGCATAGCCGGTCCTCAGCACCGGGCCGAGCCGGCCGGCGACCGAGGCGATCATCACGATCGTGCCCGACCGCCGCTCGACGAGGCGGGGGAGCAGGGCCTGGGTGAGGCGGATCGGGGCGCGGAGGTCGACGTCGATGAGCTGGTCATAAACCTCGGCCACGGTGTCGACGGCGAGGCTGCGCTGGCTGACGCCGGCATTGTTGACCAGCAGGGCGACGCCATCGCGCCAGCGCCATGCCGTCTCGACCGTGGCGGGGAGCCTCGTCCAGTCCGTCGCCTCGAAGGGCAAGACCAGGCTCTCCGTCGGCAAGGTCGCGGCGACCTTCTCCAGCGCGTCCTGCCGCCGGCCCGAGAGGATCAGGGTCGCGCCTTCGGCCGCAAAGGCTTCCGCCAGCGCCGCGCCGATCCCCGACGAGGCGCCGGTGATCCAGATCGTCTCCCCCTGCCAGGACATGACGGCCGCCGGTCAGCGCCGCCGGCGGCGCTGCTGGGCCCGCCACTGGCGCACCGCACGCAGCGTCTCGGTCACATGATTGCGCCAGTCGAGGTTCGAATAGACGTGGATGATCCGCCCGTTCGGGGCGATCACATAGGAGGTGCGGTTGGTGAGGTTGCCCCGCTGGGCGGAGAATTGGACGTCATAGTCGCGGATGATCGAGCGGCTCGCCATGCCGACCGGGAAGGCGTTGCGGCAGGCCTCGACAGAGAAGCGGCGGAGCAGGTCGTAGCTGTCGGCGGAGAGGCCGATCACCTGCGCGCCGTGCCTGCGAAACTCGGGCGCCGCCTCGGAGAAGGCGTGGGCCTCCAGCGTGCAGCCCTCGGTGAAGGAGCGCGGATAGAAATAGAGCACGACCGGGCCGTTGCGCAGCGCGCGGCGAAGGTTGAACTGGAAGGGCCGGCCCGCAAGCGCGCCGCTGGTGCTGAAATCGGGCGCGACCTGCCCCTCCGGCAGCGACGGATAAGCGGCGCTGGGCAGGACGGCGAGGCTCAGGGCGAGAGCGGGGGCGAGCAGACGCATGTTCGGGCGACTCCCTTCTTCTGGTCGGGCCTTCGAATAGACGCAAAGCCTGCGTGCCGCCAGCGCAACGAGCGGCTTCGGCGCGCCGGATCGGCCCGCGGCTGCGCCCGCCGGAACTTGGCGGCGGCCCGGCGCTTTGCTAGCCATGGCGTGGGGGCACGGAGCGGGAGACGAAGGATGAAATTGAAGCTTCTTGCCCTGGCGGCAGCGGGTGCGCTGGCCGCCTTTGCGGGCACCGGACCCGCCCATTCCGTCCAGCCCGCGGGCGGTGCCTGCGCGATCGGGCTCGCCGCGGAGGCAGACGGCGAGAGCTTCGAGATGGCCGGCCGCGCCGAGGGCGCCGCGCAGGCGGCCCTGGTGCAGCAGACGGGGCGCAATTTTGCGCAGGCGGCGGCGCGGCTCTGCACGGCGCGCGTGCTCAGCGCCGCCAATCTCCGGCCCTATCGCAAGCTGCTGGTGCGCAATGCCGAGGCGGCGACCGAGCCCAATATCTATGACGATGCCGAGGAGCAGCCGGGGGCGCTGATCATCGAATATGTGTTCGAAAGTGCCGCGCCGAGCGCCGCCCAGATCGAGCGGGCGCTGCGCTGCTGGCGGAGCCCGCAACTGGCGGGCTGCCAGGTGGAGGATGTCGGTCCCTAGGCCGGGAGGCCGAGCGTCCGGCCCAGCGCGCCCGCGGAGACGTAGAGCCGGTCCCTGATGTCGGCGGGGAGCATCTCCTGGAGCAGGCGATCGAAGGCGGGCCGGTCGCCCAGGGAGGCGCTGCGGACCATGTCGAGCGCCAGCGCCTCGTCATGGCTGAGCCGCGGGCAGCAGAAGGGGGCGATGCAGAAGGGATCGGGCCAGGCCGCGCCGACCTCGACCAGCAGCAGCTGCAAATGGGCGGCGGCGCGGACCGAGCCGAGCTTTTCAGCCACCGCCTGCATCGGGCAGCGACCGTTCCTGCCCAGCATCACCCAGAGGCGTATCCCCCGGGCGAGGCGGGCTTCGGAGGGCGGAAGATCGCGAACATCGCGCACATGAAGCAGCAGGTCGGAGAGCATGACCAGACTTTATTGCGAGTAGTTCGCAATAGCAATAGTGATCGTCAGGTCCGCACGTCGCTTCGTCCCTCGATCTGCAGGACGTCGCTTTCCCGCTCGGTGAAATCGCCCCCTTCGCCGCGGAAGGCGGCGCGCAAGGTTTCCGGCGCGACGCCTTTCTCCCAGCGGGCGATGACGATGGTGGCGACGGCGTTGCCGACGAAATTGGTCAGCGCGCGGCATTCGCTCATGAAACGGTCGACGCCGAGGATCAGGGCCATGCCGGCGACCGGGATGCCCGGCACGACCGAGAGGGTCGCGGCGAGGGTGACGAAGCCCGAGCCGGTGACCCCGGCGGCGCCCTTGGAGGAGATGATCGCCACCGCCATCAAGGCGAGCTGGTCGCCGAGCGAGAGCGGGATGTTGCAGGCCTGGGCGATGAACAAAGCGGCGAGCGACATGTAGATGCAGGTGCCGTCGAGGTTGAAGCTGTAGCCGGTCGGCACGACCAGGCCGACGATCGGCTTCGGGCAGCCGGCGCGCTCCAGTTTCTCCATCAGGCTCGGCATCGCGCTCTCGGAGGAGGAAGTGCCGAGGACGAGGAAGAGCTCGTCCCTGATGTAGCGGACCAGCCCCCAGAGCGAGAAGCCCGCCGCCCGCGCGATCGCGCCGAGCACGAGGATCACGAACAGCAGGGAGGTGGCGTAGAAGGTGCCGATCAGGGCGCCGAGGTTGAACAGGGCGCCAATGCCATATTTGCCGATCGTGAAGGCCATCGCCCCGAAGGCGCCGACGGGGGCGGCGTACATCAGGATATGGACGATGCGGAAGATGACGGCGGTCAGGATCTTCAGCCCGTCCTGCAGCTTCGCCCCTTTCTCGCCGAGCAAAGCGAGGGCGATGCCGAACAGGATGGAGACGAACAGGACCTGGAGGATCTTGCCCTCGGTGAAGGCGCTGAAGAAGGTGGTCGGGATGATCTCGAGCAGGAAGCCGGTGACGCTCTGGTCGTGCGCGCGGGTGACGAAGGACTCGACCTTGGCCGCGTCGAGGCTGCGCGGGTCGACGTTCATCCCGTGGCCCGGATGGACGAGATTGGCGACGACCAGGCCGATGGCGAGGGCGAGGGTGGAGACGGCGAGGAAATAGCCGAGCGCCTTCAGCCCGACCCGGCCGAACGCCTTCAGGTCGGCCATGCCGGCAATGCCGGTGACCACGGTGAGGAAGATGACCGGGGTGATGATCATCTTGACCAGGCTGACGAAGCCGGTGCCGAGCGGCTCCAGGCTCTCGCCGAGGCGGGGCGCGGCCCAGCCGGTGAGGATGCCGGACGCGATCGCGACCAGCACCCAGAAATAAAGCGTCCGCCAGACCGGCCGCCGCGCCTTCGTCATGGGCCCTCCCCCTCGTCCCCCTTGATAGAGGGCGGAGCGGGCGCTGTCAGGCCATTGATCTTGCTCCGGGCCGGGCCTAGCGGACGGCCATGAACGAGAGCGCGGCCGCGGTCACGAGCATCGCCCACCAGATCCAGCTGGCGGTGGCGCCGGTCTTCCTGCTCGCGGGCATTGCCGGGATCATCAACGTGCTCGCGCACCGGCTCGCCCGCGTCGTCGACCGCTCGCGCCAGCTCGAGGCGGAACCGCCCGATGACAGCGAGCTGGTCCGCCGGCTCTGGCTCGCGGAGCTCGGGATTCTCGACCGGAGGATGCGGGTGGTGAACTGGTCGCTGACCTGCTGCACGGCGGGTGCGCTCTTCGTCTGCGTGCTGGTCGGGGTGCTGTTCGTCGCGGGCGTGGGCAAGATCGGCTTCGCCCAGCTGATCGCGGTGCTGTTCGTCCTGACCATGCTGCTGCTGGTCGCCGGCCTGCTCCTGTTCCTCTACGAGGTCCGGCTCGCGACCAGGGCGCTGAAGATCAGCCGGGAGCGGCGGATGGAAAGGCTGGCGGAATGAGCGGGAACGGCAATCCGGGGAGCGGCGAGCAGCTGGCGCGGGTGGCGCTGATCGTCTCGGCCGTGGCGCTCGCCATCGCGATCCTCGGCCTCTTCCTGCCGCTCGCGGGATAGCGGCGGCAGGGCGGACATGGACCTCAGCGGGCGGGGGTGAAGGCGCCGACGAGGATGTAGAAGAGGATCATCAGCGGGCCGAGGGCGAACAGGGTCAGGGCGACGGCGCCGATCCTGACCAGGGTCGGATCCCAGCCGGCGCTGCGGGCGAGGCCGGCGCAGACGCCGAGGACTTTGGCATTGCGCTTGTCGAGGGCGTAGCTGGACATGGTCTTGGTTCCTGATGGCAATGGGTGGTTGGTTGGAACGGTCCGGGAGGGACCGGCCTGGTCTTAAGCCAGGACCGGGCCCGCCGCGGCGGTGAGGAAGAGGCTGGAGGCGACGAGCGCGCCGAACACCGAAATGGCCAGTTTCTGCAGGTTGAACGTGACAGACATTGCAATCTCCTTTTTGGCGACCGGCGGACCATCCGTCGGTCATGCAAAAGGTACTGCGAGCACCGTGCCAAATGCGAGAAATGGCGGAAATCTGCAGTTTTCTGAAATTGGCCCGGCTGCGGGCCCCTTCGCCAGCGCCAAGCATTGGGAATTTTCACCAACAGTCGGTGAACGCCCGCGAACGCCGTGCCCGTTTCCGGACAGTGTCGCGATCGGACATGGAAAGGTCGGGAAGGTCAGGGAAAGGTCAGACCAAAAACGCATCGTCCTCCTCGCCGTCGCCTTCGCCGAGCGGCAGCAGGCCGGCGGTCTCGCGCTTCGCATTTTCCTACATTAGGAGGGGAAATGATCCGTTTTGGATGGAATGAAGCGGCTCCAGATCCGACGCCGACCAATTACGCATGTCTGCCACGTATGTATTTGCCTGCGTATGGCGTATGATGTATGCAGTCTCAATGATCGATGTCATGGCAGCACTGAAAGACCGCCGAGCCAAGGCTGAGGCCAAGGTCCTACGCGCGTCTAAGGCATTGGATTCAGCTAAAAAAGAATTGGAAGATGTGGCGGCCGCAGAGCGAGTGATGGCGGACATTACGGGCGAATCGGTGGAGGTGAAGGCAGCAAGCGGGGCAACTTCCGAGCGAGATAAAGATATCGCGAAGCTACTGGGCCTTACGCTGGAGGATGCGAAAACGCCTGCCGAACTTTACCCCCTGTACGTGGAAGAGCATGGGGGAGCGCTCAATCTGGATGCCTTCAGAACTGCGCTTTGGCGCCTACAGAAAAGGGTGATCCAAGGCTCGGAAAAGAGCTGGACGGTAAAATCCCAGAACGGTCGGTACTGGCGTATGCCCGCGTATGCGTCTGCCGACATTGACGAGCTTTTGGGAGGAGATCCAGACGACTCCTGAACGAATTAGGGTCACCGTTGGAGCGGTGACCCTAACCGGAGGCAGGCACCCCACCTCATGCTCTTATCAAGCGTCGAAATCTTAGTGGGCCTCCGATTCATCGTCAACCAACTCTCGGTGCCAGGGTTGGCGAACAGAAAGGCCCAAGATGGCAACCTACAAGTATGGGCATTACCTTGCCCAAGTCGATCACACCGCATTCGATACGGTGTATACGCCCGGAACGGCGGCGCCCTTTTCGGGCATTTATCGCTGCATGGGGTGCGGGAGCGAGGTGGCTTCCAACAAGGGCGAGCCGTTGCCGCCGCAAAACTCTCATCAGCATAGCGCTTCTGAAGGTGCAATCCGCTGGAAGCTGATCGTGTACGCGGATCACGAGAAGAAATAGTCAGGAAGCCCGGGCGGCCACCCGTCCGGGCTCTCCCCAGCCGCTCAAGCTTTGGATTTCCAGGGCTTCATCTATCGTGATGAAGCGCCTCGGAAACGCGACCGACATTCACGCCAAAGTGATTTGCGATATCCTGCTGGTGCAGGTCGGGATTGGCAGCCGCGAATTGGCGGATTTCTTCCGCCATTTCCGCCGTCACCTTGGGACTGCGAACCTGAGCGCGTCGAGTTGCTGTTCGCCGGTACATGGAGTCTGCAATCTCGTGCAGCTCGTCGATACCATGGGCTTCCGCAAGTTCTCGTAGGCGGACACGAGCATCCGGAATACTGATGTAATTCCGCATGAGCACCTCATGACTAAATCAGCGGCAGTTGTGCTGCCCCGTAGTCATTTGGTCGCTCCAAGCTTCTCCTACAAGGGGGGATCCAAACAACCTTGGACTGATCCCTTACGTGGTGTTCCCAAACTAGCCACGCATAGCCCGTTGCGGTCGACGCTCTTTCATCCAACCGGCCCTTCACCATAGGAACTCGCTCAACAAACTGAGCGAATTTAGATGGCGGGTCATCCCTGAAGAGCCGAGTATATCGCCCGACACTTTCGAGAAAAACCGTCCTCACGAGCACCGCTACGCCCCGACGAGCTACATCGAAAGACCGTTGGACGAACTCCTCCGCCAGCCGGAAAGGGGGATTGGTTATCACCCAATCCACAGCATTCGTTTCGTAAGGATAAGACAGGAAGTCACGGACCGGGGCGAAACCATAATCGTAGGCGTCGGCGCAGCGAACCTCTTTGAAATATTCCCTCAGCACCTTAGCCATATGTCCGGCGCCACACGCTGGCTCGAGACAGGACAATCTATCTAGGCCATCTACGCCGATCACGTGTTCGAGTAACGCCCTTGTCGCCCAAGGAGGCGTCGGAAAATCGTCGGGGCTGTCGCCCGGTTCAACACGCTGCGACATAACCGCGTGTGTCGTATTTTGCATTGGAGCTCTCCCAAGTCTGGGATTGCATAAACTCTTCAAGAGTCGGTGAGAATCCCCTTTGTGCCGGTGCGAACGCAGGCCCGCAGCTTAAGCCTCGCCCGCAGCCTCCGCCTTCCGCCCCTTCACAAACACATCCCCCGCCGCCGCCCCCAGCAGCGGCGAGATCGGCGCCAAAGTCTGCATCCACACCGGCAGCGGCACGAAGAAGATGAATGCCAGCAGGGCCGCGAGGATGCCGCCGATCGTCCAGCCGGGCCAGGCGTAACCGGAGATCGCCTTCGCCACCGCCGCGGCGGCGAAGGTGCCGAGGAACCAGGCGAGGAGGACGGAGATCTGGGCGCCGGCGGGGGCGGTGCGGATGCCTTCGATCAGGGCCTGGCGGTCGTTCGGATCCGTGGGGACGTGGAGGGGCCAGATCGAGGTGCCGACATAGCCGACCAGCATCATCACCAGGGCGCCGGCGACGAGGCCGGCGAGGAGGGCGAGGAAGGCTCTCATGCGAGCGAGGTTAGAGGGTTTTGGGGATTGGGGCCAGCGGGTTCCCCTCCCCCTTGAGGGATTGCGGCCGCCCTTGGGTTCGTCCGGGGGACGAACCTGCGGCTGCAATGGTTGGGTGGGGGGTGTCGGGCGCTGGACAGTTTTCCGCAGCCGCCGGGCCCCCTCTCCCTACCCTCTCCCCGCGGGGGAGAGGGGATCAGCTCCCGACGATCGTCCCGCCGTTCGGGTGCAGCACCTGGCCGGACATGTAGCGGCTGTCCTCGCAGGCGAGGAAGAGGAAGCTCGGGGCGACCTCGTTGGGCTGGCCGGGGCGGCCCATCGGGGTGTTCTCGCCGAAATGCTCCATCTTCTCCGGCGTCGAGCCGCCGCAGGGGTTGAGCGGGGTCCAGATCGGGCCGGGGGCGACGGCGTTCACGCGGATGCCGTCGCCGACGAGATTTTCGGAGAGCGAGCGGGTGAAGGCGGTGATCGCGCCCTTGGTGGCGCTGTAGTCGAGCAGCTGCTTCGAGCCCTCGTACATGGTGACCGAGGTGCAGTTGATGATCGCCGACCCCTTTTTCAGGTGCGGGCGGACGGCCTGGGTCAGGAAGAACATCGAGTAGATGTTGGTCTGGAAGGTGCGCTTCAGCTGCTGCTCGGTGATGTCGCGGATATCCTCGTCCGGATGCTGCTCGCCGGCATTGTTGACGAGGATGTCGATGCCGCCGAGCTGCTCGACCACCTGCGCCACGGCACGGTCGCAAAAGGCCTTGTCGCCGAGATCGCCGGCGATGGTGAAGGCCTTGCGGCCCTCGGCCTCGACGATGCGCTTCGTCTCCGCCGCATCGTCATGCTCGCAGAGATAGAGGATGGCGATGTCGGCGCCCTCGCGTGCGAACAGGGCGGCGACGGCGCGGCCGATGCCGCTGTCGGCGCCGGTGATCAGGGCGACCTTCCCCTCGAGGCGGCCCGAGCCGGGGTAGAAGGGCTGCCAGTCCGGCTTCGGCTCCAGCCTGCTTTCGTGGCCGGGGAGATCGTCCTCGCGGATCATCTCGATCGTGTCGCCTGCTCTGTCGTCGGCCATCGCGTCCTCGTCCTGCCCCGGTCGAAAGGAACAACCTTTTGGTCGAAAAGCCGTTCCTGCCGGATCGTTTCGGGGCTGCGATGAAGCGGGGAAAACCTGCTTGACCGCGCTGCGTAAGTGCCACAAACGTAGCGGGCCATAAAACGTGGCTTTGTAAGGCTTTGCCGCAGGGGACGGCGGCGGGGAGAGGGGATCGACCCATGATCACGCCGTCCGGCGCGCGCAAGGCGCTGCTCGTTCTTTTGCTCAGCTCGGCTTCACCCGCCTTCGCGCAGGACGCGCCGCCGGCCGAGCCCCAGCCCACGCCGACGCCGGCCCCGCCACCTCCGGCCACGGGAGACCAGCCGCCGCCGGTCGCCACCGAGCCCGCCTCGCAGGCGCAGGGCGGCCGCACCTACACGCCCGCCGACTTCGCCCGCTTCGCGCCGCGCAACGCGCTCGACATGCTGAACAACGTGCCGGGCTTCTCGATCAACGAGGGCGACACCGAGCGGCGCGGGCTCGGCCAGGCGACCGGCAACGTGCTGATCAACGGCGAGCGCTATTCGGGCAAGTCGACCAGCGTGCTGACCGAGCTGCAGCGGATCAGCGCCTCGAACGTCGTCAGGATCGAGATCGTCGACGGCGCCACGCTGAACATTTCCGGGCTCAGCGGCCAAGTCGCCAATGTCGTGACCCGGTCCGGCGGCCTTTCCGGCAATTATCGCTGGAGCCCGCAGATCCGCGCCCACCGCACCCCGGCGCGGCTGCTCCAGGGCGAGGTCTCGGTGAACGGCGCGCTCGGCACGGGCACGACCTATACGCTGAGCGCGCGCAACAACAGCTTCCGCAACGGCAATGCCGGGCCCGAGCTGGTCACGGACGGCGCCGGCAATATCATCGATACGCGCGACGAGGTGCTGAGCGTGAACGGCGACGAGCCGCGCCTGTCCGGCTCGCTCCGGCACAATTTCGCGGGCGGCTCGGTGCTCAACCTCAATGCCGCGGGCGGCATGCGCTGGCAGGACGTCGAGGAGAACGGAATCCGCATCGGCCCGGGCCAGCCGGACCGGACGCGCTTCGTCGAGGAAAGGACGCGGGGCCATAATTACGAGCTTGGCGGCGACTATGAGTTCGGGCTCGGCGGCGGGCGGCTGAAGCTGATCGGGCTGCACCGCTTCACCAACACAAGGTTCCGCCAGACCCTGATCCAGACCTTCTCCGACAACACGCCGACGCTCGGCCAGCGCTTCAGCCAGGTCGGCGACGAGAGCGAGACGATCGGGCGCGGCGAATATCGCTGGCGCGGCGGCAGCGCCGACTGGCAGGTCAGCCTGGAGGGCGCGCTGAACCGGCTCGAGGTCGAGAACGGGCTGTTCGAGATCAACCCGGCGGGCGACTTCGTGCCGATCCCCTTCCCGAACAGCACCGCCATCGTGCAGGAGCGGCGCGCGGAGGCGGCGATCACCTATGGCCGGCCCCTGACCTCGAACCTCACCCTGCAGGTCTCGCTCGCCGGCGAATATTCGCAGCTCACCCAGGAGGGCGCCGGCGGGCTCAGCCGCACCTTCTTCCGGCCCAAGGGCTTCCTGAACCTCGCCTGGCGGCCGCGGCCGGGGCTCGACATCAGCGCGCGGATCGAGCGCGCCGTCGGTCAGCTCAACTTCTTCGATTTCGTCGCCTCGGCCAATGTGTCGGGCGGGACGACCAATGCCGGCAACGCCAATCTGGTGCCGCCGCAGAACTGGAACGCGCAGCTGCAGGCGACGCGCAACCTCGGCGCCTGGGGCACGATCACGGCGCGGCTCTACGGGCGGCTGATCTCCGACATCGTCGACGTCGTGCCGATCGCCGGCGGCGGCCAGTCGCCGGGCAACCTCGAGGGCACGGCGCGGATCTACGGCATCCAGTGGACGAGCACGTTCAACTTCGATCCGATCGGCATCCCCGGCGCCAAGCTCGACGCCAACATCACGCTGCAAAGGTCACGGCTGACCGACCCGCTGACCGGGCAGCACAGGGCGATCAACGAGAACCTGACCCGCGAGGTGAACCTGCAGTTCCGCCACGACATCCCGCGCAGCCAGTGGGCCTATGGCGTCAACTTCTACCAGTTCCGCCAGGCCGAGGGCTTCCGGCTCGACCAGCGCTTCCACTATCTCGACACGCCGGGCAGCCTCGGCGCCTATGTCGAGCACAAGGACGTGTTCGGGCTGACGGTGCGGGCGAGCGTCGACAATCTGCTCGACACGAACGAGAGCTTCGAGCGGACCTTCTTCGCCGGCAACCGGCCGAGCCCGATCCTGTTCACCGAGCATCGGGACCGCTTCTACGGCCCGATCTTCACCCTGACGATCAGCGGGACGATCTAGCGGTCCAGCCGGCCGCGTAGCGGACGCCCTCGGCGGCCAGGCGGCCGGGGCCCGGGAGCAGCACGTCGCTGCCGCGCAGCACCCGGGCGCGGGCGTCGGCGCGGCGGCAGCGCGCGACCACGGTCGGGAATTCGAGATCGGTGTGGCGGGCGAGCGCCGACGCCGTCGCGGCGCGGCAGCTCGCCTCGCTCGCATAGCTCTGCGGCTCGGTCCTCACCTCGCGGCAGGCGGCGTCGCTTTCGCCGCACCCGAGGATCGCCATCACGTACATCAGGGACTGCATTGACCCGCTCCTTCACAGCGCCAAATCCCTCAGCCGCGCCGCTTGTTCCAGTTGTTGCGCGGCCGTTACTTGGGATCGCGCACGCCCTCGCCTATCTAGCGACGAAGATGACGGACGCTGCGACCGGGACCGCGAACAGGATTGCCAGGCGGGGCGAGCCGGGCCTTGCCGTGCTCCGCCGGTTCCTTCCCTATCTCTGGCCGGCGGGCGAGCCGGCCCTGAAGGCGCGCGTGCTGCTGTCGCTCTCGCTGGTTCTGGTCTCGATCGGAGTCACCACCCTCGTCATGCCGCTGGCCTTCGGGGCGGCGGTGAACCGGATGACGGCGGGGCTGGAGCCGGGCGTGCCGATCGCCATCGCGCTCGTCGTCGCCTATGCGGCGGCACGGTTCGGCGGGGTGCTGTTCGACAATCTGAGGAACGGGATTTTCGAGCGGGTCGGGCAGGATGCGACGCGGCGGCTGGCGGAGACCACCTTCCGGCACCTGCACGACCTGTCGCTCCGCTTCCATCTCGAGCGCCGGACGGGCGCGGTCACCAAGATCGTCGAGCGGGGGACGAAGAGCATCGACATGATGCTCTATTTCATCCTGTTCAACATCGGCCCGACGGTGCTGCAGCTGCTGATCGTGCTCTCGCTCTTCTGGGTGAAGTTCGGGCTCGGCCTGGTCGCGGCGACGGCGGTGATGGTCGCCGCCTACATCCGCTTCACCCGGGTGGTGACGGACTGGCGGACCAAGCTGCGCGTCGAGATGAACGATCTCGACACCGGCGCGGTGGCGCGGGCGGTGGACAGCCTGCTCAACTACGAGACGGTCAAATATTTCGGCGCCGAGGAGCGGGAGGCGGCGCGCTACGGCAAGGCGGTGAAGCGCTATGCCGAGGCCGCGGTGAAGAACGAGACCAGCCTCGCCTGGCTCAATATCGGCCAGTCGCTGATCACCAATCTGATGATGGCCGGAGCGATGGGCTTCACCGTCTGGGGCTGGAGCGTCGGGCGGTTCAGCGTCGGCGACGTGGTGGTGGTCAACACCCTGCTCGCCCAGCTCTTCCGGCCGCTCGACCTGCTCGGCATGGTCTACCGCACGATCCGCCAGGGCCTGATCGACATGGAGGCGATGTTCGAGCTGGTCGACACGCCGGCCGAGGTGGTCGACGTGCCGGGCGCGCCCGACCTGCGCGTCTCCGCCGGGCTGATCCGGTTCGAGGACGTGCATTTCGGCTACGAACCGGAGCGAATGATCCTGAAGGGCGTCGACCTGGAGGTGAAGCCCGGCTCGACCACGGCGATCGTCGGCCCGTCGGGCGCCGGCAAGTCCACCCTCTCGCGGCTGCTGTTTCGCTTCTACGACCCGCAGGCCGGGCGGATCACGATCGACGGGCAGGACATCAGGCAGGTGTCCCAGAAGAGCCTGCGCGCGGCGCTGGGCATCGTCCCGCAGGACACGGTGCTGTTCAACGACACGATCGGCTACAATATCGGCTATGGCCGCGAGGGTGCCGGGCCGGAGGAGATCGAGGCGGCGGCGCGCGGGGCGGCGATCCACGACTTCATCGCCAGCCTGCCCGAAGGCTATGAGGCGATGGTCGGCGAGCGCGGCCTCAAGCTGTCCGGCGGCGAGAAGCAGCGCGTCGCCATCGCCCGGACATTGCTGAAGGACCCGCCGATCCTGATCCTCGACGAGGCGACCAGCGCGCTCGACAGCCGCACCGAGGCGGCGATCCAGGAGACGCTCAGCGACGTCACCCGCAAGCGCACCTCCCTGGTCATCGCCCACCGCCTCTCGACCGTGGTCGACGCCGACCAGATCGTGGTGCTCGACGAGGGCCGCGTCGCCGAGCGCGGCAGCCATGCGCAATTGCTGCGCCGCAGCGGCCTCTATGCCGAAATGTGGACGCGCCAGCAGAGCGAGCGCGACGCCGAGACCGCAGAAGCCGAAGCGGCGGAGTAAGCGGGTCTTAACCCAGATTGTATAACCCGGCCTTCTGCATTTACTGCATTGTAACCGCTTTCCTCCAAGGCGGCGGAATATGTCGACGCGGCGTGTCTTTCGCCATGACTGGAGTGGCTAATGTTCGACGTCGCCTTTTGCATCGCCATGCAGCACGACCCCTGGCTGGTCGGGCTGGCGGTGATCATCTGCTGCGCGGGCGCCTTTTCGATCGTCCAGATGTTCGAGCGGGCGCGCCACACGGAGGGCGTGCCGCGGCTCGGCTGGGCCTTCCTCACCTCGGTCGCCGCCGGCGCGACGATCTGGTGCACGCATTTCGTGGCGATGCTGGCGTTCGAGGCCGGCGCGCCGGTCCATCTCGATCCGGTGCTGACCATCGCCTCGCTGATGATCGCCGTCGTCGGCTCGCTCGCCGGCTTCGCCGTGGCGGGCTGGGCGCGCGGCCGAGCCCATGCACCGATCGGCGGCGCCATCTTCGGCGGCGCCATCTCGGCCATGCATTTCACCGGCATGGCCGCCTATCGGGTCGACGGCATCGTGACCTGGAGCTGGACCTATGTCACGGCGTCGGTGCTCTGCGCCGCCATCTTCTCGGCGCTGGCCCTGAGCGTCCTCTGCTCGGCGATCCGCGACAGGAATCGGATCCTGCTCGGGACCGGCCTGATCGTCGTGGCGATCGCCACCCTGCACTTCGTCGCGATGACCGCGATGCAGATCACCCCGCTCAGGATCAGCGAGACGCCGCTGGACCCGGCGGAGATGCGCGCGCTGGCGCTGGCGACCGCCCTGGTCGGCCTGATCGTGATCGCCGCGGGCATCTTCGCGGCGCTGATCGACCGCCACACCCGCTCCGACGCGATGCGCCGGCTGCACCACATGGCCAATAATGACGCGCTGACCGGCCTGCCGAACCGCGTGGCCTTCCAGACCGAGCTGGCCCGCCGGTTCGGCGCCGCGCGGGACGGGCGAACGCAGATCGGCCTCTGCGCGATCGACCTGACGCGCTTCAAGGAGATTAACGACGTCCACGGCCACAAGGCCGGCGACGAGGTGCTCGCCAGACTGGCGGACCGCATGCGGGAGGCGATGGGCCCGGACGACATCGTGGCCCGCCTCGGCGGCGACGAGTTCGTCGCGATCGCCAGCTTCGAGGACCCGGCCCGCCTGGCGACGCTCGTCAACCGTCTCGAGAGCGCGCTGAAGCAGCCGCTGGACCTCAGCCATTTCACGACCCGGGTCGGGGCGAGCATCGGCATCGCCGTCTATCCGCGCGACGCGGCCGACGCCCAGACCCTCGCCAACAATGCCGATCTGGCCATGTACCGGGCCAAGTGCGAAGGCTCGCTCGCGCCATGCTATTACGATTCGGCGCTCGACGAGGCCATTCGCGAACGGCGCGAGCTCGCCAACGACCTCAGGCTGGCGATCGACCGCAACCAGCTGGAAATGCATTATCAGTTGCAGGCCTCGGTCGTGACCCGGGAGATTACCGGCTACGAGGCGCTGCTGCGCTGGACCCATCCCGAGCGCGGCCAGATCCCGCCGGCAGTGTTCATCCCGATCGCCGAGGAGAACGGCCTGATCCTCCAGCTCGGCGAATGGGTGCTTCGCCGCGCCTGCGCGGATGCCGCGGGCTGGGACCATGAATCGAAGGTCGCAGTCAACGTCTCCGCACTGCAGCTCGCCCATATCGACCTGCCGCAGCTCTTCCACCAGGTGATGCTCGAGACCGGGCTGCCGCCGCGCCGGCTCGAGGTCGAGCTGACCGAAAGCGCGATCATGGCGGACCGGGAGCGGGCGCTCCACGTGCTGCGGCAGATCAAGGCGCTCGGCGTCGGCGTCGCGCTCGACGATTTCGGGACGGGCTATTCCTCGCTCGAGACCCTGCGTGCCTTCCCCTTCGACAAGATCAAGCTCGACCGCTTCTTCGTCTCGGAACTGGAGGGCAGCCCGCAGGCGACGGCGATCATCCGCGCCGTGCTCGCGCTCGGCCGGAGCCTCTCCATTCCGATCCTGGCCGAGGGCATCGAGACGCGCGACCAGCTCGACGTGCTGATCCGCGAGGGCTGCGACGAGGTGCAGGGCTTCCTGCTCGGCCTGCCGGGCCCGTCGCCCGTGGTGATGACGCAGCCCTGCGAGGACGAGAGCTCCCAGCGGCCGGCCAAGGACGGGTTGAGCGACGCCGCCTGACCGGCCGCTCCTGCACGGGCAGCGGTCCAGGAAGCGATTGAAATCCAGCGCCTGCCGGTGTTTCCTCGGCTCCGGCCGAAGGAGGACGGGATGAAGGCTGTCGCTTTGCTGCTGGGCCTGTTGGCCGCCGCGCCGGCCGCGGCGCAGGAGATCCCGGCCCTCAGCCTGGCGCCCGGGGAAGCAATTACCCTGCGCTTCGACGATGGCGGCCGGGTCGGGCCGCCCGAGCGGGGCCGCGCCGCCTGGTCCCGCTACGATCTGTTCGCCGCCCGTCATCTCGCGGGCATCGCGCCGCCCGAGGCGCCGGAGACGGAAGGCACCTTGCTGCCCTCGACCGACGAGGCGCGGCCCGACCCGATCCCGGCGGACGTGGTGCGGGTGCGCGCGCTCTCGATCGACGGCCGGCATACCTTGCTGGTGGTGGAGAACGGCCAGGGACGGGCGCTCGCCTATCGCGCGCGGATGACGACGGACCAGGGCACGCACCCGACCGACGTCTGCGTCGTCCTCCCCCGTTTGCCCAGCTACGAGCATTGGGCCTTCCCGATCCACCGGCTCGAACTCTACGACTTCCGCTTCATCCCCTGGGCGCCGGGGCGCAGGCCGACCTGCGAATGAGCCTCAGCCCGGGGCGCAGGTCAGCCTGACCTCGCGCCGGCGCCGGTCGAAGACGATCGACGAGCAGTGGCGCAGCTGGTCCGCGCCGAGGGCGAGCCGGTCCCACCGGCTGGTGCGGCGGCGGTCGCCGGTGACGACGATCTCGTCGGGGTCCCCGCCTGCCTCGCGGATCGTCGCGGTATTGCCGAAGTCGCCGGTGCGGATGCCGAGCTCGGTGATGGTGAGCGGGCCCACCGTCAGCGGCCGGCCGAGCCGCATATTGCGTACGGGCCGGCTGATCCCGAAGGCGATGTGCATCGGGACGGCATCGCCGCTGACGATGCCGTCCTGCGCGTTGGCGATCCGCACCGCCGCGCCGGCCGTGGCCAGGGTGCGCGGTGCATGCGGATCGAAGCGGACGCGCAGCGGCTGGCCGGCGAGGTCGATCAGCGCATAGGATCCGCCCCAGCCGCCGAACAGGCCGCCTTCATCCTCCAGCGGCAGGGTCACGGTGCGTTCGCCGGGCAGCGAGGGACGGAGCACGAAGCGGACCACCCGCTCGGGCACTCCGCCGGGCCCAATCACGCCGTCGGCGCCCTGGACATAGGTGCGGGGGGTCCAGCCGATCCGACGCTTGCGCGGGCGTGCGCCGTCGCCGATCGCGATCCGGCCGACCGCGGTGAGGCCCGGCACCTGCTGGGGGCCCACCATATAGCCGAAGGCGAAGGGCCCGGCGCGCAGGCGCGCCTGACCGGCAGCGAAGGGCGCGGTGAACATCGGGATGGCGGGCGCGGCGGGATCGATCCGGATCCGGCCGGGCGCGCCGTTGAGGGTGACGGCGACGATGCCGTCGCCGCTCACCACCCTTTCCTCCGGCTGGCGCCGCTGTGCGCCGGCGGAAGCGGAAACGAGGACGAGACAGAGCAATGGACTGAAACGCATACAACCTCCCCGATCCCCTGCGCCGCGCAGGCTGGCGCGCGATTGCGGCGGGAATGGGGCCCCGGCGTGCCGAGGCGAGGCGGCGAAGACGGTCGCAAATCGGATGCAATTGCCGTCCGGCGGGGGTGATTTGCCCGGGGCGACGCGCTAGGCGGGGCCGGTGACCGACCCGCTCGACATCCTCCATCATGTGTTCGGCTTCCCCGCTTTCCGCGGCGTGCAGGAACAGGTCATCGGCCGGGTGATGGCGGGAAAGCACAGCCTCGCGGTGATGCCGACCGGGGCGGGCAAGTCGCTCTGCTACCAGATTCCGGCGCTGGCGCGGGAAGGGACGGCTTTGGTCGTCTCGCCGCTCATCGCCCTGATGCACGACCAGATCAGGGCGGCCGAAGCCTTCGGGATCAAGGCGGCGTCGCTGACCTCGGCCGACGCCAACCGCGCCGAGACGGTCGAGCGGCTGAAGCGGGGCGAGCTGGATCTGCTCTATGTGGCGCCGGAGCGGGCGACGGGGGAGGGCTTCCGCCAGCTCATCGCGCGAATCCCGCTGGCGCTGATCGCGATCGACGAGGCGCATTGCGTGTCGGAATGGGGGCACGACTTCCGGCCGGACTATCGGCTGCTGCGCCCCTTGCTCGACGCCTTTCCGGAGGTGCCGCGGCTGGCACTGACCGCGACCGCCGACGCGCGGACGCAGGCCGACATCCTCGGCCAGCTCGGCATTCCGGGGGACGGGCTGATCGTCGCCGGCTTCGACCGGCCCAACATCCGCTACGCGATCCGCCCGCGCGACGGCCATGCGGCGCAGCTCAAGGCCCTGCTCGGCGAGCAGGGCGGGCCGGGCATCGTCTACGTCCAGAGCCGCGACAAGGCGGAGCAGATCGCCGCGCAGATCGCGGCGACGGGGCGGCCGGCTCTGCCCTATCATGCCGGGCTCGAGCCGCAGGTCCGCGCCCGCAACCAGGCGGCTTTCGTGGCAAGCGAGGAGATGGTGATGGTCGCGACCATCGCCTTCGGCATGGGCATCGACAAGCCGGACGTCCGCTTCGTCGCGCATCTCGGCGCGCCCAGGTCGATCGAGGCTTATTATCAGGAGACGGGGCGCGCCGGGCGCGACGGCGAGCCGGCCGAGGCGGTCTTGTTCTGGGGCGCCGAGGATTTCGCCCGCGCCCGGCGGCGGATCGAGAGCGAGGTGGAGGAGGGCCGCCGTCCCGCCGAGCGCGAGCGGCTGAACGCGCTCGCCTCCCTGGTCGAGGCCGCGACCTGCCGCCGCGCCATCCTGCTCAGGCATTTCGGGGAACAGCCGCCGGCCGAATGCGGCAATTGCGACAATTGTCTGAGCCCGCCGACCGCGCTCGACGTCACATTGGTCGCGCAGAAACTGCTCTCCGCCGCCTTCCGCACGGAGATGCGCTTCGGCGTCCAGCACCTGACCGACGTGCTCGCCGGGCGGGAGACGGACAAGGTGCTGAACTTCGGCCACCAGCGGCTCAGCGTGTTCGGCATCGCCGGGGCGGAGGAGCTGGCCCTGCTCAAGCCGGTCGCCCGGGCGCTGATCGCCCGCGACGCGCTGCGCGCCGACGATTTCGGCGGCCTCTCCTTCGGCCCCTCGGCCAGGGCGATCCTGAAGGGCGAGGCGGGGCTCGAGATCGTGCTGCCGCCGAAGCGCGCGCGCAGCCGCGGCAGGGCGGCGCGGGACTATCCGCACGATCCCCTGTTCGAGGCGCTGCGCGCGCGGCGGCGGGAGCTGGCGGCGGCGGCGGGCGTGCCGCCCTATGTCATCTTCCACGATGCCACCCTGCGCGAGATGGCGGAGCGGAAGCCGGCGACGCTGCAGGCCCTGGCGCAGGTCTCGGGCGTGGGCGATGCCAAGCTCGAGCGCTACGGCGCCGACTTCGTCGAAGTGATCGACGCCCATCTCTCGACCGTCTAGGGGACGCGCATGTTTTTCAGGGAATTGGACAAAAAGGTGCTCGTCGCGGATTCGCCCATGCGGCTGCAGGACATGGCAGCGGCGGCGGCGCGCGGGGTGACGCTGGCGGTCAACAACCGGCCGGACGGCGAGGCCTTCGACCAGCTCGACGCGGCGACGCTCGGCGAGGCCGCCAGGGCGGCGGGCCTCGATTATCTGCACCTCCCGATCGAGCTGGAGTTCAGCGGGGACAAGGTCGAGGCCCTGCTCGACGCGATGAACAGCGCCGAGGGCCGCGTCCTGCTCTTCTGCCGCAGCGGGACGCGCTCGGCCTATCTCTGGGCGCTGGCCCGGGCCCGGGAAGGGGCGGTGCCGGAAGCGCTGGCGCAGAATGCGGCGCGGGCCGGCTATAATCTGGGTCCGCTGATGAAGTGGCTGAAGCCGCGCGAGGGCGAGGGCGCTTCGCCTAGTTGATGTCCTGCCGGCGGAACAGCCGGAAGGTCAGAACGACCAAAGCGAGCGTCCAGGCCGCGACGATGGCGAGCGAGGCCGCCGGCGCCATCGAGAAGGGCCCCGAGGGGAAGGGGATGACGAGGACATGGCCCCCGGTCAGCCATTCCGCCAGATTGGCGAGATGGTAGCCGGGCAGGATCTGGTAGAGGCCGCCGATCAGGCCCGGGGCCCAGGGCTCGAGCATCGGGGCGAAGAAGCGGAACAGCCGCTCCACGGTGGTGATGACCAGGCCGATGACGAGCGCGGCGATGGTCGAACGCGTCAGGATCGCGGCGAGGCTGGTATAGGCGACGCTGAGCAGGAGCGGGCCGAGCGCGGCCAAGGCGGCGAGGCCGTGCGCCTTGACCAGCGCCGCCGTGCCGAGGTCCGGAGGGACGGGCGTGCCCGTGGCGAGGTCCTTGAGCCAGCTCAGCAGGTTGAACAGGATCGCGCCGAGCGCGAAGCCCAGAGCGAGCAGGGCCAAAGCGACGACATATTTGGCGGCGATCAGGCTGCTCCGCGCGCGATGCGGGACGATCAATTTCCAGGTGTTCCAGCCATATTCGCCGGCGAAGACCACCGCGACGAAGGCGCAGACCAGATAGCGGCCCAAGGGCTCGAGCGGCACGTTCCAGAAGCCGACCGCGTCCGCGATCCAGCCGGCGGCACTTTCGGGCCGGCCGACCTCGCCCTTGGCGACCTGAATGGCGATGGCGAGCGACAGGATCAGGGTGACCCCGATCGGCCAGATCCAGACCAGGCCCCAGGTGGCGCGGTGGCGGCGGAACTTGAGCGCTTCGGCCCGGATCGGATCAAGCATCGGCGGGATCCTCCTGGGTCAAGGCGAGGAAGACCTCCTCCAGATTGGCCTGGACCGGCGCCAGGCTGAACAGGGCGGCCCCGGCCTCGACCAGGCGCCTTGCCACCTCGGGCGCCTCGGCGCGCGCGGCGGTGACCATGAGGCCAGCACCCTCCCGCGTCACGGGCCAGTGCGGGCGCAGCGCCGCCTCCGCGGCGTCGAGCGGCGCGGCCTCGACCCTGAGCTGCGTCGACTCCTGGTCGAGCAGGCCGGCGACGGTGGCTTCGCGGACCAGCTCACCCTTGTTGATGATGGCGACGCGGTCGCAGACCTGCTGCACCTCGCTGAGCAGATGGCTGGAGAGGAAGACGGTCTTGCCGCGGTCCGAGGCGAGGCTGCGGATCAGCTGGCGCATCTCCTGGATGCCGGCGACGTCGAGGCCGTTCACCGGCTCGTCGAGGATCACGATCTCGGGATCGTTGAGCAGGGCGGCGGCGACGCCGAGCCGCTGGCGCATGCCGGTGGAATAGGCCTTCACCTTGCGCTTCGCGTCTTTGGCGAGGCCGACCTGGTCGAGCAGGGCGTCGATCCGTTCGGCACCGCCGCCATGGGTCAGCGCCAGCACTTCGAGGTTCCGGCGGCCGGACAGGAAGGGATAGAAGGCGCCGCCGTCGACCAAAGAGCCGACCCGGCGGAGCAAAGACGGCTCGGCGGCCAGGTCCTGGCCGAACAGGGAGACCCGCCCCGCGCTCGGCGCGATCAGCCCGATCAGCATGCGGATCGTGGTGCTCTTGCCGGCGCCGTTGGGCCCGAGAAAGCCGTAGACCTCGCCCGCGCCGACCGCGAGCGAGACGCCGCGCACGGCCCGCACGGCGCCGCCGCGCCGCCCGTAGGTCTTGCCGAGATCGGTCAGCGCCAGCACCGGGGCGCCGGCTTCGGTCACGCTCACATCCATTGGTGTATTAGAGATATAATACAGCTTGGTGTCAAGCGCCTTCGGCAAGCAGGCGCTGCGCCTCGGCGAGATCGTCCTCATGGACCATCAGCCGGACCGGCACGACGCCGAGATCGGCGCCGCCCCAATTGGTCTCCGTGTCGAACAGGATTGCCGGAATGTCGGCCGCCTCGAGCGCGCCCCTGGCGATCTCCGCCTCGATGCGCGTGAAGAAGCGGGCGGCCTCGACCAAGGCCATTACCAGGGCACCACTTCGCCCGCCGCTTCCTCAAGCGCGGTCGGCTTGCGGCCGAGCATCCTGTTGCGGTGCGGGAAGCGGCCGAACCTCTCGATCACGTCGTGATGCTTCTTCGCATAAGTCAGCATGTCCCTGTCCCCGAGAGCAGTGAACAGCAGCAGGCACTGGCGCTGGTCGGCCAGGTTCTCGCTATGCTCGAAGGGCATATAGAGGAAGCCGCGCTGCGCTGACGTCATGCCGTCGTCATAGCCGCGCTCGACCGCGCCCTTCGCAATGGCGAGGGCGAGCGGATCGGTGGAGAATTGGTCGGCATGGCCGCGGAACATGTTGCGCGGGAACTGGTCGAACAGGATCACTGCGGCGAGGGCGGCGTCCGGGTCGGTGAGGAAATCGTCCGCTTCATGCCCGCGCTCCTCCTCCCACAAGCTGAGGAAATGCTTGCGGATTTCCTCGTCGAAGGCCGGGTTCGCCTTCCACCAATCGTCCCAGCCGCGGGAGAACCAGAAGGTGAGGACCGCCTGGACCTGATCGGGCGTCATGCTCAATCCCAGGCCGGGATAATGGTCTGCACCCGCACCGGCAGGCCGTCGATGCTCTCGGTGCGGCCGGCGATCTTGGCGAGCCGCGCGGCCGGGTCCTGCTGGGCGTGATATTTGACCAAAGTGTGCCGCTCCTTTTCGAGCGTCATGCGCGGCACGCCCCAGCCGCAGCTGGTCTGCACGCTCTCCACCTGGATGTCGAAAACCTGGCGGGCGCCGGGCAGGCGCGGGAACAGAGCGGCGAGATCCGCGAAGCCCTCGTCCTGCGGCAGGATCGGGCGGCCGCGGCCGTAGATGCGCAGGATCAGGGCCGGATTGTCGAAGGCGCAGAACATCATCGTGATCCGGCCGTCGGCGGTGAGATGGGCGTGGGTCTCGTTGCCCGAACCGCCGAGATCGAGCCAGGCGACGCGGTTGGCGTCGAGGATACGGAAGACGTCATAGCCCTTGGGCGAGAGGTTGATCCGCCCGTCCGCCGCCGCGGTGGCGGTGAAGAAAACGGGCTGCCTGGCGATGAAGGCTTGGTGGTCCTCGGTCAGGTGATCGGTGAAGTCCGCCATATTCCAACTATCCTATGACTGCGGTTATCGCCGCAACAATTGCCAACCCGACGAACCCCAACAAGGTGCCAGTCCAGACACGAAACGAACTTCTACGAACAATCCAATTTCTCGGCACTCCCGCAACGGGACCTCTCGGGCCGTGCAGCACAGCATACCCTTTGGCTGCATTGGCTTCCTCAAATACACGAAGGCGCTCGGAATCTTCGATTTCGCACAGCCGGTGTTTCATCAGGAGCTGCACGGAAGCTGCCCCCAGCAGTCCGGAAAATATTGCCAAGAGAACGGCTACCCACCGCGTGGTATCGTGGTCGAACGAGGCCGTTAAGAGAAATGCTTGAGCGGCAATCGCGAGAGGTGGCGTCTGCCAAACAAAAGAATCAAATCCCTGCCGCCGCTGGCAGAGCATTAGATACTGCTCTTCTGTCATCATTTCCCCCGCTATGCCGCAGTCCCTCCAACGGTCAGCCCCTCGATCAGCAGGGTCGGCTGGCCGACGCCGGCGGGGACGGACTGGCCGCCCTTGCCGCAGACGCCGACGCCCTCGTCGAGGCACATGTCGTCGCCGATCGCGGCGACGCGGGTGAGCACGGTCGGGCCGTCGCCGATCAGGGTCGCGCCCTTCACGGGCGCGCCGAGCTTCCCGTTCTCGATCCGGTAGGCCTCGGTGCAGGAGAAGACGAACTTGCCCGAGGTGATGTCCACCTGGCCGCCGCCGAAGCTCTTGGCATAGATGCCGTTCTTCGCCCGGGAGAGGATCCCGGCCGGATCGTCCCTGCCGCCGAGCATGAAGGTGTTGGTCATGCGCGGCATCGGCGCGTGGGCGTAGCTCTCGCGGCGGCCGTTGCCGGTGGGGGCGACGCCCATCAGGCGCGCGTTGAGCCGGTCCTGGATATAGCCCTTGAGGATGCCGTCCTCGATGAGGACGTTGCGCTGGGTCGGCGTGCCCTCGTCGTCGATGGTCAGCGAGCCGCGGCGGCCGCCGATCGAGCCGTCGTCGATCACGGTGACCCCGGGCGCGGCGACGCGCTCGCCGATCCGGCCGGAGAAGGCCGAGGTGCCCTTGCGGTTGAAATCGCCCTCGAGACCGTGGCCGACCGCCTCGTGCAGCAGCACGCCGGGCCAGCCGGGGCCGAGCACGACGGTCATCTCGCCCGCGGGGGCGTCGACCGAATCGAGGTTCACCAATGCCTGGGCCAAAGCGATGTCGATCGCCCGGTTCCAGGTCGCGGGCTCGAACAGCTCGTCATAGAGATAGCGGCCGCCAAGGCCGTGATAGCCGCTCTCGCGCCGGCCGTTCTGCTCGGCGACGATCTGCACGTTGAGCCGGACGAGCGGGCGGATGTCGTGGGCGACGAAGCCGTCCGGGCGGACGATGTCGATCACACTCCACGAGCCGGCGAGCATCACCGAGACCTGCGAGACGCGCGGATCGCGGGCGCGGGCGGCGGCGTCGATCTGCTGGCAGAGCGCGACCTTCCTCGCGAAGGGGATCAGGCTGAGCGGGTCGGCGTCGGTGTAGAGCTTCGCGTTGGTCCTGAGGGGCGGGCCCTGCCGCGCGCCCTTCATCGGATCGAGCACCTGCATGGTCTCGGCGGCGCGGCGGATCGCGGACTCGCTGAGCTCGTTCGCCTGGGCGAAGGCGGTGGTCTCGCCCGAGACGCCGCGCAGGCCGAAGCCCGCCTGGGTGTTGAAATCCGCGGTCTTCAGCCGGCCGTCGTCGAAGCCGAAGCTCTCCGAGGCGGTATACTGGAGATAGAGCTCGCCATCGTCGCAGCCCTTCAGCGCATCGGCGGTGAGACGGAGCGCGGCGTCGGGATCGAGGCCGCCGGGGCGATAGAGGAAAGCGCGGGGATCAGTGGTCATCAGACCGGATATAGGGAGGGCCAGGGCAAATGTCGAAAGGGACGCAGCGCAATTCCCGAAACCGTTCGGGCTGAGCCTGTCAAAGCCCTGCCCTTCCCTTTCGCGGCAAGAAAGCGGTCCTTCGACAGGCTCAGGACGAACGGAGGAGGGGGCCCGTCAGCCGAGGCTCAGTGCCGTTTGTCCGCCGGGCCGCCCTTCAGGATGAAGCGCTTGTCGCAATAGCCGCAATCGACATAGCCCTTCTCGTCGATCTGCAGCCAGACGCGCGGATGGCCGAGCGCGGGCGAGATGTCGGCGGCGCCGTCGCAGGCGACGCGGGCGCTTTCGGTATAGGCGAGCTCGGGCTCATAGGGGTCGATATCGGCCATGAGCGAGCCTTAGCGAAGGCGATGGGGCTTCGCCAGACGGGAAAGAGCAGCTATGCGCTTGCCGCATGAGCGAAGCGGCCATCTCGATCGTCGACCTGCAGAAGACCTACAAGGGCGGCAAGCGCGCGCTGGACGGGGTCAGCCTGGAAATCCCGCGCGGCGGCATTTTCGGGCTGCTCGGGCCGAACGGGGCCGGCAAGTCGACGATGATCAACATCCTCGCCGGCCTGGTCATGAAGAGCGGCGGGACCGCCAGCATCTGGGGCTTCGACATCGACGCGCATCCGCGCAACGCCAAGCGCGCCATCGGCATCGTGCCGCAGGAAATCCTCTTCGATCCCTTCTTCACGCCGAAGGAGGCGCTGGAGATCCAGGCGGGCCTCTACGGCATCCCGAAAAGCGAGCGGCGGACGATGGAGCTGCTCCGCGCCGTCCATCTCGAGGACAAGGCCAACGCCTATTCGCGTACCCTCTCCGGGGGCATGAAGCGGCGGCTGCTCGTCGCCAAGGCGATGGTCCATGCGCCGCCCATCCTCGTCCTCGACGAGCCGACCGCGGGTGTCGACGTCGAGCTCCGCCAGCAGCTCTGGGATTATGTGCGCTCGCTGCACGCCCAGGGCGTCACCATCGTGCTCACCACCCATTATCTGGAGGAGGCGGAGCAGCTCTGCGACCGGATCGCGATCATCAACCATGGCAGGCTGATCGCCAATGAGGCGACGAGGGACCTGCTGGCGCTGGCCCAGGAGAAGGTGGTCGAGGTGACCGTCGACCGCGACATCGAGAAGGCGCCGGAGAATCTCTGCTTCGACAAGATCGAATTGGCGGGCGAGCGCACGCTCACCATCACCTATCGCAAGGACCGGGTGAATGCCGGCGAGGTGCTGGCGGCGGTGCAGCGGGAAGGGCTCGGCGTAGTCGACGTCTCCACCCGCGAGGCGGACCTGGAGGACGTGTTCCTCAACCTCACCAGGGCGGCGAACATTTGAGCAGCGCCTGGGACGTCCTGATCCTCGGCTCCGGCGCGGCCGGGCTCACGGCGGCGCTGAACCTCGCGCCGCGCTTCAGGGTGGCGGTGCTGGCCAAAGGGGAAGGCGCGACGGGCTGGGCGCAGGGCGGGATCGCGGCGGTGCTGGAGCCCGGCGACACGTTCGAGAGCCATGTCGAGGACACGATGATCGCCGGCGCGGGGCTCAACAACCGCGCCACGGTCGAGTTCGTCGTCGAGCATGCGCCGGCGGCGATCGCCCGGCTGGCGGAGCTCGGCGTGCCGTTCAACAGCGACAGCGACGGCGAGGGCTGGCACCTGACCCGCGAGGGCGGGCACAGCCACCGGCGCATCGTCCATGTCGACGACGCCACCGGCTGGGCGGTGCAGCAGGCGCTGGAGAAAGCGGCGGCAGCGCATCCGAACATCACGCTCATTCCCGACATGGTGGCGATCGACCTCGTCACCAGCCGCCACGGCCACCGTTACTCAGGGGACGGCCATGTCTGGGGCGTCTATGCGCTGAACAAGGCGAAGGGGAAGGTCGAGACCTTCTGCGCCCGGGCCACCATCCTCGCCACCGGCGGGGCGGGCCGGGTCTATCTCTTCTCGACGGCGCCGAGCGGCGCGACCGGCGACGGCATCGCCATGGCCTGGCGGGCGGGCTGCCGCGTCTCCAACATGGAGTTCATGCAGTTCCACCCGACCTGCCTCTACAATCTGGAGGTCAAGAACTTCCTGATCACCGAGGCGGTGCGCGGCGAGGGCGGGCGGCTGATCAATCCGGTCACCGGCAGGCGTTTCATGACCGACTATGATCCGGAGCGGCTGGAGCTGGCGCCGCGCGACGTGGTGGCGCGGGCCAACGACGCCGAGATCAAGCGCTACGGCCTCGACTACGTCCACCTCGACATCAGCGCGATGGGCGCCGACTTCGTCCGCGGGCATTTCCCGAACATCCACGAGAAACTGCTCGGGCTCGGCATCGACATGACCAGGGAGCCGATCCCGGTCGTGCCGGCCCAGCATTATACCTGCGGCGGGGTGGTGATCGACCTGGACGGGCGGACCGATCTGCCGGGCCTCTATGCGGTGGGCGAGGTCAGCCAGTCGGGGCTGCACGGGGCGAACCGGCTTGCGTCCAACAGCCTGCTCGAATGCTTCGTGTTCGGCGAGGCGGCGGCCAGGCACATCGACGCTAACTGGGACGAGCTCCCCCCGCCGCCGCCGATCCGCGCCTGGGACGAGAGCCGGGTCACCGATTCCGACGAGGAGGTGGTGATCAAGCAGAACTGGACCGAGATCCGCCGCTTCATGTGGAATTATGTCGGCATCGTGCGGACCACGAAGCGGCTCGAGCGGGCGCAGCACCGGATCAAGCTGCTGACCGACGAGGTGGAGGATTATTACGGCCATTTCCGGGTGACGCCGGACCTGGTCGAGCTCCGCAACCTGCTGCAGACCGCGGAGCTGATCGTGCGCTCGGCGCTGAAGCGGCGGGAAAGCCGCGGGCTGCACTATACGCTGGATTATCCGAAGACGCTGGCGAAGGCGGTGGATACGGTGCTGGCACCTTAGGGAGGAATCGATGTTATCGCTATGGACGATGGTGCTTTCCTTCGCGGCAATTGTCTCCTTGCCAGAGACCGCAGAGAACCCCGCCGGTCTCACACGCCAGCAGGCGCGCACCCTGTCCCCTCGGGATATCGCTCGGATTACCCTGAACGACCTGGCGGAGCAGGTGCAGGAAGTGGCAAGGCCCATTCGTCAGGGCGCGCCCTATCCCGATGACCGCCTGAAATTCCTGAGTTTCGCTTTCGCACCCGAAGCAGCTGGGCCCGGGCTCTGCAGCGCGAGAGTGATCAATGTCAGCTACGAGAGCGACGCACCGGAAAGTGCCAACGGAGAGAGTCTGCCTGTTCGTCCGAGCCACATCTCCGTCCATTCAGTCTATCGCCTCGCCGGGGATTTCAACTGGGACGGCGAATGGCAGACCGAGGACCGGGCTCGACAGCTTGCCAGATGCCGGCAGGCAGGCCCCGTACTCACGAGCGACACCGGCGGCACGTCGAGGCCAGCCTATTTTTTCTTCGATGGAGCGCTCGATATCAGGCCCGCAGTCGTCGCAGTGCAGCGGGCCTCGGCCGAGGCCCGCGCCGGCACAGCGACTGACCTGCAGTGCGCCGGGCCACATTTCGTGTTCGACCCCTGTCGCGATCCGCGTGTAGTTCTCCGACCGGTTACGCTGGACGATCTCACGAACATCGACAGCGAGGCCATCGGCCCCTCACTCTACAGAGTCAAAGCCCATTTCCGTGATCCTGCACACAGGGATCGCGAGATCACCCTCGGCCTTCAAATCGATGTTGAAACGGCCGCAGCGCATCGTGTTGTCCGAATAGGCCCCATGCGCGTGAGCCGGTTTGTCGTCATGTGGGACTAGCCCCCAGAAACTCCCGCATCGCCTCCGCCAGCCGCTCGGGCCGGTCGAGCATGATCATGTGGCCGCTGTCGTCGATGCGGACGAAGCGGGGATTGCGCGCGTCGGCATAGGCGGTGCGGTAGCGGCGGTCGGCGGCCGGGGCGAGGCGCGCGTCGAGCGCGGCATAGACGATCGTGAAGGGCACGCGGATCGCGGGGAGCCTGTCCGTCAGGTCCATCGCCGCAAGCTCGGTCATCGTCCGGCCGACCAGAGCGGGGTCGCTGGTGCGGAAGCCGGAGCCGGGCGGGGCGAAGACGTTGACGAAGGAGGAATAGAGCCGGCGGCCGCCCTCGGTCCGGGTCAGACTCTCGATGCTGCGGGCGAAGATGCCGGCATCGGCGCTGGTCTGGCCGAACAGGCCGGCGGGCGCGGGCAGCATGTCGACGACCATGATCCGGCCGACGAGGCGCGGATGATCGGCGGCGAGCAACATCGCCAGCGTGCCACCCATCGAATGGCCGATGATCGCGGGCCGGCGGAGCCCGCTCTGCTCGATATAGCGGGCGAGCTCGCGCGCCAGCGGCTGGACGACGGGGCCGCTTGCATTGCCGCGCGCCGGGTCGCCGGCGAAGCCCGCGACCTGGACGAGGTGATAGCGATAGCCGGGGACGGCGCGCACGGTCGACGACCAGACGCTGCGCCCGGTGCTGAGCCCCGGGATCAGGATCACGTCGGGGCCGGCGCCCCGCGTCTCGACGCTGAGGCGGGTCGAGGTGAAGGGCGCCGCGGCGGCAGCGCCGGGGGCGAGCGCCAGAACGGCGACGCAAAGCATGAAAAGACGGCGATTCACGCCTGCCTTCCTAGCGCCGAATGTTTGAACGGCGCCTTACCTTGGTTTAGATCGCCTTCATGGCTTCCCCGCATCTCTACCTCGTCGACGGTTCGTCCTACATCTTCCGCGCCTTCCACCGGCTGCCGCCTTTGACCAACAAGCACGGGCTCAATGTCGGCGCGGTCTACGGCTATACGACGATGCTCTGGAAGCTGGCCGACAGCCTCAACAAGGCGGACGGGCCGACCCATCTGGCGGTCATCCTCGACGCGTCGGAGAGCACCTTCCGCAACCAGCTCTACGACCAGTACAAGGCGAACCGGCCACCGCCGCCGCCCGAGCTGGTCCCGCAATTCCCCCTGATCCGCGACGCCACCCGCGCTTTCTCCATCCCCTGCCTCGAGGAGGACGGCCTGGAAGCGGACGACATCATCGCCTGCTATGCCAAGGCGGCGGTGCGCGAGGGCTGGCAGGTCACCATCGTCTCCTCGGACAAGGATCTGATGCAGCTGATCGAGCCGGGCGTCGACATGCTCGACACGATGAACGACCGGCGGATCGGGCGCGAGGAGGTGATCGAGAAGTTCGGCGTCGGGCCCGAGAAGGTGGGCGAGGTGCTGGCGCTGATGGGCGACAGCGTCGACAACGTCCCCGGCGTCCCCGGCATCGGCCCGAAGACGGCCTCCAAGCTGATCCAGGAATATGGCGACGTCGAGGCGGTACTGGCGGCGGCGCCGGAGATGAAGCCGTCGAAGATGCGCGACAATCTGATCGAGCATGCGGAAAAGGCCCGGATCTCGCGCAAGCTGGTCGAATTGATCTGCGATTCGCCCTTGCCGGAGCCGCTCGAGGGGCTGGCGATGAAGGGGATTCCGGAGGAGCCGCTCCGGGAGTTCCTCGACCATCACGGCTTCCGCTCGCTGCTCGCCCGATTGGGGGCGCAGTCGCAGGCGACGGCCGCGCCAGTCGCGACCGAGACCACGACCCAGCGCGAGGTCCGGCCCGAGCCGAAGATCGACCGGTCGCTCTACGAGACGGTGACGACCGAGGACGCGCTCGACCGGTGGATCGCGGAAGCAAACGCCAAGGGCCTGGTCGCCTTCGACACGGAGACGGACGGGCGCGACTGCGTCTCGGCTAAACTGGTCGGGATCAGCCTCGCCACCGACTGCAACAAGGCCTGCTACATCCCGCTCGAACATGGCGGGGACGACATGTTCGCGGAGCGGCCGGAGCAGCTGCCGTCGGCCTTGGTGCTCGCGAAGCTGAAGCCGCTGTTCGAGGACCCGGCGGTGCTCAAGATCGGGCACAATCTCAAGTTCGACTGGGTGGTGCTCGAGAAAAGGGGCATCCGCGTCGCGCCCTATGACGACACGCTCGTCATGAGCTTCAATCTCGACGCGGGCGGGCTGAACAGCCATGCGCTCGACGACCTGGCGAAGAAGCATCTCGACCATGACTGCATCGCCTACAAGGACCTCTGCGGGACCGGGCAGAAGCAGATCACCTTCGACAAGGTCCCGGTCGACCGCGCCACCGAATATGCGGCGGAGGATGCGGACGTCGCCTTGCGGCTCTGGCTCCGCTTCCGGGCGCGGCTGCCCTTCGAGAAGGCGACGCGGGTCTACGAGCTGGTCGACCGGCCGATGGTCGCCGTGATCGGCGCCATGGAGCGGGACGGGGTCAAGGTCGACCGCGCGGTGCTGAAGGGCCTCTCGGCCGAGTTCAACACCGAGATCGCCGCGCTCGAGGAGACGATCTGCGGCGAGGCGGGCTGCCGCTTCACGATCGGCTCGCCGCAGCAGCTCGGCGACATCCTCTTCAACAAGATGGGGCTTTCGGGCGGGCGCAAGGGCAAGTCGGGCGTCTATTCGACCGACCAGAACGAGCTCGAGCGGCTGGAGCGCGAGGGCGTGCCGATCGCCCGGCTGGTGCTGGAATGGCGGCAGCTGACCAAGCTCAAGTCCACCTACACCGACGCCCTCCAGGAGCAGATCAACCGCGACACCGGCCGGGTCCATACCAGCTACAGCCTCTCCGGCGCGCAGACCGGCCGCCTCGCCTCCACCGACCCCAATCTCATGAACATCCCGATCCGCACCGAGATCGGCCGGCGGATCCGCGACGCCTTCGTCGCCGAACCGGGCTTCGTGATGATGTCGGCGGACTACAGCCAGATCGAGCTCCGCCTCGCCGCCCATATCTGCAACGTGCCGCCGCTCAAGGCCGCCTTCGAGGCCGGAGAGGATATCCACAACCGCACCGCGCAGGAATTGTTCGGCGAGGTGAACCGCGACACGCGCGGCCGGGCGAAGACGATCAACTTCGCGATCCTCTACGGCATTTCCCGCTGGGGCCTGGCGCAGCGGCTGGAGACCACGCCCGACGAGGCGCAGGCGATGATCGACGCCTATTTCGAGCGCTTCCCGGGCATCCGCGCCTATATCGGCGATACGCTCACCTTCGCCCGCGAGACCGGCTTCACCACCACTTTGTTCGGCCGCAAGACGCATTTCCCGCGGATCAGGTCCAACGTCCAGCACGAGCGCCAGGGCGCCGAGCGCGCCGCGATCAACGCGCCGATCCAGGGCACGGCCGCCGACATCATCAAGCGCGCCATGGCCCGGATGGGGCCGGCGCTGCACGAGGAGGGGCTGACCGGCACGAAGATGCTGATGCAGGTCCATGACGAACTGGTCTTCGAGGTGCCCGAGGCGGAGGTGGCGGGGGCCACCGGGGTGATCCGCCGGGTCATGGAACGCGCGGCGGAGCCGGCGATTGAGCTCAGCGTGCCGCTGGGTGTGGAAATCGGGACCGGCCCGAACTGGGGCGCCGCGCATTGACGAAGGGCGCAGGCTCTTCGCGGGCCACAGAGGCCGAAGCGGCTGCCGCGCGCCCCGATGACGACATCGCCGCCCTCGCCAAGGGCGGACGGACCAATTTCTTCGGCTTCGTCATCCGCCTGCTGGCGCGGATCCCCTTCCTGTTCATCGCCGGCCAGCTCTACGGCCCGTCTCTGCTCGGCCGCTTCGCCTATGCGGTGATCGTCGTCGAGCTTGCCGCGCAGCTCTCGACGCTCGGGCTGAAGCGGGGGCTCGCCCAGCAATTGTCGACGACCGACAAGCCGCACAGCCACGTCATCGCCGACGGCCTGCTCTGCGCCTTCATCGCCTCGGCGCTGGCGAGCGCCTTGCTGATGGTCTTCCCGCAGGCGATGTTCCCGCAGAACGACGTGCGCAACCTGGAATTCCTGCTGCCCTTGGTCATTTTCGGTATTGCCGGCGCCGACGTCGCGCTCGCCGCCCTGGCCTACAAGCATGACGTCAAGTCGACCGTGCACGTTCGCGCGATCGTCGAGCCCTGGGTGATCAGCATCGCCGCCGGCGCCTTCTTCTACACCCAGTTCCGGGACGACGGCCTGATCCTCGCTTATGTCGCGTCGGTCATTGCCGGGCTCGCCGCCGCGCTCTGGCGGCTGTTCCGCTCCTACGGGATGGCCAAGGGCTGGCGGCCCTATCCGGGCAGCCTCATCTATCTCGCGCAGCGCAACATCCCGCTGGCCGCGGCCGATGCGATCGAATGGTTCTCGCGCCGGCTGGACATCGCCATTCTGGGCCTGTTCGTGGCGCCGCAATATGTCGGCATCTACTATGTGGCGCAGCAGGTCGCCTCGATGCCGCAGAAGCTGAAGACCAGCTTCGACCCGATCCTCGCCCCCGTGGTGACGCAGAAACTGGCCGAGGGCGACCGCGTGGCAGTAGCCAAGCAGGTCCGGCAGGTCGGCTTCTGGATCATCGCCGCCCAGGCCGGGATCGCGCTGTCGCTCGGCATTCCCGGCGAGGCGCTGATGGGCCTGTTCGGCAAGGAGAGCGCCTTCGTCGGCGGCACCGCGGCGCTCGCCTTCCTGCTCGCCGCCGAGGTGGTCGCGGCGACGGCGGCAGTGTCGGAGGCGGCCTTGGTCTATGTCGCGCGGCACCGCAATCTGATGATCTCCTGCCTGATGATCGCGACCCAGGCGGCGCTGACCGTCGGCCTGATCCTCGGCATGCGCTCGCTGCCGCTGAGCCCGAGCGACCTGCAGGCCTATCAGGCGGCGGGCGCGGCGGCCGGCCTGGCGCTGGCGCTCGGCATGGCCTCGATCCTCAAGTCCCGGCTGCTCGCGCGGCTGCTCGGCGCGCCCGTGCAGGGCTGGCGCTGGTCCCTGATCCTCGCGGGCGCGGCGGCGTCCCTGGTCGGCTTTCTCGGCACCCTGCTGCCGGAATGGCTGGAGCTCAGCGTCGGCGCGCCGGCCATCCTCCTCACCTTCGGCCTGGTGGTCTGGTATCGCGGCTTCACCGACGACGACCGGACCCTGTTCCGCATGGGCAAGAAGGAGAAACCGGGCCTCCCGGGCTCGGAGCCCGCCACGCCCTGACTCCCTGGTGCCGCGATTTCCGGGTCGTCGGACGTTGCCCGACTTGAAATCGCTCAGTGGCGGAAGTGCCGCATGTCCGTGAAGACCATGGCGAGGCCGGCTTCGTCGGCCGCGGCGATCACCTCCTCGTCGCGGATCGAGCCGCCGGGCTGGATCACCGCCGTCGCCCCGGCCTCCGCCGCGGCCAGCAGGCCGTCCGCAAAGGGGAAGAAGGCGTCCGAGGCGACCGCGGAGCCGATCGTGCGCGGCTCAGGCCAGCCGGCTTTGTCCGCCGCATCCTTCGCCTTCCAGGCGGCGATGCGCGCGGATTCGAGCCGGTTCATCTGGCCCGCGCCGATCCCGGCGGTGGCGCCGTCTTTGGCATAGACGATGGCGTTGGACTTCACATGCTTGGCAACCGTCCAGGCGAACAGGCAGTCGGCCAGCTCCCGTCCGGTCGGCGCGCGCCTGGTGACGAGCCGGAGGTCGTCGGGGCCGATCATGCCGTCGTCGCGCGATTGGACCAGGAAGCCGCCGGCAATCGACTTCATCGCCCGCCCGCGCCGGGCCGGATCGGGCAGGTCGCCGGTCAGCAGCAGGCGCAGGTTCTTCTTGCGGGCGAAGACCGCCAAGGCGGCCTCATCGGCATCGGGGGCGCAGACGACCTCGGTGAAGATGCCCGAGATCGCCTCCGCGGTCGGTCCGTCGAGCGGGCGGTTGACCGCGATGATCCCGCCGAAAGCCGAGACAGTGTCGCAGGCGAAGGCGGCGTCATAGGCCGCGGCCAGATTGTCCGCCGTGGCGACGCCGCAGGGATTGGCGTGCTTGACGATGACCACGGTCGGCGGGCCACCGCGAAACTCGCTGACCAGCTCGAGCGCGGCGTCGGCATCGTTGTAATTGTTGTAGCTGAGCGCCTTACCCTGGATCTGGCGGGCTTGGGCGATGCCGTTCACGCCGCCCGCCGCCTGGGTGTAGAGCGCCGCGATCTGGTGCGGATTCTCGCCATAGCGGAGCTCCGCCTGCTTGATCATCGGCAGGGCGACCCGGGCGGGGAAACGTTCGCCCTGGTCGACATGGGCGAACCAGCCGGCGATCGCGGCATCATAGGCCGCAGTGGCGGCAAAGGCCTTTGCGGCGAGACGCTTGCGCAGATCGAGTGACGTCCTGCCACCGCTTCCGTCCAGCGCTTCGACCAGCTCCGCATAATCGGCAGGATCGGTGACGATGGCGACGAAGCAGTGATTCTTGGCGGCCGAACGGACCATGGACGGGCCGCCAATATCGATATTCTCGATGATCTCGGGCCGGTCGGCGCCCCGGGCCACGGTCCGGGCGAAGGGGTAGAGATTGACCACGACGAGGTCGATCGCGCCGATCTCGTGCTCGGCCATCGCCGCCGCATGCGCGGGATCGTCGCGGACCGCGAGCAGGCCGCCATGGACCTTCGGATGCAGCGTCTTCACGCGGCCGTCCATCATCTCCGGGAAGCCGGTCAGATCGGCAATGTCGCGGACCTCGAGCCCGGCCTCGCGCAGCGCCCTCGCGGTGCCGCCGGTCGAGACCAGCTCGACCCCGTGCCGGGCCAGCGCCTGGCCGAGCTCGACGAGGCCGGTCTTGTCCGACACGGACAGGAGGGCGCGGGCGACTTTCACGTCCGTCATGGAAGGTCCTTCGAAGCTGGATTCGGGGACGCCTTAGCGCCGCCCTTCCGGGGCGTCACCCCGCCCGCTTCAATTCCCAGCTTATGGTCATGCCGTCGGAGGGCGTCTCGCCGGTGATGACGAGCTGGAGCGAGGCATGGGGACGGGCCTCGCCGTCGATCCAGAGGCTGTCCTCCGCGGCGAGCTGGCCGCCCCGGCAGCGGAACTGCCAGACCGCGCCGCCCCTGAGGCGCAGGAGCGCGCCCTGGCCGTCGGCGGTGCTGGTCACCTCGACGGCGGGGGCGAGGTGGAAGCGGACGGCGAAGGCGATCGTCTCCTGCTTCCGCTTGCGGCCGGCAGCGATCAGCCGGTCCTCGCCGTTCAGCAGCCGGCCGTCGCTGGAGAGGTTGAGCCGGCGCTCGTGGACGAGGCCGTAGCGGCGGACATAGCCGTCATGGCTGGCCTCGCAGCGGGCGACGCCGGCGGTCTCGTCGCGAACCAGCTCGACCTCGGCCACGCCCTTGCCCAGCGAGCCGTCCTCGTGGATCGCGGTCGAATTGCGGTCGCCCAAGGTCAGGGTCGAATGGGCGGCGGTGGTGCGCAAGGCGAAGCTGAGCTCCGCGGGCAGGGCGCCCGCCGCGTCGCCGGCGCCGCCGCAATTGACGATCAGCCGCGCCGGGCCGTCGCTGAACTCGAAGGCGAGCGTGGAGGCGCAGGCGCCCGACAGGGAGCGCGGCGGCGGGGGCGGGGCGGCGTCGAAGACGAGGATGCTCTGCTTCGCCTGCAGCCTTTGATAACCCCAGCCGCGCGCCTGGCGCAGCGGCCTGACCGCGATGCCGGCGCCCTCGATTGCGGCCGCGACCCGGCGGCGGCTCGCCATGTTGCCGCCCTGCCAGCTCGACAAAGCCTCGTCGCCGAGCGTGATCGAGAGCAGGGCCGCGACCCCGGCGGAGAGGGCGTCGGTCAGCCATTCCGGCACGTCGCGGCGGCCGGCAATGTAGACGCCGCGCAGCTGGCCCAATATCTCGACGACCGAGACCTGCTCGGCCGGCGAGCGGCTGACCAGGCCGCCATCGTCATGCAGCGAGACGCCGAGCGCGCGCGACAGGCCGACCTCGCCCGTCCTGAGGCGCGCCGGCCCGCCCTGCACGACCAGAGCGGCGGCGATCACCCCGCTCCAGGCGGCGATGCGGGCGAGGCCGGGCGGGGCCTTGTCGGCGCCCCGCTCGAGATGGCGGGCGCCCCGCGCGAGGGCGTAGAGGACCGAGGAGCGGTAGACCGGATCGGCGCTGGACAGGATGTAGGGCGCATAGGCCGTCCAGAAGAGGATGCGGCGGCCCCAGAGGTCGGCGCGCCAGGCGGGCTCGCTGACCTCGTCGGCATGGGCGGCGAGCCATTTGCGCATCAGCCCCTCGGCGCGGACCGCCCCGCGCTCGCGGGTCGCCGCGGCGGAGAGGTCGCGCAGCCAGGCGAAGCTCTGCAGATAGTCGCTGAAATCGGCGGCATAGCCCAAAGTCGCGAAATCGAACTGGGGCACCGGCACTTCGGTGCCGCCGTGGCGGATCACGCCTTCGAGCAGGGCCTCGCCCGCCGCCTTGTCGCCGGCGATCGGGTCCTTGGGCACGGCGATCAGCTTCAGCGGGACCTTGCCGCGCAGGCGCAGGGCATGGAGCGGGGTGCGCCAGCCGAAGCGGTGCAGCCTGTAGCTCAGGCGCTCGAACAGGGAGAGGCCGCGGTCGTCGCCGACGCGGATCAGCCTTTTGCCCGCCCCGATCTCTTCCTCGCCCGTCTCGCTCTCCACCCGTCCGAGGATGCTCATCCCCTGAGGCCCTTGATATTCTCCGCATAGGATTCCGCGCCGCCGCGGAAGGTTGCGGTGCCCGCGACGAGCACGTCCGCGCCCGCCGCGATCACCCGCCTGGCATTGCCCTGGTCAATGCCGCCGTCCACCTCCAGGTCGACCTTCAGGCCCTCCTTGTCGATCCGGTTCCGGATCGCATCGATCTTCCTGAGCTGGCTCTCGATGAAGCCCTGCCCGCCAAAGCCGGGATTGACGCTCATCACCAGGACGAGATCGACCTCCTCGAGCACATAATCGAGCGCCTTGGCCGGGGTCGCCGGGTTGAGCGAGACGCCGGCGCGCTTGCCGAGCTTGCGGATCGCCTGGAGCGTGCGGTGCAGATGCGGACCCGCCTCGGGATGGACGGTCATGATGTCCGCGCCCGCCTCGGCGAAGGCCTCGAGGAAGGGCTCGGCCGGCGAGATCATCAGATGAACGTCGAGCGGCTTGGCAGTGTGCGGCCGCAGCGCCTTCACCACCATCGGCCCGATCGTGAGGTTCGGCACGAAATGCCCGTCCATGACGTCGACATGGATCCAGTCGGCGCCGGCCGCGTCGACGGCGCGGACTTCCTCGCCCAGCCGCGCGAAATCGGCGGAGAGGATGGAGGGAGCGATGCGGACCGGCTGCTGCACGCCCGCGAGCCTAACAGAGGCGCGACTCGGGGAGCAAGGAAAGTGCCGGACTTATCCCCGGTTATCGGACGGCGGCGAGCCGAGCCGAGTCAGGGACGCGATGAAAAAGCTGTCGGCGCCGCCCTCGGCCTCGTAGCGGCCCGGCAAGAGGCGCTGCTCCTCCTCGATCCGGTAATCGTCGCGCCGGTCGAGGAAGGCACCGACGACCTCCTCCCCCTCCCGCCGTTCCAGCGAGCAGACCGAATAGACGAGCCTGCCGCCCGGCTTCAGCCAGCCCGCCACGCGCGTCAGCATCGCGCCCTGGACCTCGGCCAGCGCGGCGATCGCCTTCGGGCGGACCCGGTGCAGCACGTCGGGATGGCGGCGGAAGATGCCGGTGGCGGAGCAGGGCGCGTCGAGCAGGATCGCGTCGACCAAAGCCGGCGGCGACCACGTCATGACGTCAGCGGCCACGACCCTGGCCGAAAGGCCGGTGCGCGCCAGATTCTGCGAAAGTCGCGCGAGACGACTTTCGGAAATGTCGATTGCGGTGACGTTCCAGCCGGCTTTGGCCAGCTGCATGGTCTTGCCGCCGGGCGCGGCGCAGAGATCGAGCACCGTGCGCCCCTCGCCAGAGCCGAGCAGGCGGGCCGGCATGGAGGCCGAAATGTCCTGTACCCACCATTTGCCCTCCTCATAGCCCGGCAGGCCCGCGACGGCGGTGCCGCGCGGCAGGCGAAGATGGTCCGGTTCCAGGCTGATCCCCTCGAGACCGGCCGGTGGCGCGCCGATCAGGTCGACGGGCGGCGGCGCAGCGATGGAGCGGGCGGCGGCGGCGACCACCGCCTCACCCCATTGCTCGCGCCAGCGCTCGGCGACCGGCGCGGGCAGGCTGGGCAATTCGGGCAGCGCGGCCTGCTGCCGAATCAGAGCGCCGAACACGCCATGGACCAGCTTGCGCGGGCCGCCGTCGACTAAAGGGAGCACCGTGGAGATGGCCGCATGGGGCGGCGTGCCGAGGGCGAGCGCCTGGACGAGGGCGAGGCGCAGGGCGAAGCGGGCCTTGGCATCGTCGGGCAGGCGCTTGCGGGTCGCGCCGTCGATCAGGGCGTCGAGATCGGGCAGCCGGCGCAGCGCCTCGGCGGCGATGGCATGGGCGAAGGCGCGGTCGTCGGCACGGGTCAGGTCGCGTGCCGCATTGTCGAGCGCGGCTTCAAGCGGCAGGCCCTTGCGCAGCACCGCGTCGAGCAGGCGCAGCGCGGTGCGGCGTGCCTCCGTGCCGGGAGGATCGTTGCTGCTCAGCGCCGGCGCCCGTGCGGATCCAGCGCGCTCGCCGGCTTATGGCTGCGCGGCACCGACGAGGATCCGCGCGGCGCCTCGATGGGCCGGTCGAACAGAGGCGGCGGGCTGTGCAGGCCCATCTCGCCGGCCATTTGCTCGAGCGCCGCGATCCGGTTCTCGGTGGCCGGATGGGTGGAGAACCAGGAATCGCCGCGGCCGAGGCCGGGGACGATGTAGAGCGAGGCGGCGGCGGGGTTGCGCGCCGCGATCGGATTGGGGACGGCCTGGGCGCCGCGCGCCAGCTTGGCGAGCGCCGAGGCGAGCTTGCGCGGATTGCCGTGCATGCGCGCGCCGCCCTCGTCGGCGCCATATTCGCGGGCCCGGCTGATCGCGAGCTGGACCAGCATCGCGGCGAAGGGGGCGACGATCACGGCAAGGATCATCGCGATCATGTTGCCGCCCCGGTCACGGTCACCGCCGCCGAAGAACAGGCCGAAATTGGCAAGCATGGAGATGGCGCCGGCGATGGTCGCGGTCATCGTCATCACCAGAGTGTCGCGATTCTTCACGTGGGCGAGCTCGTGCGCCATCACCGCCGCGACCTCGTCGCGGTCGAGGATCGCGAGCAGGCCCGTGGTCGCCGCGACCGCGGCATTCCGGGGGTTGCGGCCGGTGGCGAAGGCATTGGGATGGGGCTCGTCGATCAGGTAGACGCGGGGGGTTGGCAGGCCGCCGCGCCGGGCCAGTTCCTCGACGATGCCGAAGAGCTGCGGGCAGGAACGGGCGTCGACCTCCTGCGCATTGTGCATGCGAAGGACGATCTTGTCGGCATTCCAGTAGGTGAAGAGGTTCATACCGGCGGCGATGACGAGCGCGATCAGCGCCCCGCTCGTACCGCCGATCAGATAGCCCAGGCCCATGAACAAGGCGGTCAGCGCCGCCAGCAGCATGGCCGTGCGAATGGTGTTCATCTTGCCTTTCGATCCTCCGAGGATGAAATGTGGGCGGATCAAAGGTCGAATTCAACGGACGGACCATGGCCGAGCGCCCGCCCCACATCAAAGCCCCCGCCTATCTGACGCCGAGCCCGCCCGTGCCGGAGCCGGAGGAGGCGAAGGAGAGCTCCGAAAGCGGCGGCCCCAGGGGCAAGGAGCCCACGCGCTACGGCGACTGGGAGAATAAGGGGATCTGCTGGGATTTTTGAGCCCCGCGGCAGGCACGCTCCGTTGTGCTCCGGCGAAGGCCGGAGCGCTGGACGATGGCATCCCATGGAGCGTCGCAACGCTCCGGCCTTCGCCGGAGCACGGTCGTGCCTAGACCCCCTCCGCCCTGAGCGGCCGCGCCAGCAGCCGGCCGACCACGTCATCCACCGACGCCTCTTCCGCCAGCAAAGCGCAGACCGCGGCGACGATCGGCATGTCGACGCCGAGCCCCTCGGCCGCGCGCTTCAGCACCGGGGCGGTGAAGGCGCCTTCGGCGACGGTGCGGCGGTCGGACAGCAGCTCCGCCGGCCGCGCGCCCTCGCCGATCCCCTTGCCGAGCGAGAAATTGCGCGAGCTGGTCGACGAGCAGGTGAGGACGAGGTCGCCGAGCCCGGCGAGGCCCGCCAGGGTCTCGGCCCTCGCGCCCTTGGCGAGGCCGAAGCGGGTCATTTCCGCAAAGCCGCGCGAGATGAGCGCGGCGCGGGCATTCTGGCCGAGCCGCCGGCCCTCGACCACGCCGCAGGCGATGGCGAGCACGTTCTTGACCGCGCCGCCCACCTCGGCGCCGGCGACGTCGTCGCTGAGATAGGGCCGGAACCAGGGCCGGGCGATCCGCGCCGTCAGCCGCTCGCCAAGCGCCTGGTCCTCGACCGCCAGCGTCACCGCGGTCGGCAGCCCCGCCGCGACCTCATGCGCGAAGGTTGGCCCGGAAAGCACCGCGATCGGCGCCTCCGGGCGCAATTCGTGCGCGATCTCGTGCATGAGCAGGCCGGTCCGGTCCTCGATCCCCTTGGCGCAGAGGATCAGTGGCGTCCCGCTCGCGGGCAGGCCGCCGAGCACCGCGCGCAGGAACTGCGCCGGGCTGACCACCAGCAGCGCCTCGCAGGCCGCCAGCTCGGCGAGGTCGCCGGTGGCGCGGATCGAGGGGCTGAGGGCGAGGCCCTTCAGGAACAGCGGGTTCTCGTGATCCCGGTTGACCGCTTCGACCACCTCGGGCTCGCGCGCCCAGAGCAAAACGGGCTCATCATTGGCCGCGGCGACCTGGGCGAGGGCCGTGCCCCAGGCGCCTGCGCCGACGATTCCGATTCTCACGCCTTCACCCCGGCGCCGCGCGCCTTCTCGGCCTCGGGATCGAGCGGCCAGCGGGCGCGGGCGGGCGCATCGAGGCCGTCGACCAGGCCCGCGTCGAAGCGAAGCGCGCCGGCCCAGCCGATCATCGCCGCATTGTCGGTGCAGAGCCACAGAGGCGGAGCGACGAAGGGCAGGCCATGGCCGGCAGCGAGCGCCTTCAGCGCGGTGCGGACCTCGGCGTTGGCCGCGACGCCGCCGGCGACGACGAGCGCGGTCGCGCCGTCCGCCGCCTCCAGCGCCAGGCGGGTGCGGTCGAGGAAGCAATCGACCACGGCCTGCTGGAAGCTCGCGGCGATGTCCGCGTTGCTGTAGCGTCCGCTCTCCTTGGCGCGCAGCACCGCACTCTTCAGACCCGCGAAGCTGAAATGCGGCTCGCCGGAGCCGACCAAAGGACGCGGCAGCGGCACGGCCTGCGGATCGCCCCCGGCCGCGGCCCGCTCGACGGCCGGGCCGCCCGGAAAGCCGAGGCCGAGCAATTTGGCGGTCTTGTCGAAGGCCTCGCCAGCGGCATCGTCGATCGTGGTGGCAAGGCGTCGATAGCGCCCGACGCCAGCGACCAGCAGCAGCTGGCAATGGCCGCCCGAGACGAGCAGCAGCAGATAGGGGAATTTGAGGTCCGGGCTGCTCAGCATCGGCGAGAGCGCGTGGCCTTCCAGATGGTTGACGGCCACCAGCGGCTTGTTCGCCGCCAAAGCCAGCCCCTTGGCGGTGACCAGCCCGACCATCACCCCGCCGATCAGCCCGGGCCCGGCGGTCGCGGCGATGGCGTCGACCTCGGCGAGCTCGACCTGGCCCTCGTGCAGCACCTGCTCGATCAGCTCGGGCAGGATCTCGACATGGGCGCGCGCGGCGATCTCGGGCACGACGCCGCCATAGGGCCGGTGCGCGGCCTCCTGGCCGGCCAGGCGGTGGGCGAGAATCCGCCGCTCCGACGTGACCAGAGCGGCCGCCGTCTCGTCGCAGCTGGATTCGATGCCGAGGATGAGGCTCATCTTTGCTTCCCTGCCATTTGCGATCCCGCTAGTTCAAGCGCCGCATGACCCAGCCCCTGCGGATCGGAACACGCGGCTCGCCGCTGGCGCTCGCCCAGGCGCAGATGGTGGCGGCCGCGCTGCACGCAAGCTGCGGCGTTGAGACCGAGATCGTGCCGATCACCACGACGGGCGACGTGATCCAGGACCGGGCCCTCGCCGAGGTCGGCGGCAAGGCGCTCTGGACCAAGGAGCTGGACCGGGCGCTGGCCGATGGGCGCACCGACTTCAGCGTCCATTCGATGAAGGATGTGGAGACGCTCCGGCCCGACGCCCTGGTCATCGCCGCCATGCTGGAGCGGGCGGACACGCGCGACCGGCTGATCGGGGCGGACAGCATCGCGGCCTTGCCCGAAGGCGCGCGGGTCGGCACCTCCTCGCCGCGGCGCACCGCGCAATTGCTCGCACGGCGGCCCGACCTGCGCTGCGCGATCATCCGCGGCAACGTGCAGACGCGCCTCGCCAGGATCGAGGCGGGGGCGTTCGACGCCACCCTGCTCGCAGCGGCGGGGCTGGACCGGCTCGGGCTCGACCTGGGCGCGCCGCTCGATTTGCTGCCGGCCCCGGCGCAGGGCGCGATCGGGGTCGAAATCCTGGCGGAACGCGGCGACCTGCGGCGGCTTCTAGAGAGGATCGACCATCGGCCGACGCATGAGGCCGTGAATGCGGAGCGCGCCTTCCTCGCTGCCCTGGGAGGCAATTGCCACAGCGCGGTCGCGGCCCTGGCAACGGGGGGCGTCGTGCAGGCAGAGATCCTGAGCGCGGACGGGCGCGAGGTGCATGCAGGCGAGGGCGAACCAGCGGAGCTTGCCCGGCGCCTGCTCGAGGCCGCCAGCCCGGCGCTGCGCGCGAGCTTCGCGCCGTGAAGCTCCTCATCCTCCGCCCGCAGCCCGGCGCCGACGAGACGGCGGCGCGGGCGCGGGCTTTGGGCCTGGACCCGGTGGTGGCGCCGCTCTTCGCGGTCCGGCCGCTGCCCTGGACGCCGCCCGACCCGGCCGGCTTCGACGCGGTGATGCTGACCAGCGCGAGTGCAGCCCGGCAGGCTGCCACGGGGCTGGCCGCGTTCAGGGCCCTGCCCTGCTATGCGGTGGGCGAGGCGACGGCGGCGGCCGCCGAAGAGGCCGGGTTCACCGACCTCCGCGTCGGCCCCGACGACGGCAAGGCGCTGCTGCTGATGATGGCCGAGGACGAGGTGCGCAGCGCCTTCCACGCCTGCGGCGAGGACCATCTGGCGATCGGCCATCCCGCGGTCGCGATCACCCGCATCCCGGTCTATGCCGCCGAGGCGCTGGAGCGGCTGCCGGTCGCGGCCGAGGACCATCTGGCCCTGCTCCATTCGCCGCGCGCCGCGACCCTGTTCGCGGGGCTGGCGGGCGACAAGGGGCGCATCGGGATCGCCGCGATCAGCATGAAGACGGCCCGCGCCGCGGGTGAGGGCTGGCAATCGGTCTCGGTCGCGCCCAGACCCCGCGATCAGGCGCTGCTGGAGCTTGCCGCCGAGCTGTGCCAGAAAGCGGGCGAATGAACGGCGATTACGACCCGATCGAGACGGCGCCGCTGCCGCCGCGCCGGCCCTGGCTGCGCAAGGCGGCGGTGCCGGCTATCTGCTTCGTGCTGGGGCTCGGGGTGATGGGCTATCTGCTCTCGCACTGGGAGGCGGGCGCGCGCTTCCTCGGCGTCGCGCCGCAGCCGGCCGCGGCCGAGGCCAGGGCGCCCGAGCCGGCGCCGCAGCAGCAGGCACCGCCGCCGGTCGTGCAATATGAGCCGCCGCCGACGGCCGGTACCGCCGCGCCCGGCACCCCCGCCGAGCAGGATGTCGCGCGCCGGCTGGCGGCGCTGGAGCAGAGATTTGGCCAGATCGACACCTCCTCGCGCGT
>Ga0196977_1000022_pt1:0-145000 | contig 151039 bp, 133 predicted proteins | sample S3v_1013CmetaG_FD_148634 | JGI IMG/M metagenome (GOLD analysis project Ga0196977, IMG submission 148634) | Soil microbial communities from Anza Borrego desert, Southern California, United States - S3+v_10-13C | ecosystem: Environmental > Terrestrial > Soil > Desert | place: USA...
TCGGCGCCCCGGGCGCGCTCGATGCCAATGCGTTCGTGACCGGCGCCGCCGCCGCGGACGCGTCGGACCGCATCATCTACAACAGCCTCACCGGGCAGCTCTTCTACGACGCAGACGGAAACGGCGCAGGCGCGGCGATCCAGTTTGCGACGATGAGCCCGGGCCTGACGCTCACGGCGAGCGACTTCCAGGTCATCTGAGGCCGGAGACGAGGGCGCGCGAAGGCCGACTGTCGGCATTTGCGCCCCTTTTCTGCCTGTCAAGCAGGCCGGGAATTTGTCTCTTTGATCCAGTGATTTGCCATCGGCTCCTGGCCGCGGCATAAGAACAGGCACTCGACGTCGCGGCGGGCCAAGGCCGCGCGTGTCTCCGAGGAGCCCCGCGCATGAGCACGGTTCGACACAAGCTCAAGGACGGCACTTTCCAGCAGGAATGGTTCACGTCCGGCCAGGTGACGACCGACGACGACTGGAGCCTGGCGCCAAGCATCGTCGGCTATCTGGGCAGCGGTCTGACGTCGACGCCCGGCGTGGATCCGCGCACGCTCACTGCAGCCGATCCCAATCCGACCGTCGACGTGATCGCGAACCAGACCAATCCGGACGACGCCGCGCTCGGTGCGCTCGGCGGCGTCGCCGAGTTCGAGCCCAGCGCCTTCGCCGGCAACCGGACGATTGCGCTCGGCGCCTCCGACACGGCCGATGCGCCCTATATCGTCATCTACCTCGATTCGACGGATCGCAAGCAGATCGACGTCAGCTTCATCGCCTACGACATCGAGAATTCACCGACGTTGGACAATGCGACGACGCCGCTCGTCGTCCAGTACCGGACGAGCCCGACGAGCGACTGGACCAACGTCTTCTATCTCCCCGACGCGACGCAGGGGCCGGACGCCACCCGCCTGGGCGTGGACGTCCGGCTGCCGACGGACGCGAACAATTGCCCGACGCTCGAGGTCCGGATCATGACCACCAACCAGGCGGGCAATGACGAGTGGATCGGCATCGACGATATCCGTGTCGAGAGCACGAATGCGATACCGCCGGCTGGCGGGGAGTTCAGGATCAACGATATCGGGAACGTCATCGAGGGCGATTCGGGCGTGACCGCGATCGTCTTCACGATCACCCGGTTCGGCGGCGCGCAGGGCGCCGCGACAGTCACCTACCGGCTTCCCGATTCACAACATGCCGGCGCCGTGAGCGCTGCCGACTTCGACTTCACCACCCCCTTCAACAGCACGCTGAGCTTCGCCGACGGGGAGGTCAGCAAGGACCTGATCTTCTATCTTCGGGGCGATACCACCGTCGAGCAGGATGAACTCTTCAATGTCACCCTGATCGGCGTGACGGGCAACGCGGTCATCGGGACGGACGGCGACCAGACCGGCTCCGGAATCGTAATCAATGACGATCCCAAGCCGATTCTCGCGGTCGACGACATCACGATCACCGAGGGGACCGGCGGGACGTCGACAGCCGTCTTCACCATCACCCGCACCGGCTCCGGCGAGGCGTTCGACGTCGACTATGCGACCGCGAACGGCACGGCGCTCGCGGGGAGCGACTTTACGGCGGCGTCCGGGACGCTGCACTTCGATGCCGGGCAGAACAGCCGCACCGTCACCGTCACGCTGAATCCGGACAGCACGGCAGAGGCCGACGAACATTTCTTCCTGAACCTGTCCAATGTCAGCTTCGGCTTCATCAATGATGGCCAGGGACGGGCGGTCATCGACAATGACGACTTCCAGACCCTGACCGGAACGACCGGCCCCGACACGATGGACGGGCTCGGCAGCGCCAACATCCTGGTCGGTCTCGCCGGCGACGACATCTACTATCTGGACGACGACGAGGACCAGGTCGTCGAGGCCACGGGCGAGGGCTTCGACGCCGTCTTCACCAGCGATCATTATGCGCTCGCCGCGGGCGCGGAGGTGGAATGGCTGTCGACCGCGTTCACGGCGGGAACGGCCGCGCTGAACCTGACCGGCAACGGGATCGCCAATTATCTGATCGGCAATGCCGGCACCAATACGCTGGACGGAGGCGCCGGCGTGGATGTGATGGTCGGCTTCGGCGGCGACGATGTCTTCGTCGCCGATGCGGCCGGCGACCTCGTCTACGAAAATGCCGGCGAGGGCTTCGACGCGGTGCTGACGAGCGTCAGCTATATGCTCGGCACGGGCCAGTCGGTCGAATGGCTGTCGACCCTCCAGACCAGCGGAACGGCGGCGCTCAATCTGACCGGCAACGCGCTCGACCAGACCCTGCTTGGCAACAATGGCGCCAACGTCCTGGACGGCGGCGGCGGCGCGGACGCCATGACCGGGTTCAACGGGGACGATGTCTATCTCGTCGACAATACCGGCGACCTCGTCCACGAAACCCCCGTCGGCGGCGGCGGGTTCGACGCCATTCTCGCCTCCGTCAGCTACGTCCTGGCGGCCGACGAGCGGGTCGAGTGGCTGTCGACCGCCTCCACTGCGGCCACGGACGCGATCAGCCTGACCGGCAACGAGATCGGCCAGTATCTGCTTGGCAACAACGGCGCCAACACGCTGGACGGCGGCCGCGGCCACGACGTGCTGATCGGGTTCGGCGGGGCCGACAATTTCGCCTTCACCAGCGCGCTCGGCGGCGGCAATTTCGACCTGATCACCGATTTCCAGAGCGGCACCGACAGGATCGCGCTCGACGATGCGCGGTTCGCGGGCATCGGCACCCCCGGCGCCTTCGATGCCGGCGCCTTCGTCACCGGCGCCGCCGCGGCCGATTCGAACGACCGGATCATCTACAACAGCAGCACCGGGCAGCTCTTCTACGATGCCGACGGCACCGGCGCCGGCGTTGCGCTGCTGTTCGCGACGCTGCAGGGCAATCCGGCCCTGACTGCCAGCGACTTCGCGGTGATCTGACGAAGGCGAGAGGCGCGCACCCGGCGGAGCCAGCCTCTCCGCCGGGCGTTCTGGCAATGCCGGATCGAGGTGGACGCCGCGCGGCGGCTCGACCCCGGTGCGCGCTTGCTTATGATTGCGCCGATGACGATGTCCTTCCTCTCGCGCCGCGGCTTCCTGTTCGGCGCCTTCGCGACCGGCCTCACGCCTGTGCCCTTCACCCGTCTGGCCTCGCCCGACGGCGCGGTCTTCGCGGAAGGCCTGCTCGACATCTTCCTCGCCGGGACGACGACGCCGGCGCCGGCCTTCGCCGATGCGGCCCTCTCCATCCCCCTCCCGAACCCGGTACGGGCCAATGCCCTCGGCATCCTTCCCGCCATCTTCCTCGATCCGGCGCTCGTCTACCGCCTGCGGGGGCGGACGCGGCTGGGCAGCGTGATCGCAGGCATGGACTTCGACCAGGTCCCCGGCGCGGGCGCGTCGCCGCAGCTCTTTCGCCAGAATGACCGCCATGCGGTCGCCCGGCCGGCGGCGGCGAAGCTCGGCGACTTCGTCAGCGTGCTCGATTTCCACGATCCCGCCGCCGGCAACGACATCACGCGCGCGCTGGAGCTGCTCGCCTATGAGGCCTTTCCGGACCTGCCCGCGCTCAACATCCAGCTTCCCGCCGGGCATTTCCGCGTGGGCCGCCAGCTGCTTCCGGCGCGCCAGCTGAACATCCGCGGCGCGGGCATGTCCGCCACCATCCTCGACTTCCATAACGTCGGCGCGCTCAACCGGGTGATGCGCGGCGCCATCAGCCTTGGGCTCCTCGCCACGTGCCGCGCCTATGATCCGGATTTCGCCCGGAAGGTGCGCGGCGACGCGCTGGCCTACGGCACCAATGGAACCGCGCTCTCGACGATCGAGAGTCTCACGATCAGGATCAGCGGCAGCCGCCCGCCCGACTTTCATTACGGCATCTGGTCGGCCGCTCCAGTCGTCTGCCGCGACGTCGTCGCGCATGGCTGCGGCTTCAAATGGTGCGGGAGCGCGCTGCAGGCGGGGCGCGGCAACGTGGTCGGCAATGCCAATCTCAGCCATTTCTCCAACTGCCATTCGGTGGCCGCGACCGAGCATGGCTTCATGGCCGACGGCACCGACGCCAATGCCTGCACGATCACCGCCTGCAACGCCTTCTCCCCGGCGCAGAAGGGCTTCTTCGACGCGAGCTTCTTGGGCAACAGCTATGAAGGGTGCCACGCCTCCGGCGGGACGGGCGGCTACACCTCGATCGCGCCCGCGGAGTCGAACCGCTCCGTCTTCACCGGCTGCTATTGCGAGCCGGACGCCGGCGACAAGTGGAACGTCGCCGCGCCGGGCGTCATCGTCAATCCGAAGGGGGCGATGCCGGACGCCAGGGCGCTGCGCACGAACGTCACGCTGGCGCCCACGCGGCATGCCGGCTTCGCCACGGGCAGCGCGATCAATCTCGTCCCCGATCTCGACCCTTATACGTTCGGCTCGAGCCGGACGCCGGCGGCGCGCGTCTTCCCGGGCGGCATGGTCATCCGCGGGCAGGGCGACGGGGATCTCTACCAGTTCGTCGCTGCCGGCCAGCATTGGGGCGGCGTCGGCACCCCCCGCCCGGGCGCGAGCATCATCAAGCGGGACGGGGACGGGCGCGCCGACCATGAGCTCGTCTGGTTCGGCGATCCGAGGCACCGGCCCGCCTTCCCCGCCGGGATGATCGCCTCGCTGCCCGGGCCCTTTGCCGACAACCGGGCGGCGCGGGCCGCGGGGCTGACGCCGGGGGAATTCTATCGCCAGACAGCGACCAACCTGGTGGCGGTGGTGGTCTAGGCGCTCTCTCGCGCCTCAGCGGTCGAAATGGGCGGTGTACGGGCACATCTCGTTCATCCGCCTGGCCCTGGAATAACGGCGGCCGAGATAGTCATAGTCGCAGATCACCATGCCGTTCTCGAAACGCTGGCGCACCAGGGTCGCCATCGAAGGGATTCGCTCGGCCGGGCGCGCCCGCGTCGGCCCGGGATAATATAAGGGGCAGGGCTCGGAGATGCCGACCCTTATGGTCACGCCGGCTTCGGCGCGGCGCTGCAGCGTGTCCGGATTGGGATAGACGCACAGCCGCTCGGCGCCCAGCACGCGCTGCGACCTGAGCCGGGGCTGCGCCGCCGCCGGTCCGGCCAGAAGCAGGGCAAGAAGAAAGAAGGCAAGGCACCGCATCATGACCGTCCTTTGCGGAGCCGCCAGGCGCCGGCGGCGCGAGCATAAGCCACCCCGCCCGGCAAAGTCTATCCGCCGCCAGGCCGTCCGTCCGCTTCGGGATCCGGCGCGGGCATGTGCACCCCCGTTTCGGTCCCGGCCGGCGGCGCCGCATCGCCCGCGGCCGCGGAGGGGAGGAGCAGGCGGCCGTAGCGCCCGCCGAGCAGCAGGACCGTCGGCCACAACATCGTGTTCCACAGATCCTTGACGCCCTCGCCCAGCGCCCAGGACAGCGGCGCGCCCCAATTCTCCCAGAAATCGTGGGCCTCGTTGGCGAGCTCGATCCCGAATACGATGAGCCAGGGCAGCGGGCTGCGCGGCGACCGCCTGAACAGGAGCGCGGCCAGGATGTAGATGAACAGCGCCGCATGGATGTGCAGCGCGTCCTTCTCCAGGCCGGTATATTGGGAGATCAGGTTCTTGAGGTGGGTATAGTCCATCGACCCGCGGCCCTAGCGCCGCGGCTTCCCCGCCGCCAGCGCCGCCCGCTCCCGCCGGCCGACCTCGGCCAGCCGATGGTTGGCGTGGCGGCGGATGAACAGGTCGTAGGCGGCGAGCGTGCCGGCGCGGCGCGCGGCCTCGAGCTCGGTCATGACCGCGACGTCGGGATCGAGCGGCCGCGGCAGCTCGGTCGAGCGGATGGGGCGGCGCTCCTTCATCGCCGCCGCATCCCCGGCGCCGCTCCCCGCCAGCGCGAGGCCGGCGAGGAGAAAGGCGGCAAGGCGGCGAGACACGTCATCATCCTCAGAAATTGAAGTCCGACACCGCCAGCGTGGTGATGTTGGTGAGGATGATCTCCATGTCGGCCGTACCGTTGCCGTTGGTATCGGCGAAGATATGGGCGCTGCCGCCGGTCACGTCGTAGCGGACCTGGCCCGCGGCGCCGGTAAAGGCGCCGGTGCCGATGAAGGCGAAGTCCTGCTGCCCCGGCACCATCGCATTGGCGTCGAGATTGCTGAAGTCGATCTTGTCGCTGCCGCGGACGAAATCGAGCACCGTATCGGCGAGCGAGCCCATGCCGGCATCGCCGGTCGCCATCCACTTGAACGTGTCGGCGCCGCCATTGCCGGTGAAGTTGTTGGCGACGAGGTTGGCGATCAGGGTGTCGGCGCCTGCGCCGCCCTTCGCATTCTCGATCGCCGAGCGGACATCGCCCTCGAACAGCAAGGCGTTGGCGACATTGCCGCGGGCGAAATGGGGCCCGCCGGCGCCGCCCCGCAAATTGGCGAGCTGGTCCGGGCTCGTCGTGCTCCATTCGCCCGGGCGAAGATCGATGGTGTTGGCATTGTTGTAGTTGGACATGTCGTAGGTATCGATGCCGTTGCCGTCCCAGACCGTCAGGAAGACGCGGTTGGCGCTGCCGCCGACGCCGTTGCCCGGCGCACCCTGGCCGACGCCGTTGATCGACATCTCGCCGGTATTGCTGTCCCAGGTGTAGGTCGAGTTGCCCTGATTGAAGGCGAAATTGGCGCCGTCATAGATTTTCTGCAGCGCCGCGATGTCGAGCATCATCAGCGTCTGCGGATAGCCATATTGCTCGTTGCCATAACCCTCGACGTCGTCGCCGGGATAGGAGCGATAGGTCATCACCGAATATTCGGTGCTGTCATGATCGGCGCTGATCGCCAGCGGGAATTCGTGGCCGTGCTTCAGGCCGAGCGCGTGCCCGGTCTCGTGGAGGATGCCCATCCAGGCATAATTGCCGCGGATCGGATTGTTGAAATCGTCATGGTTGAACCAGGCGCTGCCGCTCTCGCTGGAGGGGCCTTCCATGTTCGTCGGCAGATAGGCGTAGGCGACCTCCGCCTCGTTGGTTTCGGCGTAGCGCAGGTCGGCCGAAGCCGATGAATTCGGGTCCGTATAGGGCCCGGTGCCCGTCCGCTCCGTGAAGGTCAGCGGCGAAACGTTGGCGACCAGCTGCAGGAGCGAGCGCGTCGCCGCCTGCTGGAGCGCGCTGAACGCCTCGAAGGTCGGCGCGGGAGTCGGGCCCGGCGGATCCGCGACCTCGTCGAAATCCTGCGGATACTGACTCGCCGCGGTCGGGAAGCCGTAGGTCAGAGTCGTGCGGTTCCAGGCCGCGCCGCTGACCAGGGCCTCGACATCCTCGGCCATGATCTGCTCGGCCGTGGCCGGGGTCGAATTGACGCTGACGTGCAGCTGGTAGGCGCCCTGGCTGCCCTGCTCGAACGAGCCGATCGAGAAATAATAGGTGCCCGACGTCGCGGCGCGGAAGATGATCTGCGAATCCGTATTGTGCGGGAAGGGCGGGTTCGAGCCCGGGTCGGGTGTGCCCAGGTCGTCATTCTCGCCGATGAAGGTGCCGGTCGGCCCGTACAGCGAGAGGAAGGAATCGAGGCTGGTCGTCGTGCCGTCGACGTCGAGGATCAGCTGCTGGCCTGCCTGCAGCGTGATCGAATAGAAGTCGACGTCGGAGGTGCCGGTGATGTTGCCGACGATCGTCGCCGACGGATAATCGTCATTGGGCAGATTGGGGTTGTTCGCGATCAGGAAGGTGCCCGGATCGATCGATTGGGCGGTGAACCGCGAATCGTTCGGGGTGGCAATCTCGTTGATCGTCGGCGTGCTGATATTCTCGTTCACGTCGGTGATGGTGAGCGTGACCGCCTTCTGCGTCGAGACGCCCGAATCGCTGACCACGACGTTGAAGGAATAGACCGCCTTGGTCTCGAAATCGGCCGGATTGATCAGCCGCACCGCGCCGTTGGCGTCGATGGTCAGCAGCCCCGCATCGGCTCCGCTCAGCGAGTAGGTGATGCGGTCGCCGTCTGCGTCATTGGCGGCAGTCTGATAGACGATCGTGCTGGCGGCGCTGTTCTCGGCAATGCTCGCCGTCGCGCCCGAGGTGATGGCGGGCGCGCTATTGACCGCCCCGGTGACGAAAAAGTCGGCGACGGTCAGGCCGAGTCCGGTGCCGAGCGTCGCGAACTGCACCGCGGCGCCGGCGCCGTTGCCGTCCGCGTCGTAGAGCAGGGCGCCGGTGCCGCTATTGTAGATGAGATAGTCGTCGGCATCGAGCGCGGCCGTGCCGATGACCAGGGTGCCGGTGCGCAGCGCGCCGGTGGCGAGCGCCGCGAAGGGCTGACCAACCGCGCCGCCGAGCTGGATGGTATCGTCGGCGACGGAGAAATCGGTGACCGAATCCACGTTGCCCGCGCCGAGCGCGCCGGTGAAGGCGAAATTGTCGGCGCCGGCAAAGCCGGTCATCACGTCGGCGCCGGCGCCGCCGTCGAGCGTGTTCGCGCCATTATTGCCGAGCAGGTAATTGGCGATCTCGTTGCCGGTGAGGTTGATCGCCGTGGTGCCGGCCGTGAACGAGGTCGAGAGCCATTCGAGCGAGACGCCGCCGGCGAGCGTGTAGCTGACATCGGTCAGGATCGCGTCGAAGCCCTCGCCCGCATTCTCGTTGACCACATCGCCGGCATTGTCGACCAGATAGACGTCGTCGCCGGCGAAGCCGGTCATCACGTCCGCGCCGCCGCTGCCGTTCAGCGTGTTCGCGCCGTTATTGCCGATCAGGAAATTGGCGATCTCGTTGCCGGTGAGGTTGATCGCCGCAGTGCCGGCGGTGAAGGAGGTCGAGAGCCATTCGAGCGAGACGCCGGCGGCCAGCACATAGCTGACGTCGGTCAGGATCGCATCGAAGCCTTGGCCTGCACTTTCGTTGACCACATCGCCGGCCGAGTCGACCAGATAGACGTCGTCGCCGGCGAAGCCGGTCATCACGTCCGCGCCGCCGCCGCCGTTCAGGGTGTTGGCGCCATTATTGCCGATCAGGAAATTGGCAATTTCGTTGCCGGTGAGGTTGATCGCGGCGGTGCCGGCCGTGAACGAGGTCGAGAGCCATTCGACCGAGACGCCGGCGGCCAGCACATAGCTGACATTGGCCAGGATGGCATCGAAGCCCTCGCCCGCATTCTCGTTGACCAGATCGCCGGCAGTGTCGACGAGATAGACGTCGTCGCCGGCAAAGCCGGTCATAATGTCCGCGCCGCCGCCGCCGTTCAGGCTGTTGTTGCCGTTATTGCCGATCAGGAAATTGGCGGTCTCGTTGCCGGTGAGGTTGATCGCGGCGGTCCCGGCGGTGAAGGAAGTCGACAGCCATTCGAGCGACACGCCGGCGGCGAGCACATAGCTGACGTCGGTCAGGATCGCATCGAAGCCCTCGCCCGCATTTTCGGTGACCGCGTCGCCGGCATTGTCGACGAGATAGACGTCGTCGCCGGCAAAGCCGATCATGATGTCCGCGCCGCCGCCGCCGTTCAGCGTGTTGGCGCCATTATTGCCGATCAGGTAATTGGCGATCTCGTTGCCGGTAAGGTTGATCGCGGCGGTGCTCGAGGTCAGCGCGGTCGAAATCCATTCGAGCGAGACGCCCGCCGCCAGCGTGTAGCTGACATTGGTGAAGAGCGCGTCGAAGCCTTCGCCCAGTAGTTCGACGATCACGTCGGCGGGATTGTCGATGATGAAGACATCGTCCCCGGTTCCGCCCTCGAGCTGATCGGCACCCTCGCGGCCGTCGAGCGTGTCGTTCCCCTCGAAACCCCGAATGACGTCAGGATCGGAAGTTCCGATCAGGGTTTCGCCCGCGGAGGTGCCGTCAATGTTCGCCATTCTCAAATTCCCTTGGATTCGACAGACTTAGCTTTCTCGAGCCGCTTATCAGCGGGGGGGCGCAATGCCAAGCTGGCGCGGTACGCCTTTTATGTCCACTGCTAGTTTAACGGAGTCCGAACGGAACGCGCCCCGAGGCGCCAAAGCGCAGGAAATGCCGCTCGGCGGGGCGGCGGGGCGGCCGCAGGGGCGCGCCCGGGGCAGGGATCAAGGCTATTGAGCTTTTCCTGCTGCCCGATATGGAGTCGCAAGGAACTCCGCGACATCGCAGGACTGGGACGCGCATTCGAATGCTGGCCGAACTAAGCAGGGCCCCGGCCCGGATGCGGATCAACTTCTTCATCGTCTGCGTGTTCTTCGGGGCGGTCGCGATCTTCGGCGGTGCCTCGCGCGCCGACGTGATGTCCCTGCCGCTGGTTCGGCTGGCCTCGGTGGTGATGATTGCGATCGCGCTCATGCAGATCGATCGCCAGCAATGGCGGATGATTCACCTGCCGGTGATTTTCCTGCTGGCCGTCGCCGCGATCATCGCCGTTCAGCTGATCCCGCTGCCGCCGCAGCTCTGGGCCTCACTGCCCGGGCGCGGCGTCTACATGGACGCGCTCGGCGTGGCGGGCATCGACGGGGGATGGCGCGCCATGTCGCTGACCCCGGACCTGACGCTGAATGCCCTGCTCGCCCTGCTGCCGCCGATCGCCGCGATCTTCGCGCTCTGCCTGATCGGGCGCGCCTTCTGGGCCATGCTGATCCCCCCGCTTCTGATCGTGATCGGCGCGAACGCGCTGCTGGGGGTGATGCAGATCGCCAGCAACACGCCCTATTTCTACAGCATCACCAATGACGAAGCCGCCGTTGGCTTCTTCTCGAACCGAAATCATTATGCCGTGCTGCTCGCCATCGGCTTTCCCTGCCTCGCCTGCTGGGCGGCGCAGCCCCAGGCCGATCCGGCGCTGCAACGGACGCGGCTCTGGCTGGCATTGTGCGCCGGCGCCGCGCTCTTCCCCCTGCTGCTCACCGCGGGCTCGAGGGCGGGCCTGATCCTCGGCGGCATCGGCGCGATCAGCGCCTTCGGCATCCGGATGGGCCGCCGGTCGCGCGACGGGCATGGCCGGGCCGGGCGGTTCCGCTTCCAGCCGGTCACGCTCATCCCCGTTGCGGTCGGGGCGATCGCCGTGCTCGCGACGATCGCGCTCGCGCGGGACGAGGCGCTCAATCGCCTGCTCGGCAGCGACACGGGCCAGAGGGGCGAGAATCTGTCCATCTATTTCGCGATGGCGAAGGATTTCCTCCCCTTCGGCTCGGGCTTCGGTTCCTTCGATTCCGTGTTCCGCGCCTATGAGCCACTGTCCGCGGTCACTGCCCAATATCTGAACCAGGCGCATAACGACCTGCTGCAGATCGTGATCGAGGGCGGCGTGCTGCCGGTGCTGCTGCTCGCCGTCTTCCTGGTCTGGTACCTGGTGCGCAACTGGGCCCTGTGGCGGCACAAGGTGCGCTCCCCGGCCGCCCTGCTCGGCCGGACGGGAGCAGTGGTCGTCGCGCTCATCCTGCTGAGCAGCCTCGTCGACTATCCGCTGCGGACGCCCTGGCTCGCCGTGCTGATGGCCGCCGCCTGCTGCTGGATGCTGCCCGGTGGGTCGACCGGTGAGGAGAAGGACAAGGGGTTGGCAGCCCCCACCGCTTGAGCTAATCGAAGCCTGCTGTCGGGCGACAGCTGTTGGGATCCGTGAATGTCTTTAAAATCAGGGTTTTGTTCTGCACTGGTGGCGGCGACTTTGCTCGCGTCATGCGCTTCGGGTCCGCGTCAGCTGACACCCGGGCCCCATCTCACCGTTCTGCCGGCAACCGAGCTTCCGCCTCCCGAAGGGGTCGACCCCCGGACGGGCGTTCGTGTATACCGGGTCGGCCCCTCCGACCGGCTGGCGATCAGCGTCTACGGCGTGCCGGATCTCAGCCAGACCCTGCTGGTCGATTCGTCGGGCCGGATCGCCGTCCCGCTGGCCGGCGCGGTCGAGGTTGCGGGCAAGACCCCCGACGAGATTTCGCGCGAGATCACCCAGCGGCTCAGCACCTATGTCCGCAATCCGCAGGTTTCAGTGAATCTGGAGCAATCGGTCAGCCAGGTTGTCACGGTGGACGGGCAGGTGACCGAGCCGGGCGTCTATCCGGTGGTCGGGCGCATGACCCTGATGCGGGCGATTGCCGTCGCGAAGGGGGCGACCGAGTTTGCGCGGCTGCAGGACGTCGTCGTCTTCAGGACCGTCGGCGACCGCCAGATGGCGGCGCTCTACAATCTTGCCGCGATCCGGCGCGGCACCTATCCGGATCCGGAGATTTACGCGAGCGACGTCATCGTGGTGGGCGATTCGCCGGCGCGGCGGCTGTTCCGTGATATTCTTCAGGCGTCACCCCTGTTCGTGGCGCCCATTGTTGCGCTGCTTCAGCGTTAAAGGTTCCCAGCTCAATGAACGACATGCCATTCAACAAGGAGAATGGGAAATACACGCCGCTCGCCGACCGGGCGCGCGGCGATGCGGCGGATTCGGGCGCGGTCCCCCTGCTGACCCAATATATCCGCATGGTGGTCCGCTGGCGCTGGCTGATCATCGGCGCGATCGGCGTCGCGCTTCTTCTGGGCGTTGTGCTGACCTTGCTGGCGACGCCGCGCTACACCGCGACGACGCAGATCGAGATCGCGCGCGAGGGGGCGCGGATCGTCGAGGTCAACGAGGTCCAGCCCGAGACGCGCGCCGGCGAGCAGGAATTCTATCAGACGCAATATGGCCTGCTCCGCTCGCAATCGCTCGCCGAGCGGGTGGTGCGGCAGTTGCGGCTGGCGGAGAATCGCGAATTTTTCGCAATGTTCGGCAAAACGAGCAAATTCGAGGAATTGTCCGGCGGCGGCCGGCCCTCGGCGGCGGCCCGGGAATTGCTCGTCCGCGCGGCCGGCGAAATCCTGCTCGACAACGTCTCGATCAACCCGATGCGGCAGTCGCGCCTGGTCGACATCAGCTTCACCAGCCCCGATCCCGGCTTCTCGGCGCGGGTCGCGAACGCCTGGGCCGCGGGCTTCATCCGCTCGAACCTCGAACGCCGCTATGAGGCGACCTCCTATGCCCGCCAGTTCCTGGAGCAGAGGCTCGGCGAGCTCCGCGCGCGCCTGGAGGCTTCAGAGCGCCAGCTGGTCGGCTATGCCTCCCGCGAGGCGATCATCAACATCCCGGTCGGCGGCGGCGTCGGCGAGGGCCGGCCGGTCGAACGTTCGCTGACCGCGGAAAGCCTGGCGGCGCTAAACACCGAGCTGGCCTCGGCGACCGCGGAGCGGATCCGCGCGCAGAGCCGTCTCCGCGGCTCCGGCAACGGCGCGAGCGCGGAGGCGCTCACCAACAACGCGATCGCCAACATGCGGTCGCGGCGCGCGGAAGCGGCGGCGGAATATTCCCGCCTGATGACCCAGTTCGAGCCCGAATATCCGCCGGCCCGCGCGCTTGCCGCGCAGATCCAGCAGCTCGATGCCAGCATCTCCCGCGAGGAGAACCGGGTCCGGGCCTCGATCCAGAATGCCTATCAGGACAATGTCACGCGCGAGCGGAGCCTGTCGCGGGACGTCGAGGGCCTGAAGCAGACCTTCCTCGATCAGCGCCGCCGCAGCATCCAGTACAATATCTTCCAGCGCGACGTGGACACGAACCGCCAGCTCTATGACGGGCTGCTGCAGCGCTACAAGGAGATCGGCATTGCGGGCGGCGTCGGCACCAACAACGTCTCGATCGTCGACCAGGCGACCCCGCCGGAGAAGCCGTCGCGCCCGCGCCCGCTGATCAACCTGCTCCTCGCCCTCTTCGCCGGCGCCGCAGCCGGCATCGGCCTGGCCTTCGTCCGCGAGCAGATCGACGAGACGGTGGCGGATCCGGGCGATTTCGAGCGGCGGATCGGCGTGCCGCTGCTCGGCGTCGTCCCCAACAGCGAGACGGAGGATCTGCTGGCCGAGCTCAAGGATCCCAAGTCGATCCTGATCGAATCCTATCTCTCCGTGCAGACGAACCTCGCCTTCTCGACCGATCACGGCACCCCGAAGTCGCTCATGGTCACCAGCACCCGGCCGGCCGAAGGCAAGTCGATCACCGCCTTCGCGATCGCCTATACGATCGCGCGCAACGGCAGCCGGACCCTGCTGATCGACGGCGACATGCGGTCGCCCTCGGTGCACGCCGAGGTCGGCATCGAGAACAATCGCGGGCTCAGCAACTATCTGTCCGGCACCAGCGACCTTGGCGGCCTGGTCCGGCAGGTGGAGGGCGAGCCGTTCTTCGTGCTGCCGGCGGGACCGCAGCCGCCGAACGCCGCCGAGCTGCTGCGCAGCAACCGCTTCGACGCGCTGATCGCGGAGCTGCTCACCAAGTTCGACCATGTGATCATCGATTCGCCCCCGGTCATGGGCCTTGCCGACGCGCCGATCATCGCCAGCCGCACGGAAGCGGCGGTGTTCGTGCTGGAGGCGCGGGGCGTGAAGGCGCGGATCGCCAGGCTCGCGCTCAACCGGCTCCGCCAGGGCCGGGCGCAGCTGCTCGGCGCGATCCTCACCAAGTTCGAGGCGAAGAAGTCGAACTTCGGCTACGGCTATGACTATGGCTACGGCTATGGCTACGGCCAGACGGACGAAGGGAAGAAGGCCTGATGGCCCGAGGCCGGCGTAGGAAGGGGACGCGCCGAATTGCTCTGAGCCCGAACGCGCGCTTCCGCCTGCTGTTCGTCGTCCCGTTCGCGCTCGTCGCGGGCCTGCTGTGCTTTTCGGTGAGCGGCGCCAACATTCTCCGTCCGGTGCGTCCGGACCTGGCGATGAGCTTTCAGCCGTTCGACGCCAGGGCCCGCGCCAGGGCCGCGGAGCAGCGGCTCTCAACCTTGCCGATCAGCCGCGCGCAACTGGCGGAAGCCGAGCGGCTGGCGCTCGAGGCGCTCCGCCGCGATCCGACCATTGTCGTCGCCTGGCGGACGCTGGGCATCGTCGCGACCGCCCGCAACGAGGAGGCTCGCGCGACCAGGCTGTTCCGCTTCTCCGGCTATCTGTCGAAGCGCGACCTGCCGACCCAGATGTGGCTGATCGAGGACCGGGTCCGCGCCAACGACATCGAGGGCGCGCTCCGGCACTATGACGCGGCGTTGCGCGCGAAGCCGGACAGCGCGGCCGCCCTGCTCCCGATCCTGGTCGCCGCCACGGCGAATGACGGGATCGTGCCGCCCCTTGCCCGCCTGCTGAACACGAACCCGCCCTGGCGCCGGCCCTTCCTCACCGCCCTCGCCTCCAATGCGCCCGATGCGGAGAATTTCGCGCGCTTCGTCGAGCTCGTGATCCGCGGGGCGCCGATCGAGGAACGGAATATCGTCGCGACCCGGATGGCGGCGCTGATCGAGCAGCGCCAATACGGGCCGGCGCTCCACGTCTACCGGTTGCTGGCGGGCGGGGACGGCCGGGCGCAGCTCGTCCGGAACGGCTCGTTCGAGCAGCCCAACCCCTATCCGCCGCTGGACTGGCTGCTGAACGACCAGCCGGACTTCCGTGCCGAGCAGCAGGCCGCCGTCCCGGGCGGTGCGGGCGGGCGCCTGCAGATCAGCGCCAGCAACGGCGCCGGCGGCGTGGCCGCCCGGCAGATGCTGCTGCTTTCGCCCGGAAATTACGAAATCCGCGCGACCGCCGGTGCCGTCGAAGAGGTGCGCCCGGCCCGGCTGGGCTGGTCGGTCCAGTGCAACAATCCGCAGGGAACGGTCCTGCTCGAGCAGGATCTGCCGCAGCTTTCCGCCCGGATCGCCCCGGCCGCCCGGTTCCGCGTCCCGCCGGGCGGATGCGAGGGCCAGTGGCTCAGCCTGAAGCTGCGCGGCGATTTCGATCCCGGCGGCGTCGCCGCCTGGATCGACCTGCTGTCGATCAGACCGATCTGAGAAGGCCAATGAACGCTGACGAGGCCGCGCGGGCGCCGCGGCAAGGCAAGAGCGCCGGCCGATGAAGATCTTGTCGGTTTTCGGAACGCGGCCCGAGGCCATCAAGATGGCCTCGGTCGTGAAGGCGCTGGCCGCCGAGCCCGCGCTCTTCGAATCCCGGATCTGCGTCACCGCCCAGCATCGCGAGATGCTGGACCAGGTGCTGTCGCTGTTCGATATCGCGCCCGATTACGATCTCGACCTGATGACCGCCAACCAGAGCCTGTCCGAGCTCTCGGCCAGGCTTCAGGTCGGCGTCGACGGCGTCCTGCAGGACTTCAGCCCGGACCTCGTGCTGGTCCATGGCGACACCAGCACGACCATGGCCGCAAGCCTCGCCAGCTATCATCGCCGGATCAGCGTCGGCCATGTCGAGGCGGGGCTCAGGACCGGCAACAAATATTCCCCCTGGCCGGAGGAGATCAATCGGCGCGTGACCGGCGTCGTCGCCTCGCTCCACTTCGCGCCGACCGAAGTCGCGCGCCGGAACCTGCTCAGGGAAGGCGTCGACCCGACGGACATCGAGGTCACCGGCAACACCGTAATCGATTCCCTGCTCGATATCGACGCGCGGATCCGCGGCGACGAGGCGCTTCGCCATAGCCTCGAGGCCCGCTTCCCCTTCCTCGACAGCGGCCGCCGGCTGATCGTGGTGACGGGCCACCGACGGGAGAATTTCGGGCGCGGCTTCGTGGAGATCTGCACCGCCTTGCGCACGCTCGCCGGGCGGGGCGATGTCGAGATCGTCTATCCCGTCCACCTGAATCCGCAGGTGCGGGCGCCGGTCAACGAGATCCTCGGCCAGGTCGGCAACATCCACCTGATCGAGCCGCTCGACTATCTCCCCTTCGTGTTCCTGATGAGTCGGGCCCATCTCATCCTGACGGATTCGGGCGGCATCCAGGAAGAGGCCCCCTCGCTCGGCAAGCCCGTCCTGGTGATGCGGGACACGACCGAACGGCCGGAGGCGGTGGATGCCGGCACGGTCCGCCTCGTCGGCACGAGCTGCGCGACGATCGTCGACGAAGCCGTCCGGCTGCTCGACGATGCCGAAAGCTGGAACGCCATGGCCCGCGCGATCAACCCCTATGGCGACGGTCTGGCGAGCCAGCGGATCATCGACCGGCTTCGGCGCGAAGCCGGCCGGGCGCCAGCTTCGCGTTGAGCGCGACGAAGTACTCCTCGACCTGCCGCTGCCGTAGATCGCGATATTCGACTTCCCACAGACGCCGGGCGCGCGCCCCGGCCTTTGCGCAGGCATCGCGATCGAGCGACGCGACGAGCCGGTCCAGCGCCTCGTAGCTGCCGTCGAACAGGAAGCCGGTGCCATGGGCCTCGACCAGGGCGGCCGGCGGCGTGCCGCTGTTGGTGATCAGCGGCCGGCCGAGTAGCAGATGCTCGTACATCTTGTTCGGGGCCGCGTAGAGGTGCGCCGGCGTGCTCAGCAGATAGGGGCCGTAAAGGGCGTCCGCGCCGGCCATGAGGCGCAGCGCCTCCGCGTAAGGCTGGGGGCCGACATAAGCGAGATTGTCGAGCCCCTCGGCCTGTTCCCGGAAATAGTCGGTGAGCTGGCCGAGCCCGCCGACGATGAAGGCGATCCGGCCCGGATGATCCGCACAGAGGCGGGGAACATATTCCAAGCCGCGATGCTCGGCCTCGAGCGTGCCGATATAGACCATCGTGAACGGCCCCGAGCAAGGCCGGCTCGCCGCCGGATCGGGCAGAACCGCCGTATCTTCCTCCGGAATATTGCCGACGATGCAGGCATGGCGGATATGCTCCACGCCATATTGGGTGAGGCGGATCGGATCGGGAAAGATGGCGAGATCGGACCGCTCGACCAGCCGCCGCTCCCATCTCGCGCTCAGCCGCCAGCGCCAGCTGCCTTGCGGAAAGACCTGCGCGAAATGGTCGCCGGCATCGTAGACGACCAGCTTGCCGAACAGGCGGCCGAGGGGGACGCCCACCAGAGCGGTGTTGAAGTCCACGAGATGGATGATCTCGATCGACTTCCTCAGCCGAACGATCGTCCGGGCGATGAAGCCGAGCCACAGCATATAGTTGAACAGGCTGCCCAGTTTCGCGCCGTAGCGGCCCGCGCGCCGGAACGCGACGAGGTCCTCCTCCTCGGCGACGGGATCGCCGCGGGTCCAGAGCAGGTTGATGACCCGGCTTCCCCTGCGCCGATATTCGGCCACCATCTTCTGGGAGCGCGAATCCCGCTCCAGCGGCATCGACTTGATGAGCAGGACGCGCGCGCCGCCTGCGGCGTCCGCATGCCCGGCCGCCAGGCGTCGATCCGGCCCCGGCTCAGGTTCGTTCGTCATGACGTGGCAGTTCCGATCATCCTGGCTCCCTCGAGGAATTTCATGCGGCCGGCTATTCGAACTGGCCGGGCATGGACGCTACTTCCATATGGTCCTGGCGCCGTTTCGGGATCAGCTCCCGGAAATAGGCGACGCCCATCCAGGCAGTCAGCAGAAGATAGACGCCGAGGCCGATCAGGGTCGCGCCGAAGGGCTCGCCGGGCAGCAGGCGGCCGTAGAGCCACACCGCGCCGGCCATGCCGCCGGCGGCGAGGCCGATCCTGGCCAGGGTGCGGAGCTCGAGCCGGATGAACCCTCGCGCGACGCCGATGCCGATGAACAGGGCCACCGCCACCCCCAGCAGCAGCGCCGACGCCCAGGCCGCGGCCGGGAGGCCCAGGCCGCGCGACAGCAGCAAGGCGAGCAGGAGAGCGTTGAGCGCGGAGGTGCCGATGACGGAGAGGATGAGCTGGGCGCGCTGGTCGAAGATCAGCATCGTGACAGTGAGGGTGTAGAGGACGAGCATGGCCGCGCTCTGCACCGCCACCGCGGCGGAGATGGCGGCGATCTCGGCCTGGCTCGCCGCGGGCAGGACCGCCAGGGCGATGTCCGCCCCGAGCAATGCGCCGCCGACCGCATAGGGGATGGCGAGATAGAGGTTCATGTGGATGAAGCCGGAGATGCGCGCCCGCCGCTCGTCCGGATCGCCCTGCGCGGCGACGACGTAGAGCGAAGGGACGATCGAAAGGCTATAGGCCGATCCGATCAGCGCCAGCGGGCCGAAGAAGAGATCGGTCGCGAGGCTCAGATAGCCCGCTTCGCTCTCCCCGAGGAAATAGCCCGCCAGGTTGCGGCTGGTGGCGTTGAACAGCATGTAGAGGCCGAGCGCCAGCGTCCCGCCAACGCCGAACTTCAGCATCTTCAGCATCAATGGTCTCGAGGCCAGCCCGAAGCGCACGGTCCGCCAGAGCCGGTTCGAGGAGGGCAGCAGGAGGACCGGCAGCAGCGTCCCGACGATCTGGCCGAGCATGGCGCCGACTGCGCCATAGCCCATCAGGACGAGGGCGATGGAGAGGAGCGACGCACCGAGATTCTTGCCGAGCGCGAGGATCGCATAGGCCCGGCTCTCGCCGAGCCCGTTCTGGCTGGCGAGGCTGGCGTCGTAGAGGACCAGGGCGGTCGACCAGCCGAGGACGATCGCCACCAGCGCCGGGGTCGCCTGCGCGACCGGAAAGACGAGATAGGCGAGCGCGACCAGCGCCATCACCGCCGCATAACCGGCCATGGCGGCGCCGAGCGTCGAGGCCGTCGTCCGGTCGGGCGCGCTTCCGGCAAGCGAGATATGCTTGTTCGCGCTGATCACGATCCATTGGCCGAAGACGATTTCCGTGAGCAGCGCATTGGTCGCCGCGAGCATGTAGAGGCCGAACGCGGCCGGCGCGAGCAGGAAGGACAGGATGATGACGCTGATCAGGGCGACCAGGCGGTTGCCGATCATCGCGAGCAGATAGGCGTAGTTCATGCGCGCCGGCCCGGGCCGTCCGGACAAGGGCCGGTCCGTGCGGCCGGAATCGGAACGCACGGCCCATCTTCGGCCGGACGGGCCGGCAAGGACGGGAATGTCGGCAAGGTTCGCTCCGAAGGAATGCGTCGCCGCGGTCGGCGGCGACGAATTACGGCCTTTGTCCGCCGGGCGTCAAGCTGTGCCCCGCGGCGCCCGGACGCTCCCGGCGCCAAGGGGCGCTTGACTAAGGCGCGGATCGAGGGGAGGGGGAGCCTTCGAAGGAATCCAGTAAGATCATGAGCTTTGCCGATTTCGACCGGCGCCTGGCGCGTTCGCTGCCCGGCGACTTCCTGAAGGACGTCTACCCCCGTGCGATGCGCTGGTTCGCGGAGCATGGCCTCGGCCGCGGAGAAGGCGTCGTCAGCACCAAATATGGCTTCGACATGCAGGTGAACCGGGTCGATTCAATCAAATGGTACCTGCATTATTTCGGGGAATTCGAACCACATATCAGCGCGGCCTGGACCAACTTCCTGCCCAGGAGCGGCGTCGTCCTCGATATCGGCGCCAATATCGGCTATCATTCGCTGCTCGCGGCGCAGTGCGTCGGCCCGCAAGGCCGGGTCATCAGCTTCGAGCCTTCGGGCAGGATCTACCGGGAGCTTTGCGCGAACGTCGCGCTGAACCGGGCGTCCCAGATTTCCCCCCAGAATGTTGCCGTTGCGGACCAAGCGGGCACCGTGGAGCTCCATTATGCCGGGGAGAATGAGCAAGGCGGCAGCTCGATCGTGCGCGGGGTCGGGCCGTCGGAAGCGGTTCGGGCGATCAGCTTCGCGGACATCGGAAAGCTCGTCGATCTGTCGCAGGTCGACCTGATCAAGATCGATGTCGAGGGCGCGGAGCCGCTGGTGATCGGGAGCCTCGTGCCGACGGTCGGGATGTTGAAGGACCAGTGCGCGATCTTCCTGGAAATCGGCGACGAGCATGACGGGGAGGCGCTGATCGCGCCTTTGCTGGAGGCCGGGTTCCAGGTGCGCGAGATCAGGAACGAATATCGGACTTCATTCTACCGCAATCCGGGCAAGGTCGCGCTTCGCCCCTTCCGGTTCGAGCCCGGCAGGCTGCACGATGTCGTGCTCTGCCGCGACGAGGCCGGCTTCGCCCGGATGGAAAACGGGCCGGCCTAGCCCTGGGCCGGGCCCTGCCGGGCGAGGATCACCATACTGTGGCTGCCGAGCAAGGTCGAGCAAAGGCGCTTGCTGATCAGGCTCAGCATCATCCGCGGCAGCAGCAGCAACCATTGCAGGGGGTTGCGCGGCAGGTTCGTGAAGAACGGGTTCGAGAGGAAGCTGTCGACGATTTCCAGGCCGGAGTCCTTGATCGTCTCGGTGGCCGTGTAGGCATTGAAATAATGGAGGTGCCCGACGCGCTCCCGGGCCCGCCTGATTCCCGGCGTCAGGAGCTTCAGCACGCACATGTCCAGCGGCACGTTGAACACGACATAGGTCGCGTTCCGGCTGATCGCCCGGATGAAGCCGAAATAGTCTTCGACATGCTCGAACACGTCGAGACAGGTGGCGACGTCGTAGTGGCGGCCGGAGCTCGCAAAGTCGGTCCGAAAATATTGCAGATTTTCCCCGGTCCGCCGGGACCAGAAACCGGCCGCATCCGGGGAGACGTCATAGCCGTGCACCGTAACGTGGGGATATTTGCGCGCCATCAGCTCGGTGGTGAGACCGGCGCCGCAGCCGATATCGGCGATCGAGCCAAAGGCGATGTCGTTGGCTGCCAGGATCTTCGCGACCAGCCCGACCTTGTACGGGCTGTCCTCCTCGTGCCAGCTCTCGTTCTTCTGCAAATAGGTCGAGTCTGAATAAATCGTCGTGTTCATAGGAAGATATACCGCCTTGCCCGCGCCCGCCCGGGGGAAGTTGCAGCCTGTATCCGCTAGGGCAAGGCGGGGAAAGCCTGAAAGCGCGGGCCTTGCGGGTCCTCGCCCGAGAAGCTAGGTCACGGGCATTCGCCGCCTGCCGCCGGCGACGCGATCTTCGAGTGCGACAGCGAGCCCATTTCCCCTTCCAACCGAGTGCAGCCGACCGAGAATGCTCCCTTATTGGCTTCTGTTTTCGGCAGGCTCGGTCCTGGCCCTGACCTCATGGTGGCGTAACACGGGTTTCCTGAGCAGAATCATCAGCGTGGCCATCGGCGTCACGCTGACATTCTTCGTCGGCTATCGCTTCGAGATCGGCGCGGACTGGGTGCCGTACGAGACCATCTTTCTCTACATCAACAATCTGAGCCTTGAGAATGCCATCACGTACGTGGAGCCGACCTATGGGCTGCTGAACTGGCTGGTCGGCCTGTTCGGCGGGAGCCTGTGGCACGTCAACCTGATCTGCGCCGCGCTGTTCTTCTGGGCGCTGGTCCGGCTGTGCAATATCCTTCCGCTTCCGGGTGTCGCCTTCCTTGCGGCGGTCCCCACGCTGATCATCGTCGTGGCGATGTCCTATACAAGGCAGGCGGGCGCCCTCGCCTGCATCATGCTAGCCATCAGGGCCTTCAACGGGAGCTTCCACCCGCGCTGGGTGGCCTGGCTCGTCCTTGCCGCGACCTTCCACAATTCGGCGATCCTCGTCTTCCCGATCTTCATCCTTGCCGCCTCCAGGAACCGGCTGGTCAGCATCACCGTCGGCGCCGGCGTCGTCCTGGTCCTGCTCTCCTTCTTCATCCTGGAGAATGCCCAGGGGCTGATCGAGCGCTATTTCGAAGGTGACCTGCAATCGAGCGGCACGCTGCCGCGCATCGGGTTGGCGATCATCCCCGCGCTTCTCTTCTTCCTCATCAAGGACCGCAAGGAGTGGCTCGCCGAACGCTACACGCTCTGGAGGAACCTGGCCCTCGCCTCAATGCTCCTGATTCCATTGCTCTTCCTGGTGCGGTCCACGACGGCGGTCGACCGGATCGCGATCCTGTTCTCGCCGCTACAGCTGCTTTTCTACAGCCTGGCCCCGCTCGCCTTCGCCCGCACGAAGGCGTGGCAGACGGTCATCATCATCGGCATCATCACGCTGAACGGCCTCGTCCTCGCCGTATGGCTCTACTTTGCCGAATATTCCCAATATTGGGTGCCCTATCATAATGTTCTATTCGAACGATATTTGTAACGCCGCGACCTGCCGGCGCGCGTTGCGCGCCCTCTGGATCAACGAATGACGAGCAATAGCCAAGGCGATGGCCGGCCGCCCCGTTCCCTCGCATTGATCTCGAACAGCGCCTTTTCGATCTCGAACTTTCGCGGTCCGCTGGTCGAGGCCATGGTCGCGGCGGGCGTCCGCGTCCATGCCCTCGCCCCCGATTTCGACGAGGAAAGCCGGGCGACGATCAGGGCGCTGGGTGCCGAGCCCGTCGACATCTCGCTCGACCGTGCCGGGACCGGGCCCTTTCGGGAGCTGCTCGACCTCGCAAGGCTGAAGCGCGTGCTTCGGGATCTGAAGCCCGATGCGGTGTTCAGCTACTTCGCCAAGCCGGTCATCTACGGCAGCCTCGCCGCAGCGTCCGCCCGCGTGCCGCGGCGCTGGGCGATGGTCGAGGGCCTCGGCTACGTCTTCAACGAACATCAGGACCAGCGCGGCCTGAAGCGCAGGATCCTGCGGCGGATCACCGAAGGGCTCTACAAGCGCGCCTTCGCCCGCGTGGAGCGCGTCTTCTTCCTCAACCAGGAGGATATCGACCAGTTCGTCGGCGGCGGGCTCCTGCCCCCGGAAAAGGCGCTGAAGCTGGGCGGGATCGGCGTCGACCTCGACTGGCTGAGGCCGGCGCCGCCCGTCCTCAAGCCGGTCACCTTCGTGCTGGCCGCGCGGCTGCTGCGCGAAAAGGGGATCGTCGAATTCGCCGAAGCGGCGCGGATAGTGAAGGCCGCGCACCCCGGGGCGCGCTTCCTCCTGCTCGGCGGGCTCGATCCCAATCCGAGCGGGCTGCGCGCCAGCGAGGTCGAAGCCTGGGTGGCGGAGGGGCTGCTCGAGTGGCCCGGCCAGGTCAGCGACGTCCGGGAATGGATCGCGGCGAGCAGCGTCTTCGTGCTGCCCTCCTTCTACCGGGAAGGCGTGCCGAGGAGCATACAGGAAGCGATGGCGATGGGCCGGCCGATCATCACGACCGACAATGTCGGCTGCCGGGAAACCGTCGAGGAAGGCGTGAACGGCTTTCTGGTGCCGGTGCGCAATGCCGAGGCGCTGGCGGAGGCGATGATCCGGTTCATCGACCGGCCGGAACTGATCGCGGCGATGGGCGGGGAAAGCCGGCGTCTCGCCGAGGAGCGGTTCGACGTGCATCGGATCAATGCCGTGATCCTGGAGACGTTCGGCATCGTCCCCCCGCGCGCCGCCTGAGCGGACGGGCCCCGGCTATTTCGCGCCGAACCCCGACATCACCGTCCGCAGCGTCTTCACCAGGATGACGAGGTCGAGCCAGGCCGAGAAGTTCTTGATGTAGTAGAAGTCGTAGTGGAGCTTCTCGAACACCGATTCCAGATCCGCGACATGGCCCTGGTTGACCTGCGCCCAGCCGCTGATCCCCGGCCGGACGATGTGGCGGTAGGTGTAGAAGGGCAGTTCCGCCTCGTACCATTCGGAGAGCGGAATGGCCTCGGGCCGCGGCCCGATCCAGCTCATTTCCCCCTTCAGGATGTTCCAGATCTGCGGCAGCTCATCGATCCGGGTGCGACGCAGATAGCGGCCCAGCCGGGTGATGCGCTCGTCGTCGTCGCGGGTGATCGCCTCCTGCCGCGCCTCCCCGGCCTCCCCGGGCGACCGCTGCACCATGGTCCGGAACTTGACGACGGAGAAGGTCTTGCCGCGATAGCCCCGCCGCCGCTGCCGGAAGAAGACCGGGCCGGGCGAGCCCAGCTTGATCAGCAGGGCGACGATCAGCCCCGGCACGAGCAGCAATGGCAGCAGCAGCAGCGCCAGGCTGAGGTCCAGCAACCGCTTGACCTTCCGGTAGCTGTGATTGGGCAGCAGCGAGCCGAAATGATTTTCCGAGAGATGCTCGATCTCGACCCGGCCCGTGATCGATTCCTGCACCTGCTTCATATGATAGACGGGATGGCCGGCGAGCGCCGTCGCGGCGATCAGCCGCTCCCAGTCGTCGCTGAGCTCGGCGCGGAGATCCGCGATCAGCACTGGCTTGGAATCGGCGGGCAGCTTCGGCTCCCGGAGCATGATCCAGTCGACGTCGGGAATGGCGCTGAGCGCCTTGGTCCCCGCCGAGGGCACGAGATAGAAACGCTGCCCCTTGCGGTGCCTGAGATAGGTGCCCACCACGAACAGGAAGAGTCCGGCCGTGACGAAGCTGATGCCGAAGGTCAGGCGGCTATAATCGAGCCTGACCCCGAGGAAGATGGCGAAGACGATCCCGTATCCGGCCGCCAGCGCGGGCAAGACGTGCCCGACCAGGCCGACGCCCGGCAGGGTCACCACGCGGCGGAACAGATAGAGCGCGATCAGGAAGGCGACCAGGCCGCCGGCCGTGGCGCCCAGGCTGCTCGCCCGCCAGGCCAGCTCGATCCGTTCGACATGGGCGAGGCCCGGCGGCAGGAGGACCGCGCAGAAGATGCCGAACAGCAATTGATAGCGCAGGCGGGCCAGAAAGCGCGCGGGCGTGACCGAATGCATGCGTGCATTGGAGGTGCGGGCCCGCGGCCGTGGCTTCGGCCGCGCCTGCGGCGCAGGCTGTGGCCGGACGTCCAGAACTTCTTCCCTGTTCAACATTCCCCAACGGACCAGCAAATCATTGATTTTGCCGGGCCCTATCAGATGCTTTGCGGTGCGTCACCTGTCAGACGGCGGCAGGCCCCGATAATCCCGATACCAGCGCACGAAGCGCGGCACCCCCTGCGCGATCGTCGTGGTCGGCGCGAAGCCGAGATCCCGCCCGATCGCGCTGATGTCCGCGAGCGTCTCCGGGACGTCGCCCGGCTGGATCGGCAGCAGCTCGAGCTCGGCCTTGCGGCCGCAGGCCTGCTCCAGGACGGAGATCATCTCCATCAGCTCCTCGGAGCGGTTGTTGCCGATATTGTAGAGCCGGTGGGGCGCGACGCTGCCGCCGGCCTTGACCTCGCCGTCGTCCGCGGGCGGAGAATCCAGCGCGGCGATCACGCCGGCGACGATGTCGTCGATATAGGTGAAATCCCGCCGCATCCGGCCATGGTTGAAGACCTGGATCGGCTCGCCGGCGAGGATCTTGCGGGTGAAGATCCACATCGCCATGTCCGGCCGCCCCCAGGGCCCGTAGACCGTGAAGAAGCGCAGGCCCGTCATCGGCACGCGGTAGAGATGGGCGTAGGTCTCGCTCATCAGCTCGTCCGCCTTCTTGGTGGCGGCGTAGAGCGAGATCGGATGATCGACCCGGTCCTCGACCCGGAAGGGCAGGCTCTCATTGCCGCCATAGACGGACGAGGAGGAGGCATAGACCAGGTGGCGCACCTGCCGGTGCCGGGCCAGCTCGAGCAGGTTGAGATGCCCTGCGAGATTGGCCGTCACATAGGCGCGGGGATTGTCGATCGAATAGCGGACGCCGGCCTGCGCACCGAGATGGACAATCCGGTCGAAGCCCGTCTCCGCCAGCGCCCCCTCCAGGGCCTCATGGTCCGAGAAGTCGGTGCGCAGGAAGCGGAAGGCGTTGGTCGCGGGCAAAGCGGCCAGCCGGTCCTCCTTCAGCCGCGGATCGTAATAATCGTTGAGATTGTCGATGCCGACGACCTCCTCGCCGCGCGCGAGCAACGCGCGGGTCACGTGAAAGCCGATGAATCCGGCCGCGCCTGTGACGAGGATTGTCATTGGTCCGGGTTCGCCTTCCGCCGAGTCGGGTCCGCCTAGAGCGTCCAGCGGTCCATTGTCACCGGGAAATCGGCACCGCGCCAGAGATCGTGGAGGTCAGCCAGCAGGCCGCCCTCGCTGACCAGGGCGGCGGCCTGGGCCGGGCTCAGCCCGCGATAGGAGCCGTGCGGCACCGCGACGACGACGACGTCATAGCGGCCGCCGAGCGCATCGGGCGCGAGCGTCAGCCCATATTCGTGCCGCGCGGTTGCCGGATCGACGAGGGGATCGTGCACGACGACCTCATGGCCGAGCCAGGTCAGCCGGCGGATGACGTCGACCACCCTGGAATTGCGCACGTCGGGCACGTCGGGCTTGAAGGCGAGGCCGAGCATCAGCACGCGGCCCGTCCGGCTGCCGCGGCGCGAATGGATCGCGTCGGCGATCCAGGTGCCCATGCCGTCGTTGATCGCCCGGCCGGCGAGGATCACGCGCGGCAGGTGGCCGAGGCTTTGCGCGCAATGGCTCAGATAATAGGGATCGACGCCGATGCAGTGGCCCCCGACCAGGCCGGGATGGAATTTGAGGAAGTTCCACTTGGTGCCCGCCGCCTCGAGCACGTCGTGCGCCGAGAGGCCCAGCTTGGCGAAGACCTGGGTGATCTCGTTCATGAAGGCGATGTTGATGTCCCGCTGGGCGTTCTCGATCACCTTGGCCGCCTCAGCCGTCTTGATCGAGGCCGCGCGGAAGGTGCCGCCGGTGGTCGCCCGGCCATAGACCAGCTCGAGCTGGGCCGCGACCGCGTCATTCTCGCCGGCGACGACCTTCACGATCCGGTCGATCGTATGCTCGCGGTCGCCCGGATTGATCCGCTCCGGCGAGTAGCCCAGGAAGAAATGCTCGCCCCTGACCAGGCCGGACGCCTCGGCGAGCAGGGGCCCGCAAAGCTCCTCCGTGACTCCCGGATAGACGGTGCTTTCGTAGACGATCGTGGCCGGGCGGGCGGGGTCGATCAGGGCGGCCACGGCCTTGGTCGCGCCGAGCAAGGGCGAGAGATCCGGCCGATTCGCCCCGTCGACCGGGGTCGGGACGGTGACGATATAGAAGTCGGCGCCATGAGCCTCGGAAGCCTGGTCGGTCAGGTTCAGCGGCGACGCCGCCAGCCGCTCGGGGGACACCTCGTTGGTCCGGTCCGTGCCGGCGCGAAGCTCCGCCACGCGCGCGGAATCGATGTCGAGGCCGGTGACGTCGAAATGGTCGGCGAGGGCGATGGCGAGCGGCAGCCCGACATAGCCGAGGCCGACAACGACGATTCGGGGATTGTCGGTCAACTCCATGGGGCCGCTGTTAGCGCCGAGACGTAAAGCCCGCGTTAGCGATAGGCCCGGAGCGTCGGCACGCCGCCTTTTGCAGGCAAAAAAATAGCGGCCCGAAGGCCGCTATCTTCTTTCCGCAGGATCAGCCGATCACGGGCTGTGCGGACGGTCGCTGCCGCCGGTCGCCGCGAGGATGCCCAGGATGATGGCAACGACCGCAACCAGCGGAATGATGAAACCGCCGCGGAGTTCGCTGGCTTCACCCGAAATGTCGGCGCCGCTGCGAGCTGCAACGGAGAGCGGAGCAGCCGAAGCCTGCGCGGTCTGCGCCAGAACCGGAGTGCTGGCCATGGAAACCGCGAGAGCTGCAGCCACGGATGCCTTCTTCAAACTCATTTTGAACTCCCTGTTGAGCTGTTCAGTTTTGGCACTGCCACAGCGCTTATAGATTGACAAGCCCGAATCTGTAACGGTTCCACGACCTTGCCGAGGTGTTGCCGGCTTGCAATCCGGACCGTTAACGCGGAGTTAAGTGCCACCCTTCGCTTTCGGGCGAGAACGGACCGAAGTCGATGGCGCGTCTCCTCCTCAACCTGCTGACTCTCCTCCTTTTGTCGGCCAGTCCGGCCGCGTCCGCGCAGGCCGCGCAGAGCGCGGATTCGCTGGCCGCGATGCGCGCGCTGGACCTGCGCGTCGCGGCGATCGGGCACCGCCTTGCCGTCGCCAGCCTGGACTGGTGCCGGGAGCGCGCCTGGCTGCCCGGCTTCGTGATGCACGACCTTTCCCAATATGGCGCCGACTATCGGGCGGGTGCGGCCCGCGCCTTTGGCCTGGATGCCGGCCCCGGCGTGCTCGCTTTGGTGCCGGGCGGTCCGGCCGACCGGGCCGGGCTGCGGACCGACGACGTCCTGCTGGCCTTCGACGGCCGGCCGCTGCCGCGCGGGACGCCCGGCCGGGACGGTTCGTTCGCACAGATGGAGCGGCTCCTCGCGGCGCTCGACGAGGCGCTCGCGGACGGCCGCGTCCTGCTCGCGGTGCAGCGCCAGGGGCGCCGGCTGGAGATCGCGGTGACCGCGGTGCGCGGCTGCGCGACCCGCTTCCAGCTCGTGCCCGGGGGACGGATGAACGCCCAGGCGGACGGCGTCTACGTGCAGGTGACGACGGCGCTCGCCCAATATGCGGCCGACGAGGGCGAGCTTGCCGCCATCCTCGCCCACGAATTCGCGCACAACGTGCTCGGCCACCGCGTCCGCCTGAACCAGGCGGGCGTGCGGCGCGGCTTTCTCGCCAATTTCGGCATGAATGCGCGGCGCATCCGCGAGACCGAGGTCGAGGCCGACCGGTTCAGCGTCTATCTGATGGAGCGGGCGGGCTACGATCCGCAGGGCGCGGTCAGGTTCTGGTCGCGTTTCGGCCGCCGCGGCTTCAACTTCCTCGGCAGCCCGACCCACCCGAACTGGCGGCGGCGCGTGCAGAGCTTCGAGGCGGAGGTGGCGAAGATCCAGGCGGCGCGCGCGGCGGGCCGGGCGCCGACGCCGGATTTCGTGACCCTGCCGCTGCGCTGACCGCGCTCAGGTGGAAAGGAACCAGCGCTCCGCGCCTTCCAGCCCGATCGCGGTGAGGCGGCCCGAGGCGAAGGCGCCGGTGTCGATGCCGATCCGGTTCGCGCGCACGTCGATATCCTCGGTGATCGAATGGCCGTGGACGACGATCCGGCCGAAGCTCTCCCGATGGTCGAGGAATTCGTGGCGGATCCAGCACAGGTCGCTCGCCTCCTGCTCCTCCAGCGGCACGCCGGGCTTCAGCCCCGCATGGACGAACAGATAGTCGCCGAGCTCGATCCAGCTTTCGAAGCCGGCGAGGAAGGCGAGGTGCTCGGCCGGCACTTTTTCGGCGGCCAGCGCCGCCAGCTCCTCGAAATCGAGCGTCCGATATTGCTCGTCGCTGATCCCGTAGCTGTTCAGCGTCTCGCGGCCGCCGATCTTGCCCAGGAAGCGCAGCGAGCGCTTGTCGCCCGCAAGGGCCCGCAGGAAGACCTGCTCGTGATTGCCCATCAGGAAGCGGACGTTCGCGCCGGTCCTCGAGAAAGCGAGCAGCCGCTCGACCACGCCGCGCGAATCGGGGCCGCGATCGATCAGGTCGCCGAGGAAGATGTAGCGCGTCTCCACGCCATGGCCGCGGGCCATGTCGTCCATGGCGATGTTGGCCAGCAGCGTGTCGAGCAGGTCCAGCCGCCCGTGAATGTCGCCGATCGCATAGACCCGCAAGCCCGCCGGCACCCGTTCCGCCGGGGGCGCCGCGCGCCGGACAAGATTGAGCAGGGCTTTGACAGGCATGACTTTTCGAACGAATCCCGGGAGGGCGCGAGATAGAACGTGTCATCCGCGACTTCAATTGCACGTTGGCTCCCGACGCCCACTTGATCGTGCCCGACGCCCCTACTATCCGGGCCTCAGTCTTCGAGTATGAGGAATTGAGTTTGAGTCAGGAGTGGGCCTGGGCGGCGGCGATTGCCGCGATCCCCGTCATCATCTTTTGCGCTGCCGAGGTTTACGCCCTGATGCGGCGCCGGCGGCTGGAAGCCATCGCCCGGCGGCCAAAGGAAAACCGGCGCCGGTCGGGCTCCGGCCGGAATCGCTGATTTCGCCATGGTGCGGGGGATCGTCCGGCGGCTGGCCCTTTTCGCAGCCCTCTTTCTCGGCCTTGCGGGGCCTGCCTTCGCCTCGGTCGAGATCGGCTTCTATTCGCGCGAGCTCGGCACGAACTTCCCGCATGCCTTCGTCGTCCTCAAGGGCACGGTCGACGCGACCGGCGAGCGGGTCGACACCAGCCTCGGCTTCACCGCCCACAGCGTGACGCCGGCCATCCTGTTTGGCAATGTCCGGGGCGAGGTCGTCATCGAGGGGGAGGAGCAGATCCGGCGCAGCGTGCGGCAGTTTGCGGTGGTGCTGACCGACGCCCAGTATCGCGCCGCGATGGCGGTGGTCGAGGAATGGCGCAACACGCCCCAGCCCTCCTATAATTTGCGCCGGCACAGCTGCGTCCATTTCGTCTCGGCGATCGCCCAGGCGATCGGGCTAAGGGTCGAGAATCCCCAGAGGCTGATGAACCGGCCCCGTTCCTTCCTGCAGCTGGTGCGAAGCCTCAACCCGCAGCTCGGCGGGCCGGAAACCCCGGCCGCGCCGGCAACCGCCACGGAGGTCGCCCGGCCCGCGCCGTAAGGCGCCATTAATTCGGCATTGGCCAGACCTGCCTTTCTGCCTATGGTCCGCGCTCGGCCAGGCTGTAAGGGGTGCTTGCAGGCGATGGGTGAGCGTACGCCGACCGGATCAGAGAGAAGGGCGGCGTTGCGGGGGATCCGCATCGCGCTCGCCGTAACCGCGGCCACCTGTGCCGCGCCCGCTTTTGCCCAGCCCACCGCACCGACCCGCCAGGAGATCGACCGGCCGCCGCCGGCCATCGAGCAGCCGCGCGCGCGCCTCACCGTCGAGGGCGGGGTCGAGCGGGCGCCCTGCGCGCTCGACCGGCCCGAATATCAGAATATCCGCTTCACCCTGCAGGACGTCGCCTTCGACGAGCTGCGCGGGCTGACCGCCGAGCAGCTGCGGTCCGCCTGGGGCCAATATCAGGGCCAGGAGGTCAATGTCGCGGTGCTCTGCGAGATCAGGGACCGCGCCGCGACCATCCTCCGCGACGCCGGCTATATCGCCGCGGTCGAGGTGCCCGAGCAGCGGATCGGGGACGGCCGCGTCCGCTTCACCGTGCTGATGGCGAAGCTGGTCGGGATCAGGGTGCGCGGCGAGGCGGGACGGTCCGAACGGCTGATCGCCGCCTATCTCAACCGGCTGACCGACCAGGAGGTCTTCAACCGCTTCGCCGCCGAGCGCTATCTGCTGCTGGCCGGCGACCTGCCGGGCTATGAGGTCAGGCTCGCCTTGCGCTCCGCCGGCGCGGCGCGCGGCGAGGTGATCGGCGAGGTCACCGTCGTCCACACGCCGGTGATGGTCGATCTCAACGTCCAGAATCTCGGCTCGCGCGAGCTCGGGCGCTGGGGGGCGCTGCTGCGCGGCCAGATTTACGGCCTCACCGGCCTCGGCGACCGGACCACGCTCGCCCTCTTCTCGACCGCGGATACCGACGAGCAGCAGACCATCCAGGTCGGCCATGATTTCCGGGTCGGCGGCGAGGGCCTCGCCTTCGGCGCGCAGCTCACCTACTCCTGGGCGAGCCCCGACCTCCGCCTGCCGGGCGTCGAGATCGATTCCCGGACGCTCTTCGCCACCGTCGAGGCGAGCTATCCGTTCATCCGGCGGCAGACCCGGTCGCTGCGCGGCTCGATCGGCCTCGACATCATCGACCAGGACATCGAGTTCAACGCCATCCCGATCAACCGGGACCGGCTTCGCGTCGCCTTCGCCCGGCTCAACTTCGATGCGATCGGGCTCGCCCCGGGCAACCCCAATTACACGCCGGCCGAGCCCCGCTGGCGGCTCGGCCTCACTGCCGAGGCGCGCCAGGGCCTCTCCGTGCTCGGCGCCAGCGACGGCTGCGGGCCGGGCCTGGTGAACTGCCTCGCCCCCGGCGTGGTCGGGCCGACGCGACTGGAGGGCGATCCGACCGCGACCGTCTTCCGCAGCGGCCTGACCGCCGAATATCGGCCGATCCCGCGGCTCACCTTCGCCTTCAGCCTGAACGGCCAGTACAGTGCCCATCCGCTGTTCAGCTTCGAGGAATTCTCGGCGGGCAACTATACGGCCGGGCGCGGCTACGATCCCGGCGCATTGCTCGGCGACAGCGGCATCGGCATCCAGGCCGAGCTGCGCTTCGGCCGCAAATATCCGCGGCGGCCGGACGAGTTCGTCGCCGAGCCCTATGTCTTCTTCGATCATGCCTGGGTGTGGAACGAGGACGTGATCTTCGCGCTCGGCCGCCAGCAGCTGAGCTCGGTCGGCGGCGGCATCCGCGCGGCCTGGGGGGACCGCTTCCGGATCGACGTGTTCGTCGCAGAGCCGCTCGACCGGCTGTTCTTCCAGACCAGCCGCGGCGACACCCGCTTCCTCGTCTCGCTCACCACCCGCCTGTGGCCATGGAGATCAAGATGACGATCACCGCGCCTGCGCCCGCCCGTCCCCGCCTGCTGAGGCGCGCGTTGCTGATCGGCTGCGCCGCCGCGGGGCTCGGCGTTTCGGCGACCGCGGCCAACGCCCAGGCCTTCAACGCGCTGCCGACGACGGTCTTCGGCGGGGTCGGCTATAATCGCGGGACGCCCGGCGTCGAAACCGTGACCGTCAACACCAACACGGCGGTGATCGACTGGCGGCCGACTGCCGGCGTGTTCCTGCCCGCTGGCAATGTCGCGACCTTTACCAACGGCCCGAACAATGCCGATTTCGTCGTCCTGAATCGCATCATCTCGACGACGCCGCAGCGCTTTGACGGCACCGTATTGTCCCGGCTGGTCGACGCAGGGGGCACGACCACCACCGGCGGCACGGTGATCTTCTCCAGTCCGGGCGGGCTGATCATTGGCTCGACCGGCGTCTTCGACGTCGGCAGCCTCGTGCTCACCACGCTCAACGTCAATGTCGACGCGGGCGGCAATTTCTACGATCCGGCGACGCGCGGCCTCACCTTCAGCCTCGCCGGCGGCCCCAGCCCGATCATCAGCTCTCTGATCACCGAGCCGGGGGCGCAGCTCAACGCGCTCCAGCCCAACAGCTACGTCGCCCTGGTCGGACCGATCATCCAGCATGGCGGCGCCACAAGGGTGAACGGCTCGGCGGCCTATATTGCCGGCGAGCAGGTGCAGTTCCGGGCCAACCAGGGCCTGTTCGACATCATCGTCAGCGTCGGCAGCGACAATGCGACGCCCTTGATCCACACCGGCTCGACGGGCGGCCCGGCCAGCACCGGCGCCGGTGACAATCATGCCATCTATCTCGTCGCCATGCCCAAGAACCAGGCGATCACGGCGGTGCTCCAGGGCGATATCGGCTTCGATCCCGCCGTGGCGGTCGGCGTCGAGAATGGCGTGATCGTGCTCTCGGCGGGCGCCAATGTCGTCGGCGGCACCGTCGACCGGTACGGCGACCTCACGGGTGTCCCGGCCGCCGATCTGGCGGCGAATTTCGAGATCAGGGGAGGCATCGTCCGCTCCGATCTGATCGGGGTCGCACGGACGAACATGCGCGCCCGGCCGGTGGGCGTGGCGAGCTTGCTCTTCCAGCAGGATGTCAGCCTGTTCGGCGGCGCGCTCGCCTCCATGTCGGTGACCACAGGCCAGACGATCGACGTGCTCGGCAACGCCATTGTCTCCGCGGCAGCGTTCGACAGCTTCTCGGGCGCGGTCGACCTGACCGGCGGCCGCGCGGAGATCGTGACCGGCGACGGCGGCACCATCCACATCTTCGGCACCGCCATGGTCGACGCCTCCGCGCGCGGCCTGGTTGGCCCCGGCGGCGTCGCCGGCACGGGCACGGGCGGGACCGGCATCGTCCGGGCGTCGGGAGGCACGATCACCATCGACGGCGCGCTCAGCATCCTCGCGAACGGCGAAGGCGCCGCCAGCGCCGCTGCACCGCTCAACGACGGCGGCGCAGGTACGGGCGGGACGGCCACGCTCGAGGCCGCGGCCGGCGGCCGGGTCAATGCGAACAGCACGGTCTTCATGAACGCGAGCGGCACGGCGAGCGCGTCGAACGCCGCCACCCAGAACGGCGCGACCGGCACAGGCGGCACGGTCAACATCCTTGCGGGCGGGGCGGGCAGTGTCGTGATCGCCGGCGCCCTGGTCGCAGGCGCCAACGGATCGGGCGGGGAGGTGATCGCCGGGCCGGGCCTGACCGGGGGCGTCGGCGACGGCGGCACGATCAACGTTCGCGCCACCGACGGCAATATCGACTTCAATGCGGATGCGACCTTCCTCGCCGCGGGCGGCGGCGGGGCCGGCCCGAACGGCGGCGATGGTCTCGGCGGCGACCTTGGAATCTCGGCGGCGCGGGGCACGATCGATTTTCTTGGCCAGACCAATGGCGCCGTCGGCGGCTTCGGCGGCGACGGCCGGACCGGCGGCCAGGGCGGCGACGGGCAGGGCGGAAACGTCCTGATCATCGCGCTCAGCAGCGACGCGCCGTCGCGGATCGGCGGCGGCGCCTTCAGCCTCGCCGCGCCGGGACAGGGCGGCCAAGGCGGCAATGGCCTGATCGGCACGCCCGCCGGCAATGGCGGTAGCGGGACGGGAGGCGTCATCGGCATTTTCGCGCAATCGGCCAACGGCACGATCGCGCTCGGCGCGCTCAAGCTCGAGGCGGACGGGCTCGGCGGCGGCGGCGGCGCAGCGGACAACAATACCGACGGCGGCGACGGCGGGACTGGCATGGGCGGCGCGGTCGTGATCGGCGCCGTCGCTGGTCCGACCCCGGCGGGCGGCGGGCCAACCGGCAGCGCGACCTTCGCGACGGCCGACCTCAGTGCGCGCGGGACCGGCGGCTTCGGGGGCTTCGGCACTGGCTCGGGCGGCAATGGCGTCGGCGGCACGGTCGGCGTGGTGGCGGGCGGCGGGCCTACCACCGTCACGGCGGGCACTACTCTGGTCGCCGACGGCCGGGCCTCGCCTGGCGGCGGCTCGCCCGGCGGCGGCATCGGCACGGGCGGGCTGGCGACCGGCGGCACCGTCAACATCATCGCCACCGCGCATCCCGGCGGCGGCGCCGCGCCCGGGACGATCACGCTCGCCGGCGTGACCGGCTCGGTCGGCGCGCTCGGCGACGGCCCCGGCAATGTCGCCGGCCAATGGCATGTCGGCGCGTCCGCCGGCAGCACGGTCACCGCGACCGGTCTGACGCTGACCGCGGCGGCGGAAGGAGCCGGGATCGGCCTGCCGCCGGCCTCGACCCTCGATGCGCTCGACGGAACGATCACTGTAACCGGCACCGCGCAGCTCGGCACCGACGGGGACCTACTCGTCAGTGTCGGCCAGGCCGGCCGCGTCGCGGGCGGGCGGTACGAGCTGAATGCGGGTCGCGACGTCGTGGTGACCCATGATACGCCGGGGCCGGGCGCCGCCAGCGTCGACCTCGCTAATCTCTTCATCCAGGCGGGGCGCGACGTGACGGTGGATACGGGCGCGGTCACGCGGACAACCGCGACCACCGACATCCGGGCGGTCCGCACGGTCGCCGTCAACGGTCGCGTGCTTGGCCGGGACATCCTGATCCGTGGCGCTGACCTCAATCTCGCCGGCGGCGGCGCGATCGGCGTCGATGCGAGCGAATCCGTCGATATCCAGGTCACTGGCAACGCGGCCATCAGCGGCCTGGTCCTCGGCCAGGACATTTTTGTCAGCGCTTCGACGATCAACGTGGCCACAACCGGGCAGGCGGGCAGCGAGGTCAGCGACAAGACGGAGCTGCGCAGCACCGGCGCGACCACCGTCGACGGCCTCGTCGTGGCGAGCGATGTGCTGGTCACGGCGGGAAGCCTCAATGTCGCGGCCACGGGCGCCATCGGCAGCGCGACGACGACCCAGACCGTCGGCATCCAGGTCACCGGCAATGCCGGCGTCGCGGGCCAGGTGCTGGGTCGCAACATCGTGATGAATGCCGCGGCGATCAACGTCGGTACGACCGGCACGGTCGGCGGTGCGGCCACCGACCTCGCCGATCTGAATGCGGCCGGGACGATCGCCGTCAGCGGACGCGTCCTCGGCGATGCGATCAGGCTCGCGTCGCTGGACATCGACATCGCCACGAACGGGATCGTCGGCGACGCCGGCACTCAGCTGGTCACGCTGGCGATCGCCCCTTCCCCCCAGTTCGCCGTACTCGGCGGGACGACGCAGGGTCCCGGCTACACGCTGACCACCGCCGAGGCGGGGCGCATCCGCGCCGACACTTTGCGCGTGAATGCACCTGCGCTCGGCGCGAATCCCGCGTTGATCGTCCGCGACCTGACCCTGACCGGGGGCGGCGCGGCGGCCGGGATCGGGCTGCTCGACATCGTGACTCCGGGGGTCGCCCGCGTCGAGGGCGCCCTGCTGATGAACGGCGCCCGCCCGGCCGACGGCATCGCCATCGCCGCGGGACAACGGCTGGAGGTGGTGACCCCCACCGCCAGCATCCGGGTCCGCGACGGCGCCGGCGCGCCCGGCGGAACGCTCGCGCTGAACTCGGCCAATATCTGGATCGCCTCCGACGCGATCATCACCCTGCTTCGCGCCAATCCCGATTATGCGGGCCGCGACGACGACCTCATCGACAATGACGGCATCGACGCGCCGCGCGGCTATGTCGAGGCCAATGCGGTGACGCTCACCGTGAACGGCACCGCTTATGTGCAGAACACGACCGCGGCGCGGGGGACCTTCCTGAGCGGCAGCGACTTCGGCGGCATCACCACCGGGGCCGGCGGGCTCACCATCGTCGCGGGTGCACCGAACACCAACGTCTATGTCTTCGGCCGCCGGCTCAACCCGGACGGCACCTTCCAGACCGGCGACGACTATTTCTTCGCTTCGACCTACAACAGCAATGCCGGCGCCAATTACACACCGAGCGCCGCGCTCAACACCTGCATCATCGTCACCGGCCAGTGCCCGCTGCGCGCGCCGCCGGACACCGGCGTGGACGGGCCGGACCCCTTCACCGGGCCGACCGAGGGCTCGATGGCGATCCTGCTGCCGCGGAATGACGAGGACGACGTGATCGACTCGAGCTTCGCCGCCGATCCGCTGGTCGAGGAGCCGGTGACCAGCGGCAGCGAGCCGGGCCTGTGGAATTGCGATCCGGACCATGACGGGGACTGCGATGACCAGCCTCAGTAAAAGGATGGCCGTGCTGGCCGGAATCGGCGCCGGCGCGCTGCTGCTCGGCGCGGGTGCGGGCGCGCAGGGGCTGAGCGTGCAGCAGAGCTTCCGCATCGGCTCCGGGACCGGCACGCTCTGCACGGCCGAATCCCAGATCCGGTCGCCGGCCTTCGGCACGATGTTCGACCGCGGCTACCAGATCGTCTGCCGCGACGCGGCGGTGCCGGTGGGCCAGCTCTACGTGCTCAGGCTGCGCGGCGGCCCCGACCCGGCGCCGCGGCTGGCGCAATTGCGCGGGGCGACCGCGACCTGCCAAGGCAGCGAGACCGTCGAGATCGAGGGGCTGGGCCAGGTCGAGGCGCTGAGCTGCCGGCTCAACGAGGCCGATGTCAGCTACCGCGTCTATCTCCGCCGCAGCGGCCGCTCGCTCTACGTCGCCGAGGGGCTGGGCGGCTATGACAGCGCGCTCCGGCTCGGGCTCAGGAGCCTGGCCGCCGACCGCGAGATCGAGGGCGAGGTGCAGATCGCGACGACCGGCGCGGGCGACCCCGCCGCCTTCGCGCGGGTTCAGGCCGGCGCGCAGGATCCGCAGCGCGCGCTCGCCGAGGCCTATCGCCGCAACAATGCCGGCGCCTATGCCGAGGCCAGCGAATATTTCGCCGCGCTCGTCCAGCGCGACACGGGGCCGGGCGGCCGGGCCGAAGCGCTGGTCAACCAGGCGCTGCAGCGGTCCAATCTCGGGCGCTATGCCGAGGCGGACGCGATGTTCGCGCGGGCCGCGGAGATGGCGGGCGGCGATCCGGTGACCGCGCGGCGGCTGCGCAACTACCGGGCGATGCACCTCCTGAACCAGGGCATGGCCCCGCAGGCGCTCACCGAGCTCGACCGGCCGATGCCGCCGGTCGGCGGCAGCCGCGCAGTGGGCGACCTGGTCATCGACCGGCCGACGGCCGGGCGGCTCAGCGCGGAATCGCCGGGCGCCGGCCGGCTGCGCGGGCCCGAGGGGCTGACGCCGGAGGACAAGGCGCAGATCCTGGACGGCCAGGCGCTGCACCTGCGCGGCGTCATCCTCCACCTCCAGCGCCGCGACGCCGACGCGGTGGCGCCGCTGAACCGGGCGCTGACCGAGCTGATCGCCGTCCGCGGCGGCCGCATCGCCGCCACCGTCTGGCTGCGCGCACAGGTCCATGGCGAGCTGGCCGACATTGCCGAGGCGCGGGGCGACCAGGCCGAGACCGACCGCCAGCACCAGACCGCGATCCTCCTGCTGGAGACCAATTATCCGGGCTCCGCGGCGCTCTACAGCGCCAAGGCCCGGCTCGCCGGCTATTATGCCCGCACCGGCCGGGCCGAGCCGGCGCGCACCATGTTCCGCGAGATCGTCCAGGCCAACCTGGACACGGGCGACAGCTCGCCGGCGCTGCGCCGGCTGATCGAGCCCTATTTCGAGCTGCTGGTCCAGGACGGCGCCGGGCCGACGGCCACCGCCGACCTGTTCACCGCCAGCCAGATTCTGGTCCGGCCCGGCGTCGCCCAGACGCAGGCGATCCTGGCGCGCGAGCTCAGCGGCGGCTCGGACGAGGCCGCGCGCATGTTCCGGCAGTCGGTGACCCTCACCCGCGACATCGAGCGCGCCCGCGTCGAGCTCGCCCGGCTGCAGCCGACCGACCAGCCGACCGCCGCAAGCGCCGCCCGCATCGTCGAGCTGCGCGCCTCGATCGAGCAATGGGAGCGCGACCAGGCGGCGATGCAGGCCCGGCTCGCCCAATTCCCGCGCTACCGGGCGGTGTCGAGCGGCGCGCTGCAGCTCGCCGACCTGCAGGCGCTGCTCCGCCCCGGCGAGGCCTATTACAAGATGCTCGTGCTGGGCGATCATGCCTATGCGATCTTCATGACCCGCGAGGCGGCGCGCGCCTTCCGGATCGGCGCCAGCCCGCGCGACCTGGACCGGCAGGTGGATGCGCTGCGCACCACCATCTCGGTGGTCCAGAACGGCCAGCAGCTCACCTATCCGTTCGACCTCGAAGGTTCCTACCGGCTCTATCAGGAGCTGTTCGGCCCGGTCGGCGGCGAGCTGGCCGGCGTCCGCCACCTGGTCTTCGAGCCGGACGGGGCGATGATGCGGCTGCCGCCCAATCTGCTGGTCATGGACCGGGCGGCGATCGACGCCTACAGGTCCCGCATGGCCGCCAATCCGAGCGATGACGGCTTCGACTTCCGTGGCGTGCAATGGCTCGGACGCGAGCGCGACATCTCGACCGCGGTCTCGGCCCGCGCCTTCCGCGACGTGCGCAACGCCCCGCCGAGCCGGGCGCGCGCCGAATATCTGGGCTTCGGCGAGAATGAGCCGGCGCGCGGCTTCTATCTGCCGGGCGGCGGCGGGACGCGCGGCGCCGACGCCATGCAGCCGGGCTGCAGCTGGTCGCTCGCCGCCTGGAACCGGCCGATCTCGGCGCGCGAGCTCAGGGTCGCCGGCGACGCCGCCGCTATGGGCCGGGCCGGCGAGGCCGAGATCGTCACCGGCAGCGCCTTCACCGACACGGGGATCATCGCGCGCAGCGACCTCGACCAATATCGCATCCTGCACTTCGCGACGCACGGTCTGACCACGCCGCCGCGGCCCGAATGCCCGGCGCGGCCGGCTCTGCTGACCAGCTTCGGCGGCGCCGGGTCCGACGGGCTGCTCTCCTTTGCCGAGATTTACGACCTGCGGCTCGATGCGGACCTCATCATCCTCTCCGCCTGCGACACGGCCAGCCGCGGCAGCGCCACGGCCTCGGCCGAAGCCGGCCTCTCGAGCAGCGGCGAATATGCGCTGGACGGGCTGGTCCGCGCCTTCGTCGGCGCGGGCGGGCGGATCATCGTCGCCAGCCACTGGCCGGTGCCCGAGGATTTCAACGCCACCGAGCGATTGATCTCCGGCATGTTCCGGGCGCCGCCGGGCACCGGCACGGCGGGCGCGCTCCGCCAGGCGCAGCGCGCGCTGATGGACGAGCGCGACACCTCGCACCCTTATTACTGGTCGGGTTTTGCGGTGGTCGGAGACGGGGCCGCGCCGGTGGTCCGCCAAGCGCCGACCCGCACTGCCGCAGCTTATTGAACCTTCGGCAGAATTGATTGTTAATGGCGTCGCCGCCGACCGATACGGCGGTTGAGCGGGGCCTATTGAACGAAACGCGGATCCTGGCAGTCGCGATCGCAGGCGGCGTCATCGCGGCGCCGGTTGCCGCGCGCGCCCAGAACAGCGCCCAGCCGGCTCCGCAGGAAGCGCCGGCCTTCGTCCCCGCCCCGGCCCCGCCGACCCAGGACAATCGCTCGATCGTCCCCGACGACCAGTTCCGCGACGCGCTGCCGCCGCTCGACCCGGGCCTCTACGAGCCGCTGCCGCCCATCGATCCCGCCGCGCCCGCCTTCCCGCCGGTGCCCGGCCCGGTCGAGGACGCGCCGCTCGGCGATCCGGCGCTCACCGAGCCGCTGCCGCCGCTTTCCGAATTCAACGTGCAGCCGGCCGGCGAGCAGCCCGCCGACTCCGACGACGAGGGCGAGGCGGTGCAGCGGGTGCGCTATACCCTGGTCGTCGAGGGGATGCAGGAGACCGGGCTGGAGGACCGCTTCCGCGACCTGTCGGCGCTCGACGATGCCGAGGGCGAGGCGGTCAACGGCGCGATGATTTCGCTGCGGACCGAGGAAGACAAATTGCTCCTCATCCGCCTGCTTCGCTCCGAAGGCTATTATGACGCCGTCGCCAGCTCGACGATCGAGCAGCTGCCCGAGCAGGAGGGCCGGCTCCGTATCACGCTCACCGTCGCCCCCGGCAGCCGCTACAATTTCGGCGCGATCAATATCCAGGGGCCGGACACCGACCCGCCGGGCATGGCGCGCACCTATTTGCCGCTCACCACCGGCCATCCGATCCGCGCCGCCGACGTCGAGGCGGCCGAGGCGAACGTGCTGCTGCGCCTGCCGCAGCAGGGCTATCCCTTCCCCGAAATCGGCCTCAGGGACATCGTCCTCGATCCGGAGACGCATGTCGGCGACTATACCCTGCCCGTGAATCCGGGGCCGATCGCCCGCTTCGGCGGCTTCTACACGCAGGGCGACCTCGCCTTCGACGAGCGCCATGTCGGCATCCTCGCGCGCTTCCGGCGCGGCGAGTTGTACGACCGGCGCAAGGTCGACGACCTGCGCGAGGCGATGGTCTCGACCCGGCTCTTCTCGACCGTCTCGGCGGAGCCGGTGCTCAGCCTCGAAACCGCGCCGGACGGGGTCCAATATGTGAACATCCTCGTCCAGCAGGATGCCGGCCCGGCCCGCTCGCTCGATCTCTCCGCCGGCTATTCGACCGGCGAAGGGCTCCGGCTGGAAGGCGCCTGGGAGCATCGCAACCTCTTCCCGCCCGAAGGCGCGCTGCGCATCGCCGCGATCGCCGGGACCAAGGAGCAGAATCTTACCGTCCGCTTCCGCCGCAACAATTGGGGCCAGCGCGACCGCGCACTGCTGCTGCAGCTCGACACGGGACGCCGCGATTTCCCCGCCTTCGAAGGCTATACGACGCGGCTCTATGGGCTGATCAGCCGGGAATCGACGCCGATCTGGCAGAAGCGCTGGACCTATGCCTATGGCGCCGAGATCCTGGCGACCAACGAGAACCGCACCGGCAATGCCCAGATCTCGCTCTCCGACGCCTATTTCATCGGCGGGCTGATCGGCCAGCTCGGCTACGACCGCTCGAACAGCCTGCTCGACCCGACCAGCGGCTTCCGGCTTACCGCGCGGGTCAATCCCGAGGCGTCGCTCGGCAACGGCACCGATTTCTACATTCGCAACCTGTTCGACGGCAGCGCCTATTATCCGGTCAGCGAGCAGCTCACGATCGCCGGCCGGGTGCGGCTCGGCTCTATCTTCGGCACCGAGCGCGACAGCCTCGCCCCCTCGCGGCGCCTCTATGCGGGCGGCGGCGGCTCGGTGCGCGGCTTCGGCTATCAGGAGCTGGGACCCAAGGACATCAACGACGTTCCGCTCGGCGGACGCAGCCTGTTCGAATTTGCGCTCGAGGGCCGCTACCGGTTCGGCAATTACGGCGTGGTCGCCTTCATCGACGGCGGCCAGGTCTATGAGGCGCAATATCCAACCTTCGATTCGATGCGCTTCGGAGTCGGTATCGGCGGGCGCGTCTATACCAATTTCGGGCCGGTGCGCGTCGACCTCGCCACGCCGATCGGCCGGCGCCAGGGCGAAGCCTGGCTGACCGTCTACGTCTCGATCGGGCAGGCCTTCTGATGGCCAGCGAAGCCCCCTCCGAGACCGTCGTGGTCGTCCGCAAGCGGCCGCTGGGCTGGCGGATCGCCAAATGGACGGCGATCGCGCTCGCGGTGCTGGTCGTGCTCGCCGGCGCCTTCCTGCTGTGGCTGAACACCGAGGCCGGCCACCGGTTCATCGTCGACCGGATCAACGCGATGGAGACGACGACCGGCCTGAAGATCCGGGTCGGCCGGATCGAAGGCTCGATCTACAGCCGATTGACCTTGCACGAGGTCACCCTGTCCGACCCGCAGGGCAATTTCGCGACCGCGCCGCGGGCCGAGCTCGAATATCGGCCGCTCCCTTTGCTGTTTGGCGGACGCTTCGACATCAGGGAGGTCGACATCCCGGAGGCGCGGCTCATCCGTAGTCCCGCGCTCCGGCCCGGCGACCCCAATGCGCCGCTGCTTCCGGACATCACGCTCGATATCGCGCGGCTGCATGTCGGCCGGCTGTCGGTCGACCCGCGCGTCACGGGGCGGCGGCACCTCGTCTCGCTGGACGGGCAGGTCCGGCTCAACGAGGGGCGCGCTCTGGTGACGCTGGATGCCGGCACGATCGTCGCGCCCGGCCTTGCCGGCGGCGACCGGCTGCGGCTGCTGATCGACGCGGTGCCGGCGGCGAACCGGCTGAACATCGCCGTCAACCTGCGCGCGCCGGGCGACGGCTTCATCGCGGGGCTTGCCGGCATCGACCGGCCGGTCATGCTCGTCATGGGCGGCAACGGCACCTGGGCGAACTGGCGGGGCCGCGCGGTGGCGACGCTCGACGGCCAGGCGCTCGCCAATCTGCAGGTCACCGCGCGCGACGGCACGTTCGAGGCCGACGGCCTGACGCGCCCCGGCCTGGTGCTGACCGGGCCGGTCCAGCGCCTCGCCGAGCCCGCGGCCATGCTCCATGCCAGCGGCCGGCTGGTGCAGCGCCGTGCCGATCTGCGCGTCCGCCTCTACAGCCGCGCCTTCGCCGCTGCCGCCGAGGGACGGATCGACCTCGGCAACAATCGCTACGAGGAGCTGCGCGTCGCAGCGCGGCTGCTCCGGCCGGGCGCGATCGCCCCGGATCTTTCGGGGCAGGACGTCAGGCTGGCGCTCGTCCTCAACGGCCCCTTCGCGTTGCCGGAAGTGCTCTACGACCTGCGCGCGGCGCGGCTCACCATGGCGGACTCCAGCCTCGAGGGCCTGCAGGCGAGCGGCCATGCCCGGGTGCGCGCCGACGATATCGTCGTGCCGGTCAGGGCGCGGGCGGCGCGGCTCACCGGCTTCGACGCGATCGCGGGCGGCACGATCACCAACGTGACGCTGGCGGGCGAGCTCGGCGTGACGGGGACGCGGCTCGTCTCCGACAATATGTTCCTGCGCTCCGACCGGATCGACGCCCGGCTTGTGCTCGCCTTCGATCTGTCCCGCGGCCGCTATCTCGCGGCACTGCAGGGGCGGGTCGACAATTACCTGGTCGACGGCGTCGGCCTGTTCGCGGTCAATGCCGATTTCGACCTGACGCAGAGCCCGGCCGGCTTCGGCCTCAGGGGCCGGGTCGCGGCACGGACGCGGCGGATCACGAACGAGACCGTGGCGCAATTGCTCGGCGGCCCCGGCACGCTCGCCGCCGGCATCGTCATGGACCCGTCGGGCCTCGTCCATATCAGCAACATCCGGCTCTCGGCGCCCGCGCTCCGGGTCACGTCAGGGCAGGGGGTCTACCGGCCCAACGGCTCTCTCGATATCCGCGTCGCGGGGGTGAGCACGGATTACGGGCCGCTCGCCGTCCGCGTCTCCGGCGCGGCGAGCACGCCCAGGGTCGAGGTCGCGGCAGCAAGTCCGGGCTACGGCCTCGCCGGCATCCGCGCGGTCGTGCGGCCGACCCGGGAAGGCTGGGCGCTGACCGCCGAGGGCGGCTCGCGCTACGGACCCTTCTCCGCCGATATCGTCATCCAGTCCAATCGGCGGCCGTTCACGATCCTGGTGAACCGGCTGACCTATGCCGGGGTGGATTTCCGGGGGACCCTGGTGCGGACCGCCGCCGGGCCGTTCCAGGGCACGCTCGCCTTCAGCGGCAGCGGGCTGACCGGCACCGCCACGCTCGCCGCCGCCGGACGCCGCCAGAGGATCGATCTCGTCGCCGACGCGAACGGGGCGCGCACGCCCGGCGACAATCCGATCATCATCCAGCGCGGCTTCGTGCGCGCCGGCATCCTCCTCCCGTCGAACGACGATGAGACGATCGACCTGGACGCCGACGCCCAGCTCGCCGGGCTCAGCGCCGACGATCTCCTCGTGCAGCGCGCCCGCGTCCATGTGAACCTGCGGGGTGGCGTCGGCGACGGCCAGCTCTTCGCCGAGGGGCGGCGCGGCGTGCCCTTCCGCGTCGCCGCCGCCGGCCGGCGGACCGGCGACGAGGCGACGCTCGCCATGCAGGGCCATCTCAACAATATCGGCTTCCGCTTCGCCCAGCCCGCCGCGCTCCGCCGCGAGGGCAAGGACTGGGTGATGCAGCCGACGACGATCAACCTGCAGCAGGGCCGGGTGCGGCTCGCCGGGCGCTATGGCGAGGGCCTGACCATCCAGGCGCGGCTGGACGAGCTCGACCTGTCGGTGCTCAACGCCTTCTCGCCGGGGCTCGGCATCGGCGGGCGCGCGACCGGCAGCCTCGATTTCCACGAGGCGTCAAAAGGCGCCTTCCCGCGCGCCGAGGCTCGGCTCAACATCACCGGCTTCACCCGCACCGGCATCGCCGTGCGCTCCTCGCCGGTCGACCTGTTCATCGCCGGCCGGCTGGTGCCCGAAGGCGGCGAGGCGGGCGCGATCATCCGGCGCGGCGGCGCGATCATCGGCCGGGCGCAGGCGCGGCTGCAGCCGCTCGGCCCGGCGGCGGGCAGCTGGCAGACGCGGCTGTTCGCGGCGCCGCTCTCGGGCGGGGTGCGCTATAACGGACCGGCCGACGTGCCCATGTCCTTCGCCAGCCTGCCGGGCCACCAGCTCACCGGCCCGGTCGGCATCGCCGCCGATTTCGGCGGGCGGGTGCAGAGCCCGCAATTCACCGGCGGCGTGCTGCGCTCGACCAACCTCACCTATGTGAACGAGGCCTATGGCACGCGGATCACCAATCTCGCGGTCAACGGCCGCTTCGACCAGTCGCAGCTGGTCATCGAATCGCTGACCGGCCGGGCCGGCAACGGCACGATCGAGGGCCGGGGCACGATCGGCCTCGCCTCGGCGGCGGGCTTCCCGATCGACCTGCGCGTCAGCTTCCAGAACGCCCGGCTGGCGCGGAGCGACGACATCAGCGCGACCGCGACCGGCAATCTGCACATCGTCAACAATGCTTCGGGGGCGCTGATCGAGGGCGAATTGAACCTCGGCGAGGTGCGCTACCAGCTGGTCCAGCAGGCCGCCGCCGAGATTCCGCAGTTGGCCGGGGTCAGGCGGCGCGGCGAACCGCTCAGGCCGCCCAACGAGCAGAGCGCCGACGCGCGCGTGCCGAGCATCTGGCGGCTCGACATCAGGCTGATCGCCGACAACCGCATCTACGTCTCCGGCATGGGCATGGAATCGGAGTGGCGGGCCGAGGACCTGCGCGTCACCGGCACCACCGCGACCGCGCAGTTCGTCGGCCAGGTCCGGCTGATCCGCGGCACGCTCGGCCTCGCCGGGCGCCGCTTCAGGCTCGACGACGGCACGGTGGTCTTCGCCGGCGCGAGGCCGCCGCGGATCGAGCTCGCGGCCAGTTCGACGATCGACAATGTCGATGTCGGCATCAACGTCTCCGGCAGCTCGACCAACCCGCGCATCGCCTTCACCTCGACGCCCGGCCTGCCGCAGGACGAGATCGTCTCGCGCATCCTGTTCGGCAGCTCGGTGACGCAGATCTCGGCGATCCAGGCGGTGCAGCTCGCCGCCTCGCTCAACTCGCTGCGCGGCGGCAGCGGCGGGCTCAACCCGCTCGGACGGCTGCGCTCGGCGACCGGGATCGACCGGCTGAGGATCATCGACGCCGACACCGCCACCGGCCGCGGCACCGCCGTCGCCGCCGGCATGTACCTCAGCGATGACATCTATGTGGAAATCATCACCGACGCGAAGGGCTATACCGCGACCCAGATCGAGATCTCGCTGTCGCGGACATTGAGCCTGCTCTCGCAGTTCGGGACGAACAGCGGCACCAATGTGAACATCCGCTACAATCGCGATTATTGAGGGGGCGGCTCGACCTCCGGCCGGGCGACCTTCTCTCCCTCCCGCCAGATTTTCCCGGACATGGTCGCGGTCGCGCCACGCCATGTCGGCGAGGTTATTGTTTTCGACCAGCCGGTTTGGATGCGCGTCGGGGCGCGGCGGTGCGGCGCTGGACGATTTTCAGGAGAAGATGGTGCCCAGGGGCGGAATCGAACCACCGACACCGTGATTTTCAGTCACGTGCTCTACCAACTGAGCTACCTGGGCGTATCCGGCGAATGCGGAAGCGCGGCCTATAGAGGCGGTTAGCGCTCGCTGTCCAGTCCCTGTCCCGCGCCGGGCAGATCCGGGTCGGCGGGCGGGCCAGGGACGCGATAGCCTTCGTCCAGCCAGTTCAGCAGGTCGCGGTCCCGGCAGCCCTGCGAGCAGAAGGGCTTGTGGGCGGGATCGGTGGGCTTGCCGCAGAGCGGGCAGGCGTCAGGCCTGGACTTGCTGAACATGGCCATCCGATATGGCGAGGCCCGGATTGGGGAACAAGGCCGCTTCGCCGCCGGTGCGGCGGGCGAGCTCGGCAAGCCAGGCCGACCGCGCCTTCAGCTGGAGGATGACCCGCGGCGCGGCGTGGATCGCGACCCTGCCCTGCAGCCGCCCGGCCCGGCGCAGCAGGGCGCGCGCGGCCGCGGCGCCGGGATCGGCGCGCAGGATTTCGGGGATGGAGGGACGGACCCGGCGCCGGACGATCTGCAGAAAGCCGAAGCCGTTCACCACGGTCCGCTCGAAGGGTTGCGGCAGGATCGCGTCGACGATCGCCGCGGCCGCCTGCCTTCGGTCGCGGGGCAGCGTAGGGAGGTCGATGCCGATCGAGCCGGTGATGCCGAAGCGGCGGATCGCCCGTGCCGCCGCCGCGGCGCCGGCCTCGGCGAGCGCAGCAGGTGCGAGGCTGCCGTCCACGTCGAACAGGGTCATGGCCGGGGTGAGGCTCATGCGCAGCGCGCCGCCCTCGAAGGCGATCTCGCCCGTGGCCGCTTCCTCCAGCAGCTCCGACCAGCCCGCCTCCTCGAACCGGTCGGCGCCGTGGGCGGCCGGCGTCTGGCCGGTCCGTTCGGCGAGGGTCGGGCCGGGCCGCAGCGGCGCCTCGACGGGGCGGAGCCGGGGCGGCTTGGGCCGTCCCGGCTCGGGCATCGCCTCGCGCACGATCTCGGCGCGGAACGAGGCGCCCTCGCTGACTCTCGGCAGTGGCTCGACCACGGCCTCGGCGCCTTCGGGCAAGGCGGCGATGCCCGCGACGCTGCGAAGGGTCGCGTCGAGCACGGTGCCGGCCCTGAGACCCGGCAGCTCGATCTCGGCCTCGATGATCTGGCCGTCCTCGACCAGGATCGCGCGATTCTCGCCGATCCCTTCCTCGTAGAGCCACTCAGCCAAGGGGGTATCCCGCCGCCTTGAGCAGGGCGCGGGTCTCGAACAGAGGCAGGCCCATCACCCCGGAATAGGAGCCGCGCAGCGCCCGGATCAAAGCCTCGGCCCGGCCCTGTATGGCATAGCCGCCCGCCTTGCCGCGCCACTCATTGCTGGCGAGATAGGCGTCGACCTCCTCGGCCGAGAGGCGCTTGAAGGTGACGATCGAACTGGAGAGGCGATGGCGCGCCTTGCCCGCCCCGTCGATCAGGGTGACCGCGCAATGGACGCGGTGGCGGCGGCCCGACAGCAGCTCCAGGCATTGCCGGCCTTCTGCTTCCGTCTCGGTCTTGGGCAGGATGCGGCGGCCGGCGGCGACGACCACGTCGGCGGCGAGGGTCAGTGCGCCCGGCTCCGCCACCGCCGCCGCCTTCGCCGCGGCGACGCGGCGCGCATAGGGCGCGGGCAGCTCGCCCTTGAGCACGCTCTCATCGATGTCCGCGGGGATCACCGCGTCGGGCACGATTCCGAGCCGCGCAAGCAATTCCAGCCGGCGCGGGCTCTGGGAGGCGAGGATCAGGCGCATCGGCGCGCCCGCTTACTTGAAGCGGTAGGTAATCCGACCCTTGGTCAGATCGTAGGGCGTCAGCTCGACGAGGACCTCGTCGCCCGTCAGTACGCGGATGCGGTTCTTGCGCATCTTGCCGGCGGTGTGGCCGAGGATCTCATGGCCGTTCTCGAGCTTCACGCGGAACATGGCGTTGGGCAACAGCTCGACCACCTGCCCGCGCATCTCGAGGAGTTCTTCCTTGGCCATTCAGATCCTTGCCCGCAAAGAGAGCGCAGGCCTTAGCGGCTCGGCGCCGAAATGGAAACCCCGGCGCTTGCCGGGGCTTCCTGCTCCTCCCCCGTCCCCGAATGCTCAGCGGGGCGACGCTGCCTGAGCCGCGGGCGTGGCGGCCGTCGCCGGCGCCGCTGCCGCCACCGCCACGCCCGACGGATTATGCTGGCCGAGGAAGCGCTGCATCTCGACGAGCAGCTGCAGCCGGTCCGCCTCGAGCGGCAGGTTGTGGGTGTTACGGGGCTGCTCGACATAGACGAAGTCGCGGCCCTCGACCTTGCCGGAGCTCCTGAGCCGCGAGACCAGGGTGCGCGACTGGGCGACCGGAACGCGATCGTCCCGCGCCCCATGCACGATCATGATCGGCGCCCAGCGTCCGTCCGTATGGCGGGCCGGGGAAACGTCGGCGAGCCGCGAGGCGGCGCTGCCGATATATTGCGAACCGTAGCGGCCGAGATAGTTGCGGTCGTAGGTGACCATGTCGGGAATGTCGTGCACGCCGGCGCCGCTGATCGCGCAGCGGTAGCGATCGGGGTCGCGCTGGGCGGCGCGCGAGGAGGCATAGCCGCCATAGGACCAGCCGAACATGCAGACGCGCGCGGCATCGGCGATACCCTGCTGCGCGAGCCAGGCCACGGCGTCGTTGAGGTCGTCCTGCATGCGCATGCCCCAATTGCCGTCCGACGCGGCCTCCCAGGCATAGCCATAGCCGGAGGAGCCGCGGAAATTGGGCTGGATCACCGCATAGCCCATCTCGGCCAGCGGCTGCGCCCAGATGTCCCAGCTCTCGGCGTCCCGAGCCCAGGGACCACCATGCGGCAGCACGATCAGCGGCAGGTTCCGCGCCGGGCGCAGCCGCGGGAGGGTCAGCACCGCGGCCACCTCGCGGCCGTCGCTCGCCCGGTAGCGGACGGTGCGGACCGGATTGAGGCGCATGTCGCGCAAGGTCGAGTTCACCCAGCCGAGGTTGCGGATCGAGCCGCTCTCGACATTGTAGAGATAATAAGCGCCGGCCTGGTCGGGACCGCCGACGCGGGCGACGATATTGGTCCGCGCGCGGTCGGTGGAGACGATCGTCGTCATCCCGGCGCCGAACGTCTCGTCCAGGGCCTGCTGGATCTCGCGGAGCCGGGGATTCATCCAGATCGTGCGGCTGCGATCCTCGGTCACGTCGATGCCGTCGACGGCCGTCTGCTCCACGTTGAGGTCGACATCGTCGATATCGTAATTGTCGAGCCCGAAGACCTTGCGGGTGAAGTCCATCGTGTTGAGGTCGACCTCGTAGAGCGCGCGATAGCCTTCGTGGCGGCTGACCGCGAGCGCGCGGTCCCCGGGCAGGAAGACGATCGGCACCGGCGGGTCGCGATAGCGCTCGGTCCGCTCGCGGATGATCGTGCGGAAATTGCCGTCGCCGCCGGAGCGGTAGAGAACCTGGAGCCGGCCCGAATCCGCGTCGCTGCTGAGCCCCATGCGGACATTGCCCTGACCGTCGGCGAACCAGGCGGTGACGCCGCGGCGCTGCTGCTCGATCAGCCGGGTGCGGCCGGTGGCGACGTCGACCTCGATCACCTCGGGATTGTTCAGCCGCTCGAAGCCCCGCCCCTCCGGCAGGCGTTGCAGCCGGATGCGCGGCGGCCCCTCGTGCGACATCCAGAGCAGGTTGCTGCGCACGATCGTGCCCTCCCAGCCCAGCCGGGTGGTGATCCGGGTGCGGCGGTTATAGGCGATGACCCGGGAGGCGGTGACGCGCTGCCCCTCGAAGTCGGTTCGCTGCTCAACCGCGATCAGCAATGTGTCCGGATCGATCCAGGTCCAGCCGGAGGTGCGGAAGCCCTCGCGCTGGTCGAACTCGGCGTCGCGGGCGACGATCTGGGGCCGGGCATTGGGCTCGTCCAGCGGCAGCACGGCCAGCGCCTGCTCGCCATTGACGCGGATGCGGAAGGCGAGCGCCCTGCCGTCGGTCGAGATGCGGACCTGCTGCATTTCGGGCAGGCGGGCGAAGACGGCGAGGGGGATGGGCTCGCGCGGGGCCGGCGCCGTCTGTTGCTGGGCGGCGGCAGGCGCGGCAAGCGCCCCCAGCCAAAGGAAGGCGAGCCACTTCTTCATGATGTCCCCCGAAATTTGCAGTCGCCGCGAAAGTTAGACCGAATCCGGTGACTTGCAAAGTGCGGTGATCGCGGTGTTTTTTTCAGGAAGGTTCGCCGGTCAGACAGGATTGTTCTGGTCGAGAAAGGCCTCCAGCTCCCGCAGGAATTGCAGCCGGTCGTCCGCGCGGGAGAAATGATGGTCGGCGCCGCGCTGCTCGACATAGCGGTGCGGACGGCCGGCGTCGCGCAGGCGCTCCGCCATGCGCCGCGATTCGGAGACGGGCACCAACACGTCGCGGTCGCCATGCATCAGCAGCACCGGGATAGTGAAGGCGGCCGCGTGGTGGAGCGGCGACACGGCACGGAAGTCGGGCGCCTGCGCGGACAGCCATTGCCGCCGGCCGCGGCTGTTGAAGAAGTTGCGGTCGTAGCGGGACAAGGCGGCCAGATCCGAGACGCCGGCATAGGAGATTGCGCAGCGATAGGCCTGCGGCGCGCGCTGCGCGGCGCGGAGCGCGGCATAGCCGCCATAAGAGGCGCCGGCGATGCAGGCGCGGCTGCGGTCGGCGAGCCCCTGCTGGGCCAGCCAGGCGAGCGCATCGTCGAGATCGTCCTGCATCTTGCGTCCCCACTCGCCGCGGCCGAGCTCGGCGAACCGGGTGCCGTAGCCAGAGGAGCCGCGATAATTGGGCTGGACGACGAGATAGCCGCGGTCGGCAAGGAACTGCGTAATCCAGTCCCAGCTCTCGGCGTCGCGTGCCGAGGGGCCGCCATGCGGCATCACGATCACCGGCAGGTTGCGCGCCTCGCGGCCGGGCGGCAGGGTCAGCACCGCCTCGATCTCGACGCCGTCGCGGGCCCGGTAGCGCATGGTCCTGACGGGGGCGAGCTCCCGGTCCTGGAGCGCTTCGTTCAGCCAGGCGACCCGGCTGGCCGACCGCGCCGCGGCATCGACCAGATAATAGGCGCCCGCCTGGCTGGGCCCGCCCACGAACGCAAGCAGCTTCGAGCGGTCGCGATTCCAGGAGATGATGCGGGCCCGGCCCTCGCCGAAGGTCGCATCGAGGCTTCCCTGCACGCGCCGCATCGACTCCTCGCGCCAGTGCACCGTCGAGCGCTCCGCCGTGTAGGAGACGCCCGAGATCCGGTCGCCGGTTGCGGTCGGATGGATCGCGTCGATGTCATAGCCCTCGACGGCGAACAGGCGGCGGCCGAGCGCCAGATCCGGAAGGCTCATCTCGTACACGGCGTCGAAGCCGTCGCGGTCCGAAATGGCGATCGCGGCATTGTTGCCCGGCAGGAACATGGCGGGCATCGGCACCCGCTCCTCGCGGCGCGTATTGGCGCGGGCGATCGTCCGGAAGTCTCCCGTGCCGTCGGGCCGATAGATCAGGCGTTCGGCGCCGTCGTCATCATTATAGCCATAGCCCATGCGGACATTGCCCTGGCCGTCGGCGATCCAGTACAGCACCCCGTCGCGCGAGCTCACCACCCGCCGGGTGCGGCCGGTGGAGACGTCGGCTTCGTAGACGCTCGGCCAGAACTCGGCGCCATAATAGCCGTCCTGCTTGGCGAAGACGATGCGGGGGCTGCCGTCGCGCGCCACCCAGAGGATGTCGGACGCCAGCTGGCCCGACGGCACCCAGCCGATGCGGTTCATGACCCTGGCCTCGCGGTCGATGCCGAGCAGCCGGGTGACGTACATGTCCTGGTCGCCGCTGCGGTCCTGCGTGCCGACCGCGACCACCAGCCAATTGTCGTTCACCCAGGTCCAGCTGTTGATGTCGATCGCGTCGCCGCCGCTCAGGAAGGCGGGGCGGGCCGCCGGATCGGCGAGCGAGATGATGGCGAGCACCTGCCGGCCCTGCGCCCGCATCTTGACCGCCAGCCGCGTCCCGTCCGGCGAGAGCCGGGGCGCGGAAAAATGCGGGAGCGCTGCGAACTGCTCGATCGGCCGCTCCGCCGGCGCCGCAGCCGTCGCTCCCGGTCCGGGGGCAGGAGCAGGTGCCGGCGGCGCGGGGGGCTGGGCCAAAGCGGCCGCTGACAGGAAAAGCGCGGAGAGCCATGCCCCCCGCCACCCGAACTGGCGTATCCGATCCATCTCGCCCCCGAAAGCCCCTCAAATCAGGGCTAAACGAGAAGCGCGGCGCTGCAAAGGCCCGAAAGGAAAAGCCCCGCCCGGCGGACCGGACGGGGCTTGAAGTGGCTCAGGTGCCGATGGACCCGATCAATGAACGCCGGCTTTGGCGGCCAGCGCCGCGAGCAGCAGCAAGGCGACGATGTTCGTGATCTTGATCATCGGGTTCACCGCCGGACCGGCCGTATCCTTATAGGGATCGCCGACCGTGTCGCCGGTGACGGCGGCCTTGTGGGCCTCGGAGCCCTTGCCGCCATAATTGCCGTCCTCGATATACTTCTTGGCATTGTCCCAGGCGCCGCCGCCCGAGGTCATCGAGATGGCGACGAACAGGCCGGAGACGATCACGCCGAGCAAGAGGGCGCCGAGCGCGGCGAAGCCCGCACCCTGGCCCGCGACCCAGGTGATGATGAAGTAGACGGCGATCGGCGCGAGCACCGGCAGCAGCGACGGCACGATCATCTCCCGGATCGCCGCCCGGGTCACGAGGTCGACGGTGCGGCCGTAATTGGGCCGGGTCGTGCCTTCCATGATCCCCGGATTGTCGCGGAACTGGGCGCGCACGTCCTCGACCACCGATCCCGCCGCCCGGCCGACCGCGGTCATGCCGAACGCGCCGAACAGATAGGGCAGCAACGCCCCGATCAGCAGGCCGACGATCACGTACGGGTTGGAGAGCGAGAAATCGACCCGCACGTCGCCGAAGAAGTGCTGCAGGTCGGTCGTGTAGGCGCCGAACAGCACGAGCGCAGCAAGCGCGGCCGAGCCGATCGCATAGCCCTTGGTCACCGCCTTGGTGGTGTTGCCCACCGCATCGAGCGCGTCGGTGCGGGTGCGGACGTCGTCCGGCAGGCCGGCCATCTCGGCAATGCCGCCGGCATTGTCGGTGACCGGACCGTAGGCGTCGAGCGCCACGACCATGCCGGCCAAAGCCAGCATCGCGGTCGCGCCGAAGGCGACGCCGATCACGCCGGCGATCTGATAGGCCGCGACCACCGCGATCACGATCACGAGCGTCGGCAGCGCGGTGGATTCGAGGCTGATCGCCAGACCCTGAATGACGTTGGTGCCGTGGCCGGTCTGCGAGGCCCTGGCGATGGACTTCACCGGACGGAAGTTGGTGCCCGTATAATATTCGGTGATCCAGACCAAAGCGCCGGTCAGGCCGAGGCCGATCAGCATGCAGTAGAAGAGCTTCATGCCGGTGAGCGGCGCGAAGCTGCCGTCGGCGCCGGTGAAGGTCGCGAACTCGGCGTCCATGCCGCCATGGTCGCGAAGCACCAGCCAGGTGACCAGATAGACGGCGCCGGCGCCGAGGATCGCGGCAGTCCAGAAGCCCTTGTAGAGGGCGCCCATGATCGACTGCTTGCGGCCCAGGCGGACCATGTAGGTGCCGATGATCGAGGTGACGATGCAGGCCCCGCCGACGAGCAAAGGCAGCGCCATCAGCTTCAGCAGCAGCTCGCTGCCGAGCGCGGTGAGGGTGAGCGCGATCGAGACCATGGTCACGCCGAGCGTCACCACATAGGTCTCGAACAGGTCTGCGGCCATGCCGGCGCAGTCGCCGACATTGTCGCCGACATTGTCGGCGATGGTCGCCGGGTTGCGGGGATCGTCCTCCGGAATGCCGGCCTCGACCTTGCCGACCAGGTCGGCGCCGACGTCGGCGGCCTTGGTGAAGATGCCGCCGCCGAGACGGGCGAAGATCGAGATGAGCGAGGCGCCGAAGGCCAGGGCGACGAGGCCGTCAATGACCGCGCGCGAATTGGCGGCATTGGCGGCGGGGCCGACCAGGTACCAGAAGAAGGCGGCGATCGCGAGCAGGCCGAGGCCCGCCACCAGCATGCCGGTGATCGCGCCGGCGCGGAAGGCCATGGTGAGGCCGCCCTGCAGCGAGGTGCGCGCCGCCTCCGCGGTGCGGACGTTCGCCTTCACCGAGACATTCATGCCGACGAAGCCGGTCACGCCCGAGAGGATCGCGCCGATCACGAAGCCGACCGCCGAGACCACGCCGAGGAAGACCCCGACGAGCACGGCGACGATCACGCCGACGACGGCGATCGTCATATATTGGCGCTTCAGATAGGCGCGGGCGCCTTCCTGGACGCTGGCGGCGATGTCCTGCATCCGCTCGTTGCCGGCGGGCGCTTTCAGCACCTGCATGATGGTGAGAAGGCCGTAGAGCACGGCCAGCAGGCCGCAGCCCAAGGCGATGTAGACGACGGTAAGGCCGGTCATTTTTGCGATCTTTCCCCTGAAATCCGAGCAGGAAAGGACGGTCGCCGCCGCGCGGCGCGCCCCCGTGTGCGGCGAGGGCTTTAAGGGGGATGGGGAAATGTTTCAACCATGCTCGAAACCGAGGCGCTGCGGCAGTGCGACCGGGGCGCCGTCCTCGGTCAGGCCGAGCCCGCTGCCGGCCGTGAAGGTGCCGACACGGGTGAAGGGAAGGCCGAGCTCCTCGGACAAAGCGAGGATGGCGGGCGCCTGCGCCGGCGCGGCGGCGAAGAGCAGTTCATAATCGTCCCCGGCCGTGGCCGCCTCGAGGCGGGTTTCGCCGCGATCGGCCAGATAAGGCTCGGACAGAGGCACGGCCTCGAGCGCGATCTCGGCGCGGCAGCCGCTGGCCTCCGCCATGCGGCCCGTGTCGATCAGCAGGCCGTCGGAGACGTCCATCATCGCCTTGACCAGGGGCACCAGCCGCTCGCCCGCCTCCAGCCGCGGGCGCGGATTGCGGTAGCGCTCGATCAGCTGCGCCGCGTCGCGCCCCTCCCGGAGCGCGGCGAGGCCAGCCCCGGCGTCGCCGATCGTGCCGCTGACCCAGAGCTGGTCGCCGGGAGCGGCGCCGCTGCGGTTCGGCGGGACGCGTTCCGCCCGGCCGATCGCGGTGAGGCCGAGCACCCGCGCGGGCGCCGAGACCGTGTCCCCGCCGAGCAAGGGGATGCCGAACGCGCCGAGGACCGTGCCGAGTCCGTCGGCGAAGGCGCGGTCCCAGGCTTCCTCGCCGAGGGTGAAGCCGAGCAATACGCCCATTGGCCGCGCGCCCTTTGCGGCGAGGTCGGACAGATTCACCGCGACCAGCTTCCAGGCGACGTCCGCTGGCGGATCGCCGGGCAGATAGTGGACGCCCTCCACGATCATGTCGTGGGTGAGGACGATCGCGCCGTCGCCCGTCTCCAGCACCGCCGCATCGTCGACCAGGCCGCGGGCCGCCGGATCGGTGGCGAGCGCGCGGAGCGTATCGATGAAGGCGGATTCGCTGCTTACTTGCGCACCTCTTTCGCGATCGCATCGAGCAGGCCGTTGACGAAGCCGCTCTCGCGCGCGTCGTAAAAGGCCTTGGCGACGTCGACATATTCGCTGATGACCGTGGGCGTCGGGACGTCCGCGCGGGCGGCGAGCTCATAGGCGCCTGCGCGCAGGATCGCCTTCATCGGCTTGTCGAGCCGGGCCATCGACCAGCCCTCGGCGAGGCGGCCCGCGATCAAGGCGTCCAGCTCTTCGCGCCGGGCGTCGGCGCCCTTCACCAGATCGTCGAAGAAATCGACCTCGGCCTCGGCATATTCGACGCCGTCGATCGTGGCGCCGAGCCGGTGGTGGTGGAATTCGTGGAGCAGGACGGCGACCGGGGTCGACTCCATCTCCTGCTGGTAGAGTGCCTGCACGGCGGCGAGCCGGGCGGCGGAACGGGATAAAGATCTCTTGGGGGTGGTGGCCATGGCGCGCGGCTCTAGCGGCTATGGCTGCCGCATGAAATCCCCGATCGCCCGGAGCACCGGGGCCGGGCATTCCCAGGGGATGAAGTGGCCTGCGTCCGGGACCCGGACGATCCGCACATCCTCGATGAGTCCGTCGAGGCCCTCCAGCTGGATCGGGAGAAGCGCGGAATCGCGCATTGCCCAGATGACGAGCGTTGGCATCCGGATCGAAGGAAATGGCATTTGCGTCCACGCGGGGAGCTCAGCCGCCTCGCCGGGCGCCGGCACCACGACCTCGCTTGCCCGGTACCAGTTGAGCATGGCGGTGAGCGCGCCGGGCGCGCCCCAGTCGGCGAGATAGCGTTCGCGCTCCTCATCGGGGACTTTCGAGATGTCGGCGTGGCTGGCGAAGGTCTTCGCATAGAAGGTCTCCAGCCCCATCGCCTCGAGGCCGCGCTCCATCGTCGGGTTGCGGAAGGCGGTGATGTACTGGCTGGCGGCGCGCTGGAGGGGATCTTCGATCAGGCTCCGCTGGAAGACCAGGGGATGCGGCGCGTTGACGATGACGAGCCGCTGGATCCGGTCCGGATGGCGGAGCGCGGCCAGCCAGGACACCGCCCCGCCCCAGTCATGGCCGACCAAGGTGAAGCGGCCGATCTCCAGCGCGTCGGCGAGCGCAATCAGGTCCTCGACGATCCGGTCCGCTCGATACTGCTCGACGCCCTCCGGCTTGTCCGACGCGCCGAAGCCACGCTGGTCCGGGCAGACCACGAAATAATCCTCGGCCAGCGCCGGTGCGACCGCGCGCCAGGTGCGGTGCGATTCCGGGAAGCCGTGCAGGAAGATGATCGCCTCCCCGCCCCGCGCCCCGCCGGTGGCGACGTTCAGGGTGACGCCGGTGGGGAGGGCGATCCGCGTCTGGGTCAGGCCGGTCATGGATAGCTCACCGTCAGCGGGACCTCGGGCAGGGGGATGAACTCGTCATGGTCGTCGGGCGGCAGCGCGAAGCGGCCGGCCTTCCAGTCTTCCTTCGCCTGATTGATCCGGTCGCGGCGGGAGGAGACGAAATTCCAGAAGACGTGGCGCGGGCCGTCCATCGGCGCGCCGCCGCAGAGCATGACATGGCCGCCGCTCGCGGAGCGCAGTGTAGCGGCGATGCCGGGGCGCAGGACGTAGAGGGTGGAGGGTTCGAGCCGCAGGCCATCGAGGCTGGCCTCGCCCTCGGCCACGTAGAGCGCGCGCTCGTCCGCCTCGGCATCGATGGGCATCGCGCCGCCGGGACGGAGGTGGATGTCGGCATAGACGGTGTGGCTGTGGCAGGTGACGGGCGAGCTTTCCCCCCAGAGCGAGCCCATCACCACCCGCGCCCGGGCGCCGATCCCGTCCACGACGGGGAGATCCGACTTCGGCACATGCTCGAAGGCCGGGTCCATCTCCTCCTTGGCCGCGGGCAGAGCGAGCCAGGTCTGGATGCCGCTCAGCGCGGGTCCGTCCGGGCGGACCGAGGCCGGCGAGCGCTCGCTATGGGTGATGCCGCGCCCGGCGGTCATCAGGTTCACTGCGCCGGGCTCGATCGTCGCGAAGGTGCCGAGCGAATCGCGATGGTCGATCGCGCCGGCGAACAGATAGGTGACGGTGGCGAGGTTGATGTGCGGATGCGGGCGCACGTCGATCCCCGTCCCGGGCGCCAACTGCGCCGGGCCCATCTGATCGAAGAAGATGAACGGCCCGACCGTCGTCCGCTCCCGGTTCGGCAGGGTGCGGTGGACCTTGAAGCCGCCGAGATCGTGGGTGGTGGGCAAAAGAGTGAGGAGGAAGGGGTCGTCGGTCATCGCTGAAGCTCCGCGTCATAGGCACCGTCAATCAGGATGAAGGCTATGCGCGCCATCCGTCCCGATCGGTTGGCCCAGGCATGGCTGGTGCCGCGCTGAATGACCACCTCGCCGGCGCGAAGCAAGGTCTCGCTCCCGTCGAGCACGAGCGTGATCTCGCCCTCGATCACGATGCCGTAATCGACCGATTCGGTGCGGTGCATCAAAGGGTGCGGCCCGTCGCGGTCGGGGAGCGCGTCGGCGGCGCCGATCGCGGCGAAGGCGGCGCGCACGACCTCCGGGGTCAGTTGGGCCAGCACCTCCTCGCTTTCGGGCGGGAAGTCGACCATGCGCAGCCGCGTGCCATTGGCCGGCGGATGCAGGCGGACCCCCTCCTCGGCCGGCTCGCCGGAGGCGCGGTCGATCGGCACCGGCGTCGCCCGGGTCGACCAGAGCTCGATGAAGGCGCTGCCGCGACCGTCCAAAGTGACGACGCGCGGCGCCGGGCCATCCTCGATGATCGTCGATTTGCCCTCAGCGTCGTGGCCGGTCACGATCCGGCGAACCCGCGGCTTTTCCATGGTCATGGCGCTCCCTAGCATGGCGGGCAGGTCCTGCGGAAAGATGGCTTCGCCATGCGCGGGCATCGCCACGACTCGCGAAAGGTCACGAGTGACACGAATGTCACATGGAATCGCCGGGGGGCTCTGCCTCGAAAATCGACCGAAATGTCGCTGGAACGGCGCAGGGCAAGGCGAGTCGCGCGCGTCATCGCCTGAGGGTGACAGGTGGTTTCCTACATTGCAACGGGCGCCGCCGTTCGTGCTTGACTCTAAATCTACATAGGTAGAGTTATGCCCCATGGTCCGTAGCCGTGCCTTGTCCGAGCCCGCCCGCGAGATCCTCGCCATCCTCGCCGGGGCAGGCGCCCGTTGGTGCCACGGCTATGAGTTGTGCCGCGAGGCGGGGATCAAGTCCGGGACGCTCTACCCGCTGCTGATCCGGCTGGAGGCGCAGGGTCATCTGGAGGCCGAGTGGCAGCAGCCCGCCGAGCCCGGGCGGCCGCCGCGCCACGCTTATCGGCTGACCGCCGCGGGACGGCGGCTGGCACTGGACAATCCGCCGGCTGAGTCCGGCCGCAGCGCTGCCGGCTTCCGGGGCGAGCCGGCATGAGCCGGGCCGCTTTGCTCATCGCCCGCTGTGCCGCGCGCCTGCTGCCCGCTTCGCTGCGCGACTGGGGCCGCGCGATGACGGCCGAGACCCGCGCCATCGACGGGCAGATCGCCGCCACGATGTTCGCGCTCGGCTGCCTGGGCTGCGCGCTCAGGGCGCGCCTGCTTTTCCACTTGGCGACGAAAGAGGAGACGAGAATGGACGTGCTGAGCGGGCGGCCGCGACGGCTGGCAATGGCCTGTGCGACGGGCGCGACGGGGCTCGGCCTCGTCTGGATGGCAGCCGCCGGCGCGCCGCACCGCTATCTGGCCGTGAATGCCTTGGCGCTGATCCTGGGCCTCCTCGCCATCGTCGTGCTGACCCGGGTGGGCGATGTCCGGCGCGGTATTGTCGACCTCATGCTGGCCGGTTTGCTGCTGCTCACCGCGCTGGTGGGGGTCTCGGCGGACGGGGTGACGCGCTGGGTCGCCGTCGGCGGCGTCATGCTCCAGCCTTCGCTGGTGCTGCTGCCCATCCTCGCCTTGCGCTTCGCCGGGAGCCGCGACGGCCTTTCGACGCTGGCCATCCTGCTCGCCGCTCTGGCACTGGCGCTGCAGCCTGACCGGGCGATGGCGGGCGCGCTCGCGGCCGCGCTGGCCGTGCTCGCATTGTTCCGGCCCGAGCGGAATGTGCTGCTTGCGCTGGGCGGGGCCGGCGCGGCGCTGGCCGCGACCCTGTTGCGGGCCGACCCGTCTCCGGCAGTGCCCTTCGTGGACCAGATCTTCTTCACGGCCTTCGCGCTGCACCCCCTGGCCGGCATGGCGGTGGCCGGCGGCGCCCTGCTGCTGCTCGTCCCGGCCGCGGCGGGCCTGGCGGGCGACCGCGAGCACAGGATGAGCCACGCTGTCTTCGGGACGATCTGGCTCGGCGTGATCCTCGCCGCCATGCTCGGCAATTACCCGACGCCCGTGGTCGGCTATGGCGGCAGCGCGATCCTCGGCTATCTGGTCAGCCTGCTCGGCCTGCCGATACGTGCGGAGGGAGGCGCCGCCGGACGGCAAGGTGCCGCGCGGACGGCTGATCCGGAGACATCCATGGATAGCCTGCGCACCGGCATCCCGATCGCTCATTCCGCATAAAGGGGGCGATGCGGAATCCCCCGTTCAGGTCCGTCTCATTATGGCGAGCCAGCTGCGCGAGGAAGCCGAACCGTGACCGTGACGATCCGCCCCTATCTGCCCGCCGATCGCGACGCCGCGCTCGCCATCTGCATCGCCGCCTTCACGCCGATCCACGAGGGCTTCCGGGCGGCGCTCGGCGAGACGATTTTCGCGCTCCACTATCCGGACTGGCAGGGCGGCTACGCAAACATGTTCGACGCGCTGGCGGAGGATGACGGGCGGACCGAGGTGTTCGTGGCCGAGGCGGACGGCGAGATTGCCGGCTTCTGCTTCGCCATCCTCGATGCAGGGACAAAGACCGGGGAGGTCGGGCTGAATGCCGTGGCCCCGGCGCAGCAGCGGCGTGGTGTGGGCCGGCGGCTGTACGAACATGCGCTGGCCCGACTGAAGGCGCGCGGCGCGGAGATCGCCTATGTCGGCACGGGCGGCGACGCGGCGCACGAGCCGGCGCGGCGGGCTTACGAGGCGCTGGGGTTCGACCGGGTCATCCCGGCTGTCCATTATTACCGCGAGCTTTGAAGGGCGCTTCCGGTCACCCGACCGTGATGTCGGCGTCGGCGCAGCGAATGCGAAGGACCCGGTCTTCGCCGAAGCCCAGATGGAGTCCGTCGAAGCCTTGGCGCGCTGCCAGATCCTCATCGAGGAACTCACCCCAGCCGCAATCGTCGTCGAAATAAGCGATGAGGAAGTCGAGCTCGTCCGGTGCGTCCAGCAAAGCCGCCACGTTGCTGACGGCCAGGCGCAGGTCGCCGGTGCAGCGCAGCGTCACATGCTCCGGCTGGTCCACCGGTCCCTCGTAACCATGGTCGCGGTCGAACCGGACGACCAGCGTCTCTCCTCGCGGGTCGGTTGAGATTTCAGCCACCGTATAGAGATTGTGGAGGTCGATCAGCAGGCTCCCGAGCCGAACCGCGCTGAAGCCGGACTCAAGCGAGAAATTCCGCTGCATCTTACTCGCCCGGCGCCGTCGCCCTGATCGCCAGCGCGTGCACCCGCCCCTCCAGCATGTTCCCCAGCGCGGCGTTGACGGCGCGCTGGCGGTCGACGCGGTTCTTGCCGGCGAAGGCCTCGGCCTCGATCTCGACGGTGAAGTGGCTCTCGCCGCTGCCGTCGTCGCCGGCATGGCCGTGATGCCTGGCGCTGTCGTTGATCACGGCGAGGCGGGTCGGAGCCAGGGCGGCGCGCAGCCGTTGCTCTATCTCGCGGGCGATCGGGCCGGTTAAAGACTGGGTCATACCGGCCTATATAGAGGGGCTGTGCAGGAAAGGGAGTGAGCGTTGGCGACGGCGGGCAAGAGGTTTCACGGGCGGGTCGAGGGGCGGATGGAAATCTGCTCGGCGCCCGGCTGCACCGAGGCCGGGGAGTTCCGCGCGCCCGGCGGCGAGGCGGCGGGCTTCGACGGGCCCGGAAGCTATCGCTGGCTCTGCCTCGACCATGTCCGAGAATTCAACGCCGCCTATAACTGGTTCGAGGGGATGAGCGCCGAGGAGATCAGCGAGGCGCAGAATCCCTATGGCGGCTGGGAGCGGCAGACGCGCGCCTTCGGCACCGTCGGCCAGTCGCCGCCGCCCCGCTGGGCCGATTTCGCCGACCCGCTCGACGCGATCGGCGCGCGCTTCCGGGCGCGGCAGGAGCAGGCCAGGGAGCGCCAGGACGGGCGTCCCCTCTCGCCGGGCGACCGCAAGAACCTCGCCACGCTCGGCCTCGACGTCGACGCGGACCGCAAGGCGCTGCGCACCCGCTATGCCGAGCTGGTCCGCCGCTACCATCCCGACCGCAATGGCGGCGACCGCAGCCACGAGAAGGCGCTGCAGCAGGTGATCGAGGCCTATACGGCGCTGAAGGGGCGGCCGCTCTTCGCCTGAGTGCGAGATTCTCCAGGGAGACAGGGACCGGATGACGGGCAGGGTCGACGAAGCGTCACGGGTCATCGCCGCGCCGCCGCGCAAGGTCTGGGCCGCCTTGACCGATCCGGAAGCTTTGGCGCGCTGGTTGCCTCCGTCCGGGATGACCGCGCAGCTGGACCGGTTCGACCTGCGTCCCGGCGGCGGCTACAGGATGACTTTGGTCTATGAAGATGCTGCCGGCGCGCGGGGCAAGAGTGGTGCGGACCGCGACGTGGTCACCGTGCGTTTCGCCGCGATCGCTCCCGAGAGGCGCCTGGAGCAACTGGTGGTTTTCGAATCGGACGACCCGGTTTTCGCCGGAACGATGCGGATGACCTGGCTGCTCCGGCCGACGTCCGAAGGCACAGAAGTCGCGATCCGCGCCAGCGACGTGCCGCCCGGGATCAGCGCCGAGGATCACGCCAGCGGATTGAATTCCTCCCTCGCCAATCTCGCGCGCTACGTCGAATAGGCAGGGATCGCACTCGACTTGCCCCGTCGCGAAGGGGTAGGGGACGCGAAAGATTCAGAGAAGTGCCATGGCAGACATACCCAATGTGAACCCCGACAGCCGCGCCGCGACGGTGATGGACGCGCCCGACCGGATGGTGAAGGTGCGCGAGGCCTTCGGCGTGGACAGCGACCTCGAGGTTCCCGCTTTCTCCGAGGCGGACGAGCGCGTGCCCGACCTCGATCCGGCCTATGTGTTCGATCCGGACACGACCCTGGCGATCGCCGCGGGCTTCGCGAAGAACCGCCGCGTGATGATCCAGGGCTATCACGGCACCGGCAAGTCGACCCATGTCGAGCAGGTCGCGGCCCGGCTGAACTGGCCGCTCATCCGGATCAACCTCGACGCCCATATCAGCCGCATCGACCTGATCGGCCGCGACGCGATCGTGCTGAAGGACGGTCAGCAGGTCACCGAATTCCGCGAGGGATTGCTGCCCTGGGCGCTGCAGACGCCGACCGCCCTGGTGTTCGACGAATATGATGCGGGCCGGCCGGACGTGATGTTCGTGATCCAGCGCGTGCTGGAGACCGAGGGCAAGCTCACCCTGCTCGACCAGAACAGGGTGATCCGCCCGCACCCCTATTTCCGGCTGTTCGCGACCACCAACACGGTCGGGCTCGGCGACACGACCGGCCTTTATCACGGCACCCAGCAGATCAACCAGGGCCAGATGGACCGCTGGAACATCGTCGTGACGCTCAACTACCTGCCCGCCGAGACCGAGGCCCGGATCGTCCTCGCCAAGTCGGGCGAATATGATCATGAGGGCGGCCGCGCCGAGGTCGAGAAGATGATCAAGGTCGCCGACCTCACCCGCCGCGGCTTCGTCAACGGCGACATCTCGACGGTGATGAGCCCGCGCACCGTGATCAGCTGGGCGCAGAACAGCCTGATCTTCGGCGACGTCGGCTTCGCCTTCCGCCTCACCTTCCTCAACAAATGCGACGAGGCGGAGCGGGCGACCGTGGCCGAATATTACCAGCGCGTGTTCAACAAGGACCTGCCGGAAAGCGTGGTCGGGCAGGCCTGAGCGTGGAGCCGCAGGTCTACCCGGACCGGAGCCGCCTGCTCCCGCTGGACGGGGCGCTGAACCTGCGCGACTTCGGCGGCTATCCCAGTGCGCGCGGCGGCCATGTCCGGCGCGGCATGCTCTATCGCGGCGGCGCCATGCACCTGCTCAGCGAGGCGGCCGAGCGGGAGCTCGCCGGGCTCGGCATCGCCCTGGTCTGGGACCTCAGGCGGCGCACCGAGCGCGACGACCAGCCGACGCGCTGGTGCGCGGCCGCGGGCACCGAGCTGGTCGCGCGCGATCATGAGCAGACGCCGGGCGTGCTGGCGGCATTGCTGCGCGACAACCGCCTTGAGCCGGAAGCCGCGCGCGCGGCCATGATCGAGCTCTACGGCGTGCTCGCCGAGGTGCACGCGCCCTCCTATCGCGACATCTTCGCGCGGCTGCTCGACGGCCGGGTGCCGTTCCTGCTCCATTGCACCGCCGGCAAGGACCGGACCGGCGTCGGCGCCGCCCTGATCCTCAGCGCGCTCGACGTGCCGCGCGAAACCATCGTCGCCGATTATGCGCTGACCGCAGTGGCGGATTTCGGGCCGCTGCTGGACCATTACGCCCACGTCCCGCCCGAGACGATCGCGCCTTTGTTCGCCTCCGAGCCCGCTTATATCGAGGCCATGTTCGACGCGTTCGACGCACGCCATGGCGGCGTCGACGGCTTTCTCGAACATGAGCTCGGCGTGGGCGAGGACGAGCGCGCCCGGCTGCGCGCCCTGCTGGTGCACTGATGGCCGACGACAATCCCCTCGAAGCCTTCCGCCTCGCGCTTGCGGGGGCGACGCGGGCGATCGCGGCGGACAGCGAGGTCGAGCTCAGCTTCACCTCGGACATCCCGACCGTCGCCGGCAAGAGCGTCAAGGCGCCGCTGCCGGGCCGCACGGTCGGGCCGGAGGAGGCGGCGCAGGCGCGGGGCTTCGCCGACGCGGCGGCGCTGAAGCTGCGCTATCACGATCCGGCGCTGCACCGCCGCGGTTCACCCGCCGACGATGCGGCGCGCAGCGTGTTCGACGCGGCCGAGCAGGCGCGGGTCGAGGCGCTGGGCGCGCGGGCGATGGCGGGCGTCAGGGCCAATCTCGCCCGGCTCACCGAGATGCGGATGAAGACGGACCCGCTGACCCGGGCGCGGAGCCGCGAGGAAGTGCCCCTGGGCTCGGCGATCGGACTGATGATTCGCGAGCGGCTGACCGGCGAGGCGCCGCCCGAGGCGGCGCGCGCGGCGCTCGACTTCGTCCGCGCCTGGGTGGAGGAGAAAGCCGGCGCCGATCTCGACGCGCTCGGCCTCGCGCTCGACGACCAGGCCGCCTTCGCGCACCTGACCACCAAGGTCCTGCGCGACCTGGAAATGGTCGAGGGCGAGGCCGACGGCAATCTCGATCCGGACGAGGGCGAGGAAGGCGAGGGCGGCGACGAGGCCGAGGGCGCCGAGGAGGACAGGAAGGACGAGGACGAGGACGAGGCCGGCGGCCGCGGCGAGGCGGAGATTCGCGGCGAGCAGCAGGAGTCCGGCGAGGAGCAGGGCGAGACCGACTGGTCCGAGGAGGATCCCGGCGAGGGCAGCGACAGCATGGGCGAGGAAGGCGAGGAGGGCATGCTCCCGGTCCGCCCGAACCGGCCGCTGTCCGACCTGCCGCCGAGCTTCGACTATCGCATCTTCACCAGCCAGTATGACGAGCAGGTCCCCGCCTCCGAGCTGTGCGACGAGGAGGAACTGGGGCGGCTGCGCGCCTATCTGGACCAGCAGCTCGTCCATCTGCAGAGCGCGGTCACCAAGCTCGCCAACCGGCTGCAGCGCCGGCTGATGGCGCAGCAGTCCCGGAGCTGGGATTTCGACCAGGAGGAGGGGCTGCTCGACGCGGCGCGGCTGGCCCGGGTGGTCGTCAACCCGGCCCACAGCCTGTCCTACAAGGTGGAGCGCGATACCGAGTTCCGCGACACGGTCGTCGCCCTCCTGATCGACAATAGTGGCTCGATGCGCGGGCGGCCGATCTCCATCGCGGCGATCAGCGCCGACATCCTCGCCCGCACGCTGGAAAGATGCGGCGTGAAGGTGGAGATACTGGGCTTCACCACCCGCGCCTGGAAGGGCGGGCAGAGCCGCGAGAAATGGCTGGCCGACGGCCGGCCGCCCCATCCGGGCCGGCTCAACGACCTCAGGCACATCATCTACAAGGAAGCGGACGAGCCCTGGCGCCGCGCGCGCAAGAGCCTCGGCCTGATGATGCGCGAGGGGCTGCTCAAGGAGAATATCGACGGCGAGGCGCTCCTCTGGGCGCACAACCGGCTGATCGCGCGGGTCGAGGAGCGCAAGATATTGATGGTGATCTCGGACGGCGCGCCGGTCGACGATTCCACGCTCTCCGTGAACAGCGGCACCTATCTGGAACGGCATTTGAGGCAGGTGATCGGCTGGATCGAGGGCCGCTCGCCGGTCGAGCTGATCGCGATCGGCATCGGCCATGACGTGACCCGCTATTATCAGAAGGCGGTGACGATCATGGACGCCGAGCAGCTCGGCGGCACCATGGTCGAGCAGCTCGCCGGGCTGTTCGACAAGGACTGAGCCGCGCCGGCTTCCCCTTCGCCGCCGAACGGTCTAGTCTCCGCTCGATTAAATCGTTGATCCGGGGGGATTAATGCTTGTTCTGTTGAAGATGCTGCGCCTCGGCGCAGCCGCGCTCGCCTTCGCCGCGGCGCCCGCCGCCGCCGCCAGATATGAGGTCGTCACCGCCGGCATGGTGATCCTGCCGTCCGAGGAGCCGCATGCGGCGGGGCTGGAGCGGACGGTGACGCCGGGCGATGTCCTGATGCGGGCGCCTCTGGGCTGGGCCGACGCGGCTCTGGTCGAGCGGGAGGTGGCGCTCGAGATTGCCGGCATCCGCGACACGATCGTGCCGGGCGTCTTCCTGCACCGCGCCACCAGGGCCGAGGGCGGCGATCTCGCCACGCTCGGCAGCGAGGCGCGCATCTATTGCGGCGAGATGCGGGTCAACGCGATCGGTGCGGCGATGGGGGTGGCGACCTTCGGCCTCACCAATATCGGTAGCCGGGTCGCGCGCCAGCGCCGCTTCTGCCTGGTGGACGGCGACGCCGACAACCGCTTCGAGCGCGCCTTCCTGCAGGGCACGAAGCGCCGCGAGGACCAGCATATGGTGGAGATCGCGCCGGTGCCCTACACGGCGGAAGCGAACCGGCCCATGGGACCCGGCAATTTCGTCCAGGTCCGCTACGCCGCCGGCGGCCTGATCGGGACCAGCCAGATCTTCGTCGATTTCTATACGGGCAACATCCAGCAGCCGCTGGACGCCCTCTATACGGGCGCCGGCCGCGCCCCGCTGCGGACCCGGGCGGCGACCGCCTTCCGGACGACGCCGCGCCCCTTCGTGATCGCCGACGCCCGCTTCACCGTGCTGTCGATCGATCCCGAGAGCAAGGCGGCGCGGATCCGCTACGAGAGCGACTTCGCGACGACGCCGGTTTTCGCCGGCTACCGCGCGCAGCCGATCTACGTCTTCGTGCCGTCGCGCTAGGCGCCTCGGATGAAAGTGGGGGCCGGTCGCCCATTGCTACGACCGGCCCCCGTCCTCGCAACGCTCACGAGGACAAGCTGTAGGTGTGATCCGCCTTAGCGGCGGCAGTTGCCGCTCCGGTCGATCTCGCGGCCAAGCAGCGCACCGGCGGCACCGCCGATGATCGTGCCGACCGTGCGGTCGCCGCGGCCGGCGATCTCGCGGCCGAGCAGGCCGCCGGCGATCGCGCCGATGATCGTGCCGGTCGAGCCATTGTCGCGGCGGCAGCGATAGCCGTAGTAGCGGCCATAACGCTGGTTGTAGTAGCGCTGGCTCTGGTAACGCCGGTCGTAGCGCGGATAATGGGTCTGATAGCCATTGTGCCGCGCGTCATAATAACCGTAGCGGCTCTGGGCCTGGGCGGCCGTCGGCACGGCGGCAAGCGCCGAAACGGCGACGGCGGTGGAAAGGGCGAGCTTCTTGATCATGGTCCTAACTCCTTGGTCTTGTTGGCCGATTCGGCCTCTCGACATGACGCCCTTATGCCCCGAGTCGCTTGATCGGGGTCTGAATGTGTCTGTCAGCCGTCGTTCATGAAACTGGGGGGTTTTCCTGAACGGATTTGGAGGAGCCGCTGGCTGAGGCTGCCCGCGCTGCTGCTTGCCCTGCTGCTGCTGGGGACCATGGTCCGGCTGCCGCCGCGGCCGCCGCTGGAGGGCGGCGGGGACGCGCCCCTCGTCTATACCGCCATCCCGCTCGACGGCGGCGATCCCGCCCGGCGCGACGTCGGACGGCTGCGCTTTCTCGGGGGCTGGACGATGAGCAGCCCCGACGACCGCCTCGGCGGCCTCTCCGGCCTCCATGTCGAGAATGGCGAGGCGGTCGCGATCAATGATATCGGCCTGCTCACCTCATTCCCGCTTCCCGGCGCCTCGCCGGCGCCCCGGGTCCGCTTCCGGCCGCTCGACGAGGGGCCGGGCGGCGGCAGGCGGCGGATCACCCGCGACACCGAGGGGATGACCGTGGCCGGCAACCAGATCTGGATCTCGTTCGAGCGCTACAACGCGGTCTGGCGCTACGACCGGGCCTCGCTTCGCCAGCAGGCGGGCACGCGCCCGGACGGCATGCGCGGCTGGCAGGGCAATAGCGGCGCGGAATCGATCGTCCGCCTGGCCGACGGCCGCTTCCTGCTCATCGAGGAGGGGCGGAACAACGGCCGGCCGACCAGCAATGCGCTGCTATTCGCCGGCGACCCGGCAAGGCCGGGGACGCCGGCGGCCCGCCTGATCTATCGCCGGCCGCCCGGCTACCGCGCGACCGACGCCGCCCTGCTCCCGGACGGGCGCGTGCTCATCCTCAACCGCGGCCTGTTCGCGCTGCGGCTGTCGGCGCGGCTGACCGTCGCCGACGTGCGCGGGCTCCGGGCGGGGAGCATTATCGAGGGCCGGGAAGTGGCGACGCTCGAGGCGCCGGCGGTGATCGAGAATATGGAGGGGCTCGCCGTGACCCGGGAAGGCGGCCGCACGATCCTCTGGCTGGTCTCCGACGACGACTTCATGCGGATGTCGCGGCACACCCTGCTGCTCAAGTTCGAGCTCAGGCTGTAGCCGCATAGAGCAACACCCCGCCGAAACGGGGTGTCGTGGTTCCCTGGAAGGGGTTCCGGCGGTGCCGGAACGCGGGCTCAGGCCGCGGCCGTCTCGGCCTGCTTCTTCGCGATCTCGCGCTTCAGGCGGCGGGCGTTGAGGCTCAGCTTGTCGTCGCTGGTCTTCAGCAGCCAATTGTCGAGGCCGCCGACATGCTCGACCGAGCGCAGGCCGCTCATCGAGACGCGCAACTTAATGCCGCGCCCGAGCGCGTCGGAGATGAGCGTGACGTTCTGCAGGTTCGGCAGGAACGTGCGCTTCGTCTTGTTGTTGGCGTGGGAAACATTGTTGCCCACCAGCCGGCCCTTGCCGGTCAGCTCGCAAATGCGCGACATGTCGAATCTCTTTTTCTGGATGGAAGGCCTCAGGGCCTCCCGGAAAGGTGGCGCGGATAGCTTGGCGGCGGAGATTCGTCAACCTCGGGCGCGCGCCTGGCGATCGCGGCTCCGATGCAACCGATGCAGGGACCGCTCGTTACGCTCCCAAATCCATCTGGCCCAAATCCATCTGGAGAGGAAGCTCACCCATGCTTCGGACCCTTTTGCTGATCGTCGCCTTGATCATCATCGTCGGCATCGTCCTGGTCGCGACCGGTGTCGTGCACCTTAACCGCGACGGCAATGGCGCCGTCACTGTCACCGCCAATCCGGTGACCGTCGGCACGGAGAATCGCACCATCCAGGTGCCGGTCGTGACCATGGAGAACCGCACCGTGCAGGTGCCCGCGGTGAGCGTCGGAAACGGCCAGGCTGCCAACCAGCAGTAGCCCCGCCCGTGCGGCGCCGCTAACAGGCGGGGATGCGCTATCCCCTGCCCGAGCCGATGCGCCTGGCGCTCGACGAGGCCCGCGCCGCCGCCGGGGCGGGCGAGGTGCCGGTGGGCGCGGTGGTGACCCGGGAGGGCGCGGTCCTCGGCCGCGGGCGCAACCGGATGCGGGCGGACAACGACCCGACCGCCCATGCGGAAGTCGTAGCGATGCGCGCGGCCGCGCAGGCGCTGGGCGACTGGCGGCTGGACGGCTGCGACCTCTGGGTGACGCTGGAGCCTTGCGCGATGTGCGCCGGCGCGATCGCTTTGGCGCGGCTCTCGCGGCTCTATTTCGGGGCGGGCGACCCGAAGGGCGGCGCGGTGCTCCACGGGCCCCGCCTGTTCACCCAGCCGACCTGCCACCACGCGCCCGAGGTCTATCCGGGGATCGGCGAGGCCGAGGCGGGCGCGCTGCTGCGGGACTTTTTCCGGGAGAGGCGCACTTGATGGGCGCCTCCCTTCGCGTCTAAGACTTCGCCCGGCCATGTCCGCTCCCTCGCAGCTCGCGCCCTTCCCCTGGCTCGATGTCGTCATCATCCTCCTGCTGGTGTGCCTGAACGGCGTCTTCGCGATGTCCGAGCTGGCGGTGGTGTCGGCGCGCAAGCCGCGGCTGAAGGCGATGGCGCGGACGGGGCGGCGGGGCGCGCAGACCGCCCTCGACCTCGCCTCCGATCCCGGCCGCTTCCTTTCCACCGTGCAGATCGGCATCACCCTCATCGGGATCATGGCCGGCGCCTATTCGGGCGCGAGCCTCGGGGGTCCGGTCGGGCAGCGCATCGCCCTGCTCGGCGTCGATCCCAATACGGCAGCGACCCTTGGCTTCATTCTGGTGATCGTCGTGACGACCTATGCGTCGCTCGTGATCGGCGAGCTGGTCCCGAAGCAGTTCGCCCTGCGCAATCCCGAAGGCATAGCAGTCAAGGTCGCGCTGCCGATGCGCTGGCTGAGCCGGGCGACCGCGCCCTTCGTCTGGCTGCTCGACAAGACCAGCGGCCTCGTCTTCCGGCTGCTGCGCCTGAACCGCGAATCGGGCGACCATGTCACCGCCGAGGACCTCCACCTCGTCGTCGCCGAGGCAGCGACCGCGGGCGTGCTGGAGGAGAGCGAGCGGGTGCTGATCTCCTCGGTCGTCAGGCTCGCCGACCGGCCGACCCGCGAGGTGATGACGCCGCGCATCGAGGTGGACTGGATCGACGTCGACGCCGACCAGGAGACGATCCGCCGCAAGCTGGTCGAAGCCTCGCACAACCGCATCCCGGTCGCCGAGGGGTCGGTCGACAGGCTGGTCGGCGTGGTGCAGGCGCGCGACGTGGTCGCCTGCCTGATCGAAGGCAAGGAGATCGATTTAAGGGCGCTGATGAAGCCCGCGCCGATCGTCCCCGACCAGCTCGACGCGATGGACGCGATGAACGTGCTGCGCGACTCAGAGGTGCCGATGGCCTTCGTCCATGACGAATACGGCCATTTCGAGGGGCTGGTGACGCCGGGCAATCTGCTGACCGCGCTCGCCGGCAAGTTCATCTCCTCGGCGGATTTCGACACCGATCCGCCTCTGGTCGAGCGGGACGACGGCAGCTGGTGGGTGTCGGGCTCGGTTTCCGCCGACGCGATGGCGGAGAATCTGTGCATCTCGCTGCCCGAGGACCGCGACTATGCCACCGCCGCGGGCTTCGCGCTCTCGGTGCTGAAGCACATCCCCGAGGTCGGCGCGCGCTTCTCCTATCGCGGCTGGCAGTTCGAGATTTCGGACATGGACGGGCGCAAGATCGACAAGATCCTGGCCAGCCAGATCAAGCGCGGCGGGCGGCGGGCCTAGCCGCCCAGTTTGCCGAACCGCTCCTCGAACGTCTCGATGTCGCCGCGGGCAAGCAGGTCGGCCTGCTCGATCACCCGGTCCCTGGCGAGGCGGCCCTGGAAGGGGCCCATGCGCTCGTCGAGATGGGCGACCTCGGTCGCGTTCATGCCGGCCAGCTGGTCGAAGCGGGTGATGCCCAGCTCGTTCAGGCGGGCGACGAACTTGGGGCCGACGCCCTTCAGCTGCTTGAGATCGTCGGCCGGGCCCGCGGGACGGGCGACGTCGACGCCGAGCACCTCGCCGGCGACGTCGGTGGTCGCGGTGGCGACCTCGTCGGCGACGCCCTTGCCGGTCCGGGGCGCGGGTTTCGGCTTCGGCTTCGGCTTCGGGGCGGGGGCCGGCCCTGGGTCCGGCACAGGTGCCGGCTCCCCGGCCTCGGCAGGCGCAGGCGCAGGCGCGGGCGGTGGTGGCGGGGGCGGCGCCATATAGGGCCGTTCCTGGCTCGCGACATAGGGGCTGCCGTCCTCGCCCAGCTTGCGCTCGACCCTGGGCGGCGCCTTGCGCGAGGCCCGGATGCCCAGCACCATGATCAGCAGGCCGAGCAGGATCAGGACGACGAGGATGATGGTGGTGGTGGTGTCCCAGGTCATGATTGCGCGTCATCCTCTTGCTTTGTTTCCGGCGGCTTCGGCTTGCCGGTCGAGAACGCCCAGCGACCGGTGACGATGCCGATCACCAGCGCCGCGCCGAGCAGCCAGATATTGTTGAGGGCGAGATCGATCATCCGAGATAGCCCTTGCGCGGCGGCCGGCGGCGGAGGGCCCAGCCGATGCCGAGTCCAAGCAGCCAAGCGAGTGCCGCCAGGCCGATCAGCTCGACGAGCAAAGGCAGGCCGCCGCCCGACATGCCCGGGCCGCCGGGCGGGCAGGGCGGGGTGTTGCCGTCGGCGGCCGGGCCCGGATCCCAGACCGCGCCGGAAATCCCGCCGATCAGCAGCATCCGCCCGTCAATGCCCGGCAAATCGTTGCTGCGCTGCCAGTCGAGCGTGCCGTTGCGCTGGAACGGGATGGTGGGGCCGCAGAGAAAGACGGTGCGCGACAAGGGCGCCCGGCCCATCCGCGCCTGGAGGTTCGGGACCTCCGCGTTGACGAGCACGAACTCGGCGCGGCTCTGGAGCAGGTCGACATAGGCGGCGCCGCGGCCGAGCGGGCCGCAATAGAGCCAGGCGATGACAAGGGTGACGAGGAGGCCGATCAGCAGCTTGAGCCAGCGCGACATGATTTGGCTCATAGCCCCGCCGGGCCGCTCCGCGCAATCTCGCGCCAGCCGATGTCGCGGCGGCAGAAGCCGTCGGGGAAGGAGAGGGCGTCGACCGCCGCATAAGCGGCGCGCTGCGCCTCGGCGACGCTGGCGCCCGCCGCGGTGACGCCAAGCACGCGGCCGCCGCTGGCGACGAGCGCGCCGTCCCGCAGCGCCGTCCCGGCCTGGAAGATGGTCGCGCCCGCCGCGTCGAGGCCGGCGATCGGGCCGCCCTTGGCCGGCGTGCCCGGATAGCCCCGCGCGGCGATCACCACCACCAGGGCGGCATCGTCCGAGAAAGCGGGCGGCGCGACGTGCGCGAGCTCGTGCCGGGCGGCGGCGAGCATCAGCCCGAGCAGGTCGCTTTCCAGCCGGAGCATCAGCACCTGGCATTCGGGGTCGCCGAAGCGGACATTATATTCGACCAGCTTCGGCCCGTCGGGCGTCAGCATCAGCCCCGCATAGAGGATGCCGGAGAAGGGCGTACCCGCCTCGGTCAGCGCCCGCGCGGTCGGCCGGACGATCTCGTCGAGCGCGCGCCGCTCCAACTCGGGCGTGAAGATCGAGGCCGGGCTGTAGGCGCCCATCCCGCCCGTATTGGGCCCGGTATCGCCGTCACCGACGCGCTTGTGGTCCTGCGCAGAGCCGAAGGGAAGCACGGTCTCGCCGTCGACCAGGCAGAAGAAACTCACCTCCTCGCCGGTCATGAACTCCTCGATCACCACGCACTCGCCGGCGGTGCCGAAGCCGCCCTCGAACATCAGCTCGAGGCCGTTTCGCGCCTCCTCGGCGGTCTCGGCGATGATCACGCCCTTGCCGGCGGCGAGGCCGTCGGCCTTGAGCACGACGGGGAGGCCGAAATGTCCGAGCGCCTCCTCCGCGGCGGCGCGGTCGCTCACCCGGACATAGCCGGCGGTCGGGATACCGTGCTTCGCGCAGAGGTCCTTGGTGAAGCCCTTCGAGCCCTCCAGCCGGGCCGGGATGCGGTCCGGACCGAAGACGAGCAGGCCGGCGGCGCGAAGCGCATCGCCGAGGCCGTCGACCAAAGGCTGCTCGGGTCCGATCACGACCAGGTCGATCGCCTCGCCGGCGCAGAAGGCGAGCACCGCTGCATGATCGGCGGGGTCGAGGGCGGCCAACGTGGCATGCGCCGAGATGCCCGGGTTGCCGGGCGCCGCCCACAGCTTCGTCAGCAAGGGCGATTGCGCGAGCTTCCACGCCAAGGCATGCTCGCGCCCGCCCGAACCGATGAGCAACACTTTCATGTCCGACGATCCCTCCAGCGAAGCCGGGCTCCTAGCAACGGAGTCCCCCGGCGACAACGCGCCCGCATTCTCCGTTTCGGAGCTCAGCGCGGCGCTGAAACGGACGGTCGAGGACGGTTTCGCCCATGTCCGGGTGCGCGGCGAGATTTCGGGGTTCAAAAGGGTCGGGTCGGGCCATTGCTATTTCACCCTGAAGGACGATGCCGCCTGCATCGACGCGGTGATCTGGCGCGGGACCGCCTCGGCGCTGCGCTTCCAGCCCGAGGACGGGATCGAGGTGATCGCGACGGGCAGGCTCACCACCTATCCGGCGCGCTCGCGCTACCAGATCGTGGTCGAGCGGCTGGAGCTGGCCGGCCAGGGCGCGCTCATGGCCCTGCTCGACAGGCGCCGCCGCGCGCTGGCCGCGGAAGGGCTGTTCGACGAGGCGCGCAAGCGCGCTTTGCCCTTCGCGCCGCGGCGGATCGGGGTGGTGACCTCGCCGACCGGCGCGGTGATCCGCGACATCCTCCACCGGCTCGAGGACCGCTTCCCGACCCAGGTCACGCTCTGGCCGGTGCCGGTGCAGGGCGAGGGCGCCGCCGAGAAGGTCGCCGCTGCCATCCAGGGCTTCAACGCCTTGGCCGAGCCGCCGGACCTGCTGATCGTCGCCCGCGGCGGCGGCTCGATCGAGGATCTCTGGGCGTTCAACGAGGAGGCGGTGGTGCGCGCCGTCGCCGGCTCGGCAATCCCGGTCATCTCGGCGGTCGGGCACGAGACCGACACCACGCTCTGCGATTATGCCGCCGACCGGCGGGCGCCGACCCCGACCGCAGCGGCGGAGATGGCGGTGCCGGTCCGCGCCGAATTGCTCGCTTCGGTGCGCGAGCTCGGCGCGCGGGCCGAACGCTGCGCGCGCCGCTCGGCGGAGCGGGCGGGGGAGCAGCTGCAGGCCCTGCTCCGCCACTGGCCCGAGCGCGAGGCGCTGCTCGCCCCGCAGCAGCAGAAGCTCGACGATCTCGCCGAGCGGCTGCCGCGCGGGCTCAGGGGGAGGCTCGACCGGGCGCGGGGCGAGCTCGGCCATGCCGCCGGCGCGCTCAGGCCCGGTCTGCTCGCCTCGGCCCACCGCCGGGCCAGCGAGCGGCTCGCCGCGCTCTGGCGCGTCGCCCAGCTCGCCCATCCCGAGCGCCCGCTCGAAAAGGGCTATGCCCTGGTGCGCGACCGGGCCGGCAAGGTGCTGGTCTCGGCCGAGGCGGCGCGGGCCGCGAAGTCGCTCAGCCTGCGCTTCCGAGACGGCGAGGTAGAGGCGTCGACCGGCGCAGCGGTTGAGCGTCCGGCGCGGACGCCCCATGTTAAAGAGAAGGGCGACCAGCCCAAATTGCTATGATGGCCAAATTATTGTGAGGTTTCGTCGATGCTGATGTCCAGCAAGGGCCGGCCGGCCCGGCTCCACTATCTCCCCGGCGCCTTCCGCGTGCTCAGCCATGGCGACCATGTGCTCTGCGCGGTCACCCGCCAGCCGATCCCGCTGGACCAGCTTCGCTACTGGAGCGTCGAGCGGCAGGAAGCCTATGCCACGCCCGAGGCCTCGCTGCAGGCCGAGGGAAAATGAGGGCGCTGATCAGCGCGACCGCCTGACCCTGATCCCCGGCTGATTGTTGACCCGCATCATGAAGCTGCCCAGCGCGCCGCGATTGATCACCACGCGCTGACCGGCCCGCGGCCGCAAGGCCAGCGTGTTGTTGTCGACCTGCATCCAGACGGCGCCGTCCTGCAGCGCGACCACCCAGTGGCCGAGCCCGTCCTGCGAGGCCGAGGCGACGACGCCCTCGACGGTGTCGACCTGATCCTCGTCCCGCTCGTCGTCGTCGCCGCCGCCGAAGATCGGGATGCGCGGCAAAGCGAGGCCGAACAGCCGCCGGCGCCCCTCGCGGACCTGCTGACGGTCGACCATGACCACGTCGCGCCGCTCCTGCGCGGCCTGCAGCGCCGCCACCGCCCGGTCGAAGCAGGCGAGCCGGGCCGCATCCTCGGTGATCGCGCGGCAGCGGACCAAAGCCTCGAAGCTTTCCGGCCGCGGCGGGGGCGAGTCGCCGCTGCGCTGGGCGAGGGCAAGCGCGGGCGCGCCGACGAGCAGCGGGATCAACAGCAGGCGAAGGCGGCGAGTCATGAGGACGCTCCGTTGGCGAGGCAGGGCGGCGATATTGCGGGCCGACCGCCCTTTTCGCAAGCCCGGCGCACCGTGTTCGCACGATGTGGCAATTATGTCACTTCAGGGAAAAATGGCCGAAATCCGAGAGAGTGGGGAATTGCGTCACTTCGATTCCATCCCGTAAAGATGCTCTGCTTCGCTGGCTCGACCCGGCGCAAGAAACACGGCTTCGGGCCGACACAAGGGGACCGACATGAGGAAGAACCAGTTTCTGAGCAATCTGCTCGCCACCACGTTCATTTGTGGCGCCGCCAGTTTTGCCACGCCCGCCCTCGCGCAGGACGACCAGCCGCAGTCCGGCCCGGCCGCGGCCAGCCAGCCCGCCGACGACCAAGGCCAGGAAGTCGTCATCACCGGTTCCCGCATTCCGGCTCCGAACCTCACCGCGGTCAGCCCCGTCACCGTCCTGAACAGCCAGGACGTCCGGCTGCAGGGCGTGACCAGGACCGAGGACCTGATCAACTCGCTGCCGCAGGCCTTCGCCGGCCAGGGCGGTAACCTCGCCAACGGCGCGAGCGGCACCGCCACGGTCGACCTTCGCGGCCTCGGCCCGAACCGCACCCTCGTGCTGATCAACGGTCGCCGGCTGGTCCCGGGCGACCCGGCCCTGCCGAACCCGGACATCAACGTGATTCCCTCGGCGATCGTCAGCCGCGTCGACGTGCTGACCGGCGGCGCCTCGTCGGTCTACGGCTCGGACGCCGTCTCCGGCGTCGTCAACTTCGTGATGGACACGGAGCTGGAAGGCGTCCGCCTCGACGCCCAGTACAGCTTCTACCAGCACGACAATAACAGCGACACCGGCATCGTCGACGCGCTCAACGCGCGCAACTTCGGCTTCCCGACGGGCAGCGTCGCCGACGGCGGCACCTTCGACGTCAGCCTCGCGCTCGGCGCCGGCTTCGACGACGGCCGCGGCCACATCGTCGCCTATGCCGGCTACCGCAAGCTGAACGCGGTCACCCAGGGCCGGCGCGATTATTCGTCCTGCGCCACCCAGGCCCGGACCCCGGCCCAAGCCGCCGCGCAGCCGGGCACGCCCGCGTTCGGCTTCCCCGGCGCGCCGCTCTTCTTCTGCGGCGGCTCGGCGACCTCGGCCAACGGCACGATCTTCACCAACACCCAGACGCTGCAGATCGGCCCGAACCGGACCCTCATCCCGGGCACGACGCCGTACAATTTCGCGCCGACCAACTTTTATCAGCGTCCTGACGAGCGCTATGTGTTTGGCGCCTTTGCCAATTACGAGATCAGCCCGGCGCTGCAGCCCTATCTCGAAGTGATGTTCATGAACGATCGCACGCTGGCGCAGATCGCGCCGTCGGGCGACTTCGGCAACACCTTCACCGTCAACTGCGACAACCCGCTGCTCAGCGCCCAGCAGCGCGCGATCGTCTGCGCTCCGGCCAACCTGACCGACAATGACGGGGTCGCCGGTCCGGACGTGTTCATCGACACGGCAACCGGCCTTCCCTATTTCCGCGGCAACGCGCAGCTCCTGCGCCGCAACGTGGAAGGCGGCGGCCGCGTCAGCGACCTCGAGCACACCAACTGGCGCATCGTCGCCGGCATGCGCGGGGACCTGAGCGACGTCTGGTCGTACGACGTCTACTACCAGTTCGCGCAGACGAATTTCGCGCTGACCTATCAGAACGACTTCTCGGTCACCCGTCTCAACCGCGCGCTCGACATCGTCGACAATCCGGCCACGCCGGGTGTCGACCCGACCTGCCGCTCGGTCCTCGACGGCAGCGACCCGTCCTGCGTGCCCTGGGACATCTGGGCGACCGGCCAGGTAACCCAGGCCGCGCTCGACTATCTGCAGACCCCGGGCTTCCAGCGCGGCAACGTCCAGCAGACCGTCGCCAGCGCCTCGCTGACCGGCAATCTCGGCGAGTGGGGCGTGCAGCTCCCCTGGGCGAATACCGGCGTCGGCCTCGCGCTCGGCGTCGAGTATCGCAAGGAGAGCCTCGAGCTGATGACGGACGTCGCCTTCCAGACGCTGCCGTCCTCGGATCTGGCAGGCCAGGGCGCGCCGACGCTGCCGGTGTCCGGCGAGTTCGACGTGAGGGAGGCCTTCGCCGAGGTCCGTATCCCGATCATCGAGGACAGCTTCATCTACAACCTCTCGCTCGAGGCCGGCTATCGTTACTCCGATTACGGGATCGGCGCCCGCAGCGTCAGCACCGATACCTACAAGATCGGTGTCGACCTCTCGATCGTTCGGGATTTCCGGATCCGCGGCGCCTACAACCGCGCCGTCCGCGCGCCGAACATCCAGGAGCTGTTCGCACCGCAGCGCGTCGCGCTCAACGGTGCGGGCGACCCATGCGCCGGCGCCGCCCCGAGCGCGTCGCTCGCGGCCTGCCAGGCGATGGGCGTGAGCGCCGCCCAGTATGGCACGATCCAGGCCAACCCCGCCGGCCAGTATAACGGCCTGATCGGCGGCAACCCGAATCTCGATCCGGAAATCGCCGACACCTACACGCTCGGTATTGTCTTCCAGCCGCGCTTCATCCCGCGGCTCGCGATCACCATCGACTGGTTCAACATCAAGATCGACCGTCCGATCCAGCCGATCGGCCAGGACACGATCCTCGCCACCTGCGTGCAGACGCTCGATCCGTTCTTCTGCGGCCAGGTCCAGCGCGATCAGTTCGGTTCGCTCTGGCGGACCGGCACCGGCTTCGTGCGCGATCTCAACCAGAATATCGGTAGCTTCGAGACGAGCGGTATCGATGTCGGCATCGGCTACTCGACGGAATGGGAGGGCGTCGGCGGCTTCTCCTTCAACCTGCAGGGAACCTGGCTCGACGAGGTGGTGACCGACAACGGCGTGTCCGAGCCCTATGACTGCGCCGGCTATTATGGCCCGCAGTGCGCCAACGTCTCGAGCGGCGTGTTCCCCGAGTGGCGCCACAGGGCGCGGCTCACCTATACGCATGCGAGCGGCGTAGGCATGTCACTCCAGTGGCGCTACTTCTCGGCCGTCGACGTCGAAAACAAGAATCCGAGCTCGACGCTGAACCAGCCCTTCGCGCCGTTCAACGAGACGATCCCGTCGCAGAGCTACTTCGATCTGACGCTCACCGCGCGGATCGGGGACCATTACAATTTCCGGCTCGGCGTGAACAACATTCTCGACCGCGACCCGCCGATCATCGGCGCGAACGGCGGCAACACGATCATCAATGCCTGCCCGGGCACGGTTTGCTCCGGCAACACCTTCCCGAACGTCTACGACGCGATGGGCCGGTACATCTTCGCCGGCGTCACCCTGGACTTCTAGGTCGGGAGCGGGACCAAGACCTGACGGCGGGCCGAAAGGCCCGCCGTTTTCTTTTGGGCGGCGCCCGCGCTAGAGAGACAAAGTGGAGCAGGATCTCGCCAGCGACGCCGCGGCGCTCGAGGCCGAAGCGGACCGGGCTGCCGCGGGCGGCGACCGCGCGGGGGCGCGCGCGCTTCTCGTCCGCGCCGTCGCCGCCGATCCGGGCCGGGCGGAGACCTGGCTCAAGCTCGCCGCCATGTGCCGCGCCGCCGGCGACCTCGCCGCCGCGCTCGACGCGGTGTCGGGCGCGCTCAAGGTCGATCCGCTCGGCTTCGTCCCCTTGCTGCTCAAGGCCAATCTGCTCGAGCAGAGCGGGCGGGCGGCGGAGGCGGGCGAGACCTATGGCTATGCGCTGGCCCAGGCGCCGGCGGCGGTGCCACCCCATCTGCAGGCGATGATCGCCCATGCCCGGACCGTCCACGACGCGCATGTCGCGGAGACGGCGGGGCGGCTGGCCGGCGCGGTGGCGGATGCGGCGCTGACCGGGGCCGAGCGGGACCGGCTCGCGCGCTTCCGCTCGAACATCCTGCGCCAGACCCGGCCCTATCATTCGGAGCCGACCCACTTCCATTATCCGGGCCTCAGGGAGCGGGAGTTTCACGACCGGGACGCCTTTCCCTGGCTCGAAGCGCTGGAGGCGGCGACGGCGGCGATCACCGCGGATTTCCACCGGGTGACGGGCGCGGAGCGGGCGGAGCTGGTCCCCTATATCCAGTATCCGGACGACGTCCCGCTGCGGCAATGGGCGGCGCTCAACCGCAACAGGGCCTGGACCGCGATCCACCTCGTCCAGAACGGCGTCACGATCGAGGCCAATGCCCGCCACTGCCCGGCGGTGATGGCCCTGCTCGGCGCGCTCGAGCAGCCGGCCATTCCCCGGCGCGGGCCCAATGCGATGTTCTCCCTGCTGGCCCCGGGCGCGCATATCCCGCCGCATACCGGCGTCGCCAATACCCGCCTGGTCTGCCACCTGCCGCTGATCGTGCCGCAGGGCTGCTGGTTCCGGGTCGGCGCCGAGACGCGGGAGTGGCGCCAGGGCGAGGCCTGGATCTTCGACGACACGATCGAGCATGAGGCGATGAACCCGACCGGGGAGCTGCGCGTGCTCCTGATCGTCGATACCTGGCATCCCGACCTTTCCGCCGCCGAGCGGGAGGCGGTGGCGGCGGTGATGGCCGCGACCGATCCGGACGACGCGCTGGAGGGGCTGTGAACGCCGATCCGGTCGCTTTGCTGAACGCCGCGGATCCCGGGAACGCCGATGCCGTCTTCCGGGCGGTGGCGGGCGCGGTCCGCCAGGGCTTTGCCGCCCGGGCGCTGCCGCTCGCCGAGGCCGGGGCGCGCAACCATCCCGGCGACGCGCGGATGTGGCAGGTGCTCGGCCTCGCCCACCGCCGGCTCGACGATCTCGGGCCGGCCGCGGCGGCCCTGGCCAAGGCGGCCGCGCTGGCGCCGGACGATGCCCTGATCGCGCACAGCGTCGCCCGCGCGACGATGGAGGCGGGCCTGCCGGCCACGGAGCTGTTCGAGCGCGCCCACCAGCTTGCGCCCAGCGACGGCTCGGTGCTGCTCGGCCTCGCCGCCGCGCGCTTCGCGGACGGCAATCTCGACGGCGCGATCGCCGGCATCGAGGCGCAGACCGCCCTGCATCCGGGCTGGATCGAGGGCCACAATGTCAGCGCGCGGCTGCGCTGGGTGCGCGGCGAGCGCGACGGCTTCACGCAGAGCCTGGAGCGGGGGCTCGCGGCGGCGCCGGGGGAGCTCGCTTTGTGGCGCGAGCTGGCCGACACGCTGATGCATGCCGGGCTTTACGAGGCCGCGCTTGATGCGGCCGCACGCGGCCGGGCCGCCGCCGGCGACAGCCCGGTCTTCGATGCGCTGGAGGCGGTCTGCGCCGCCGAGCAGGGGCAGACCGAGACCGCGGACCGGCTGTTCGCCCGGCTCGGCCCGATCGAGCATGTCACCATGGCGGCTCGCTACGTGCGCCATTTGCTGCGCGCCGGCCGCCCCGCCGAGGCGGCGACCTTCGCGGACGGCTGGGCGGGGCGCGATCCCGGCCAGCTGCTCGTCCCCTATCAGTCGGCCGCCTGGCGGCTGACCGGCGACCCGCGCTGGCAGTGGCTGGAGGGCGAGGAGCGCCTGATCGGGGTCTACGATCTGGCGGACGAGCTGCCGCCGCTCGACGCCCTGGCCGCGCGGCTGCGCGCTTTGCATCTTTCCTCCCACCATCCGCTCGAACAGTCGCTGCGCGGCGGCACCCAGACGGACGGGCCCCTGTTCAGCCGGATCGAGCCCGAAATCCGCGCGCTACGCCGGGCGATCGTCGCGGCGGTCGAGGGGCATGTCGCGCAGCTGCCGCCGCCGGTCGCCGGGCACCCGACCCTGATCGCGCGGCGGGCGCCCATCCAATTCTCCGGCTCCTGGTCGGTTCGGCTCACCGACGCGGGCTTCCACGTCAACCACGTCCATCCGGCTGGCTGGCTCAGCTCCGCCCTCTACATCACCTTGCCCGGGGCGACCGGGGAAGGCGAGCAGGGCTGGCTCAAGCTCGGCGAGCCGCAGGCGGAGCTCGGCCTCGACCTGCCCCCCTTCCGCAAGGTCGAGCCGAAGCCGGGGCGGCTGGTCCTCTTCCCCTCGACCATGTGGCACGGCACGATCCCGTTCGCGGCGGGCGAGCGGATGACCGTTGCCTTCGACGTCGCCCGGCCGCAATGAGCCGGGCAATGGACAGTCTTTCTCCCGAGGCGACGCTGGAGCGCGCCACCGAGCGGCTCGCCGCCGGCGACCTGGACGAGGCGGCGCGGCTCTGCGCGGCCGGCGGCGAGGACCCGCGCCTGCTGCGCGTCGCCGCTTATGTGCACCAGCAGCAGGGGCGGCCGCAGCAGGCCGCCGCCGCCTATGAGACGGTGCTGCGCGCCTTTCCGGGGGACTGGGAGAGCCTCAACAATTTCGGCAATGCGCTGATGGCGCTCGACCGCTTCGACGAGGCGGTGGCGGTCTTCCAGCGGGCGATCCAGCTGCGGCCGGACTGGCAGGAGATGGTCTTCAACCTGTCGGAAGCGCTCCGGCGCGCGGAACGCCATGACGAACGGCAGGCGGTGATGCGGACCTGCGCCTCGATCGACGGCGACGATCCCCGGGTGCTGACCGAGCTCGGCCTGGCCGAATGGGCCGCCGACGATCTCGCCGCGGCCGAGCGCGCCTTCCGCGCCGCGATCCGCCTCGCCCCCGCCTCGCCGGCCGCCTGGCTCGAGCTTGGCCTGCTGCTCGAGACGCTCAACCGGACCGACGAGCTGACGGCGCTGGCCGGCGAGGCCGACACGGCAGGGCTCGGCGCCGAGGCGCATTTCCTGAAGGCCTGGGCGCTCCGCCGGCAGGACCGGTACGAGGAGGCGCTGGTCGAGGCCGAGGCAGTGCCGGCGACGATCAGCCCCCTGCGCCGCCACGAGTTGCTGGCGGGACTCTACGACCGGCTCGGCCGTCCGGCCGAGGCCTTCACCGAGTTCGAGGCGATGAACCGCACCTCGGAGCTGCTGACGCCGCCGCCGCCGGGACCGAGCTACCGCGAGGAGATCGAGGCTGCCGCGGCGCGCACGACCCCCGAATGGGTGGCGGGCTGGACCAGGTTCGAGGTCATGCCGGAGCCGCCCGCGCCCATCTTCATCCTCGGCTTCCCGCGCTCGGGCACCACCCTGCTCGACACCCTGCTGATGAACATCCCCACGCTGCACGTGCTGGAGGAGCAGCCTTTGCTGCGCTTCGTCGAGGGCGCGATCGCGCCTGACGGCGATCTCGGCCTGATGAGCGCCGAGGAGGCGCACGGCATCCGCGCTTATTATTACCAGCTGCTGGCGGACCTGTCGCCGCTGCCGCCCGGGCGGCAGGTGGTCGACAAGCATCCGCTGCACATGGCGCGCATGCCTTTGATCCAGCGCGTCTTTCCGGAGGCGAAGATCATCTTCGTCGAGCGCCACCCCTGCGACGCGGTGCTCAGCTGCTTCATGGCCAATTTCACGCTCAACCCGGCAATGCGCAGCTTCACCCGGCTCGAGGAGGCGGCGCGCACCTATGATGCGCTGTTCGACGCCTGGGCCCGGGCCGAGGACTTGCTGCCGCTCCACGTCCACCGCGTCCGCTACGAACGCATGATCGAGGATCTGGCGGGCGAGATGCGGCCGCTGCTCGACTTTCTCGGCCTGCCCTGGGACGAGAAGGTGCTCGACAACCAGGCCGCCGCCAGGGCGCGGGGCCGCGTCATCACCGCCAGCTATTCGCAGGTAGGCGAGCCGATCTACACCCGCGCCGCCGGGCGCTGGGAGCGCTATCGCGAGCAGCTCGCGCCGGTGCTCCCGATCCTCGCCCCCTGGGCCGAGCGGATGGGCTACGAGATGGGCGGGGCGTGAATCCCGACCCCGCCGACGCGGAGGCCGTGCTCGCGGTCGGCCGCGCGGCGCTGGCGAAGGGCCGGGAGGAGGATGCGCTCCCGCTCGTCGCCGAGGCGGCGCGGCGCCAGCCGGACCATGTCGCGCTGCACCTGCTGCTCGCGCGCCTGCACCGGGCGCTGGACGCGCTGACGCCGGCGATCGCCGCCTGCGACCGGGCGGCGAGGCTCGCGCCCGGCGATGCCGGCATCGCGCAGCTGCGCGCGGGCCTGCATCTCGAGGCCGGCCGGCCGGCCGCTTCCCTGTTCGATGCGGCGCTGGCGCTGGCGCCCGGCGACCAGTCTTTGCGCTTCGGCCGCGTGTCCGCGCTGCTCGCCGAGCAGAGGGCCGATGCCGCGCTCGCCGCGCTCGAGGCGGCGCTGGACGAAAATCCGCTCTGGGTCGAGGGCCACAGGCGGCTGGCCAACCTCCGCTGGCAGGCCGGGCGGAAGGAGGACTTCACTGCTCGGCTGGAGGAGGCGCTGGCCGAGGCGCCGCGCCAGCTCGCGCTCTGGGGCGTGCTGTTCATGGCGCTCGGCGCCGCCGACCGGCACGAGGCGATGCTGGCGGCGGCGCGGCGCGGGCGCGCGGCCGCCGGCGCCCATCTGATGTTCGACGCCAATGAGGCGGCGGCGCTGGATGCCATGGGCCAGACCGAGGCCGCCGTCCCCCTGTTCGAGGCCCTGGCCTCGGTCGCCGACCCGGTCGTCGCCCATTTCCGCGTGCGCCATCTGCTCCGGCGCAAGGAGATCGAGGCTGCCGCGGCCCTCGCGGAGAGCTGGCTGACCAGGCCGGAGCGCGAGATGTTCGTCGCCTATCTGGGCGCGGCCTGGCGGCTGCTCGGCGATCCGCGCGCCGAATGGCTGGAGGGCGATCCCCGCCTGGTCGGCATTTATGAGCCCGACATCGGCCCGCTCGACGCGCTGGCCGATATGCTGCGTGACCTGCACCGGCAGCGCGGCCAGCCCCTCGACCAGTCGGTGCGCGGCGGCAGCCAGACCGAGGGCGCCTTGTTCACGCTGGAGGCACTGGCGATCGGCCGCCTTCGTGCCGGGCTCGTCGCGGCCGTACAGGCTCATATCGCGCAGCTGCCGCCGCCCGACCGGGCGCATCCGACCCTGTCCGCGCCGCGCGACCGGCCGGTCCGCTTCGCCGGCTCCTGGTCGGTGCGGCTGACCGGTGCCGGCCATCATGTCGTGCACCGGCACCAGCAGGGCTGGCTGAGCTCGGCCTGCTATGTCGCGCTGCCGGACGAGGCGGAGCGGGGGCCGGCGCCGGCCGGCTGGCTGGCGCTCGGCGAGCCACCGCCGGAGCTCGGGCTCGATCTCGCGCCGGCGCGGCTGATCGAGCCGCTGCCCGGCCGGCTCGTCCTCTTCCCCTCGACCATGTGGCACGGCACCCGCCCGTTCGGCGCGGGCGAGCGGCTCAGCATCGCCTTCGACGTGGCCCCGCCCCGCTAGGACAGCTTCAGCGCGCCGTCGCCCTCGTCGACCCTGACGGTCTGGCCGTCGCGCACGTCGCCGCGCAGGATCGCATCGGCGAGCGGGTCCTGCAGATATTTCTGCACCGCACGCTTCAGCGGGCGCGCGCCATAGACCGGATCGTAGCCCACCCGGCCGAGCCAGGCGCGGGCGCCGTCGGTGAGGTCGAGCGCGATCTTGCGGTCCTTCAGCAGCTGCTGGACGCGGGCGATCTGGATGTCGACGATCGGGCCCATATGCTCGGGGCCGAGCCGGTGGAACAGGATGATCTCGTCCAGCCGGTTCAGGAATTCCGGGCGGAAATGGGCGCGGACCACCTCCATCACCTGCGCCTCGACGTCGGAGGCCTTCTGGCCGTCCGCCAGCCCGGTCAGGAAATGGCTGCCGAGGTTCGAGGTCAGGATGATGATCGTGTTGGTGAAATCGACGGTGCGGCCCTGGCCGTCGGTCAGGCGGCCGTCGTCGAGCACCTGGAGCAGGATGTTGAAGACGTCGCCATGCGCCTTCTCGACCTCGTCGAACAGGACGACCTGATAGGGCCGGCGCCGCACCGCCTCGGTCAGCACACCGCCTTCCTCATAGCCGACATAGCCCGGCGGCGCCCCGATCAGCCGGGCGACGCTGTGCTTCTCCATGAACTCCGACATGTCGATGCGGACCATGGCGTGCGGGTCGTCGAACAGGAATTCGGCGAGCGCCTTGGTCAGCTCGGTCTTGCCGACGCCGGTCGGCCCGAGGAAGAGGAAGGAGCCGAGCGGCCGGTTCGGATCCTGCAGGCCGGCGCGGGCGCGGCGGACGGCCTTGCTGACCGCCTCGACCGCCTCCTGCTGGCCGATCACGCGCTTGCCGATCGCCTCCTCCATGGCGAGCAGTTTCTCGCGCTCGCCCTCCAGCATCCTGTCGACCGGGATGCCGGTCCAGCGCGAGACGACGGCGGCGATGTCCTCGGCGGTCACCTCCTCGCGGAGCATGGCGTTGCTTGACGCGGCGGCCGCCTCCTCGAGCTGCTTTTCCAGCGCCGGGATGCGGCCGTACTGGAGTTCGCCCGCCCTGGCGAGGTCGCCGTGGCGCTGCGCCTGGTCAAGCTCGAGCCGGGCGGCGTCGAGCTGCTCCTTGATCTTCGCCTCGCCGGCGATCTTTTCCTTCTCTGCCTGCCAACGCGTGGTCAAAGCGGCGGACTGCTCCTCGAGGCCGGCAAGCTCGCCTTCGAGCGCCTTGAGCCGTTCCCTGGAGGCGGCGTCCTTCTCCTTCTTCAGCGCCTCGCGCTCGATCTTCAGCTGGATGATCCGCCGGTCGAGCGTCTCGATCTCCTCGGGCTTGGATTCGGCCTCCATGCGGATCCGCGAGGCGGCCTCGTCCATCAGGTCGATCGCCTTGTCGGGCAGGAAGCGGTCGGTGATGTAGCGGTTGGAGAGCGTCGCCGCCGAGACCAGGGCGGCGTCGGTGATCCTGACGCCATGGTGCAGCTCATATTTCTCCTTGAGCCCGCGCAGGATCGAGATCGTGTCCTCGACCGTCGGCTCGCCGATGAAGACCGGCTGGAAGCGCCGCTGCAGCGCCGGGTCCTTCTCGACATGCTTCTGATATTCGTCGAGCGTGGTCGCGCCGATGCAGTGCAGCTCGCCGCGGGCGAGCGCCGGCTTCAGCAGGTTGGAGGCGTCCATCGCCCCTTCCGACTTCCCGGCGCCGATCAATGTGTGCATCTCGTCGATGAACAGGATGATGTCGCCTTCGGCGCCCTTGACCTCGTCGAGCACCCCCTTCAGGCGCTCCTCAAACTCGCCGCGATATTTGGCGCCGGCGATCAGGCTGCCCAGGTCCAGCGACATCAGCCGCCGGTCCTTGAGGCTGTCGGGCACGTCGCCATTGGCGATGCGCAGCGCCAGCCCCTCGGCGATCGCGGTCTTGCCGACGCCGGGCTCGCCGATCAGCACGGGATTGTTCTTGGTGCGCCGGGCGAGGATCTGGACGGTGCGGCGGATCTCCTCGTCGCGGCCGATCACCGGATCGAGCTTGCCCTCGCGCGCCGCCTCGGTGAGGTCGCGGGCGAATTTCTTCAGCGCGTCATAACGGTCCTCGGCCCCCGCCGTGTCGGCGGTGCGGCCGCCGCGCAGCTCGTTGATCGCGGCGTTCAGCGTCTCGGCCTTGAGCCCCGCATCGCGCAGCGCCTTGCCGGCGTCACCCTGGGAGAGGACGAGCGCGGTCAGCAGCCGCTCGACTGCCACGTAGCTATCGCCGGCCTTCTGCGCGATCTCCTCGGCGGAATCGAGGACGCGAATCGTATCGCCGTTCAGGCTCGGGGCGGCGCTGGCGCCGCTGCCCGACACGACCGGCACCTTGGCGAGCGCTTCGTCGGTCTCGCGCCGCGCGGACTCGGCACTGCCGCCGGCCCTGGCGATCAGCCCCGCGGCCATGCCCTGCTCGTCCTCGAGCAACGCCTTCAGCACATGGATCGGCGCGATCTGCTGGTGATTCATGCGCGACGCGACCGTCTGCGCCGCCTGCAGGAAGCCGCGCGCCCGATCGGTGAATTTTTCGAGATTCATGGAGTGACCCCGTTTCGACTTGTCCGGAATGTAGTGGAGCCGCCCCGCGACACAATGGCCGGGGCCAGCTGCCCGATCCGCCGCATTGTTTTGGCCGACGACTGCGCTAGTCTCTCGCGGAAGCCGTGGGGGAATCGCATGCGCAAGACCATTTCCGCCTTCGCCCTTGCCGTCGGCCTTTCGATCGCCGCGCCGGCCTCCAGCCAGACAGCGCCCGCGCCAGCCGCGCAGATCGAGCAGCTGCTCCGACGCGTCAATATTCCGTTCGAGACCTTCACTCTCGACAACGGCCTTCGCGTCGTCGTCCATGAGGACCGCAAGGCGCCCGTCGTCGCGGTCAGCGTCTGGTATAATGTCGGCTCGAAAGACGAGCCGGCGGGTCGGACCGGCTTCGCCCATCTGTTCGAGCACATCATGTTCAACGGCTCCGAAAACGCGCGAAGCGATTTCGATGCCCTCATGCGCGAGATCGGTGCCACCGATTTCAACGGCACCACCTCTTACGACCGCACCAATTATTTCCAGACCGTGCCGCGCGGCGCGCTGGAGCGGACCCTGTTCCTGGAGAGCGACCGGATGGGCCATCTGCTCGGCGCGCTGACCCAGGAGAATCTGACCAACCAGATCGGCGTCGTCCAGAACGAGAAGCGCCAGGGAGACAACCAGCCCTATGGCCTCGTCAAATATGTGCAGCGAGAGGGGCTGTTTCCCGAGGGCCATCCCTACCGGCACACCTCGATCGGCTCGATGGCCGATCTTTCCGCCTCGACGCTCGAGACGGTGCGCGACTGGTTCCGCGACAATTACGGACCCAACAATGCCGTCCTGGTCCTGGCCGGCGATCTCAGCGCCGCCGAGGCGCGGCCGCTGGTCGAGCGCTATTTCGGCCATATCCCGCGCGGCGCGGTCAATTCCCCCGCTGCTGCCGATGTGCCGACGCTTCCCGCGCGGGTCGAGCGCGAAATCCATGATCGTGTCGCCAACACCCGGCTCTATCGCTGGTGGACGATCCCCGGTCTCACCGCCGACGATCATGCATCCCTGCAGGTCGCGGCGCAGGTCTTCGGCGGTCTCGCCAGCTCGCGGCTCGACAATGCCCTGGTCCGCGGCGAGCAGACCGCCGTTCGGGTCGTCGCCAACGTGCAGCCCGCGCAGCGCGTCAGCATCTTCGAAATCCTGATCGACGTGAAGCCGGGGCAGGATCCGGCGGCGGTCGGCCGCCGGCTCGACGAGCTTTTCGCCGAATTCCTTCGCACCGGCCCGACCGAAGACGAGGTCCGGCGTGCGGTGATGCGCACGCTCTTCGCCCGCGTCCAGGGCCTCGAGCAGGTGGGGGGCTTTGGCGGCAAGGCCGTCGCGCTGGCGGAAGGCACGCTCTATGCGGACGATGCCAATTTCTACCGCACCCGGCTTGCGGAATTCGCCCGCATCACGCCGGACCAGGTCCGTGCCGCGATGCAGCGCTGGCTTGGTCGCCCGGTCTTCGCGCTGACCGTTTCGCCGGGCGAACGGGAACCCTATGCCGAGGCGCCGGCCGTTGCGACAAGCCCCGGTGCCGGCGCGAACGCCGCCGCAGTCGAGGTGCGTCCTCGTGCGCCCATGCCTGGCGTGGTCGCCTCCCCCCCGCTCGATTTCCCCTCCGTCGGGCGCGCCCGTCTCTCCAACGGCATCGAGATCGTTCATGCCCAACGTGCGGCCGTTCCGGTGACCCGGATCGCGGTCGAGTTCAATGCCGGCGTCGCCGCCGATCCGGCCGACCGGCTCGGCACCCAGGCGATGATGCTGACCCTGCTCAGGGAGGGCACGACCAGCCTCAATTCGATCCAGCTCGCCGAAGCGCAGGAGCGCATCGGCGCTGCCATTGCGACCGGGGCGAGCCTCGACCGCACCGTGGTTTCGCTGACCGCGCTTACCCCCTCGCTCGATCCGTCGCTCGACCTGCTCGCCGATGTGATCCGCAACCCCGCTTTTGCTCCGGCCGAGGTGGAGCGAATCCGGGCCCAGCAACTGGCCGGCATTGCCGCCGAGCTGACCCAGCCGGCCGGCCTCGCCGCGCGAGCATTGCCGGCCGCCCTCTACGGGCCCTCGCATCCCTACGGAAGGCCGTCTTCCGGCACGGGCGATCCCGCGGTCGTCCGGACGCTGACCCGGGATGAGCTGATTGCCTTTCACCAAAGCTGGATCCGTCCCGACAATGCGACGATCTTCGTGGTGTCCGACATGCCGCTCAGCCAGATCAGGCCGTTGCTCGAGCGGCGCTTCGGCAATTGGCGGGCGCCGGCCCGCGCGCGGGGTGTGAAGCGCATTCCCGCCAGCATCCCGCCGCCGCGCCAGCGGATCGTCCTGATCGACCGGCCGCAATCGCCGCAATCCTTCATCCTCGCCGGCCAGGTGCTGAACGCCGAAGGGACACGGGATCTGCTCGATCTCACCGCTGCCAATGAGGCGCTCGGCGGCGGTTTCACATCGCGGATCAACATGGATCTGCGCGAGCGGCGGGGCTGGTCCTACGGGGCGGGAAGCGGCGTCAGCCTCGTCGAGCACCAGGTGCCCTACGTCATCCAGGCACCCGTCCAGTCGGACCGGACCGGCGATTCGATCGCGGCCGCCAGGGAGCTGGTGCGTACTTTCCTGACGACGAACGGGGTGACCGCCGAGGAGATGAATCGCCTCCAGCTCGGTAACTCCCGCCAGCTGCCGGGCCAGTTCGAGACGTCGCCTGCCGTGCTCGGTGCGCTGCGCTCCAACGCGCTCTACCGCCGCCCGGACAATTATTGGGAGACGATCGCCGGCCGCTATCGCGGCATGACCGCGCAGCAGCTCGATGCGGCGGCGCGCCGCCACATCAGGCCCGACAATTTCATCTGGGTGGTGGTTGGAGACGCGGCGCGGGTGCGCCCGCAGCTTGAGGCGCTGAACCTGCCGATCGAGGTGATGGTGCCGCCCGGTGCCCAGGCGCCGGCTGCGCGTCCGGCGCCATAGGCCCGGCGGGCGTGCAAGCCTGGATTCTGTCGGTATTTAGCCGGACGCGTATTGCTTTGGCGCTACACCGCGCTAGTGTCCGCCCCCTGCACGACATGGGGAATCACATGCGGAAACTACTCACTTCATTCGCATTTGCGGCGGGCCTGTCCCTCGTTGCGACCACCTCCACCACCGCCATCGCCAGCACCGAACAGGGCGCCCGCCGCGGCGGCACCGACACGGTCGGCGCGCTGCTCCAGCGGGTCAACATCCCGTTCGAGACCTTCACGCTCGCCAACGGCCTGCGCGTCGTCGTCCATACCGACCGCAAGGCGCCGGTGGTCGCGGTCAGCGTCTGGTACAATGTCGGCTCCAAGGACGAGCCGGCCGGCCGGACCGGCTTTGCCCATCTGTTCGAGCATCTGATGTTCAACGGCTCCGAGAATGCGCCGGGCGACTATTTCGCGCCGCTGCGCGAGATCGGCGCGACCGACTTCAACGGCACGACCTGGTTCGACCGGACCAATTATTTCCAGACCGTGCCCAAGAACGCGCTCGAGCGCGCGCTCTATCTGGAGAGCGACCGCATGGGCTTCCTGCTCGGCGCCGTCACCCAGGAGAATCTGACCAACCAGATCGGCGTCGTCCAGAACGAGAAGCGGCAGGGCGACAACCAGCCCTACGGCATGGTCGAATATGCCCAGCTCGAAGGGCTGTTCCCGCAGGGCCATCCCTATCACCACTCGACGATCGGCTCGATGGCCGACCTCAGCGCCGCGACGCTGGAGACGGTGCGCGACTGGTTCCGCAGCAAATACGGCCCGAACAATGCCGTGCTCGTGCTCGCCGGCGACATCAGCGCCGCCGAGGCGCGGCCGCTGGTCGAGCGCTATTTCGGCCCGATCCCGCGCGGCCCGGTGAACAATCCGGCACAGGCCGCCGTCCCGACGCTCAGCGCCCGGGTCGACCGGCAGATGCACGACCGCGTCGCCAATGTCCGGCTCTACCGCAACTGGGCCGTGCCCGGGCTGACCGCCGATGATCAGGTGCCGCTGCAGGTCGGCGCCTCCATCCTCGGCGGCCTCGCCAGCTCGCGGCTCGACAATGCGCTGGTGCGCGGCGAGCAGACAGCGGTCCGCGTCGCCACCTTCGTCCAGCCGTTCCAGCGCCTCTCCATGTTCGAGGTCCAGGTCGACGTGAAGCCCGGCCAGGATGCGGACGCGGTGTCGCGCCGGCTCGACGAGATCATCGCCGAGTTCATCCGCACCGGCCCGACCGAGGACGAGGTCCGCCGCGCCGTGATGCGCGCGCTTTCGGGCCGCGTGCAGGGCCTCGAGCAGGTCGGCGGCTTCGGCGGCAAGGCCGTGGCGCTCGCCGAAGGCATGCTCTACGCGAACGACCCCAATTTCTACCGCCTCCGGCTCGAGCAGCTGGCCCGGGTCACGCCCGAGCAGGTCCGTGCGGCGATGCAGCGCTGGCTCACCCGTCCGGTGCTCGCCATCCGCGTCGATCCCGGCGAGCGCGAGGCCTATCAGGAAGCGCCCGGCCAGGGCAGCCGCTCCAACTTCGTTGGCGGCGGCGGCGGTGGCGGCGGCGGCGGTGGGGCCGAGGAGGCCCAGGCCCAGCCCGCACCGGCAGCCGCCCCGGCTCCGGCGCGGACCGGTACCCGCGAGCCGATGCCGGGCGTGACCGGCACGCTGCCGGTCCAGTTCCCGGCGACCGAGCGCGCCCGCCTCTCCAACGGCATCCAGATCATCTATGCGCGCCGCTCGGCGGTGCCGGTGACCCGGGTCGCCGTCGAGTTCAACGCGGGCATCGCCGCCGATCCGGCCAACCGGCTCGGCACCCAGGCGATGATGCTGAACATGCTTGAGGAGGGCACGACCCGGCTCAACTCGATCCAGCTCGCCGAGGCGCAGGAGCGGATCGGCGCGACCATCAACACCGGGGCGAGCCTCGACCGCACCACGGTCTCGCTGAACGCGCTCAGCACGCAGCTTCCCGCCTCCCTGGACCTGCTCGCCGACGTGATCCGCAACCCGGCCTTCGCCCCCGCGGAAGTCGAGCGCATCCGCCAGCAGCAGCTTGCCGGCATCGCACAGGAATTGACCAACCCCCAGGGCCTGGCGCTGCGCGCCCTGCCCGGCCTGATCTACGGCACCAGCCATCCCTACGGGAAGCCGTTCACCGGATCGGGCGACCTGGAGGTCGTGCGGTCGCTGACCCGCGACGAGCTGATCCGCTTCCACCAGACCTGGATCCGGCCGGACAATGCCACGATCTTCGTGGTCAGCGACCTGCCGCTCGCCCAGCTGAGGCCAATGCTGCAGGCGCGTTTCGGCAACTGGCGGCCGCCCGCCGGCGTCGCCCGGGGGGTGAAGGCGTTCAACGTCCCCATCCCGGCGCCGCGGCCGCGCATCGTGCTGATCAACCGCCCGCAATCGCCGCAGTCGGTGATCCTCGGCGGCCAGATCATTCCGGCCGAGGGCACGCAGGACCTGCTCAACCTCACTGCTGCCAACGAGGCGCTGGGGGGAAGCTTCCTCGCCCGCATCAACATGGAGCTGCGCGAACGGCGCGGCTGGTCCTACGGCGCCCGCGGCGGACCCAACCTGTACGAGCATCAGGTGCCCTATATCATCCAGGCGCCCGTGCAGCAGAACCAGACCGGCCCCTCCATCGCCGCGGCGCGGGAGATGGTGACCAGCTTCCTGACCACCAGCGGCATCACCGACGAGGAGATGAACCGCATCATCCTCGGCAATACCCGCCAGCTGCCCGGCCAGTTCGAGACGTCGGGCGCGGTACTCGGCGCGCTTCGCTCGAACGCCCTCTATCGCCGGCCGGACAATTACTGGTCGACGATCGCGGACCGCTATCGCAGCATGGACAAGGCGACGCTGGACGCGACGGCGCGGCGCTACATAAACCCGAACAATTTCGTCTGGGTGGTGGTCGGCGACGCGGCGCGGGTCCGCCCCCAGCTGGACGCGCTCGGCCTGCCGGTCGAGGTGGTCGAGCCGCAGGCGGCCGCCCAGCCGACCCAGCGCCCGGCCCAATAAGCCGGACTGCAAGGCAGTAAGGATGGGGCCCTCGCCGGGAGACCGGCGGGGGCCTCAGCCTTTCCGGAGCAGGCGGGTGACATGGCCCATCTTGCGGCCGGGCCTGGCCTCGCTCTTGCCGTAGAGGTGGAGGTGCGCGGCCGGGTCGGCGAGGATGGCGGGCCAGTCCTCCGCGTCGGCGCCGATCAGGTTGCGCATCTCGACGCGCGGCGCGGCCAGCGTCGTGCTGCCGAGCGGCAGGCCGGCGATAGCGCGGATATGATTCTCGAACTGCGACGTGACCGCGCCCTCGATCGTCCAGTGACCGCTATTGTGCACGCGCGGCGCCATCTCGTTGAAGATCGCCTCCTCACCGAGCGCGAAGAACTCCACGGCCAGCACGCCAACATAATCGAGCGCCGACGCGATGCGCTCGCCGAGCGCGCGGCCCTTGGCGATCGCGGCCTCCAGATCTTCCCCGGCGGGCACGGTGGAGATGTCGAGAATGCCGTCCCGGTGGACGTTGCGCGGCGCGTCCCAGGAGAGCGTCTCGCCATCCGCGGCGCGGCAGAGCAGGACGGAGAATTCCGCATCGAAGCGGATGAAGCCTTCGAGCACCGACGGCGCGCCGCCGACCGCCGCCCAGGCCGCGTCCGCCTCGCCCGGGGCCATGATTCGCGCCTGGCCCTTGCCGTCATAGCCGAAGCGCCGGGTCTTCAGCAGGGCGGGCGCGCCGATCTCGGCGAGTGCCGCCTCGAGCCCGGCCCGGTCGTCCACTGCGGCGAAGGGCGCCGGCCGGCCACCGAGCGACGCGACGAAGCGCTTCTCCTCCAGCCGGTCCTGGGCGATCTCCAGCGCCCCGACCGGCGGATGCAGCCGGCCGATCCCGGCCAGCGGCGCGGTCGGGATATTCTCGAACTCGTAGGTAACGACGTCCACCTCAGCGGCGAAGCGGGCGATGGCGTCGGCATCGTCGAACGCGCCCCGCGTGAATGCCCCCGCGACCTCGGCGGCGACGCTGTCCGCGTCGGGCGCGTAGATATGGGTGCGGTAGCCGAGCTGCGCCGCGGCCATGGCGAGCATCCGCCCGAGCTGGCCGCCGCCGATAATGCCGATGGTGGAGCCGGGCGCGAGCGTCATTCGGGGTTTTCGGCGACCGCCTCGGTCTGTTCCTGCCGCCAGCGCGCGATCCGCTCCGCCAGCCCCGCATCGGCGGTGGCGAGGATCGAGGCGGCGAGCAGGCCGGCATTGATCGCGCCGGCCTTGCCGATTGCCAGCGTCCCGACCGGGACGCCGGCGGGCATCTGCACGATCGAGAGCAGGCTATCCATGCCGGACAGGGCCTGGCTCTCCACCGGCACGCCGAGCACCGGCAAATGGGTCATCGAGGCGGCCATGCCGGGCAGATGCGCGGCGCCGCCGGCGCCGGCGACGATCACCCTCAGCCCGCGCCCGGCGGCATTCTTCGCATAATCGTAGAGCCGCTCGGGCGTGCGGTGGGCGGAGACCACCTTCGTCTCGTAGGCGAGGCCGAGCGCGTCGAGCGTCTCGGCGGCGTGGCGCATCGTCTCCCAGTCGGAGCGGCTGCCCATGATGATCCCGATCAGCGGTGCTTCGCCCGGCATGATGTCCCCCGAGGGCCGTGGAAGCGCCACCCCCTAGCTCGGCCGCTGCCCGGGGGCAATCGTCTGCCGCGCAATCTCAAAGTTGCGTTAACCTTCTCGTCTTAAGCTGAGTTCATGGCACGGCGAGACGACAAGAACGCCGACAGGGACCCGCAGGCGCGCGAAGCGCGCGAGGCGCTGCAACGGCTGACCGACGAGAATGCGCTGCTGCGCGCCGCGCTCGCGGACGCCCGCGCCCAGCTGGGCGAGGCCGAGGAGCAGAGCGGCCGCGACGCGCTGACCGCGCTCGCCGACGCCCGCCAGTTCCGCAGCGAGCTCGAGCGCGTCGTCAGCCAGGCCGCGCGCCACCGGATTCCCGCCGCCCTGATCTCGGTCGACGTCGACGATCTGAAGGCGGTGAACGAGGGCCATGGCCGGGTCGCCGGCGATGCCGCCCTGCGCCACGTCGCCCGCCTGCTGAAGAGCCTGATCCGCTCAAGCGACGTCGCCGCGCGCAACGGCGGCGGCGCCTTCTCGCTGCTGCTCGACCATCTCGACGCGGACAGCGCGCTCGACACGGCGGAGCGCATCGCCCGCTGCATCGCCGCCCATCCGCTGGATCTCGGCCATACCCAGGTGAAGCTGACCGCCACGGTCAGCGTCGCCACCATCCTGCCCGGCGACAGCGTCGAGGAAGTCCTCCGCCGCGCCGCCCGTAACCGCGAGCGGGTCAAGGAGTTCTGACGACCCCCACAGCCCGTCACCCCAGCGAATGCTGGGGTCCAGACTGCATTTTCCGAATTTTGCCCAGGCGAAGACCCCGCTGGGATGCCAGCCTTCGCTGGCATGACGGGTTGGGGTGGCGGTCCCCCGGTCAGCGGTCCTTCAGGAAATAGCGCTCGATCGCGTTCAGCTGCTCGTCGAGGTCGTAGACGATCGGCTGGCCGGTCGGGATCTCGAGCGCGACGATCTCGTCGTCGGCGATGTTGGAGAGGTGCTTGACCAGGGCGCGGAGCGAATTGCCGTGGGCGGAGATCAGGACGCGCCTGCCGTCCTTCAGCGCCGGCGCGATCCGTTCCTCCCAACAGGGCAGGACGCGCGCGATCGTGTCCTTCAGGCTCTCGTGGGTCGGGATGGCGATGCCGGCATAGCGGCGGTCGTTGGTGAGATCGAAATCGCCGCCCGGCGCCATCGCCGGCGGCGGGATGTCGAAGCTCCGGCGCCAGATCCTGACCTGCTCTTCGCCATGCTTCGCCGCGGTCTCGGCCTTGTTGAGCCCGGTCAGTCCGCCATAATGGCGCTCGTTCAGCCGCCAGTCCTTCTCGACCGGCAGCCAGAGCCGGCCCATCGCCTCCAGCGCGATGTTCAGCGTCTTGATCGCCCGGGTCTGGAAGGAGGTGAAGCAGAGGTCGAAGTCGAAGCCCCGGGCGGCGAGCAGCTCGCCCGCCTGCCTGGCCTCCTCCTCGCCCAGCGGCGTCAGGTTCACGTCCCACCAGCCGGTGAAGCGGTTCTCGAGATTCCAGGCGGACTGGCCGTGGCGGATGAGGACAAGCTGGGGCATTCGGCGAGGGTCTCCCTGCTGCCGCCGTCATTGCGAGGAGCGCAGCGACGAAGCAATCCAGCGAGCGTCTAGGCGGTTCCGGGTTGCTTCGCTACGCTCGCAATGACGAAGCGCGCCTCACTTCCGATAGGTCTCCAGCTGCGGGAGGACCGCATGCAGACCGTCCAGGCAGGCGCGCGCGAGCAGGCGGCAGCGGTCGGTCGACCAGCCATAGACCGGGTCCGGCAGATCGGCATTGTCCTTGAACGGCATTTCCAGCGTCATCGAGACCGCGCCGAAGCGCTCGGCGAGCTGGGCCGTGGACATGGAGAGATTGGCCTTGCCCGCCGCCGGGATCTCATAGCCCTTCTCGGTCTGGAAATCGGGCGTCGCGCGGACCAGCGCCTCGCTGAAGGCGTCGAAGATCGCCTGCTGCCCCTCCTTCCAGGAGGGGATGCCCTCGAAGCCCGCGAGGAAATTGGCGGCGATCGCCTCGTCGCCATGCACGTCCATCGCGAAGTCGACGCCCGTCCGGTCCATCTCGCCCAGGACGGCGAGCACTTCCGGGCTGCGCTCGGCGCTCGGCGCGTGCCATTCGCGGTTGAGGTTCACGCCCGCGGCGTTGGTCCTCAGATGGCCGCGGAAGCTCCCGTCGGGGTTCATGTTCGGGACGATGTGGAAGGTCGCCTTCTCGCGCAGCCGGCGCACGACCGGGTCCGCCTCGTCGAGCAGCCGCTCGAGCGCGCCCTCCATCCACCATTCGGCCATGGTCTCGCCCGGATGCTGGCGCGCATAGAGCCAGACCTGCAGCCTGCCGCCGGGCAGGCGGAAGTAATCCAGCTCGCGCCCGTCCAGGGTCTGGCAGAGCGAGCGATATTCGACGCCCGGAACCGCCGCGACCGAGGCGACGAGATCGTAATGCCGCTCCATCGTATAGGGCGCGAAATAGGCGACCCAGACGCTGTCGGACGCCGGCGTTAGGCTGATCGTCAGCACGCCGTCGGCATAGGTAGATTCGGCCCGGGTCCAGTCCTCCCGGTCCGTGCTGACGCAGGCCTGGTAGCCCGGCCAGCCGTCCGGATAGGCGGCGCCGCCGCAATTGGTGATGCGCAGCTTGAGCGCGCGGCCGGCGGCGCCGGTCAGCCGGAAATAGAACCACTGGTAGAAGTCGGACTGGTGGTCCTTGACGATCTCCAGGTCAGCCACATCGCCTTTGATGGCGACCACACGGATATTGCCGCCGTCGAAGGCGCTCGAAATGGAAAGGGTCATTGTGTCCTTGAGATGTCAGATAGGCCGTCAGCGGACCCTGATAGTGCGGCCCGACTCCCCAGGGAAGTCCCGAAAAAGGGCGGCGGCCAGACGACTGGCGGCAGCCACGCGGGTCGCATCAGGCGTGCCGGCGCGCGCCTCGTAATCGGCCCGGCCCTCCCAGGCGACGGTGGCGTCGGAGCGGCGCTGGATGCGGACCGCGAGCTGGGTCGCGACCAACTGGTTGGTGGTGCGGCCCACCGGCACGTTGACCCCGCCGCCGACGCCGACGGCACTGTTGCGCCCATAGGAGGCGGTGCCGCCGCCGATCCCGATCGAGAAGCCCGACCGGCGGGGTGCGATCCGGCTCTCCTGGGTCACCGAGACCACGGCGACCTGCTCGGAACGGGCGTTGCGTTTCTCGACGGTCCAGCCGAGCCGCGTCAGCTCGCGCGCGACCGCGTCGGCCACCGCGTCGAATTCGAGGCTGCTGGCATCGGCGGGGTCGCTCGGCTCGATGGCGATGACCGCGCGGGCGATCGGCTGGCCGAGATGGAATCGGGTCACCGACGGCGGCGTCGGCCCGCCATCCGTCATGCAGCCCGAAAGCAGGGCGAGGCCCGCAAGGGCGCCCAGGCAAGATGCGAATCGCTTCATCGCTTCCTCCATCCGCGGCCTTTTCCCGCAACGGCGAGGCCGTATAGGGGCGGTAACGAGTTTAACGCGTTTTTGCTGCAGCGGACAGCTACGGAGGCGGAATGACGGGAACAAAGAGGCTGCCGGTGCTGGTGACGGGCGGCGCGGGCTATATCGGCAGCCATGCGGTGCTTGCCCTGCTCGACGCGGGCTGGCCGGTGGTGGTGATCGACAATCTGGTCACCGGCTTCCGCTGGGCGGTGCCCGGGGCCGCCATCTTCGCCGAGGGCGACATTGCCGACCAGGCGCTGGTCGCCCGGCTGATCGCCGAGCACAGGATCGGCGCGATCATGCATTTCGCCGGCTCGGTCGTGGTCCCGGAATCGGTCGAGGACCCGCTCAAATATTATTCGAACAACACGGTGAAGAGCCGGTCGCTGATCGAGAGCGCGGTGAAAGGCGGGGTCAGGCATTTCATTTTCTCCTCGACCGCGGCGACCTACGGCATTCCGGACGAGGTGCCGGTCGCAGAGGGCGCGCGGACCGAGCCGATCAATCCCTACGGGTGGTCCAAGCTGATGACGGAGCGGATGCTGAAGGACAGCGCCGCCGCCTATGACCTCAATTATTGCGCCTTGCGCTATTTCAACGTCGCCGGCGCCGACCCCGCCGGGCGCTCGGGCCAGTCGACGAAGGGGGCGACCCATCTCATCAAGATCGCGGTCGAGGCGGCGACCGGGAAGCGCGGCCATGTCGACGTCTACGGCACCGACTATGAGACCGCGGACGGCACCGGCGTGCGCGACTATATCCATGTCAGCGACCTCGCCGCCGCCCATCTCGATGCGCTGGAGCGGCTGATCGCCGCGCCCGATGAGAGCCTGGTGATGAATTGCGGCTATGGCCGCGGCTTTTCCGTGCTCGAGGTGCTGGACTGCGTTGATCGTGTGACCAACCATCACGTCAAGCGGCGGATGATGCCCCGCCGCGCCGGGGACCCGCCTGCCCTGATCGCCGACAATGGCCGCATCCTCGCGACCCTGCCGTGGCGGCCCGCGCGGGACAGCCTCGACCTGATCGTCGCCGACGCGCTCGCCTGGGAGCGCAGGCTGGCGGAAAAGTCTGCCAATCCCGGCGGCTGATTTGGAAGCTTGTTGCCGCACCGCGCGCCGCGGGAGCAGCGCCGTGCAAAGTTTGTCCCGCCGCCGATCCGGCGTTGAACCGGCGGGCGGCTTTTGGTCTTTCTTTCCCCGCCCATGATTCGAGAACCAGGGGGAACAAAGCCATGAAAATCCTGACCACCGCTCTTCTCGCCGCCGGCCTGGCGTCGCTCGCCGCGTGCGGCGGCGGCGCCGCCAACAATGCCGCGGCCGCCAACAATGTCGTCGAAACGCCGCCCGTCGAGAATCTCGGCGACGCCAACACGTTGCCGCCGGTCGACGCCAATGCCCCCGCGCCCGCGGACGTCAACGCCTCCGGCAACGACAGCAACAGCGCCGCCGGCAACGGGCTCTGAATTTCACTGCCGCTGAGGTCTCCCTAGGTTGAAGCGGTCGACTCGGCCCCCGGCACCTCGTCCGGGGGCCATTTTCGTTGTGTCCTGAACGTCATTGCGAGCGGAGCGAAGCAAGCCAGGGATTAGGTTGCCGCGTCGCTGCGCTCCCCGCAATGACGACGGGGCCTAGGCCGCGGGCAGCGGATAGGCGGTCGTCGCTTTCACCCGCTCCATGGCGAAGCGGGAGGTGACGTTCTTCAGCGGCACCTGGCCGATCAGCCGGCGGTAGAAATCGTCATAATCCGCCATCGAGCCGACCGCGACGCGCAGCAGGTAGTCGACGTCGCCGGCCATGCGATAGACCTCCATCACCTCGGGCATGGCGGCCACCGCGCCCGCAAAGCTGTCCAGCCACTCGGGGCTGTGGTCCGCCGCCTCGATCTCGACGAAGACGGAGATGCCGAGTCCGATCGAATCGGGGTCGAGCAGGGCGACGCGGCGCTGGATCACGCCCTGCGTCTCCAGCTTCTGGATGCGGCGCCAGCAGGGCGTCTGCGACAGGTTCACCCGGCTCGCCACCTCGGCGACGGGCAACGAGGCGTCCTCCTGCAGGATGGCGAGGATCTTGAGGTCGGTCCGATCCATATTTCCCAACTTGGAAGATTCTTGCTGCGACGGGCTGCAATTGCCGGTCCGAGGATATATTCTTCCAAGTCTGGCGCAAGCCTTTCTCTGAGGCTCCGCGCCCCGCCGGTGGTTGACTTTCCGCACCCCGCCTTCTAGGTGGCGCCTTCGCTTTTTCGGCAATCAGCATCGTTAGAGAACAGACAGGCGTCCCGAGCCATGAAGATCCGCAACTCTCTGAAGTCCCTCAAGTCGCGCCATCGCGACTGCCGCGTGATCCGCCGCCGGGGCCGCACCTACGTCATCAACAAGACGAACCGCCGGTTCAAGGCGCGCCAGGGCTAAGGCACGGGCCTTCGAGCCCCGCACTTCCGTTTGCCCTGAGCCTGTCGAAGGGCTGTCCTTCTTTCAGGAAGGGGTGAAGGGCAGGGCTTCGACAGGCTCAGCCCGAACGGTTGATGGTAAAGCCAGCCTCCCCCAGGTCGCCCAAAGCCGTCGTCTTCGACGTCGGCAACGTCCTCTACGGCTGGGATCCCGATGCCTTCCTCGTCCGGCAGATCGCCGATGACGAGGCGCGCCTGCGCCTGATCGAAGAGGCCGACCTCTATGGCTGGCACGAGAGCCTGGACGGCGGCCGGCCCTATGCCGAGGCCGCGGCCGAGCTCAGCGAGAAATTCCCCGAATATGCCGAGCTGATCGCTGCCTGGAGCGACCGCTTCGGCGAGACCATCAGCGGCCCGGTGCCCGGGGTGCATGACATCGTCGCGGAGCTGGACGAGGCCGGCGTGCCGCTCTTCGCGATCACCAATTTCTCCGCCGATTTCTGGCCGCCCTTCTTCGAGAAGGAGAAGGCCTTCTTCTCCCGCTTCCGGGACATCGTCGTCTCGGGCGAGGTGAAGCTGCTGAAGCCGGATGCGGCCATCTACTATCTGGCGCTCGACCGCTTCCGCCTGCGCCCCGACGAGGCCCTGTTCGTCGACGACCGGCAGATCAACGTCATGGGCGCCGAGCTCGTCGGGATGAAAGCGCATCTCTTCACCGACGCGGCGGAGCTTCGCGCACGCCTCGTCGCCGAGGACCTGCTGCCCGCCTGAGGGAACCCGGGCGCGGCGCGGGCTTTCTCCCCGCATGAGGCAGCGCTGGCCCGAACGGCTCTGGATCGTCCGCCACGGGCAGAGCGCCGGCAATGTCGCGCGCGACGCCGCGGACGCTGCCGGCCTGCCCATGATCGACATCGCGCTGCGCGACGTCGACGTGCCGCTCTCCGCGCTCGGCCTGCGCCAGGCCGAGGCGCTCGGCCGCTGGTTCGCGGCCCAGCCCGAGGCGGCGCGGCCGGAGGTGGTGCTCTGCTCGCCCTATGTCCGCGCCCGGCAGACGGCGAAGGCGATCTGCGAGGCGGGCGGGGTCGGCGAGGCGGGCCGCCAGCCGGTCGTCGACGAGCGCCTGCGCGAGCGCGAGTTCGGCGTGCTCGACCGGCTGACCACGCACGGCATCCGCCTGAAGCATCCCGAGCTGGCCGACCACCGCACCCTGCTCGGCAAATTCTATTTCCGGCCGCCGGGCGGCGAGAGCTGGGCGGACGTGATCCTGCGGCTCCGGAGCGCGCTCGACACGATCAGCCTGCACCATGCAGACCGGCGCGTGCTGATCGTCTGCCACCAGGTCGTCGTGCTCTGCCTGCGCTACATCCTCGAGGAGCTGGACGAGGCGCAGGTGCTGGCGATCGACAAGGCCGGCGAGGTGATCAATTGCGGGGTCTGCGAATATGATTTCGAGCCGGACGATTCCCGCCTCTGCGCGCCGAAACTGACCCGCTACAATTTCGCCGCGCCGCTGGTCGAGGAGGCGGCGCCGGTCACGTCCGCGCCGGACGCCATGGTCGCGGCGCGCTAGCCGGAATGCCGGTCCAGCTCGTCGCCGATCAGCCGGGCGACGTGCACCACGTTGGTCGAGCCGGGCACGCCGAACGGCACGCCGGCGGTGACGATGATCCGGTCGCCGCCCTTGGCGAGGCCGTGGCGGAGCGCCATGCGCTTCGACTTGCCGACCATCTCCTCGAAGCTGGAAACGTCCCGGGTGCGCACTGCATGCGCGCCCCAGAGCAGGCCGAGCCGCCGCGCCGTCTTCAGCGACGGGGTCAGCACCAGCAATGGCACGGCCGAGCGCTCGCGCGCCACGCGCCGCGCGGTCGAGCCCGAGCTGGTGAAGCAGACGATCGAGGCGGCGCCCACGGTCCGGACGATGTCGCCTGCTGCCCGGGCGATGGCGTCGTTGGTGGTCGCGTCCGGGAGGGTCTCGGTGAAATGGACGCGGGCATAATGGCTGGGGTCGGATTCCACGCTGGTCGCGATCCGGTTCATGATCTCGACCGACTCGCAGGGGAAGCGGCCCGAGGCGCTTTCCGCCGAGAGCATGATCGCATCGGCGCCATCATAGACCGCGGTGGCAACGTCCGAGACCTCGGCGCGCGTAGGGGAGGGCGAGGTGATCATCGATTCCAGCATCTGCGTCGCCACCACGACCGGCCGGCCCATGCGCCGCGCCGCCTCGACGATGCGCTTCTGCAGCGGCGGCACCGCCTCGGGCGGCAGCTCGACGCCGAGATCGCCGCGCGCGACCATCACCGCGTCGGCCAGCTCCAGGATGCCCTCCAGCCGCTCGATCGCCGCCGGTTTCTCGATCTTGGCGAGCAGATTGGCCTTGCCGCCGATCAGCCGGCGCGCCTCGGCGACGTCCTCGGGTCGCTGCACGAAGCTGAGCGCGACCCAGTCGACATGCTGGTCCAGCGCGAAGGCGAGGTCGGCGCGGTCCTTCTCGGTCAGGGCGGCCAGCGGCAGCACCACGTCGGGGACGTTGAGGCCCTTGTTGTTCGAGATCGTCCCGCCGACCTCGACCGTCGCCTCGATCCGGTCGGCGTCCGCGGAAATGACGCGGAAGACCAGCTTGCCGTCGTCGACCAGCAGGCGCATCCCCGGCGCTGCCGCGTCGAAAATCTCCTTGTGGGGAAGGATGGCGCGGCTCTCGTCGCCCGGCGCCTTGCCGCGGTCGAAGACATAGGCCTGGCCGGCCTTCAGCTCGGCCCTGTCGCCTTTGAACTTGCCGACGCGCAGCTTCGGGCCCTGCAAATCGGCGACGATCGTCGTCGGGCGCTCCAGCTCCGCCTCGAGCGCGCGGATCGCGGCAATGCGCTTCTCATGGTCGGCATGGCTGCCGTGGCTCATGTTGATGCGGAAGGCGTCCGCGCCGGCCTCGACCAGCCGCCGGATCATCGCCGGGCTGTCGGAGGCGGGGCCCAGGGTCGCGAGGATCCGGACCTTGCGGCTGCGCGGCACGAACCGGCTGGTGGCTTCCTTCGACATGGGAGCGGCAATAGCCGCTCGACATGACAGTGCAAGGCGCTAGACGCTGCGGCTCAACCCGAATCCATGGAGATTGAATTGGCGGAAGGAAGCATCGCGGCCGACGAACTGAGGCTGCTGATCGAGCGGATCGAGCGGCTCGAGGAAGAGAAGAAGGCGATGGCCGGCGATATCCGCGACGTCTATGCCGAAGCCAGGGCGCGCGGCTACGATCCGAAGACGATGCGCACCGTGGTCCGCCTGCGGAAGATGGAGACGCACGCCCGCCAGGAGGCGGAGGCGATCCTGGACACCTACAAGGCGGCGCTGGGCCTCGCCTGATCCGCGCCGGAAAATTGAAGGAAAGGTGAGCGGCGATGGCCGGCCACAGCAAGTTCAAGAACATCATGTATCGCAAGGGCGCGCAGGACAAGAAGCGCTCGGCCATGTTCTCCAAGCTCTCGCGCGAGATCACGGTGGCGGCCAAGATGGGCCTGCCCGATCCCGACATGAACGCGCGCCTGCGCGCCGCGGTCAACGCGGCCAAGGCGCAGTCCATGCCCAAGGACAATATCCAGCGCTCGATCGACAAGGCGTCGGCGTCGGACGGCGAGAATTACGAGGAGGTCCGCTATGAGGGCTTCGGCCCGGGCGGGGTCAGCCTCGTCGTCGAGGCGCTGACCGACAACCGCAACCGCACCGCCACCAACGTGCGCACCGCTTTCTCCAAAAATGGCGGCAATCTCGGCGCCTCGGGCTCGGTCAGCCACGGCTTCGACCGGCTCGGCCTGATCGAGTTCCCGGCAAGCGCCGGCAATGACGACCAGGTCTTCGAGGCGGCGATCGAGGCCGGGGCCGACGACGTCGAATCGGACGAGGACGGCCACCGCATCTGGACCAGCATCGACGATCTTCACGCCGTCGCCCGCGCGCTCGAGGCCGCGCTCGGCGAGCCGGAGGGCGTGAAGCTCGCCTGGCGCGCGCGGACCAATGTCGAGGTCGGCGAGGAGGATGCCGGCCAGCTGCTCAAGCTGGTCGACACGCTCGAGGAGGATGACGACGTCCAGACCGTCTGGGGCAATTACGAAGTGCCCGACGAGGTGCTCGAGAAACTGGGCTAGCCAAACCCCTCCCCTTCAGGGGAGGGGATCAAGGGGTGGGGAGGACGTGCGAGCCGATCCGAAGCTCAGGAAAAGAGCCCGGCGGATGCGCCGCGAGCCTACCGAACCAGAAAAGCGGCTCTGGCGTCATCTCTCCAACTCGCAGCTCGGCGGCTTCAAATTTCGGCGCCAGGCCGCGATCCCGCCTTTCATCGTCGACTTCTTTTGTCCGGCGAAAGGTCTGATCGTGGAAGTCGATGGAGATACTCATGAGGCCGGCGCGGATGCGCGTCGCGACGTGGTCCTGGCCAATCGGGGATTCCCGACAATTCGCTTCACCAATGGCGATGTCATGACCAATATGGACGGCGTGCTGACGACCATCCTTCATGCGCTCGGAAATCGTCCCGATCGGCAGTGGAACTCTCCCCACTCCCCCACCCCAACCCCTCCCCTGAAGGGGAGGGGCTTATGATCATCATCGGCCTCGATCCCGGGCTGGCCTGCACCGGCTGGGGGATGATCGCGGCCGAGGGGAACCGGCTGAGCCATGTCGCCAACGGCCAGGTCCGCACCGACGCGAAGCAGGCGCTGGCCGCGCGGCTCGTCCGGCTCGAGGAGGAGCTGGGCCGGGTGATCGAGGCGCATGCGCCGGCGACGGCCGCCTGCGAAGAGGTCTTCCTCAACGACAATCCGCAATCGACCCTGAAGCTCGGCCAGGCGCGCGGCGTCGTCCTGCTCGCGGCCGCGCGGCGAGGGCTCGAGGTCGGCGAATATGCGGCGCGGCTGGTCAAGAAGGCCCTGGTCGGCACCGGCGCAGCCGAGAAGGCGCAGGTCCACGCCATGGTCCAGCGGCTGCTCCCGGCGGCGAAGATTGCGGGCGCCGACGCCGCGGACGCGCTGGCGGTCGCGATCACCCACGCCCATCATCTCGCCACGGCGCGGCGGGTGGGGTGAGGCTCTGAGGGCGGGCAACAACATCACCGTTCGCCCTGATGACCAGGTCGCCATGCCCCCGGCATGGCTTTGAATGTCCGGGCGACATTCAAACCTGGTCATTGTCGAAGGGCTGCCTTTCTTCTTGCCTGAAAAGTGAAGGACAGGGCTTCGACAAGCCCGGCCCGAACGGATAGGGTTTTCCCATGATAGCGAGGCTCCGGGGGACGTTGGCGGATTTCACCGCGGATAACGCCGTCATCGACGTGAGCGGCGTCGGCTATCTCGTCGCGGCCTCCACCCGCACCCTCTCGTCGCTCGGCGCGATCGGCGAGGAGGTCGTGCTCCACACCGAGATGCTGGTCGGCGAGGATTTCATCCGCCTGGTCGGCTTTGCCAGCGCAGCGGAGCGGGACTGGTTCCGGCTGCTCGTCTCGGTCCAGGGCGTGGGCGCCCGCGTCGCCTTGGCCATCCTCTCCGCTCTGTCGGCCGACGAGGTCCACCGCGCGGTGGCGAGCGGCGACCATGCGATGATCGCCCGCGCGCAGGGCGTCGGCCCCAAGCTCGCGCAGCGCATCGTCAACGAGCTCAAGGACAAGGCCGGCGGCATCGCGCTCGGCGCCGGCGGACCCGCCGCGCCCAGCGGCAGCCAGAGCCAGGACGCCGTCTCCGCGCTCGCCAATCTCGGCTTCCGCCCGTCCGACGCGGCGGCCGCGGTGGCGAAGGCCGAGGCCGAGATCGGCCCCGAGGCAAGCTTCGATCTGCTGGTGCGGACGGCGCTGAAGAAGGCGGCGAAATGACCGTCGTTCGTCAGGCCTCCTGTCGCTGCGGCCAGCTCGTCGCCCGCTGCGAGGGCGAGCCCATCCGCATTTCGGTCTGTCATTGTCTTGCCTGCCAGCAGCGCAGCGGTTCGCCCTTCGCCGAGCAGGCGCGCTTTCCGGCCGGAAACGTGTCGGTCGCCGGCGAATCGACGCAGTGGGTGCGCATCGCGGACAGCGGCCATGCGGTGACCTATCATTTCTGTCCGATCTGCGGCTCCACCGTCTGGTATCAGGGCGGTCCGATCCCGGAGGCGATCGCGATTCCGGTGGGCGCTTTCGCCGACCCGGACTTCCCGCCGCCGCGTTTCTCCGTCTGGGAAAGGCGCAAGCATCCCTGGGTGTCCCTGCAGGGCGACGACGTCGAACATCGGGACTGACCCTGACGGCCTGACCACGGCCGAACATCGGCCCGGGGACCTCGACGCGGCTTTGCGACCGAAGAAGCTTGGTCGGGCAGCGGGTGCGCCGACTCTATTCGAAGGTTTCCACGACGTCGCCGGGATGCTCCATCGTGCGCATCGCCCACGCACCGCGCAGGCCGTTGATCAGGCCGATGATGATCGCGGCATAGGCGACCCACCAGATGATGCCGGGGATCGCTCCGTTGGCCACGCTCACGATAAGGTTGAGCAGGAAGACGCCCAGCGTGATGGCGCCGGGGATCAGCCCTTTCCCCATGCTGAACCGCCAGGCGGCGAGCACGGCAACGCCGAGCTGGGCGCCGAGGATCGCGAGCAGGAACGCCTGCATGCCCCCGTCAAGCCAGCTGAACTGGACGCCTGCCTGGTCGAGCAGCAGCAAAATGGTGCTGAACACCACCACGCCGGCATAGCCGAGCGCCCCATACATGCCGCTTCGCGTGGCGTTTTCCGCGCCCCAATAATCCTCGATCTCTTTCAGCATGGCGATTTCCCCCCCGCAGGGAGCCTGAGATCATGCCGCCGCCGAGTCAATGGCGGCCGGCGGGTCGGCCGGACCGGCCATTGCCCGGTTGCAGAAGCCCGCCCGATAGCCTCTAACGGCCCGGTGACCGACCCCGACCGCCTGACCACGCCCGAGCGCCGGCCCGAGGATCTCGATGCCGCCCTGCGCCCGAAGACGCTCGACGAATTCGTCGGCCAGAAGGCGGCGCGGGAGAATCTCAGGGTGTTCATCGAGGCGGCGAAGGGCCGCGGTGACGCGCTGGACCATGTCCTGTTCTTCGGGCCGCCGGGGCTCGGCAAGACCACTTTGGCGCAGATCATCGCCCGCGAGCTCGGCGTCGGCTTCCGCGCCACCTCCGGGCCGGTGATCGCCAGGTCCGGCGATCTGGCGGCGCTCCTGACCAATCTCGAGGATGGCGACGTCCTCTTCATCGACGAGATCCACCGGCTCGCGCCGGCGGTGGAGGAGATCCTCTACCCGGCGATGGAGGATCGCGTGCTCGACCTGATGATCGGCGAGGGGCCGTCGGCGCGCTCGGTCCGGATCGACCTGCCCAAATTCACCCTGGTCGGCGCGACCACGCGGCAGGGGCTGATCACTACGCCGCTCCGCGACCGGTTCGGTATTCCGGTGCGGCTCAATTTCTACACTGTGGACGAACTGGAGCAGGTGGTGCGGCGCGCCGCGCGGCTGCTGGGCCTCGCGCTCACCGGGGACGGCGCGAGCGAGGTGGCGCGGCGCTCGCGCGGCACGCCGCGCATCGCCGGGCGGCTGCTGCGCCGGGTCCGCGACTTCGCCCAGGCCGCGGGCGATGCCGAGGTCGACGCCAGGGTGGCCGATGCGGCGCTGACCCGGATGGAGGTCGACCAGCTCGGCCTCGACGCCATGGACCGGCGCTACCTCCGGATGATCGCCGACATCTACAAGGGCGGGCCGGTCGGCGTGGAGACGCTCGCCGCGGGCCTTTCCGAGCCGCGCGACACGATCGAGGAGGTGATCGAGCCTTTCCTCATCCAGCTCGGCCTGGTCGCGCGGACCGCCCGCGGCCGCTGCCTGAACGGCCCCGCCTGGACCCATCTCGGCCTGCCCGAGCCGGCCGCGAGGCCCGGCGGCCAGGGCGGCCTGTTCGACGGGAAATAACCGCGCAGCCTTGCCGCCTTCCGTTACGGAACGGAGGCAAAACCAAGAAGTGATTGATTTTCAGCCCGATTTGTGGCTTAGCGGCCACACCGAAGGCCCGGCCGCGCTTTTGCGCGCGATTCCGCGCATTTGGGGGGACTTATGAGGAAAGCCGCTCTGCTGCTGCTCGTAGCGACCATCGCCGCAGCACCCGCAGACCCTGAGTCGAACGGGCCGGCCGGCCCTGCCGACTATGCCGACGGAGCGAACTGGCTGTGTCTGCCGGGGCGCGCGGACGCGTGCGCCTCGCCGGACACGGTCGAGCTCGGTCCGAACGGCTATGGCGGCCCGGTCGTGACCCGCGCGGCCGCCACGCCCCCCGCCGACTGCTTCTATCTCTACCCCACGGTGTCGCGCGATCCCGGCTTCAACTCCGATCTGTCGCCGGGAATGGAGGAACGGGCCGCCGTCCAGATCCAGTTCGCGCGCTATGCCAGCGTCTGCCGGCCGTTCGTCCCCGTCTATCGCTCGGGCACGGTCGCCGCGGTGCGCAGCGTCCTGAACGGGCTCAATCCGGACCCGATCTTCAACCGCGCTTATGGGGACGTCGCGGCCTCCTTCCGCTACTACATGCAGCATTACAATCATGGCCGCCCGGTCGTGATCGTCTCGCACAGCCAGGGCACGGTCTATGCGATCGAGCTCCTGAAGCGCGAGTTCGAGGGACGGCCGCTGCAGCGCCAGCTCGTCTCGGCGATCATCCCCGGCTGGAAGGTCGAGGTGCCGCGGGGGCAGGTGACCGGCGGCACCTTCCGCAGCCTGCCGCTCTGCACCCGCGCGGACCAGACCGGCTGCATCGTCTCCTACGTCTCCTACCGCCAGGGCCATGAGCCGCCCGCCGACGCGGTGCTCGGCCATGCCTCGCGGCCCGACTGGACGATCGCCTGCACCAATCCGGCCGCCCTGGGCAGCAATGCACGGGTGCCGCTCGATTCCTACTTCTATACGGGCAGCAACGAGAGCATGCCGAGCCGCGTCACCTGGTCCAGCGAGGGCGAGGCGCCCGCCCAGTTCGTCCATGCGCGGGGCCTCGCCTCGGCGGCCTGCGTGAACCACGGCCGGACCGGCTATCTCTCGCTCGGCGTGAATGCCGATCCGCACGATGCGCGCACCGACGACATTCCGGGCGAAATCTTTTTCTGGCGCTGGACGTTCGACGGCTGGGGCATGCACCTGGCCGACATGAATGCGCCGCAGGGCGACCTCATCCGCATGGTCGCCCGGCAGAGCGCCGCCTGGCAGGCGAACCGCAACCGGTTCGCCATGGCGTCTCAGCCGATCAGCCAGACCAGATAGCCGGCCCCGAGGCCGAGCAGCCCCGTCATCAGGAAGGTCAGCAGGCCGACCAGGAAGGAGCCCCGGCGCCTGTTGCCGAAGCTCTTGCGCGGCCCCGGCCGCTGGAACTTGAGCTCGACCAGGCCCGCAGCGAGGGCGCAGGCCCCGGTCATCGTCAGCGCGATCACCGCCGCGCGCGGGCTCACCAGGGCGATAGCCAGCGGCAGCACGAGTGCGAAGGGCGCGGCGATCAGCAGGGCGGCGGCCAGCTTCGCCCGCTCGGCGGCGCTCTTCTCCACCGGCGCGACCGCGATCAGGTCCGGGCTGTCCTCGCCCGAGACGGTCAGCCAGGCGAGGCTGCCGGCGAGCTGGCCGGCGATCAAGACGCCCGCAAAGGCCAGGGCCGGCAGCAGCGGCGGGCCGCGCCCGTGGGTGAAGGCGGGCAGGGCGATCGGCACCAGGTAGATCAGCCGCAGCACGATGGTGAAGGCGAGCTGCGGGTCGCGGCGGAGCAGCCGCGCCTCCTTGGCGAACATGGTCGCGAACAGGCCGCCGCGGAAATGGCGGGCGATCCCGCCCTTCGCCCGGCCGCGATTGCGCGTCAGCCGCACCGGCGCATTCTGGTAGGAGACGAGGAAGACCCGACCCAGCAACGCGCCCGCGCCGGCGAAGACCAGCATCGCGGCGCCGAGCACCAGCACCATCGCCGGAAAGTCGCCCAGGGCGGCGCGGCCGGGCAGCGCGCCGATCCCCTCGCCGCCGAAATTGTGGCGCATCAGCCAGCCGAACAGGGCGCGGCCCGCCGATTCGCGCCCCGGCCCCGCCGACAGGAATTGCGAGGCGAGGAAGACGCTCGCACCGAGGATGGCGCCGACGATCTGCGCGATCGTGCGGGCGGTGCGGGGGCTGGCGACGCGCACGATCGCCAAGGTGATCGCGAGGCCGAGGCAGGCGCTGACCATGGCCAGAGCAAGCAGCAGCAAAGGCACGCCGAACAGGCCCGGATGGCCGAGCAGGGCGACCGGGAGCGCGACCGGGAGGGTGAAGGCCGCGAAGACGAAGATGATGTTGGTGGCGATCCCGCACAATTTGGCGAGCAGCACGCGGCGCGGCGGCAGCGGCGCGGTCAGCAAAAGGTCGAGATCGCCGGCCAGGTAGAGCGTGTCCTGGCTGCGCAGCATCGCCTGCGTGGTCATGAAGCTCGCGGCCAGCACGCAGACGGCGAGCACGAGATTGAGGGCGATCGGCGTCGGCGCGATCGGCACGCCGACCAGATTGCTCGCCAGCCAGAAGCCAGCGAGCGTGTAGACGAGGATCAGGAGCGCCCAGATCGCGTTGCCGCCGCGGCGCTGGCGGGCCGCGCGGGTGGCGAGCCGCACTTCGTTGATCAGCAGCCAGAGGAAGCCGCCCGGGGTCAGGCGGTGCATCAGCCAGGTCATGCGCCCGCCGCGGCCTCCGGATCGCGGGTCGGCCGGATGAAGGCGTCCTCCAGGGTGAGGGCGTCCGAGCCCGCCTGCGCACGCAGCTCGGCAAGCGTGCCCTCGGCCAGCAACCTGCCGTGCGCGATGATCCCGATCCGGTCGGCCAGCCGCTCCGCGACCTCGAGGATATGGGTGGTGACGATCACCCCCGCACCCGCATCCGCCACTGCGCGCAGCGCGTCCTTCACGGCGCGCGCCATATTGGCGTCGAGCCCGGTCAGCGGCTCGTCGAGGATCAGGAGGCGGGGCCGGTGGATCAGCGCGCCGGCCAGCGCGACCTTCTGCTTCATGCCGCGCGAGAAGCCTTCGCAGGGCGTGTCGCGCTGCTCCCAGAGCTCCAGCCATTTCAGCAGCCGCTCGGCCTCGGGCGCCGCCTCGGCCGGCGGGATCCGCCAGAGGCCGGCGACGAAGCCCAGATATTCGGCCGGCGTCAATTTGTCGTAGAGCATCGGCTCGTCGGGCAGCCAGGCGGTCAGCCTCTTGGCGGCGAGCGGCTCGGCGAGCGCGTCGACCCCGAAGACATGGACCGAGCCGCTCTCCGGCCGGGTCAGGCCCACGGCCATGCGCAGGGTCGTGGTCTTGCCCGCCCCGTTCGGGCCGAGCAGGGCGTAGAGCTCGCCCGGCGCCACTCTCAGGTCCAGATTGTCGACGACGCGCTTGTCGAAGCTCTTCGACAGGCCTTCGATCTGCAACGCGGCTTCACTCATCCGGGCCGTCTGCCACGCCCGCCTGGCGCCGTCGAGGCGCCCGACGTCCAGGGCCGGCAGGGATAAAGGTTAACGCAAAATCGGCTCGGCTCGTCTTTTGCGGTTTGCGGGGGAGTCCCGCTCCGTTAGGGCCCGCTGTGATGAGCGGAACCGTCGATACGCCCTATCAGGGCGCCTTCCTTGGGCGCGTCCACCATTTCGCGCTCCGCGTCTATTTCGAGGATACCGACGTGTCCGGCGTCGTCTATCATGCCAACTATCTGAAATATATCGAGCGCGCCCGCTCCGACATGCTGCGCGCCGCCGGCATCGACCAGCGCGCGGCGATCGAGAGCGGCGAGGGCGTCTATGTCGTCGCCGGGCTGGACATCAAATATCGCGCGCCGGCCAAGCTCGACGACGATCTGGTGGTGCTGAGCGAAGTGCTGGAGGTGCGTGCCGCGAGCTGCGCCATTCATCAGCGAGTCATGCGCGGGACGGACATTCTGGCCGACGCCCGGGTGACCGCCGCCTTCGTCTGGGAGGGGCGGCCCAAGCGGCAGCCGCGCGCGTGGGTAGAGATCTTCCGGCGGCTGACAGAGGAACGAGACTGAGTGAATTCATTTGCCTCAAGCGAGAACGGCCTGATGTGGCTGGTCGGTCTCTTCCTGCACGCGAACCTGCCCGTGCAGATCGTCATGGTGCTGCTGCTCCTGGCGTCGATCTGGACCTGGGCGATCATCGCCAGCCACTGGGGCAAGATGCGGCGGATCAATCGCGAGAATGACCGGTTCGAGCGCGATTTCTGGAAGTCCGAGGATATCGACAGCTTTTACGAAGCGCGCGGGCGGTCCGATTTGCCGTCGGCGAAAATCCTCGCCGCGGGCATCGCCGAATGGCGCCGCTCGACCAACGGCAAGCATCTGGACAAGGACGGGACCCGCGCCCGGCTTGCCGTGGCGATGCACAGCGCCGTGGGGGCCGAGACCGACCGCGCGGCCTCGAAGCTCAACATCCTCGCCACGGTCGGCTCGGTCGCGCCTTTCGTCGGCCTGTTCGGCACCGTGCTCGGCATCATGTTCAGCTTCTCGGCGATCGCCGCGGAGAAGAATACCAGCCTCGACGTGGTTGCGCCGGGCATCGCCGAGGCGCTGTTCGCCACCGCCATCGGCCTGTTCGCGGCGATCCCCGCGGTGATCGCCTACAACCGCTTCTCCTACGGCATCAACCGGCTGGAGGCGCGGCTGCAGCGCTTCGCCGACGGCTTTCACGCCACCTTGAGCCGAGAGCTGGAGATGGAGTCCTAGATGGCGATGGGCCCGATCCTCGCCTCCGGCCGGCGCGGGCGGCGGGCGCCCATGTCGGAGATCAACGTCACCCCGATGGTGGACGTGATGCTGGTGCTGCTGATCATCTTCATGGTCACTGCGCCCCTGCTGGCGAGCGGCGTGCAGGTGGACGTGCCCGAGAGCAAGGCGGCCCCGCTCGAGCAGAGCGGCGCGCCGATCGCCTTGTCGATGAACCAGCAGGGCGAAATCTATCTCGACGACGTCCGGATCGAGCCCGCGCAGCTCGGCACGCTGCTGCGCCAGCGCGTCGCGGCGTCGCGCGAGGAAGGCGGACCGCGCCTGTTCCTGCGCGCCGACCGGGCGCTCGATTATGGCAGCGTCAACCGGGTGATGGGCGAGATCAACGCCGCCGGCATCCGCAAGCTCTCGCTGGTCAGCACCGGCGCGGACGGAGGCCAGTAGGATGGACCGGGCGGAAGCAGCGGGCGTCGGCGTCTCCGTCCTGGGCCATGCCGCTTTGCTGGCCGCCGCCTGGCTGATCGTGAGCCGCCCGAACCCGCCCGTCGCCTCGCAGGCCTTCGAAGTCTCCTATGTCGACGAGATCGGGCTGCAGTCCGCCTCGCCCGAGCCGGCGCCGAGCGCCATGGCCTCGGTCGCGACCGAAATCGCGCCGCCCGAGCAGGCCGCGCCCGCCCCCCTGCCGGAGCCGGTCGCCGAGCCAACGCCCGCGCCGCCGCGCGCCGCGCCGCGCCCGGCACCCAGCCCCGAGCGGGCCGCGCCCGCCCGCCCGGCGCCGCCCCGGGCCAATCGCCAGCAGGGCAGCGCCACCGCCCAGCGCAACACCGGCTCGCGGCTGGGCCCGGATTTCCTGCGCGGCATCGGCACCGACCCCAATACGCGCAGCAACCGCGCGCCCGCCGTCACCTATGGCCCGAGCGAGCGGGCCAGCGTCCGCCAGGCGATCGCCCGCGCCCTGATGCGCTGCCAGCGGCAGCCCCTGCCCGCGCCCGAGGCGGCGGCGATCCGCGTCAATTACCGGGTCACGCTCAATCCGGACGGCTCGCTCGCCAGCGCCCAGTTCCTCAGGGTGCTCAACGACGATCCCGCGCTCGAGCGCTACGAGCGCCGGATGCGCGACATCGCGCTCAACGTGATCAATGCCTGCACGCCGATCCGCGGCCTGCCGCCCGAATTTTACGACGTGCCCGGCGGCTGGCGCTCCTTCCCCTATCAATTCGATCCCAGGACGGTCCGATGAAAGCGTTCCATTTCCGCACCCTGCTTCTCGCCGCCTGCGCCCTAACCGGCGCCGGCGCCGCGCTCGCCCAGGATACGCCGCCCCAGCCGCAGGACGATGACGAGCCCGTCCGCGTCGGCGAGGGCGTGGTAACGGTGCAGCCCATCGCCGTGCCCTATATGCCGACGCCGAGCGCAGCCGACACCGCGGCCGGCAATACCGAGGCGCTGGGCCGGCAGATCGCGCAGATCGTCGCCACCGATCTCAGCAATTCCGGCCTGTTCAACGCGATCGGGCCGAGCGGCCTGCCCACTGTCTCCTATCCCCAGGTGCAGGCGCCGGACTTCGCCGCCTTCTCCGCGACCGGCGCGCAGAACCTGGTCCAGGGCTTCGTCCAGGCGAACGGCAACGGCACCCTCACGGTCGGCTGCTATCTCTACGACATTTCCGGTCAGAACCAGGTGACCCGCGCCGGCTATGTCGTGCAGCCGCGGGACTGGCGCCGCGCCGCGCATCGCTGCGCCGATTCCATCTATTCCCGCCTGACCGGCGAGGGCGCCTATTTCGACACGCGCATCGTCTATGTCTCGGAGACGGGCCCGGCGCGGCGGCGGATCAAGCGGCTGGCGATCATGGATTATGACGGCGCCAATCACCGCTTCCTGACCAACGGCCAATATACGGTGCTCACCCCGCGCTTCGCGCCGGACCAGCGCACCATCACCTTCATGACCTATCAGGGCAACCGCCAGCCGCGGGTGATGGTCTACGAGATCGACACGGGCCGCGTCCGGCCTTTGGTCGAGCGGCCCTATATGACCTTCGCGCCGCGTTACTCGCCGGATTCGAGCCGGATCATCTTCTCGATGGCGATCAACGGCAATACCGACATCTACACCATCCCGGTGGCGGGCGGCACGCCGACCCGGCTGACCAACGCGCCGGGGATCGACACGGGCGGCTCCTTCTCGCCAGACGGTAGGCGGATCGTGTTCGAGAGCGATCGCAGCGGCAGCCAGCAAATCTACGTGATGGACGCGAACGGCGCCAACCAGCGGCGGATCAGCTTCGGCGGAGGCGGCTATGCGACGCCGGTCTGGAGCCCGCGCGGCGACCTCATCGCCTTCACCCGGACGGGGAGCTTCCAGATCGGCGTGATGGCGCCGGACGGCTCGAATGCGCGGATCCTGACGCGCGGCGTCTACGCCGAGGGGCCGAGCTGGGCGCCGAACGGCCGCGCCGTGATGTTCACCCGCGGCGCGAGCCAAGGCCAGCTCTGGTATGTCGACGTCGCCTCGGGCGCGCTCCGGCGCGTGACCACGCCGCTCGGCGGATCGGATCCCGCCTGGTCGCCGTTACGTCCCAACTGACCCTGTCGATCGATGCATGTGAGTAAGAGGAGAACAGAGATGAAGATGCGCATGACGAGCCTCGCGGCGATCGCCCTCGCGCTCTCGCTGACCGCCGGCTGCGCCACCCGCCGCGCGGAGCGGCCGGTCGATCCGCCGACCACCACCGAGGTCACGCCCAACGACAATGACGGGCTCGGCAACGAGGGCGCCCAGGAGGGCGGGCCCGGCTCGCGCGCCGATTTCCTGAGGAGCGTGCCCGCCGACCGCGTCTTCTTCGACTTCGATTCCTATTCGATCGACGCCGAGGACCGGGCGACCCTGGACGCGCAGGCCCAGTGGCTGCAGCGTTACCCGAATGTCCGCGTCACCATCGAGGGCCATGCCGACGAGCGCGGCACCCGCGAGTACAACCTCGCGCTCGGCGACCGCCGCGCCAACGCGGCGCGCGATTATCTCCAGTCGCGCGGCATCACGCCGGACCGGATGACGACGATCAGCTGGGGCAAGGAACGGCCGCAGAACCCGGCCTCGAACGAGGAAGCCTGGGCCCAGAACCGCCGCGCCGTGACGGTCGTGCCGCAATAATCGGAATTCCTCCCCGGGACGGGGAGGAGCTCAGGAAGGATTCCGCTCCCGCGGCCGCAGCCAGATCGAATCCGGCGCGAAGGCCTCGTCCAGCAGCCGGGCCAGGCGGAGCCCGCCGCGCGCCACCTGCCGGCGCACGATTGGGATCAGCCGCTCGACGATCGCCTCGGTCATCACCGGCCGGGGCGCGTCGCGCGGGCGGTCCGCGCAGGGGTCCTGGAACAGGCTGCCATAGGCATAGTCCCGGCTGATCTCCCAGCCTTCGCGCGACCAGTCGGTGATCGTGCCCTGGCGCATCGCCGCGCGGTCGGCCCCGCTGAGCTCGGACAGGATGCCCGCCGGCTCGCCGGGCGGCTGCGAGATGCCGCGGTCGGCCAGATAGCCATCCCAGACCGAATGGAGATTGGTCCGTCCGCCGATCACCCCGTAGGTCACCTGCACCCGGTTCCCGCCGAGGTCATTATGGTCGCCGGCATGCATGGGCTGGTGCAGGTCGCCCATGAAGTGGACGAGGAAGGCCAGGGCGGCCACGCGCTCGCGCAGGGGCACGCGGACGTCGGCGAGCAGGCGGACGTTGCGCTCGATCTGCGCGGAGACGCAATTGCCGTCGGCGCAGGGGGCGCGCAGGTCGAACGGCCGGCAGATGTTCACGTTCTGATAATGCCAGGGCGAGGCATAGCTGAACCGCTCGCCGAGCGTCTTGATGCAGTCGGGCCAATAGGCGGCGAGTTCGATCGTGCGCACCGGGCAGGTCGGCGTGTCGAGCAGCCGGCCCTGGCGGAGCAGCCGGTCGATCTCGTGCCGCGTGTGCGGGCTCACGGTCATATAGGCGATCCGGCCGACCGCGCCGTGGCCATATTCCCACCAGGCCAATGCGGGCGTCGCGGGCAGGATGAGCGCAAGAAGGAGGGCAACGCGGAAGGCGAGGCGCTTGATCATATGCGGGGTCTCCGGTCCCTGGACGGCAAAGTCTAGTCTTCGTCGCCGTAGATTGCCACCGAGCGGCCGGACGGACCGGCCATGCCGCGATACATGCCCGGCGTGTTGAAGCTGGTGATGCCGTCGCCCTCAGGGGTGACGACGATGACGCCGCCCGTGCCGCCCAGCGCCCTGACCTCTTCCATCACGGCATCGGCGGCGGCCTGCGGCGCGACCCTGCCCAGGCGCAGCCGCGCGCAGATTTCGTGGGCGACGCCGACCCGGATGAAATATTCGCCGGCGCCGGTCGCCGAGACCGCGCAGCCGCGGTCGTCGGCATAGGTGCCCGCGCCGATGATCGGGCTGTCGCCGATCCGGCCCCAGCGCTTGCCGGTCAGGCCGCCGGTCGAGGTCGCGGCGGCGACATGGCCCTGCTGGTCAAGCGCCACCGCGCCCACCGTCCCGTATTTCAGGTGGATGTCGAACGCGCCCGCGCCGGGATGGTCCTGGAATTCCTGCCACTGGCGGCGGCGTTCCGCGGTCTCGAAATAGGCGGGCGGCTCCTGCGCCAGGCCCTGCTCGCGGGAGAACTGGTCGGCCCCCTCGCGGCTGAGGAAGACATGGGGGCTGTGCTCCATCACCTTGCGGGCGAGGCCGATCGGGTTGCGCGTCGCCGTGGCCCCGCAGATCGCGCCCGCATTGCGGCTGTGGCCGTCCATGATCGAGGCGTCCATCTCGATATGGCCGTCATAGGCGAGGACCGAGCCCCGGCCCGCGTTGAAATGGGGGTCGTCCTCGAGCACGCGGACCGCCGCCTCCACCGCGTCGAGCGCGGCGCCGCCGCCCGCGAGGATCGCCGCGCCCGCGTCCAGCGCCCGGTGCAGGGCGGCGCGAATCGCCTCATCCTCGGCCGGGCTCATCCGCCCCCGCTCGATCACTCCGGCGCCGCCATGGATGACGAGCCGCCAGTGCGGCCGGGCGCTGCCAGGGTCGGCGGAGGTGGCGGCCATGAACGAACTCCCGGAGATGCTGACGGCAAGCCTCGCCTCCCGCCTGTTGCGGCCGGACCGTTACGCGCAAAGCCGCGCCTTTTCCACCCGTCGGGCGGACCGGAAACGGCCCCGCAACGATTTCGCTTGCGACTCGGGTTGGATATAAATATGATATCATCATTCTTGGAGGGAATTGAGATGAACACGATGCCCGAATCCACCCAGGCGCTCAGCCATTCACACGAGCGGCCGGCGGGTACGTCGAGCGGCTATGTGATGCTGCTCGTGCTGCTGGTGACCCTCGTCGCGTCCGGCGCGGGCCTCTCCCAGCTCATCCAGGAGGAGCCGGCGCTCGCGCTCGGCCTGCCTCTGGTCATCGGGGGCCTCTTCGCCTTCCTGTTCGTGCTCTGCGGCTTCTACCTGCTGCAGCCGAACCAGGCGGCGGCGATCCTGCTGTTCGGCGACTATAAGGGGACGGACCGCAAGACCGGCCTGCGCTGGGTGCTGCCCTGGTACATGCGCACCAAGATCTCGACCCGCATCCACAACATCACCTCGGACCGGGTGAAGGTGAACGACCTGCGCGGCAATCCGGTCGAGATCGCGACCAACGTCGTCTGGCGGGTGGCGGACACGGCCCAGGCCCTGTTCGACGTCGCCAATTACATGGAGTTCGTCGAGATCCAGATCGAGAGCGCGGTCCGCGCGATCGGCGCCCGCTATCCCTATGACGATCTCGAGCATAAGGAAGTGACCCTGCGCGGCGATGCCGAGGTGGTCAGCGAGGAGCTCGAGAAGGAGCTGCAGGACCGCGTCGCCCGCGCCGGCATCATCGTCGACGAATGCCGCCTCACCCACCTGGCCTACGCGCCGGAAATCGCCCAGGCGATGCTCCGCCGCCAGCAGGCCGAGGCGGTGATCGCGGCCCGGCAGAAGATCGTGATCGGCGCCGTCTCGATGGTCGAGAATGCGATCCAGCTGCTCAGCGAGAAGGACGTCGTCCAGCTCGACGACGAGCGCAAGGCGGCAATGGTCTCGAACCTGATGGTGGTGCTCTGCTCGGAGCGGGACACGCAGCCGATCGTGAATACGGGCTCGCTTTATCAGTAGGAACCTGGCCCGTGCCCGACGCCAAGCCGAAGAAAGCCTATCCGCTGCGTATCGAGCCGGCCCTGTGGGGCGCGCTCGAGCGCTGCGCGGCGGCCGACTTCCGCAGCGTCAATGCGCAGATCGAGGTGCTGCTGCGCGAGGCTCTGGGACGGCGCGGGGTCCGCGTCGCCCCGCCCGAGGAGCGCAAGCGCGGCCGCCCGAAGAAGGAGGATTGATCATGGCACGCAAGCACAGAAGCCATGCCCCCCTGGTCGAGGAGCAGGCCTAGTGGGCGCCGAAACGCTACGGCTATGGCGCCGGCCTGCCGATCGCCTGGCAGGGCTGGGTCGTGAGCCTCTCCTATGCCCTGCTCGTCACCGGCGCCGCCTGGAGCCTGCTGCCGCACAGCATCTTGGCCTTCGTCGCGATCACGCTGGCGGCGACCGCTGTCCTCCTCGTCATCGTCGCGCGCAGGACGCGGGGCGGCTGGCGCTGGCGCTGGGGCGGGGAGGGCTGAGCGGCTGGACAGGAACGGCGCGCCGGTCCAGTCTCGGCCGATGCTGACGGACAGGCGCACCTTTCTCGCGGCGGGCGCGGCGGCGGCCGCGCTCACCCCCTTCGGGCTCCACGCGCAGCGCCAGGCGGCGCAGGCGCTGACGTCGATGACCGGCGACGTCGTCCCGATCTCCCGGGAGGAATATCAGGCGCGAATCGACAGCGCACAGATTCTCATGGCTGAACATGACATCGGTGCGATCCTGATCGAGCCCGGCGCCAGCCTCACCTATTTCACCGGCGTGCAATGGTGGCGCAGCGAGCGGCTGACCGCGGCCGTGATCCCGCGCGAGGGGGAGGCCGCGATCGTCACGCCGCATTTCGAGGAGCCCTCGGTCCGCGAGAGCCTGAAGATCGCCGCCGACGTCCGCGTCTGGAACGAGCATGAGGATCCGCTGGCCGTCGTCGCCGGCATCCTGCGCGACCGCCGCGTCACCGACCCGGTCGGGATCGAGGAGACGGTGCGCTTCTTCGCCGTGGACGGGCTCCGCCGGGCGATGCCCCGGGTCGAGATCAGGCCCGGCGCGCCGGTCGTGCGCGGCTGCCGGATGATCAAGTCGGCGCACGAGCTCGCCCTGATGCAGAAGGCGGCGGACATCACCATCGCCGCCTATCGCTACACCTACCCGCGGATCGAGCGCGGCATGACCCCGGGCCAGATCGGCACGATCATGAACGGCGCGACTGCGGCGCTCGGCGGCAATCCCGAATTCGCCCTGGTCCTGCTCGGCGAGGCGAGCGCCTATCCGCACGGCTCCGGCCAGCCGCAGCAGGTGCGCGACCGCGAGGTCGTGCTGATGGACTGCGGCTGCACCGTGCAGGGTTATCAGTCCGACATCAGCCGCACCTTCGTCTTCGGCGAGCCGACCGCCGAGCAGCGCCGGGTCTGGGAGCACATGCACCAGGGCCAGGCGCTGGCCTTCCGCACCGCCCGACTGGGCACGCCGTGCGGCGCCGTCGACGATGCGGTGCGCCGGCTCTACGAAGGCTGGGGCTACGGCCCGGGCTATCGCCTGCCGGGCCTGTCCCACCGCACCGGCCACGGCATCGGCATGGACGGGCATGAGCCGGTGAACCTCGTCCATGGCGAGACGACCCCGCTCGCCGTAGGCATGTGCTTCTCGGACGAGCCCGGCCTCTATCTGCCCGGCAAGTTCGGGATCAGGCTGGAGGATTGCTTCCATATGGGCCCGCGCGGCCCGATCTGGTTCTCGACGCCGCCGCCGTCGCTCGACCGGCCCTTCGACTAGAGCCAACAGTTCCGCCGGTTCTTCTTCCCGTGACTTGAGCTGCATGGAAGAAGCCGGAGAAGGCGACTATGCTCCGCCAGTAACGACCAAGTCGTGAGTAGGGGAGGGAAGCATCATGATCCAGGGCCCGAGGAACGCGCCGGAATCGAAGAACAAGTCCCTGATCCAGGAAGTCGCGAAGGTGCTGGGCCGGCGCAAGACGATGGTGCCGCCGGACGACCGCGCCGACCGGAAGTCCCGGGCCGAGAGCGACCCGGTCTTCGCCGCCCGCCGCAACATGATCGAGGACCAGCAGAGCGATCCGAACGGCTTCGAGCGGATCATCGGCGAGAGCGATCTCATGTCGATCAATTTCCTCGACCGCGGCCGCCGCTCGGCCGACGCCGTCTGCCGGATCAAGCTGCCGATGGACGGCGGCCATGCCTATGGCACGGGCTTCCTGGTCGGGCCGCGGCTGCTGATGACCAACAATCACGTCCTCGCCAGCGCGGCCGAGGCCGCCCAGGCCGAGGCGGAGTTCGGCTTCGAGCATGACATAGACGGCGTCCTCAAGGACCCGATCCAGTTCAACCTCGATCCGCACCAGATCTTCTTCACCTCGACCGAGCTCGACGTCACCCTGGTCGCGGTCGCGCCGATCTCCGAGAGCGGCGTGCCGATCGACCGCTTCGGCTGGCTGCCCCTGATCCCCGTGCGCGGCAAGGTTCTGGACGGCGAATGGGTGTCGATCATCCAGCATCCGGGGGGGCAGCCCAAGCAGATCGCCATCCATGCCAGCCAGATCATGAAGCTCGACGCCGGCAAGGTGACGGTCAACCTGGACTATTTCATCCATTATTCGACCGATACCGAGCCGGGCTCCTCCGGCGCGCCGGTGCTGAATGACCAGTGGCAGGTCGTGGCGCTGCATCACAAGGCGGTGCCCGCGCCCATCCCCGCCGACGCGCCGCGCGACTTCGAGCCGGAATGGCTCGCCAATGAAGGCGTCCGGGTCAGCGCGATCTTCAGCCTGCTCGAGCATAACCGCTTCGAGAATGAGAATGCGCGGCGCGCGCTGGACCGGATCGGGCGGGCGATCGGCTTCCCGCCGCTCGACGGGCCGGCCATCCCGGCCTCCGCCGCGCTGCCCCCTGCCGAGCGGCTCTCGCCGCTCCCCGCCAGCGAATGGCAGAAGGCCGATCTCGGCTATGACGAGAATTTCCTGACCGTGCCGATTCCGCTCCGACCCATGTACGCTGACCAGGCCAAGGCGAAGATCGCCGCGAAGCTGGTGCAGGGCGGCGGCCACGAGCTCAAATATTTCCATTATTCGGCGGTGATGAATGCGCCGCGGCGCTTCGCCTTGCTGACCGCGGTCAATATTGACGGCCGCAAGCTGGTCCGTCCGGCGGAACGGAAGGACACCTGGCGGCAGGACCGGCGCGTCGCGCCCGAAGTCCAGCCCGACGACGACTTCTACGTCCGGACCAAGGCGACGGAGAAGGTCTATTTCAGCCGCGGCCATCTGGTGCGGCTGCTCGATCCCTGCTGGAGCGATGCCACGGATGAAGCGGCGAGGCAGGCCGATGCCGTGCGCGGCATGCGCGATTCATTCCACTTCACCAACGCCGCGCCGCAGGTGCAGTCCTATAATGACGAGGATTGGGGCAATCTGGAGGATTATGTCCTCGACAAGGCCCAGACCAGCGAGCGCCGGCTGAGCGTGTTCACCGGCCCGGTCTTCCGCGACGACGACCCGGTCTACGGCCGCACCCGCACGGGCGGGCCCTGGCAGATCCCCCTGTCCTACTGGAAGATCGCGGTGCTGCAGAAGACGGACGAGGAGATCGCCGCCGCCGCCTTCCTGATCGGCCAGACCGAATATGTGCAGGCGCTCTACGAGGCGAAGGTCTTTTCCGGCCTGAAGCCATACACTCTGGACGAGATGCGCTCGCGCAAGATCCAGACGACGATCGAGGTGATCGAGGGGCTGACCGGGCTGGATTTCTCGGTCCTGAAGCCGTTCGACGCGCAGGGCAGCCTCGAATCGACGCGCAAGACGCGCTGGTTCACCCGGCTCGACGACGTTCTCATCTGAACCTGCACGGCTCTTTGACTTTCCCTTGGGGGTGCGCGCGCCTATATGCGCGGCCATGTCGGTAAGGCCCTGGAGAGACATCATACGCCGCCCGTCGCGGCAGATCATGGTCGGCAACGTTCCCGTCGGGGGCGATGCGCCCGTGACCGTGCAGACCATGACCAACACGATCACGGCCGACGCACGGGCGACGATCGACCAGATCCGCCGCTGCGAGGAAGCGGGCGCGGACATCGTCCGCGTCTCCTGCCCCGATGCCGAAAGTACCGCCGCGCTGAAGCAGATCGTCCGCGCCGCCCGCGTCCCGATCGTCGCCGACATCCATTTCCACTATAAAAGGGCATTGGAAGCGGCCGATGCCGGCGCCGCCTGCCTGCGCATCAACCCCGGCAATATCGGCTCGGCCGAGCGCGTCCGCGAGGTGGTGAACGCCGCCCGGGCCAATGGCTGCTCGATGCGGATCGGCGTCAATGCCGGCAGCCTCGAACGGGATCTGCTCGAAAAATATGGCGAGCCCTGTCCGGAGGCCTTGGTCGAGTCCGCGCTCGACCATATCCGCATCCTCGAGGATCATGGCTTCCGCGACTATAAGGTGGCGGTGAAGGCCTCCGACGTCTTCCTCGCCGTCGCCGCCTACCAGCAGCTCGCCGACGCTGTCGATTGCCCGCTCCATCTCGGCATCACCGAGGCCGGGGCGCTGCGCGCGGGCACGGTGAAGAGCGCGATCGGCATCGGCTCTTTGCTCTGGGCCGGGATCGGCGACACGATTCGCGTCTCGCTCTCCGCCGAGCCGGAGGAGGAAGTCCGCGCCGGCTTCGAGATTTTGAAGGCGCTCGGCATCCGCAACCGCGGCGTCCGCGTCGTCTCCTGCCCGAGCTGCGCGCGGCAGGGCTTCGACGTGATCCGCACCGTCGAGAAGTTGGAGGAAAGGCTCAGCCACATCCGCACGCCCATGTCGCTCTCCGTGCTCGGCTGCGTGGTGAACGGCCCCGGCGAGGCGCGCGAGACCGACATCGGCCTCACCGGCGGCGGCAACGGCAAGCACATGGTCTATCTCTCGGGCGTCACCGACCATCATGTCCGCGACGAGGATATGATCGACCATATCGTCAGGCTGGTCGAGGCAAAGGCCGCCGAGATCGAAGCGGCGAGCGACGCCGTGGCGCACGCCGCCGAATGAGGGGCAAGGTCACCCGCGCCTCGGCCGTCGGCGCTTCGGCGACCGGCGCCTCCACCACCGGCATGACGACGCTCGGCGCCGCCGCCGTGGGCGCCTTGGCCTTCGGCGCACTGGCTTTGGGCGCGCTCGCTGTCGGCCGCCTCTGGATCGGCAAGGCCCACATCCGCAAGCTGCGCATCGACGAGCTGGAAGTGGGCCGGATCAGTCGCCTCGACGAAGCCGAGGCCAAGCCTCAGAAATAGATGTCCACATAATCGGCGAGGCCGTCGCAGGCCTCGAAATCCTGCAGCCGCCAGTAGCGGCGCTGGCCGGTCGCGCGGAATTCATAGGTGCCGTCGCGCACGCAATTGCGGCCCCGGTCCGGCGCGTCGGTGATGACGATGCGGCCGCGGAAGATGAAGCTGCGCGGGTTGATCCGGAGCACGTCGCCGTCGAGCGTGACCCGGCCGGGGCCGTTCCGCGCGCTGTGCGAGCCGGAAAGATGGAGCAGCCCGCCATTCATCTGCGCGACGACATGGCCCCGCCGGGCGTATTCGAAGCTGATCCATTGCAGGGTCATGCCGCTGTTGCGCCTGAGGCGGTTCAGCGCCGTGCGGTCGTTGACGACGGTCCGTTCGCCGGGCGCAGGCGCGGGCTGGGCGAACGCGCCGGTGGCGGCCAGGACGATGGCGAGGCTGGCGAGCAGTGTTTTCATCATCCCTCCATAGCACATTGCCGCGCGCGCGCCTCTCCGCTTATGACCCGCCGGCCATGTCCACCCGCGCCAATCCTTCCAGCATCGCCCTGCCCTTCCTGGTCGCGACGGCCGGGATCGCGCTCTTCTCGGTCATGGACGCGGTGATGAAGCACCTCGCGCTGGCGATCGGCGCCTATAATGCGATCTTCTGGCGCAACCTGGCGGGCGCGGCGTTCGGCGGCCTCGCCTGGCTCGGCGCGGGCGGCCGCTGGCCCGCCCGCGAGGTCATGCGCATCCACCTGATCCGCGGCGCCATCTCCTCGGTCATGGCGATCCTCTTCTTCTGGGGGCTGGCCCGGGTGCCGCTGGCGCAGGGCGTGGCGCTCGCCTTCGTCGCGCCGCTCATCGCTCTCTATCTCGCGGCGCTCATCCTCAAGGAGCAGATTTCGCGCCGCGCGGTCTTCGCCTCCTTGTTCGGTTTCGCCGGCGTACTCGTCATCCTCGCCGCCCAGGCCGAGGCGGACCTGGGGCCGGAGGCGCTGAAGGGGTCGCTGGCGATCCTTGGCTCGGCCATGTTCTATGCCTACAACATCATCCTGATGCGCCAGCAGGCGCAGGTCGCGAAGCCGCTGGAGATCGCCTTCTTCCAGAGCGCGATCGTCAGCCTCTGCTTCCTGACGGCCGCGCCCTTCCTCGCCGCCTTTCCTCCCGCCGAGGAGCTGGGCGGGGTGTTCGCCGGCGCGGTGCTCGCCTTCGGCTCGCTCATGCTCCTCTCCTGGGCCTATGCCCGCGCGGAGGCGCAATATCTGGCGCCGGTCGAATATACCGCCTTCATTTGGGCGGTCCTGCTCGGCGCCCTGGTCTTCGCCGAGCCGGTGCGGCCGCTGACCATCGTCGGCGCGGCGATGATCGTCGCCGCCTGCCTGTTCGCCGCGCGCAAGCGGCCCGCGCCGGTCGCCGATGTGGAGGCGGCGCTCTAGCTCAGCCGCCGAGCACGTTGATCGTGAAGGCGAGGATGCCGAGGTTGAAGACGAAGGCGACGAGGCAATGCGCGGTCACCACGTTGCGGATGCCGCGGTCGGTGATGCTGACGTCCGAAGTCTGGAAGGTCATGCCGAGCGTGAAGGAGAAATAGGCGAAGCCGGCATAGCCCGGCGGCTCGCCGCCCGGAAATTCGACGCCCCCGCCGCGCAGCGCGACGAGATGGGCATAATGAAGCGCCCAGACGCTGTTCGCGAACAGCCAGGCCATGAGCAGGGTGCCGACGATCAGCGCCTTTGTCTTCCAGCCGGGCGAGGCGCCGGTCATCTCGTAGACCGCCACCAGCACCGCCACCGAGACGATCGCGACGAGCACCAGTAATATGGTGCGGTTGGCATCATTCGCCTCGGCATGGGCGCGCATCATGTCGGGATCGTGCACTTTCAGCAGGGGGAAGCTGAGAAGCAGGAACAGGCCGGCGGCGAGGTCGAAGGCGACGAGGAAGCCTTTCGCGGCCGCTTCGCGCCAAGGGTCGCCCGCATATTCATGGAGCGCCCAGCCGGCCGCCGGTGCGGCGACCACGAGCAGCAACAGGAACATGATGAACCTGGCGGGTGCGACCCGGTTGCCGATGCTCCTCCCCATGACTGGACGCTAGCCCAGCACCGCGGGCGGCGCTAGGGCGGTCGGCATGGCATGGGTCTGGCTCTTCATCGGCGGCGTCTTCGAGGTGGGCTTCACCACCTCGCTCCGCTTCGTCGACGGCTTCAGGAACATCGGCTGGACGCTCGCCTTCCTGGTCAGCGTGACCCTCTCCATGGGCCTGCTCGAATATGCGGCACGGACCATCCCGATGGGCACGGCCTATGCGGTCTGGGGCGGGATCGGCGCGGCGGGCACGGTGCTGGTCGGCATCATCTGGTTCGGCGAAAGCCTCGGCGCGATCCGCCTCCTCCTCCTGCTCGGCCTGATCGCCTGCATCGTCGGGCTCAAGCTGGTCGCGCATTGATGGCTTGGGATGCCGCCCTCTTCGAATGGACGAAGGAGGCGCTGGCGCCGCTCGGCGACGTGACCCTGCGCCCGATGATGGGCGTGGCCGTCCTGTATCTGGACGGGACGATCTTCGCGGTCATCGAGGACGAGCTCTGGTTCAAGGGCGACGCCGAGAGCGCGGCGATCTGGGACGCGGAGGGCTGCGAGCGCTATGCCTTCACGGACAAGGACGGCAAGGTCGAGACGATGAACTACCGGCGCGCGCCGGCCGACGTCTATGACGATGTCGAGGCGATGCAGCGCTGGGCCGGGCTTGCGGTCGAGGCGGGCCTGCGCGGGGCCGCGAAGAAGCGCCCGAAAAAGCCTAAGGGCGCGCCGCCGGCCTGAGGTGCGGGGCGACCGCGTCGCTCTCCTCGATCGACGGCAGCAGGCGCGGCTCGAAGCGCTTGTGGCTCGCCTGCTCATAGGCATAGCCGAGCGCGAGGATGCGCGCATCGTCCCACCCGGCGCCCATGAAGCTGAGGCCGACCGGCAAGCCGCGCACCTGCCCCATCGGCACGGTAAGGTGCGGATAGCCGGCCACCGCCGCGAGGCCGCCGGCCGAGCCGCCGCCGGGGCTGGTGTCGCCATGGACCGCGTCGATCAGCCAGGCGGCCGGCCGGGTCGGGCTGACCAGGGCGACCACATTGTGCGTCTGCAAAAGCCGGTCGATTCCCTCCCGGCCGGCGAGACGCCGTGCCTCGGCGCGCGCGTTGCGATACTCGAACTGCATCAATCCTGTCGTCGCCTCCGCCCGCTCGAACAGGTCCTGCGTGAACAGCGGCATTTCCCGGCCGGCATTGGCGCGGTTGAAGGCGATGACGTCGGCCAAAGTGCGGGTGCGCACCGCTGCCGGCAGGGTCGCCAGATAGGCGTTCATGTCGTGCTTCAGCTCGGCGAGCAGGACGATGATCTCGTTGCGGCCGATCGCCGCGCGATCGCCGCCGAACTCCGCGATGTCGACCAGGGTCGCGCCCTGGGCGCGGAGCACGCCGAGGGCCTCCTCATAGACCGCGTCGGTGCCCGGCGCGCCGGAGAAGCGCATCACCCCGATCCGGACGCCGCGCAGCGCGTCGGGGGTGAGGCCCGCGGTGAAGTCCGTCCGGCGCCTGTCCGCCTCCGCGGTCGCGGAATCGGCGGGGTCCGTACCGGCGATCGCGTTCATGATCAGGGCCGCGTCGCGCACCGTCGTCGTCATCGGCCCCGGCGTGTCCTGGCTGTGGCTGATCGGCACGACATGGGTGCGGCTGACGAAGCCCACCGTCGGCTTGAAGCCGACAATGCCGTTGATCGCGGCCGGGCAGGTGATCGAGCCGTCCGTCTCGGTGCCGATCGCCGCCGGCACCATGCCCGCCGCCACCGCCACCGCGCTCCCCGAGGAGGAGCCGCAGGGATTGCGGTTCAGCGCATAGGGATTGCGCACCTGCCCGCCGACCGCGCTCCAGCCGGAGATGGAATCGGACGAGCGGATGTTCGCCCATTCGCTGAGATTAGCCTTGCCCATGATCACCGCGCCGGCGGCGCGCAGGCGGGCGACCAACGGGGCGTCGCGATTGGTGACGTTGTTCGCGAGCGCGAGGCTCCCGGCCGTGGTCGGCAGCGGCCCCGCCGTCTCGATATTGTCCTTGATCAGGATCGGCATGCCGAACAGCGGCCCGCGGGCGCGGCGCTGCCGGTCGAGGCTGCGCGCCTGGTCCAGCGCGGTCGGATCGACGGCGATCACTGCGTTGAGCCGCGGGTTGAGTTCCTCGATCTTCGCGAGCGCGGCGCGGGTGCGGCTTTCGGCGGAGTTCACGGGATTTCCCCCTTGCTGCGAGAGGGCGGCGGTGGCGCTCAGCGCCAGCGCCGAGCCTAGGATGAGATGCCGGATCATGGCGCCGCACGCTAGCGAAACGGTTGCGTGCGTCCAGTACCCACCGTCATCCCGCGAAGCGGGGTTCCAGGCAGCGCAGGAAACCGGGTGCCCGCTTCGCGGGAATAGCGAAGGAGGGATCAGTCCTTCGCCGCCTTCGCCCGCTCGATCGCCTCGACGATCAGCCGCTCGGCCTCGGCGCGATCGCCCCAGCCGTTCAGCTTCGACCATTTGCCCGGCTCGAGGTCCTTATAATGGGTGAAGAAATGCTCGATCTGCTGCGCTACGATCGGCGGCAGATCGGCGGTGTCGTCGACCTCGCTGTAATAGGGAAAGGTCGAATCGACCGGCACGGTGATCAGTTTCTCGTCGCCGCCCTTGTCGTCCTCCATCAGCAGCACGCCGACCGGCCGCACGCGGATCACTGCGCCGGAAATGATCGGCGAGCGGGCGATGACCAAAGCGTCGAGCGGGTCGCCGTCCTCGCCCAGAGTGTGCGGGACGAAGCCGTAATTGGCCGGATAGCGCATCGCCGTGTGGAGGATGCGGTCGACGAAGATCGCGCCGGACTTCTTGTCGAACTCGTATTTCACCGGCTCGCCGCCGAGCGGCACCTCGATGATGACGTTGATCTTCTCGGGCGGATCGTCGCCTGCGGGGATGAGGTCGATGTTCATGATGGCGGCGGGCCTTACTCCGCGGATGGTTGCGAGTCACGCGCTCTCCGGTGCATGACGCGCGGCGATGAAGGTCGCGATCTGCATTCCCCGCCACGGCGACACGCGCGGCGATTTCACGATCAGCCTGGCGCGGATGATCGCGCATTCGCTGTCGCGGCCCGCGCCCGGCGGCGCCCGGCTGGAGCTCGAGATCTTCTCGCTCAGCTCCTCCGACCTGCCGGAAAGCCGCACGCGCCTGCTGATGAAGGCGATCCAGTGGCAGGCGCGCTACCTGCTCTGGCTGGACAGCGACCATGTCTTCCCGCCCGACACATTGTTCCGCCTGCTCGGGCACGGCCTCCCCGTCGTCGGCTGCAACCAGCCGCGCCGGAGCGAGCCGACCGGCCCGGTCGCCGTGAAGCTGAACGAAAAGGGTGAGATGGAGCATGTCTGGACGACCGAGGACCTGGCCAAAGCGGGCGCGGTCGAGGAGGTCTGGCATGTCGGGCTCGCGCTCTGCCTGATGGACATGGCTGTCCTCCACCAAGTGAAGGCGCATGTCGAAAAGGGCGTTGGCTGGGATCGCTGGGCACCGTTTGACCGCAAGCTCGCGCCGGGCACGAACGTCCGCATGGGCGAGGACATCTCCTTCTTCCGCGAGCTCACCGAGGCCGGGGTGAAGGTCTATGTCGATCACGGCCTGTCCTGGGAGGTCGGCCATATCGCCGAGCGGGTGATCACGAACGCCCGGGCCGTGGCCGACAGGGAGGCCTGGCTGGGGCGGCATAAATAGCCGTCATTGCGAGCGCAGCGCGGCAATCCAGCACAGTGGCTGGATTGCTTCGTCGCATTCGCTCCTCGCAATGACGGAAGTCTTTCGCAAACCGGCAAAGCTGCTAAGGGGCCACCCCCATGAGCAAGGGTCCGCAGCGGATCAGGGGCACCCAGGACATCTGGGGCGAAGAGGCAGACCGTTTCCACAAGGTGGTGGAGACGTTCGACCGCGTGCGCCGGTGCTACGCCTTCCAGCGTGTCGAAACTCCCGTGGTCGAGTTGACCGAGGTCTTTTCGCGCTCGATCGGCGAGACCACGGACGTCGTCTCCAAGGAGATGTACACCTTCGAGAGAGGTGATGAATCGTGGACCCTGCGGCCCGAATTCACCGCCGGCATCTGTCGCGCTTTTCTGACCGAGGGCTGGCAGCAGTTCATCCCGATGAAGCTGGCCACTTATGGGCCCGTCTTCCGCGCCGAACGTCCGCAAAAGGGCCGCTACCGCCAGTTTCACCAGCTCGATGCCGAGATCATCGGGACGGACGCCCCGGCAGCGGATGTGGAGCTGCTCGTCCTCGCCGATCAGCTGCTGCACGAGCTCGGCATATCTCGCCGGATCAGCCTACAGCTGAATACTCTTGGCGACCCGGAAACGCGGGACGCCTGGCGTGCTGCGTTGGTCGCTCATTTCGAGAAGCACCGTGGCGACCTGTCCGAAGACAGCCTGACTAGGCTCGATAAGAATCCCCTGCGTATTCTCGACAGCAAGGATCCGCGCGATCGACCCATTGCAAATGCGGCGCCGGGGATCGACAACTACATGACAAGGGGTGCAGGTCTCTTCTTCGAATTGGTAACCGAAGGCTTAGATAGGGCTGGCGTGAAGTGGACTCGCAACGCCCGTCTGGTCCGAGGTCTCGATTATTATCGCCACACCGCCTTCGAATTCGTCACCGACGACTTAGGCTCTCAGGGCACTGTCCTTGCAGGTGGGCGCTACGACGGGTTGATGGAAAGCTTAGGTGGTCCGCATATGCCATCGGTCGGTTGGGCTGCCGGCATCGAGAGATTGGCAATGATGATTGAGGCCCCTCCGAGGGAAGCGGTCGAAATCGTGGTCATTCCAAGCAATGAAGACGAATCCTTCACCATCGCGATGGAGATTCTCTCGTTGCTCCGGCGCGCGGGCATCAAATCGGACATGGCCTACTTTGGATCGGAAAATAAGAGATACGAGAAAGCGCGGAAATCAGGTGCTAGCAGGGCTCTCGTGGTTGAAGCCGGTGATGAGTTCTACGTCGCTGCTACTAGAATCAGAGACATTGACCCTTCCGCGAAGCCGGTCAGGAAGCGCCTGATTGAGGCTTTGATGGCTCGATTCGCAGTCAGCGACGATCCTGAGACTCGCTACATAACTCTCGAAAAGCGAGTTAAATGACCAAAATCTCCGCCGAACGGATCGCCGCCATCGAGGCGCGGCGCGAGGAATTGCAGCAGGCGATGAGCGCCGGGGACCTCGCGCCCGACGCCTTTGTGAAGCTCTCCAAGGATTATGCCGAGATCGAGCCCGTCGCCGCGGCAGCGCGGGAGGTCAGGCGGCTGCGCGACGAGGCGGTCTCGCTCGCCGAAATGGCCAACGAGACGGACGAGGAACTCCGCCAGATGGCCGCCGACGAGCTGGTCGAGAACCAGGCCATGCTGGAGGCCGCCGAGCGCGACCTGGCCGTGAAGCTGCTCCCGCGCGACGCCGCCGACGAGCGCGCCGCCATGCTGGAGATCCGGGCCGGCACCGGCGGCGACGAGGCCGCTTTGTTCGCCGGCGACCTGCTTCGCATGTATCAGCGTTATGCCGAGGCCCGGGGATGGCGCTTCGAGCTGATCTCGGCAAACGCGTCGGAGATCGGCGGCTACAAGGAGGCGATCGCCTCCGTGACGGGGCAGGGCGTGTTCGCCCGGCTCAAGTTCGAAAGTGGTGTCCACCGCGTCCAGCGCGTACCGGCAACCGAGAGCGGCGGCCGCATCCATACCTCGGCCGCCACCGTCGCGGTCCTGCCGGAAGCCGAAGATGTGGACGTGGTCATCGACGACAAGGATCTCCGCATCGACGTCTACCGCTCCTCCGGCCCCGGCGGCCAGTCGGTCAACACCACCGACAGCGCGGTCCGCATCACCCATATCCCGACCGGCCTCGTCGTCATCCAGCAGGACGAGAAGTCGCAGCACAAGAACAAGGCCAAGGCGCTGAAGGTGCTGCGCACCCGGCTCTACGAGATGGAGCGCGAGCGCCTCGCTTCGGAGCGGGCCGGCGCGCGCAAGTCCATGGTCGGCTCGGGTGACCGCTCGGAGCGGATACGAACCTATAATTTCCCGCAGGGACGGGTGACCGACCACCGCATCAACCTCACCCTCCACCGCCTCCCCGAAATCCTCGAGGGCCAGCTGGACGAATTGATCGGCGCCCTGATTGCCGAGGACGAGGCGGAGCGGCTGGCGAGTCTGGATGAGAGTGCGTGACGCCCTGAATGCGGCGGCCGCGCGGCTGGCCGTCATGAGCGACACCGCCCGGCTCGATGCCGAGCTCCTCATGGCGCACGCGGTGGGCGTCGAGCGCGAGGCGCTGCTCCTGCACCGGCTCGACGAGGAGGCGCCCCCCGGCTTCGAGCTCCTGGTCGAGCGCCGCCTCGCCCATGAGCCCGTCGCCTATATTACCGGCCGCCGCGCCTTCTGGACGATCGAACTGGCAGTCGGCCCGGGCGCGCTCGTCCCCCGCCCCGACAGCGAGACCCTGATCGAGGCGGCGATCGTGCATTTCGGCGATCGCGCGCCGGCGCGGATCCTCGATCTCGGCACCGGTCCCGGCACCCTGTTGCTCGCCGCGCTCGACCAGTGGCCGGAGGCGACCGGGCTCGGCATCGACGCCTCGGAAGCGGCGCTCGCCTGGGCGCGCCGCAATGCGGTCCCGCGCGCGCAATTCCGTCTCGGCCATTGGGGCGAGGGGCTGGCCGAGCGCTTCGACCTGATCCTCTGCAACCCGCCTTATGTGGAGGCGGGCGCCGACCTCCCGGCCGACGTCGCCCGTCACGAGCCCGCCTCCGCCCTCTACTCAGGCCCGGACGGCCTCGACGACTACCGTCTGCTGGCCCCGCAACTGGCGAGGCTGCTCGCCCCTTCGGGCGTGGTTTGTGTGGAAATCGGCGTCGGGCAGTTAATTTCCGCTTCCGCGCTCTTCGCGGCCGAGGGTTTCACGATAGAGTCACGAAGGGACCTCAGAGGGATCGAGCGGTGCCTGGTTCTGACGCTTGACCCGCTTTAGTGCTTTTTCACTTGGATTTGGCTTTCTGTCTGACTACATAGGGGGTCAGGGACGGGGCCGACCACAGCAGAGGATGCGTGAGGGCCTGACGTCGCCGACCCCCGATGGCTTGTCGCTTGCGAAGGCTTTGGAGCGGTGGCTGGAGTCGCGGTTTTCCGCGGCGCCTTGCCGACCGGGTCGTGCAGGTAAAGGAGGCCGGGAAGGGCCCGGCCGGTAGGGGCAGAGTAAACCACCCTTGGTGAGGATTTTCGTTTGATCAACAATCGTCAGGGCGGCCGCAGGCGCGGCCGCGGCGGCGGCGGCGGTGGACGCCCGCCCGGCGCCAATCAGAATCCCGGCAACCGGCAGGACAACCGTCAGCGCGGCAATGCCGCCCAGCTGCTGGAAAAGTACAAAGGCCTCGCCCGCGACGCGCAGATGCAGGGCGACCGGGTCCAGACCGAATATTATCTCCAGTATGCGGACCATTATTTCCGCGTCCTCAACGAGAACCGCGCGCGCTTCGAGGAGCAGCGCCGGCAGCGCGAAGAGGACGAGGATGAGGCTGAGGAGTTCGAGGCCGAGGCCGAGGGCAACGAGGCCGCCGAGAGCGACGATCCGCGCCGCGACGACCCCCGCTACAGCCGCCGCGAGGAGCGCGACGAGCGCGAGGACCGGCCCGAGCGAAGCGGCGACTACAAGGCCGAGCGCAGCGACCGGGGCGACCGCAACGGCGAATATCGCGCCCAGCGCCGTCCGCGCCGCCGGGCCGAGGCCGACGAGGACGATGGCCAGAGCGAGCGCATCTCGCTCGACGTGCTGCCGCCGGCCATCGCCGCCGCCAACGAGGACGCCGCCGAGGAGAAGCCGGCCCGCGCCCGCCGTCCGCGCCGGCCGCGCGCGACCGATGAGGACATCGCTCCGGCCGCCTGAGGCCCGACCGATTCCTTGCTGAACAAGGAAGAGCGCCATTTCCGTACCGCGGGAGTGGCGCTTTTTCTTTGCCTTGGCGGCGCCGGGCTGCTTAAAATGTGATAAAGTATCATCCGTTCATGGACGGGAAAGCTGGGCTGTGTGACGCTTCGTTACGCACCAAGAAGGGGATACCTCATGCGTGGACTGCTGCTTGTCGCCACCTTCCTCGCCGCACCGGCCTTGGCCCTGCCGGCACTCGCCCAGATCAGCGCCGAAATCCCGCCGCCCTCGCAGACCGCGCAGGGGCAGGTGTCGGTCACGATCTACAACAACAATCTGGCGCTCGTGCAGGACGTGCGGCAGCTCGACATCCCGGCCAACCGCTCGCGCCAGGAATTCCCCGACGTCTCCGCCCAGATCCGCCCGGAGACGGTGACCCTGACCGGCCAGGGGATCGGGATCGTCGAGCAGAATTTCGACTTCGACCTGCTCTCGCCCCAGGCCCTCATGCAGAAGGCGGTCGGCGAGACCGTGACGATCGTGCGCACCAACCCGGCCAACGGCCAGGAGACGCGCGAGCGCGCCCGCATCCTCGCCGCCAATGGCGGCGTCGTCATGCAGATCGGCGAGCGGATCGAGGTGCTGCGCGACGACGGCCTCCCCGTCCGCGTCATCTTCGACCGGGTGCCCGAGAATCTGCGCGCCCGCCCGACCCTGTCGGTCACCGTGCAGAGCGAGCGCGGCGGCCGGCGCCCGCTCACGCTCACCTATCTCACTCCGGGCCTCGCCTGGTCCGCCGACTATGTCGCCCTGTTCGACGAGGCGAACGGGCGGATGGACGTGCAGGGCTGGATCACGCTCACCAACAATAGCGGCACGCCCTATATGAACGCCAACACCCTGCTCGTCGCCGGCGGCGTCGGCCCGGGCCAGCAGGGCCCGACCTATGGCGGGCAGCGGCAGCTGCGCCAGGCGGGCACGGAGAGCGCGGGCCGCGAGCGGCTCGGCGACTTCTACCTCTACCCGCTGCCCGAGCGGACGACGATCGCCAACCGCCAGACCAAGCAGGTCAGCTTCCTCGACGTCGCCAACACGCCGGCCGTGCGTGCCTATGAATATCGCAACGCCTGGATGGGCACGGCGGAGCAGCCGCAGAGCGCGAACAGCGTGCTGCGCTTCTCCACCTCGCGCGACCAGGGGCTCGGCGACGCGCTCCCGGCCGGCACCGTCCGCGTCTACCAGCGCGACGCCCGCGGCAATCCGCAATTCGTCGGCGAGAGCGCGATCGGCCACACGCCGATGGGCTCCGAGCTCGGCCTCACTACCGGCCAGGCCTTCGACGTGAAGGTGAAGCCGACCGTCGAGCGGCGCGAGCGGATCAACAGCACGCGCTGGCGCACGACCATGCGCTACGTGCTCACCAACGCCCGACCCAATGCGGTCACCGTCGACCTGATGCAGTCGGGCCTCTGGGGCGACACGCGCATCGTCGAGGAAAGCCAGCCGAGCGAGCGGCGCAGCGCCGACGACGCGCTCTGGCGGGTGCAGGTGCCGGCCAATGGCGAGGCCGTCGTCACCGCCACCTTCGACACGCGCTTCTAGGCCCGGGAAAAGGGAGGCGGCGATGCGCGTCCCGCGCGCACAGGTCCCGTTCCTGCTCCTCCTGCTGGCGGCGACGCCGGCGGCGGCGCAGCAGATCGTCACCTCGGCGCGCCCCGACCGGGTCGAGGTCACCGTCTACCGGGCGCCGCACCGGCCGGCGAACGAGCCGTTCGAGCTCGAATGGCTGCGCGGCTATGCCCTGATCAGCGAAACCCGGCGGATCACTTTGCCCGCCGGCGAATCGGAGATCCGCTTCGAGGGCGTCGCCGGCGGCATCCTGCCGCAAAGCGCGATCGTGCGCGGCTTTCCGCAGGGCATCGTCGAGCGCAACCGCGACGCCCTTCTGCTCTCGCCGGACAGCCTGCTCGACCGTTCGCTGGGCCGCCGCGTGCACCTCAGGCGCACCTCGCGCGCGACCGGCGCGGTGCGCGAGCAGGATGCGGTGGTGCGCAGCGGCGCCGACGGCGCGGTGGTGCTCCAGACCGCCGAGGGGTTCGAGGCGCTGCGCTGCACCGGGCAGGCCGAAACCCTGACCTACGATTCTGTGCCCGCCGGCCTGTCCGCCCGGCCGACGCTGTCGGTCCGCGCCCGCTCCAGCGCGCCGGTGACCGCGACGGTGACGCTGGCCTATCTTGCCGACGGCTTTGACTGGCAGGCCAATTATATCGCCACCCTTGCTCCCGACGGCCGCCATGTCGAGCTGTTCGCCTGGCTGACCCTGGCCAATGGCGACGAGACCGGCTTCGCCAATGCCGACACGCAGGCCGTGGCCGGGCGGCTGAACCGCGAGACCGGGGACGACGATGACAGGCGCCCGGGCATCAGGCGCGTCGAGATCGACGAGGATGGCGAGGCCTGGTTCGACGATGACGGCGAATCGGACGCGCACGAGCTCCGCCTGCAATGCTGGCCCCAGGGCACGACCAGCTCGCTCCCCGCGCTGCCGGCGGTGCCGACCGAGGAGATCAGGCTGCAGGGGCGCTTCCGGCTGGGCGCGGTCCGGGCCGGCATGATCGGCGGCAACGACGAGGACAGCGCAATTGTCGTCACCGGCACGCGCGCGGTGCAGGAGGAGCTGGGCGACCTCAAGCTCTACCGGATTCCCGAGCCGGTCACCGTCGCCGCGCGCAGCCAGAAGCAGGTCGCCTTCCTGCAGCAGCCGCGGGTCAGGGTGGACACGGTCTACCGGGTCAGGATGGAGGCAAGCTATGACGAGGAGAGCGACACCGCCCGCCGCATTCTCGTCACCCGCAACCGGACCGCGGAGGGGCTCGGCGTGCCGCTGCCCGGCGGCACCCTGCAGCTCTTCGCCCGGCGGGCCGGCGGTCCGATCCTGCTCGGCGAGGGCGGGGTTCGCGACCATGCCGTGGGCGAGGATGTCGAGATCAGCCTCGACGATGCGCCGGGCATCGCGACCGCGCTCGTGGAGGAGGAGAGGGAGGATCTGCCCGACAATGTCGAGGCGTTCCGGGTCACCGTCACCAACGACCGGCCCGAGCCGATCCGCTACGAGCTGGAATTGCAGCTCGACGAGGATGAGCAGTTGCGGCCGCAGGGCGCCCGCCTGGCGCGGCGGAACGGCATGCCGCTCTGGCGGGTGACCGTCCCGGCCAATGGCAGCGCGACCTTGCGCTATCGCATCATCGAGCAGCAGGACGAGAGCTGATGCGCCGCCTTCTTGCGCTCCTGCTCTGCCTGGCGCCGCTCCCTGCCGTGGCGCAGGGCATCGTCACCTCGGCGCGGCCGGACCGGGTCGCGGTCACCGTCTATCGCGATCCCAACCGGCCGGCCGCCCAGGCGCCGAACCTGCAGTGGCTGAACGGCGTCGCCCTGATCAGCGAGACCAGGCGGATCACCGTTCCGGCCGGCACCACCGACATCCGCTTCGAGGGCGTGGCCGGCGGCATCATCCCCCAGAGCGCGATCGTCACCGGCCTTCCCGAAGGCTTCATCGAGCGCAACCGCGACGCCTATCTGCTCTCGCCCGCCACCCTGCTCGACCGTTCGCTCGGGCGCCGCGTCCATATCCGCCGGACCTCGCGCGCCACCGGCCGGGTGCGCGAAGAGGAGGCGGTCATCCGCTCCGGCGCCGGCGGGGCGGTCGTGCTCCAGACGGAGGATGGATTCGAGGCACTGCGCTGCACCGGCCTCACCGAGCGGCTCGTCTATGACCAGGTCCCGCCCGGCCTGTCCGCCCGGCCGACCCTGTCGGTGCGCGCCCGCGCGGCGCGGCGCGTTACCGCCACGGTCACGCTCTCCTATCTTGCCTCGGGCTTCGACTGGCAGGCCGATTATGTCGCCACCGTCTCGCCCGAGACCGGCCAGATCGGCCTGTTTGCCTGGCTGACGCTGGCGAACAGCGACGAGACCGGCTTCGCCAATGCGAGCACGCAGGCGGTGGCGGGCCGCATCCGCCGCCAGGACGTGCCCCGCCAGCAATCCGAGGGCGGCCCGCTCCGGATCAGCTGCTGGCCGCAGCAGACGACCAGCGACATTCCGCTCGAGGAGTTCGAGCGCATGGTGCGGGAAGAAGAGATTATGGACGGGGACGATCTCGTTATCACCGGGAGCCGGGTCAGCGCGCCGATGATGATGGCGCCGCCACCCCCGCCGCCGTCGCCGATGATTGCCCAGCAGGCCGTTCAGGAGGAGCTTGGCGACCTCAAGCTCTACCGCATCCCCGAGCCGGTGACCGTCGCGGCGCGCAGCCAGAAGCAGGTCGCCCTGCTGCAGCAGCCCCAGGTCCAGGTGCGCACCGTCTACCGGCAGCGTTTCTACCCGCGCCAGGCGGTACGGGGGCTCGCCCGCCGGTTCTTCGTCACGCGCAATCGGCGCGAGGACGGGCTCGGCCTGCCGCTGCCCGCGGGACGGCTGATGCTGTTCGACGAGGCCGGCGGCCGCCAGGTGCTGGTCGGCCAGGCGGTGATTCGCGATTTCGCGGTGGGCGAGGAGGTGGAGATCGACTTCGGCGAAGTGCCCGGCATTGTCTCCGTGCAGAGGGCGCTGGTGCGCAGCGAAGGCGCTACCGAATATGAAGTCGAGGTGACCAATGACCGCCCTTGGGCGGTCGCCTATGAGCTGGAAATCCTCGCCCAGCCCTCGCAGGTGCGGAGCGAGACGCGGCTCGGCCGGCGCAACGGCATGACGCTCTGGAGCACGACGATCCCGGCCAATGGCCGCGCGACCTTGCGCTACCGGGTCGTCGCGCCGTGATCGGAAGGCGCCTCGGCGTCCTGCTCTGTGCCATTCTGGCGTGGCCGGCCGCCGCCCAGACGATCGTCACCTCGGCCGGCCCGGACCGGGTCGCCGTCACTCTTTATCGCGATCCCGGCCGGCCGGCCGCGCAGGCGGTCGATCTCGACTGGCCCGAAGGCTTCGCCCTGGTCACCGAGACGCGGCGGATCACCCTGCCGGCGGGCGAGGCGGAGATTCGATTCGAGGGCGTCGCCGGCGGGATCGTGCCGCAGAGCGCGATCGTGACCGGCTTTCCCCAGGGCATCGTCGAGCGCAATCGCGACGCCATGCTGCTCTCGCCCGCGACCCTGCTTGATCGCTCGCTCGGCCAGCGTGTCACCATCCGCCGCACCTCGGTCGCCACCGGCGCCGTGCGGGAGAGCGAGGCGGTGATCCGCAGCGGCGCCGACGGCGCGGTGGTGCTGCAGACCCGCGAGGGGAGCGAGGCGCTGCGCTGCACGGGGCTTTCCGAGACGCTTGTCTATGGCGGCCTTCCGGGCGGCCTGTCGGCGCGGCCGACCCTGTCGGTCCGGACCCGCAGCAGCCAGCCGGTCACCGCCACGGTCACGCTCGCCTATCTGGCCTCCGGCTTCGACTGGCAGGCCAATTATATCGCCCAATTGTCGCCCGACGGCAGCAGCATCGACCTGCTCGCCTGGCTGACCCTGGCCAGCGGCGACGAGACCAGCTTCGTCAATGCCGATACCCAGGCGGTGGCCGGCCGGCTCAACTGGGAGAATGTCGAGCCGCAGGAGCGCGAGGGCGGGCCGATCCGGCTGCAATGCTGGCCCGCCGCGACGACCAGCGACATCCCGCTCGAGCAATTGCAGCGCATGGCCATGGGCCGCGGCGCCCAATTGCGCGATCGGGAGGAGTCGATCGTCGTCACCGGCAGCCGCATCCCGGCGCGGGGGATGCTGGACATGGCCGTGCCGATTACGTCGGTCACAGCCAGCCAGGAGAATCTGGGCGATCTCAAGCTCTACCGGATCCCCGAGCCGGTGACGGTCGCAGCGAACAGCCAGAAGCAGGTCGCCTTCATGACGCGGCAGCGGATACGGGTCCGCTTCGTCTATCGGGACTATTTCGCCCCGCACCAGGTCTTCCAATCCTATGACCCGGCGCCGCCGGAGCGGCTGCTGATCACGCGCAACCGCGAGGCCGAGGGGCTGGGCGTGCCGCTGCCCGCCGGCGGCCTGGTGCTGTTTGCCCGGGGCCCCGACCGGCCGGTGATGATCGGCCAGGGGACCGTCAGCGATTATGCGGTGGGCCAGGACGTGGAGGTCCCGCTCGGCCAATCGCCCGGTGTACGCAGCGCGCTCCGCATGCTGAGTCGCCGGGAAGACGTCGGCCAGTTCGAGCTGGTGGTGACCAACGACCGGGCCCAGCCGATCACCTTCGAGGGCATCGTCCAGTTCGACAATATCAGCGCGAATGCGCGGCTGGGGCGGCGCAACGGCTGGCCGCTGTGGCAGGTGACCGTGCCTGCCAATGGGCGCGCGGTGCTCTGCTTCCGCGCCGCCATCCCCGAAAACTTCCGCTCCTATCGGACGGCAGGCGCCGGCGGCACCTGCAGCCGCTGAAGCCAGTTCTTCATACGCCTGTCAAAGTCAAAGACCATGAAATCGATTGCGCTGCGTCACGTAACGACTTCTATTGTCGTTCGCGATTCGAAGAAGCGCGCGCCGCTCAACTGGGGAGGACAGTAAAATGACGGACATGCCCAATATGCCGGTCGGCACCGCGTCGGTGAGTTGGCAGGACAGCGCCGGCCTGCACATTCGCGTTTACTCGACGGACGGCTATAATGTGAGCGAGCGCTGCTGGGACAACAATGCCTGGACGACCGGCGGCTTCAGCGCGCCCGGCTCCGCGGTCTCGGCGACCTGCTGGCTGAACGGCAGCAGCGCCTCGATCCGCGTCTATTGCACCTATGAGGACAAGACGACGGAGATGTGCTCCGATCCGGGCGGCAACTGGTATGTCGGCGGCTACACCACGGTCTAGCGCTTCACCGGCCGCGGCTGGTGATTCTCGTCCAGCGCCACGAAGGTGAAGAGGCCCTCGGTCACCTTCACCTCCTGGCGGCCGCGGTCGCGGCTGGCGATGACCTCGATCCGGATCGCGACGGAAGTCCGGCCGATCCGCTCGACCTCGGCATAGACCGAGATCAGGTCGTGCAGCAGCACCGGGGCGATGAACTTCATCGCCTCGATCGCCACGGTCGCGACCGGCCCGTCCGCCTCGCGCGCGGCGACGATGCCGGCGGCGATGTCCATCTGGCTGAGTACCCAGCCGCCGAAGATATGGCCGTTCGAATTGATGTCCCCGGGCCTGGGGACGACGCGCAGGATCGCCGCGCCGCGTTCTTTCGTCATTGGTCCTCGTCTTCCTCGTCGAGCGGCCGCCCCGCTTCCTCGTCGGCGCCCGAGCGATTGGACAGGAAGACCAGCCCCATCAGCCCGGTACCGACCAGGACGGTAAGGCCGACGCCCAATATGGTGGCGATCGTCATGTGGACGGGCACCGGCTCGCCGAAGCTCTTCAGCCAGATCAGGGCGAGCAGGACGGTCACCACCGCCGCCAGCGCCATCCACTTCATCGTCTGCTTGTAGCGCGCCCAGGCGGCCGCCTCCCGCTCGCGGTCGTGCGGGGGCGCGGCAGGGCGCCTTGGCGGAACGGGATCATGCCGGGGCATGGCTTCCATTTGGAGGCGCCGCATGGGATCATCAAGGCCCGAGTCGCGTTAGCGGAACAGCGAAGGGAGAGGCACAATGACCATCGCCTTGATCCTCCAGGGCAAGGGCAGCGAGGTGCTGACCGTCGACTGCGCGACGCCGGTGCGCGACGCGGTCACCCTGCTGGCGGAGCGCAAGATCGGCGCCGTGCCCGTGCTCCGGGCCGGCCGGGTCGCCGGCATCATGTCCGAGCGCGACATCATCTACTGCCTCAAGAGCGACGGCGCGGCGGTGCTCGACTGGCCGGTCGAGAAGATCATGACCGCGCCCGCGATCACGGTCGAGCCGACGGGCGATATATTGGGCGCGCTCTCGCTGATGACCAAAAGGCGCATCCGCCACCTGCCGGTGGTCGAGGGCGAGGCCCTGGTCGGGCTCGTCTCGATCGGCGACCTCGTCAAGTTCCGGATGGACAAGATCGAGGCCGAGGCCGAGGCGATGCTCAACTATATCCAGAGCGTCTGAGGGCTAGGCGGCGGCTTCCCGCTTCGGCCGGAACAGGCCGAGCACCTCCTCGACGATCGGCCGCGCGAAGGCGATGAGGAAGGCGAAATAGGCGGCCGCGCCCACCGTCACCAGCACAGCCAGCTTCTTGCCGGCGCCGAGGTCGCCCAGCAGCCAGTCGGCGCCGACGACAATGCCGGCCATCGCCGCGGCCGCGGCCAGGCCGGGCGCGGCCGCGAGGAAGAGCTCGGCCCGGCTGACCCCGATCACCGGCCGTGACAGCTCGACGGTGACCGCGAGCAGGGCGCCCATGCCCCCGAGCCAGGCCCAGGCCAGCCCCTG